>ENA-OURQ01000186-OURQ01000186.1-human-gut-metagenome-genome-assembly--contig:-NODE-186-length-68776-cov-9.045852_pt1 | contig 68776 bp, 70 predicted proteins | sample MGYA00242105_ERZ508999 | MGnify/ENA primary metagenome ERZ508999 (study PRJEB26280, sample SAMEA2338771) | human gut metagenome | biome: human gut; feature: human-associated habitat; material: faeces...
AGAAGGCTCGTTCAGGAGCTCCAAGACCAGGCTTTGAAGGTGGTCAGATGCCATTGTATAGAAGAATTCCTAAGAGAGGTTTCACATGCAGAAACCACAAGGAAATCGTAGCTATCAATGTCAGCGCACTTGAGAGATTCGAAAACGGTACTGAGGTTACTATTGCAGCATTAGTTGAGTCAGGTTTAGTAAGCAATCCTAAGGATGGCGTTAAGATTCTTGGCAATGGTGAACTTACAAAGAAGCTTAATGTTAAGGTTAACAGCTTCAGTGCAGCAGCTAAGGAAAAGATCGAAGCACTTGGCGGAACATGTGAGGTGTGCTAATGCTCAAAACACTCTGTAATGCATTAAAGATTAAGGAAATCAGAAACAAACTTCTTTATACATTTGCAATGATTGTCATCATGAGAATCGGTAGCTTAGTACCGATTCCGGGTGTCGACACAGAGTATTTTAGTACACTTTTGAACAAGGTTGAGGATTTAAGCCTTCTCGATGCATTTACCGGCGGTTCTTTTGAGAGAATGTCGGTATTTGCACTGAGTATAACTCCTTATATTACATCATCCATTATCATCCAGCTTCTCACAATTGCAATTCCTAAGTTAGAGGAGATGCAGAAAGAGGGCGAAGATGGAAGAAGAAAGATGGCAGCCATTACAAGATATGTGACTGTTGGTCTTGCCCTTATACAGAGTATCGCCATGGCAGTTGGCTTTGGTAAGCAGGGGCTTATTGCCGGCTATAAGGGAATGAGTACAGTTCACTATGTTGCAAGCATTATAGTTGTTATTGCAACACTGACTGCAGGTTCAGCAATTCTTATGTGGATTGGTGAAAGAATCACTGAAAATGGCGTCGGCAATGGTATATCAATCGTACTTCTTGTCAATATCATTTCCAGCATTCCGGAAGATATGGTAGTGCTTTTTGAGCAGTTCGTTAAGCCGCAGAGCATCGCTAAGGGTGTTCTTGCCGCTGCAATCATATTAGCAATTCTTGTTGCCCTGGTAGCATTCATATGCTTCCTTCAGGACGGCGAGAGAAGAATTGAAGTTCGCTATGCCAATAAGATTAACGGCGCAGGTAAGCTTCCTTATCAGGGTGGCCGTACAACGAACATTCCGCTTAAGGTCAATACCGCAGGCGTTATGCCAATTATCTTTGCATCATTACTGATGCAGTCCCCGGTAATCCTTGTTCAGCTGTTTTCAACTAAGCAGCATGAGTGGACTAGATACTTAAGCTCATCATATTGGTGCAGAACGTCTGATTGGAAGTATTCAATCGGATTGCTTGTATACCTTATACTGATTGTAGTATTTGCATATTTCTATACATCTATTACATTTAACCCGCTTGAGATTGCCAATAATCTTAGAAGGCAGAGCGGTGTTATTCCGGGAATTAATCCGGGTAAGCCTACAAGCGATTATCTGAACAGGGTATTGAATTATATTGTACTTATCGGTGCAGTTTTCCTTATGGTAGTTGCACTGGTTCCAATCCTTTGCTCAGGTCTGTTCAATGCAAGCGTGTCATTCGGTGGAACATCAATCATAATCATAGTTGGTGTAGTACTTGAGACAGCTAAGCAGATCGAGTCAATGATGGCTAAGAGATATTACAAAGGATTTTTGTCAGATTAATATATTTGAACATAGACAGGCGGATAACGTATGCGTGAAGATTATATTTTCGCGCATGCGTTATAACGCTATTTAAGAACAGGTGGTGTCATATGAAGATTATTATGTTAGGTGCGCCAGGCGCAGGTAAGGGAACACAGGCTAAAAGAATCGCTGAGAAGTATTCAATTCCACACATCTCAACAGGTGATATCTTCAGGGCCAACATAAAGAACGGAACAGAACTTGGAAAGAAAGCCAAGACATACATGGATAAGGGTGAGCTTGTTCCGGATTCACTCGTTGTAGACTTGGTTATAGATAGATTTAAGGAGCCGGATTGTGCTAACGGTTATGTACTTGACGGTTTCCCACGTACAATACCTCAGGCAGAGGCTCTTGACGAGGCTCTTAAGGCAATTGGTGAGAAGGTTGATTACGCAATTAACGTAGAAGTGCCTGATGAGAATATCATCAATCGTATGTCAGGCAGACGTGCATGTGTAGGATGTGGTGCAACATACCATATCAAGTATAACCCTACCAAGGTTGAGGGTATATGTGATGCATGCGGCGAGAAGCTTATACTTCGTGATGACGACAAGCCTGAGACAGTCAAGAACAGACTTGATGTATATCACAAGCAGACACAGCCACTTATTGATTACTATGCTAAGCAGGGAATCATGAAAGAGGTTGATGGAACTGTTGATATGGACGAAGTATTTAACTCAATAGTTAAGATACTTGGTTAATCACGGGTATATTATATAAGAGGATAGATATGTCAGTATCAGTAAAGTCACAAAGAGAGATAGAGTTAATGCGCGAGGCGGGAAGAATTCTTGCCATCGTGCATGAAGAACTCGCTAAGATAATTGAACCGGGGATTACGACAAAGCACATAGATCAGGTCGGATACGACATTATCAAGAGCTATGGCTGTGAACCCTCCTTTCTGAATTATGAAGGTTATCCTGCATCAATATGTGTATCTGTTAATGACGAAGTCGTTCACGGTATACCCGACAGGAAGCATGTCCTGCATGAAGGTGATATAGTAAGCCTTGATGCCGGTGTTATATATAAAGGATATCACTCAGATGCTGCAAGAACACATGGTGTTGGCGAGATAAGCAAAGAGGCGCAGCAGCTTATTGATGTTACAAGACACAGCTTCTTTGAAGGAATTAAGAAAGCAGTTAACGGAGGACATCTCTTTGAGATATCCAATGCTATAGCAGACTATGTAGAGCCTTACGGCTATGGCATAGTACGAGAGCTTGTAGGTCACGGAGTAGGCAGCAATCTTCACGAGGATCCTCAGGTGCCTAATTTCAGACAGCCACACAGAGGCATGAAGCTTGTAAGCGGAATGACGCTTGCTGTTGAGCCTATGATTAACATAGGAACGGAGAATGTCAAATGGATGGATGACGGCTGGACAGTACTTACCGCAGACCATTCACTTTCAGCCCATTATGAGAATACAATTCTTATAACAGACAACGGACCTGAGATATTATCTCTTTCCAAAGAAGAAGCAGCAAAGTATTTATAAAGCAGCGCAGGAGTAACAGTTATGATTGAACGCTTTAAAAAAGGATATTTTGCGAGGTCGAAGGCCGGGCATGACAAAGATACCCTGTATGTTATACTTGACAGGGACGACAGATTCGTGTATCTTTCTGACGGGAGACTTAAAGAAGTAAGCAATCCCAAGAAAAAGAAAGAGAAACATCTTCAGTTTATTGCATCGCAGGCAGAAGGAATTGCAGCAAAGCTGGATTCGGGACTGGAGATAACGAATGAAGATGTAAGAAGAAGCCTGAAGTTATATAATCAGAATAATCAATAATCAGTTTTATGAGGAGGATTTAAATGTCAAAGTCAGATGTAATCGAAATCGAAGGTAAGGTAGTTGAGAAGCTTCCTAATGCAATGTTCCAGGTTGAGCTTGAGAATGGCCATCAGGTACTTGCACATATCAGTGGAAAGCTCCGTATGAATTTTATCCGAATCCTTCCTGGTGATAAGGTAACAATTGAGCTCTCACCATATGACCTTACTAAGGGCAGAATTATCTGGAGAGATAAGTAAGCACAGACAGTAATATTTTTAAAAATATTTTTATATATTTGTAAATTTATTCTTGCTATTCACATTTTATATGTGATATAATAACAAACGTACTTTTTTGAAAGGAGGCTTTGGCAATGAAGGTTAGATCATCAGTTAAACCAATTTGCGAGAAATGCAAAGTCATCAAAAGAAAGGGAAGTATCAGAATTATCTGTGAGAACCCTAAGCACAAGCAGAGACAGGGCTAATATGTCTAAAGGATAATACCGAGTCCTTTATCGCAGGAAAGATGCTATCTTCCTGTCTTTTTGCATGTACATGCCTTATGGCATGAACCCGGGAAGTGGATATCACATCCCAACAATAGTTTTGCGGCTGCAGTGATGATACGGCAGGCAACGTTGTATAACGCCGCCGGGCACGGATTATTACTATTATATATAATGACGGTTTAGTGCTGCGCACACATTTCAGGCGTCACAAGTGACGAGCTGCGTACGTGTTATCCGATCATAAGTGAAGAATGAATAAGAATATTAACGGAGGTATAATAAGCACATGGCTCGTATTGCAGGTGTAGACTTACCAAGAGAAAAACGTGTTGAAATTGGTCTTACTTATATCTATGGAATAGGTAGAGTAACATCAAATCGTATCCTCGCAGAGGCTCAGGTTAATCCTGATACTCGCGTTAGAGATTTAACAGACGAAGAAGTAGCAAAGATTCGTGACGTAATTGAGAATGACAACATCCTTGTTGAAGGTGATCTCAGAAGAGACATCGCTATGAACATCAAGAGACTTAAGGAAATCGGATGCTACCGTGGAATCCGTCATAGAAAGGGACTCCCATGCAGAGGTCAGAAGACTAAGACTAACGCAAGAACTTGCAAGGGTCCTAAGAAGACAGTAGCTAATAAGAAGAAGTAATTGATAATATAATCAATCTTTAAGTCAAAATTATCAGGAGGTTTGTTTAACAATGGCTCAGAAAGTTACAAAAAAAGTGACAAAGAAGCGTGTTAAGAAGAATGTTGAGCACGGACAGGCACACATTCAGTCATCTTTTAACAATACAATCGTTACATTGACAGACGCAGAAGGTAATGCTCTTTCATGGGCAAGTGCCGGCGGACTTGGATTCAGAGGCTCTAAGAAGTCAACTCCATATGCTGCACAGATGGCAGCAGAGACAGCTACAAAGGCTGCTCTTATTCATGGACTTAAGTCAGTAGATGTTATGGTAAAGGGACCGGGCTCAGGCAGAGAGGCAGCAATCCGCGCACTTTCAGCAGCAGGTCTTACAGTAACAAGCATTAAGGACGTTACACCAGTTCCACACAACGGATGCCGTCCACCAAAGCGTAGAAGAGTCTAATTAGGAGGTTAGGATAAGATGGCAGTTAATAGAGTTCCTGTTCTTAAGAGATGCAGATCATTAGATCTTGATCCAATATATTTAGGTGTAGATAAGAAGTCTAAGAGAAAGGCTAAGAACGCTGGAAGAAAGATCAGCGAGTATGGTCTTCAGCTTAGAGAGAAGCAGAAGGCAAAGTTCATCTACGGTGTACTTGAGAAGCCTTTCCGCAACTACTATAAGAAGGCAGAGAAGATGTCAGGCCAGTCAGGTGAGAACCTTATGATCTTACTTGAGCTCAGACTTGACAACGTTATTTTCAGAATGGGCTTTGCAAGAACAAGAAAGGAAGCCAGACAGATCGTAGATCACAAGCATGTTCTTGTTAACGGCAAGCGCGTAAACATCCCATCATACCTTGTTAAGGCTGGTGATGTTATCGAAATCAGAGAGAAGTCAAAGGGCTCAGAGAGATATAAGCAGATCCTTGATGCTACAAGCGGAAGAGTAGTTCCAGAGTGGCTTGAGGCTGATGCAGAAGCTCTTAAGGGTTCAGTAAAGGCAGTCCCAACAAGAGATATCATTGATGTCCCTGTTAACGAGATGCTTATCGTCGAGTTGTATTCTAAGTAATACCAATTAATAAGGAGGGCTAAATAGTGTTCGATTTTCAGAAACCTAAAATTGAGATTGCAACAATCTCTGATGACAAAAAGTACGGAAGATTTGTTGTAGAACCACTTGAAAGAGGTTATGGCACAACACTTGGTAATTCATTAAGAAGAATCATGTTGTCTTCATTACCGGGCGCTGCAGTTAGTCAGGTAAAGATCGAAGGCGTGTTGCACGAATTCAGTTCAATTCCGGGTGTTAAGGAAGATGTAACCGAAATCATCATGAACATCAAGAATTTAGCTATCAAGAACAACAGCGACTCAGACGAACCTAAGACAGCATACATCGAGTTTGAAGGTGAGGGTGTTGTTAAGGCATCTGATATTCAGACTGATGGAGATATTGAGATTATTAATCCTGACCTTGTCATCGCACATCTTAACGGCGGTGATGGTTGTAAGCTCTCTATGGAGCTTACAATCACAAAGGGCAGAGGATATGTAAGTTCAGATAAGAATAAGACAGAGGATACTCCTGTTGGAGTTATCGCTGTAGATTCTATCTACACACCTGTTGAGCGTGTCAATATGGCTGTTCAGAATACCCGTGTTGGTCAGGTTACAGACTATGATAAGCTCACACTTGATGTATATACTAATGGCACACTTGCTCCGGACGAGGCTGTAAGCCTTGCTGCCAAGGTACTCAGCGAACACCTTAACCTGTTCATTGATCTTTCAGAGAACGCTAAGACAGCTGAGATAATGGTTGAAGAGAGCACAGATGAGCATGAGAAGGTTCTTGAGATGACAATAGATGAACTTGAGCTTTCAGTTCGTTCATACAACTGTCTTAAGAGAGCCGGTATCAATACGGTTGAAGAACTTTGCAATAAGACACCTGATGACATGATGAAGGTTCGTAACCTTGGTCGCAAGTCACTTGAGGAAGTTCTTGCAAAGCTTAAGGAGCTTGGCTTACAGCTCAGCCCTAACGAAGACTGATACCGATTGATTATTAAGAAGTAGTGTTACGCGCAGACCAGTAAGTCCAAAGAAGCATGGTACTGCGTGTTTCCATAATAACAAGTAACCAGTAAGTCCAAAGAAGCGTGGTTACGGCATTCGGTGCTTGCCGGTACCGTATGTTGCCGCATAAGCGGAGAAGGAGGATATCAATGGCAAAGTATAGAAAGCTTGGAAGAACATCAAGCCAGAGAAAGGCTTTATTAAGAAGCCAGGTTACAGCACTTATCAACAATGGTAAGATTGTTACAACTGAGGCAAGAGCTAAGGAAGTAAGAAAGATTGCTGAGCACCTTATCACACTCGCTGTTAAGGAGAAGGATAACTTCGAGGAAGTAACAGTTACAGCTAAGGTTCCTAAGAAGGACGCTGAAGGCAAGAGAGTTAAGGAAGTTGTTGATGGCAAGAAGGTTACAGTATATGAGTCAGTAGAGAAGACAATCAAGAAGGATAAGCCTTCACGTCTTCATGCAAGACATCTTATGCTTAAGGAGCTTTACACAGTAACTGAGGTTCCTACAGAGGCAGCCGGACGCAAGAAGAATACAAAGGAAGTTGATCTTGTTGCAAAGCTTTTCGATGAGATTGCACCTAAGTATGTAGATCGCAAGGGTGGTTATACAAGAATCATTAAGATCGGACCACGTAAGGGCGATGCTGCAATGGAAGTTGTACTTGAGTTAGTATAATAATTGTACATGATAAAGGTGGGGCACAACGGTGTATGCTGTTGTGCCTTTGCCATACCATGGGAAGGAATATGCATGAGCCTTAAAAATCATGAGGATATAATAGTAGCTGAGAACGTAACATTTGAATATTACAGACGCGACGAAGAGGGCAATGTTGAAGGAATCACAACCGCTGTGGACAATGTAAGTCTCACAATGCAGAAGGGTGATTTTATTGCCGTGCTTGGACATAACGGTTCGGGGAAGTCAACATTTGCAAAGCATATCAATGCACTCCTGTATCCTACGGAGGGAACACTGTATGTTGACGGAATTGATACCTCTGACGAGGAGCGTCTTTTAGATATAAGACAGAGTGCCGGAATGGTCTTTCAGAATCCGGACAATCAGATTGTATGTACACTTGTAGATGAGGAGGTAGCATTTGGACCTGAGAATATAGGTGTACCATCAGAAGAGATATGGGAACGTGTGGAAAAGAGCCTTAAGGCGGTCGGAATGTACGAATACCGCAACGCTTCACCTAATAAGCTCTCAGGCGGACAGAAGCAGAGAATAGCCATTGCAGGCATTGTGGCAATGAAACCGAAGTGTATAGTCCTTGATGAGCCGACGGCGATGCTTGACCCACACGGACGCAAGGATGTAATGAAAGTCCTTCATGAGCTTAACAGGCGTGAAGGAGTGACTATAATACTTATAACACATTACATGGACGAGGTAATAGATGCAGACAAGGTCTTTGTAATGGATGACGGTAAGCTTGTGATGCAGGGAAAGCCAAGGGAGATATTCTCACAGGTAGACAGGCTTAAGGAGCTGAGGCTTGATGTGCCGCAGGTTACAGAGCTTGCATATGAGCTTAAGAAGTCAGGACTTGACATGCCTGACGGGATACTTACACACGAAGAGTTCAGGGATGCTCTTAAGAAGTGCATGGCTGATGCCGGAGCACCAAAGAACGGAGGTGCAAAGTAATGGCGCTGATACTTGATAAGGTTAATTATACATATGAGGCAGGTTCAGGCTTTGAAAAGCATGCTCTTAAGGATGTGAGCTGTGCAATCGATAAAGGTGAATTTATAGGACTTATAGGACATACAGGTTCGGGCAAATCAACGCTCATACAGCATATGAACGGCATTATAAAGGCAACAAGCGGCAATATTTTCTTTGACGGCGAAGACATTTACGATAAAGATTATGACATGCGTAAGCTCCGTAACAAGGTAGGACTTGTGTTCCAGTATCCGGAGCATCAGTTGTTTGAGACTGACATATTCAAGGATGTGTGCTTTGGACCGCGTAATCAGGGACTTTCCGAGAAGGATGTGCAGCTCAGGGCATTCGAGGCACTGCGCCTTGTAGGACTTGAGGAGAATCTTTATTACCAGTCACCGTTTGACCTGTCGGGAGGTCAGAAGAGGCGTGCGGCGATAGCGGGTGTGCTTGCAATGAGACCTGATTATCTGATTCTTGATGAGCCTACAGCGGGACTTGACCCAAAGGGGCGCGACGAGATACTCGGACATATAAGAAAGCTTCATGATGAGACAGGGATTGCAGTAATTCTTGTATCCCACAGCATGGAGGATGTTGCACGTTATGTTGACAGAATCATGGTCATGAATCAGGGACAGCTTATATATGACGATAAGCCGCGCAATGTATTTGCACATTACAAAGAGCTTGAGCGGGTAGGACTTGCTGCACCGGACGTAACATATATAATGAATGAACTGCGTGACGCAGGACTTGACGTAGATACTGATGCGATTACGATAGAGGAAGCTAAGGAGAGTATTCTGAGGCTTTATAAAGGGATTAAGACATGTTAAAAGATATTACTATTGGACAATATTACCAGACACAGTCTCCGATACATAAGCTCGACCCAAGAGTTAAGCTTGTGGGAACGATGGTATTTCTTATATCATTGTTCCTCGGACGCAATATCATTATGTACGTTATCGCCACACTGTTTCTGGCAGCCATGATTAAGATATCCAACGTACCATTCAAGTTCATGGTAAGAGGACTTAAGAGCATTGTGTTCATTGCTATATTCAGTGCAGTGTTTAACCTGTTTCTCACGGACGGAGAGCCTATAGTGCAGTTCTGGATATTCCGTCTTACATGGGAAGGCGTGGAGATGGCATCATTTATGGTTATAAGACTTATTTATCTTATAATCGGTTCATCACTTATGACGCTTACAACAACGCCTAATGACCTTACAGACGGGCTTGAAAAGGGACTTGGATTCCTTAATAAGGTAAGAGTTCCTGTGCATGAGATAGCAATGATGATGTCGATTGCGTTGAGATTTATACCGATTCTTATAGAAGAGACAGATAAGATAATGAAGGCGCAGATGGCAAGAGGCGCTGATTTTGAGCATGGCAGCCTTATGCAGCGTGCCAAGGCAATGATACCGATTCTTGTGCCGTTGTTCGTGTCGGCATTCAGACGCGCCAATGAGCTTGCAACAGCGATGGAAGCACGCTGCTATCATGGTGGTGAAGGAAGAACCAAGATGCGCCCGCTTAAGTACAAGGCATGTGACCACAGGGCATATCTGGTGCTTGCACTGTACCTTGCGCTTATGATTGCCATACGTGTGCTGAGAGGCGGAGCACTGATATGAGACGTATAAAGCTTATAGTTGCATATGACGGAACCAAATACAGCGGATGGCAGGTGCAGAATAATGCTGATACGATTGAAGGAAGGCTTAATGCTGCGCTCAGCAGTATATGCGGCGAGAATATCCGGGTTATCGGGGCAAGCCGTACCGATGCAGGTGTACATGCACTTGGAAATATTGCTGTATTTGATACGGAATCGAGAATACCGGCAGAAAAATTTGCCTATGCGCTTAATGCCAGACTGCCGGAAGACATAGTGGTGCAGAAGTCATGCGAGGTGCCACCGGACTATCATCCGAGACATTGCAGTACAATCAAGACATACGAATACCATATACTTAACAGAACCTTCAGACTTCCGCAGATGAGGAATAATACATTTTTCTGTCATTACGCACTTGATTTGGAGACTATGAATGAGGCTGCGCAGTACCTTTTGGGTGAACATGATTTCAAGAGCTTCTGCTCTGTTAATACGCAGGCTGAGACAACGGTGCGTACGATATATTCCATTGAAGTAACCGGACGGAGTCTTAGCAGGGATGTGCCGGACAGTGAGGATGAAGACGGGGGAGAGAAGTTTGACCTTGACATGGGACGTGAGATTGTAATCCGTGTCAGCGGCAATGGATTTCTTTATAATATGGTGCGCATAATAGCCGGAACACTCATAGATGCAGGCTGTAAGAGACGTACACCGTTAAGCGTCAAAGAGGCACTTGACGGATGCAACAGAGAGCTTGCAGGTCCAACAGCGCCGCCACAGGGACTGACGCTGATTGAGATTAAGCATGTAGGCACGAAACTATGAAAAAAATATTGACATGACAGTCTGTATATTATATAATCTTATGGTGCGCTTGGTATGGGCGTATGAATATGTAGCAGACATACTTTCATAATTTTATTGTATTATTTGTATCCAATTAATATATTCAAATAATTATATTCAGTTAGATAGGTGCTTAGCCATTAGCCCCGGATAAGCATTTAATCATAAAAACAACAGTTACTTTTTAAAATTATCAGGAGGAAAACCGATGAAGAGTTTTGTGGCTAGTCCATCAACAATTGAAAGAAAATGGTATGTGGTTGACGCTTCTCAGTATACATTAGGTCGTCTGTCATCTCAGGTGGCAGCAGTTCTTAGAGGAAAGCACAAGCCAACTTATACACCTAATATTGATACAGGCGATTATGTAATCGTTATTAATGCAGATAAGATTAAGGTTACAGGTAAGAAGATGGATCAGAAGATCTATTACAGCCATTCAGATTATGTAGGCGGAATGAAAGAGACTACACTTAAGGAAATGATGGCAAAGAAGCCTGAGAGAGTTATCGAACTTGCAGTTAAGGGTATGCTTCCAAAGGGACCTTTAGGTAGAGAAATGTTCAAGAAGCTTCACGTATACGCAGGCCCAGAGCATGAGCAGGCTGCACAGAAGCCGGAAGTACTGACATTTTAATTAAGGAACGAATAAGGAGGATATAACATTGGCTAGAACAAGCAAAGCTAAGGCAAAGTTCTACGGAACAGGTAGAAGAAAAAGCAGTATTGCTAGAGTATATTTAGTACCTGGTACAGGTAATATCACAATCAATAAGAGGGATATCGAAGATTACTTTGGTCTTGAGACACTTAAGGTTGTTGTACGTCAGCCATTAGTTCTCACAGAGACAACAGACAAGTATGACGTAATCGTTAATGTTCACGGCGGTGGATACACAGGTCAGGCAGGCGCAGTTCGTCACGGTATTTCAAGAGCTCTTCTTGAGGTAGATTCAGAGCAGTATCGTCCACTTCTTAAGAAGGCAGGATACCTCACAAGAGATCCAAGAATGAAGGAGAGAAAGAAGTACGGTCTGAAGGCTGCACGTCGTGCTCCACAGTTCTCAAAGAGATAATATTAAGAAAATTGATATTTCAAAAAGCCCCGATTTTTCGGGGTTTTTTCTTATATCAAAATATTCTGATACAATCAATTATTAGCTATTAGTTACGTTTCTGATAGAAATGATATTATTATAGAGGAAAGGTATGTAATAGGTGAAAAAAAGTATAGGTGGTAAACTGATTATATTAGCTATGGTAATTTTAATTATTGCATTTATTTTTTGTTTGTTTTACGAAAGTATTTTTTACAAATCAAGATATATTAAAATCAATTATGTGTGTGAATTACCAATTAGCTCGAATATGGATAACATAGTTTTGTTGAAAGATCCGTTTCCGAGATTGAGATGTATAAGTGTTTTGGAGTTTGAAAAACTTTTAGGAGGGATTCTTGATGGGACAGATTTGTCAGAGAGTGAGACTGACAATATTAAAGCTTTAATAGAAAATGTACCGGACGATAAGTATATCTATATTTCAATTAGATATAAACTGGAAGGGGTATTTTACAGTGAGAAATCTGGTCTCTATGGGCACAATGGAATTTATGGTTCTCAAGAATACGAAGCAGTATTTATTTATTGGGCTGATGAGCCATTGGGAAACATGATTGATGGTTATATCTAATAACGAATTGACCATGAATTGAGTGAAAGGGGAGTGCGGCGAACTTTTCCAGGGTTCGCCGTTATTGGCTATTATTTATCTACATTTTCATGTACGGATGCACCGCACATGATATAATTTACGTTTTTCAAAATAACCCTGAAAGCTGTTGCTGTTGAGGAAAATTCAGGCTTATATGCCTCGGTATATCCGGGCAGCTTTTCGGTTTCACTGATGAATAATGATAGTAGAAATATATAAAAGGTGATACCGATAGACGGTTAGTCCAGTATATGAATTGAGCTTTTGGAAGCTCATCATAATCCGATAGCATTTAATGGTAAATTATCAAAGTAATAAGGACAATCAAGTTCATCCATATAGTCATAATAATCTTGATATTTAGGAGAATCAAACCAATCAGAAGACAGTAAATATATATATACTAAATCATAACCAATAGGATCTAAAAGGCGTTTATATTCTCTAATTTTGAATGGAAATGTTGCAAGTTTTTCATCAACTGAACCACCAGTGTGTTGAAATTTTTTCTCTATAATATAAACAGTTTTATCAAGTTCATTGATAAAAGCCTCGTCGGGTTTCCAACGCTTAGAGTTGATAGCTCGATCATTAACACCATTTTGTCTTAAGAAAATAGTGGAAAAATCGTCTTGGTTTATGGAATAACCTAATAATTGATTTCTATAGTATACTTCATAGTGATTGGCAATGATAAAACCAGCATTTTGCAATGCTGCATTTAGGGATGTAGTTTGTTCAAAATGAAGTCCGTTTCTATTAGTATTTGCTCCGCCACCAAAGCGATTAGCTTGTCTTTTCATTTGTTTCCCTCCTTAAAAAAATTGATAATATCAACATTAAGAGCATTAGCAATTTGATTAAGGGCAGATATAGAAAGGCTTTTATCACATCCGGCAGCTTCTATTTTTGAAAGGTAGCTGATACTGATTCCGGCTTGCTCTGCAAGTTGCATTTGCGTTAATCTTGCCTGTTCTCTATAATGCTTTATGTTCGCACCTATAACATGGTATAGGCATGTATCTGATTCAAAACGCATAGTAATACCTCTTTCACCATTTGTGAATATTATCGCATCTAGCTTATAGTATATAAATTCACTTATTGTGAAAGAAAAAAGAGATGGATTTTCTATATAAAGTAATGTACAATAAAACTAATATTAACGAAGAAGGGTGGGGGTTATAAATTTGCAACCAAATAATTTTCAGCTTGAACCAACGACAGTCTGGTCGTTTCCAGACAGAGGCAGTTGGGCAACGCATTCAGGTAAGTATCGAGGTAACTGGTCACCATATGTGCCAAGAAATCTGATACTTCGTTACTCTAAACCCGGAGAGTGGGTTCTAGATCAATTTATGGGTAGTGGAACAACTTTAGTTGAGGCGAAGCTACTAGGTCGTAATGCGGTAGGTATTGATATTAATCCGCAGTCAGTTTCAATCTCTGAAACAAATTTAAAATTCCAATGTGAAACAAAATCAAAGATATTTACAAAAAATGCAGATGCAACAAACTTACATTTTATAAAAGATGAGCATATTGATTTTATTTGTACTCATCCGCCGTATGCAGATATTATTAAGTACAGTAAAGGAATATCAGGCGACATTTCATTACTTTGCGTAGATAAATTTTTAGGGGAGATGAATAAAGTGGCAGCAGAATCATATAGGGTTCTGAAAAGGGGAAAGATGTGTGCAGTTATGATTGGGGATGTTAGAGAGCACGGGAAAGTTATTCCTCTAGGTTTTAGGATGATGGAAGGATTTTTAAATGCTGGCTTTTCAAATAAAGAAATAATTATAAAAGAGCAGCATAATTGCCGTTCTACAAAATATTGGGAGAATCATAATAATTCATTTTTAATGTTAGCACATGAATATATATTTGTGTTTCAAAAATAAATTTTCCATATTCATTAAGGGTGAAAGTTACTGTTGTTATTTTATCGGTTTCAAAGTATAATAAACAATTAGAATATGGTATGTTTGATATAGAGAAGAGGAAATTTAAATGAGTAATTCAAATATCGCTCCATTTGTGAAATGGGCTGGTGGGAAGAGACAGCTTTTATCACAGATTAAAGAACGAATGCCTGAGGAATATAATAATTACTTTGAACCATTTGTAGGTGGTGGGGCAGTTACATTTGAATTGCTGCCGGAAAGGGCTCTGATAAATGACATAAACAAGGCTCTGATAAATGCATATAAGCAGATATGTGATGCACCAGATGTGTTCTTGAAGGCTGTGAATAAACTTGATGAAGAAATGTGGGAAGATGGAAAGAAATATTATTATTCACTAAGAGAGCATTACAATGATAAGTTGATGAAATCTGAATATGATGTAGAGTTGGCAGCATTGTTCGTGTTTATCAACAAACATTGTTTTAATGGATTGTATCGTGTAAATGGAAAGGGATTATTTAATGTTCCATATAATAATAGCCGTAGAGCTTCTGTTGATGAAGATTCTATCATAGAGATTTCTAAATATCTGAAGCAGATAACTATCATTGATGGAGATTTTGAGGAAGCTTGCAAGGGAGCACAAAAGGGCGATTTTATATTCCTTGATAGTCCATATGCTCCATTGAATCCAACATCGTTTGAATCGTACACCAAGGAGGGCTTTGATATTAAAAGTCACAAGCGATTAGCAAGACTTTATGATGAGTTGACAGCCAGGGGATGCTATTGCATGCTTACAAATCATAATACAGATTTGATAAATGATTTATATGGAAATAAAGACTATAAAATAGATGTTGTAAGCGTTAAGCGTATGATTAACTCTGATGCATCAAATAGAGTTGGAGAAGAAGTAATAATATGTAATTATTAGATGGAGTTAATGTGTTCGTTAATAGAGAGTAATATTTTGCTCCAAAAACAAGGAGAAATATAATGGATAACTTATTTACAAAGAAAGTGCCATTATACTTTGAGACGGATGAATCACAGTTGGTTATAGGTGATTCGTTTAAAATTCTAACTAAGATGAAACCAGAATCAGTAGATATGATATTTGCTGATCCACCGTATTTTTTAAGTAATGATGGGATTACCTGTAAAAGCGGAAAAATGGTTTCAGTAAATAAAGGCTCATGGGATAAACTTTCAGAAAGTGGAACCAGTGTCGAAGAAAAACATAAGTTTAATAGAAAGTGGATTAAGTTATGTAAGAAAGTATTAAAGCCAAATGGCACAATATGGATATCAGGAACATTACACAATATATATTCGATTGGTATGGCATTGGAGCAGGAAGGCTTCAAGATAATTAATAACATAACATGGCAGAAAACAAATCCACCGCCAAACTTAGCATGTCGATGCTTCACACATTCTACAGAAACCATTTTATGGGCTAGGAAGAATGATAAGAAGTCTCGGCATTTTTTTAATTATCAAAAAATGAGAGAAATGAATGGCGGAAAGCAGATGAAGGATGTTTGGACAGGTTCATTGACAAAGCCATCTGAGAAGGTGGAGGGAAAGCATCCTACACAAAAACCAGAATATCTGCTAGAAAGAATAATACTTGCATCGACAGAGGAAGGACAAGTTATCTTGGATCCTTTCTGTGGCTCAGGAACTACCGGGGTAGAGGCAGTAAGATATGGACGAAAGTTCATAGGAATAGATGTAAGCGAAGAATATATGGAAATATCTAAGAAAAGATTGGAGAAGGTACTAAATGACAGATAGAAATTTTGATGAATGGCTGAGCAAATTCAGACCAAGTATTTCAGGCTATGATTATTACATAGATTTTGAAAAGGTAATTAATAATGTTGATGAAATCAAGGTGGAACTCAACATTTTGAATTCATTAATTGGATCAAAGAATGTAGAAGATGAGTTTGAAAAGATAGTGACAAGATATCCGGAAACATTAAAATGTATACCATTATTACTCGCAGTCAGGGGTAACGAAATATACGCACAGGATGAAGATGGAGCATTTTTATACAATTTCAAAACTATGAACTACGATGTAGAGCAATACAAGGTGTTTATGAGAAAAACAGGGTTGTTTGATATGATAGCTAATCATATTGTAAATAATCTGGTAGATTATGCATTGGGTATTGAAACAGGTTTAGATTCTAATGGACGTAAAAACCGGGGCGGTCATCAGATGGAAGATCTGGTTGAGAAGTATATTGTGGCAGCAGGTTTTAAAAAGAACGAGAATTACTTTAAAGAGATGTACTTAAAAGATATTGAATCTAAATGGAATATTGATTTGTCGGCACTTTCAAATCAGGGAAAAGCTGCAAAGAGGTTTGATTTTGTAATTAAGACTGATAAAATGATATATGCAATTGAAACCAATTTCTATGCGAGTGGAGGTTCAAAGTTAAATGAAACAGCGAGAAGTTATAAGATGCTTTCGCAAGAAGCAGATACAATAGATGGATTTACATTTGTCTGGTTTACAGATGGAATTGGATGGAAGAGTGCTAGAGGAAATTTGAGAGAGACATTCGAGGTTATGGATACTATTTATAGTATTGATGATATGGAGAATGGGGTAATACAAAAATTCATGAATTAACAACATACAGGTAATTTTGGAGGATAATAAAATGGATAAAAATGATATTGAGGCATTTAATAGAGCTGTGGAATCTCTTAGACAATATAGAAGATATGAAATATTCGATGAAAAAAATAAAAATCTTTTAGATGATATTTATGTTGATCCCATTGAGGGAGATGCATTATTGAGATTGTGTTTGAAGGATAATACAACGGTTCTTGTGGGAAGAAAAGGAACAGGTAAATCAACTATTTTTATGAAAATGCAGAATGAGCTAAGAAAGTCAAAAGATGTTATGACTTGTTATATTGATGTGAAGACTATATTTGATACTGCAAAGCGTAATTATTCCACAATTAATTATCTTAAGGCGAATAGTTCAAAAGAAATTGAAAATTATTCAATTCAAAGACAATTTATATTAGATTTTGTAAGCGAATTGATAAATGAAATATCAAAAAATTATAAGACTAAGATAGATCAATTTAAAGATAAATTACATATTCCATCTAAAGTTAATGATTCAGTAAAAAAGCTTGAAGAAATTAGGAATAGAATTCAAAATAATGAACATTTGGGAAATGTCGAACTTCAAACATTGCAGGAAATTAACTTGTCAGTTTCTGAAGGGAAAAAAACAGACAATCTAATTAATAGTAGTATTGAGGGTGCTATATCAATCCAAGAGATAGGCATTAAGCCTAGTGTATCTGGAGAAAACAGAATAAGAATTTCTAATGAAAATGAAAAGAAATATAATAGGGTATTTGCAAGAATATTTGAAGTAACAGCTCTAGTTGATGAGATAAAACGGATTTTACAGAATTTGAATATGAAGAGATTATATTTGATTTTGGATGATTATTCTGAAATTGATCAAAATTCTTTACATATGTTTTGTGATTTGATAGTAAATACGTTAAATAATACTTCAGAGAATTATATTAAGTTAAAAATATCTGCATATCCGGGAAGAGTAGAGTTAGGTGAGTTGGATAGGCAAAAGATAGATATTCGATATTTAGATTATTATCAGCTATATATAAATGATAAGCGAACAGATATGGAAAAGGCAGCAATAAATTATACAAAAAGAATTATAGAAAATAGATTGAGTATATTTACTAAACATAGCATTGAATATTATTTTGATACAGAAAAAAATAGTATTGATGAGTATTGTACATATTTGTTTAGAATGACATTAAATGTTGTAAGACATATTGGTTTGATATTGGATTATGCACAAGAGTATTCCATTGCTAGAAACGAAAAAATAACACTTAGTGTTCTTAATGAAGCTTCAAAAAGATTTTATAATGAAAGATTGTCATTGTTTTTTGAGGAAGGTAAAACTGCACAAATGACATATGATGAGAGGGTAGAAATTTTTCAGCTTAGAACATTGCTGTTAGACATTATTCAAAGAGAAAAGGATATTAAGACAAGTATAAGGACAAATAAGTATTCGGCAAAAATATTTGATTCAGAGAGAACAAATCCATATACAAGTCATTTTTATATATCGAAGAAAATAGAGCATATTCTTGGAACTTTAGAATTAAACTTTTTTGTTAATAAATATAATGAGATGTCTAGCAAAAATGGAGAGAAAGTATCTATATATGCATTAAATTATGGATTGTGTTTGAATGAAAATTTGCGTTGGGGAAAACCGGATGGCAATGAATCAAGGACATATTTTATTGAATCACCATTCAATTTTAATAATTTGTTAAAGGATTTTTTGAAGGATACAAAAGAAATTGTATGTGGTGAGTGTGGATATGTATATTCGGAAGATGATTTAGATATTTTAAAAGCTCATGATATGAATTGTATAGAGTGTGGGGCAAAAAGTAGTATTGTGGTACAAAAGCGGATATCTGATATTTTTAAAAAGGAAATTGAAGAAATTGAAAAAAAAGGAAATTTACTTGAAAGAGAACAATATTTGTTTATGAAATTAGCAATATTAAAAGGCGGAAGAGTTACTGCGAAAGAAATGTCATTAGAGATGGATGTTACTTCTCAAAAGATAGGTTGGTTGACCAAAAAGCTAGAGGAAGATTTTTATTATCTTACAAAAAGTAAAAAAGCAGGAAATACTATTTACACAATATCAGATTTAGGAAAACAAGTAGTATAATTGCTATATTTGTGAAGTAGTCATGGGAACAGAGACTATGAAGAAAAGTCTGTAAATAATAATCTTCTATGATAATGATTGAGCTGGAAGCGCTAAATTGGAGCTTCCAGCTCTTGCTATATATACGACATGATTTCGGGCATGTCAAGAGCAGACGTCAAAAACGTCCTTCTCATCATGCATATAGATTCTGTTATTCCGGGAGTCGTCCCTCATACATAATGCTGAGTTCGCCGTAGACCTGTCCCCAGTTCCGAATGCTCATAGTCCATTTTTTAGTAGCTTCGAAAGTTGCCAGATACAGGGCTTTCAGGAGCGCTGTGTCACTTGGAAATACGCTTCTCTGACGGTTTAGCTTACGGTAGTGTTGATTATTTTATCAGTGGCGAATATACCTACGAGATTGACAAGAACAGAGAAAAGACACTGGACGATAAGATTATGGATAAGCTGAAATATTGTGATACCGATAAGAAAACGAAAATCTTGAAGATGATAGATCTGCTTTGAATTTTGAATAATGATTGCAATAATACGTTTTAAAAAATAATCGGATTTTATGTTTTATATATCGCAAGGCATGGACTATGTATTCGGAACATAGACCATGTCTTTTGTTGCTTTTAGAGAGTGTGATATTATAGAAATTTTAGAATAAATCCACGTTCTGTTGCAGATAATGTCTATAAGAAGACGTGCAATTTTAGTGCGGAATCTAAAATTGCAGAGTGCATCTGTATTGCGGAATGCATCTGCAGAATGGGGATTGTGCAAAAATGAACAGTACAGCAAAAAATCTGCGAAGAATATCGGGCAAAATAGCAGCATTTATAATTATTGTCATAATGGCATCCGTGACATGCGCCTGTGATATCGGGCATGGAGAACAGAGTGGCAGCGGAAGGCGCATAGTAAGAATCGGACATAATCAGGCAACTGACCATCCGATTAACATAGGGCTGGCAGAGTTTGAAAAATACGTTGAAGAGCGGCTTGGTGACAGATTTGACATAGAGATATTTCCAAATGAGCTTCTCGGCGCACAGACTGATATGGTGCAGCTTACGCAGACCGGTGCAATAGATTTCTGTGTTGCAAGTAATTCAATACTTGAGACATTTTCGGACAGGTACACACTTTTTAACCTTCCGTATCTGTTTGCTTCAACAGCAAGCTATCATGCTGCAATGGATGATGAGGATATAACTTCCGGTATATTTGCATCAACAAAAAAGGCGGGCTTTGAGGCGGTGACGTGGATTGATGCAGGAACGAGAAATTTTTATACGGTCAATAAAGAGATTAACAGCCCGTCAGACCTTAAAGGGCTTAAGATACGCGTCCAGCAGTCACCTACTAATGTTGAGATGATGAGGCTGCTTGGCGGCTCTGCTACACCAATGGGCTTTGGGGATGTATACACGGCGCTTCAGGCACATGTAATTGACGGAGCAGAGAATAATGAGCTTGCGCTGACTTCTAACGGACACGGAGATGTGTGCAAATACTATTCTTACGATAGGCATCAGATGATACCCGACATTCTGATTGGCAACTGTGAATTTCTTGAATCGCTTACGGAAGAGGAGCGAGCGGTATTTGATGAGGGATTTGAGCTGTTTAACAGAATTGAGAGAGAAGAATGGAACCATGCAGTTGAGGCATCGCGTGAGCGGGCGCAGGAGGAGCAGGGAGTAACATTTCTCTATCCGGATACGGAGCTGTTCAGACAGATATGTCTGCCGATGCATGAGAATTTCCTGAAAGAGCATGAAGAACTGCGTGATATCTATAATGTGATACAAATGCTCAATGAGGAGGTGGAATAATGGCGGTACAGTCACTTATCATAATACTTGCTGTCCTTCTTGTGCTTCTGGCGCTGGGAGTGCCGATTGCATATTCAATAGGAATCTCAGCTCTTGCGGCGATTCTTGCCACAATGGATATGAATGTGGCGGTCATAACTGCCGCACAGAGAACCTTTGTCGGAATGAGCAAGTTCAGTCTGACGGCAATACCTTTCTTTATACTTGCCGGTAACCTGATGAATCAGGGCGGAATAGCCAAAAGGCTTGTTGACTTTGTAATGGCGTTACTCGGCAAGCTTCCGGGCGCACTGCTGGTAACCAATGCAGCAGCCAATTCACTGTTCGGAGCAATATCAGGCTCAGCGGCAGCGGCATGTGCGGCGGTTGGCAGTATGGTCAGGGACGGTGAGGAGAAGCTTGGCTATGATCCGGCATTATGTGCTGCAACCAATGCAGCGTCTGCACCGTCAGGACTTCTTATTCCTCCGTCCAATGCGCTGATAACATACTCGCTGGCATCGGGCGGAACATCTGTTGCGGCATTGTTCCTCGGCGGATATGTTCCGGGAATAGTGTGGGCGCTGTGTTGTATTGCCGTCGGAATAATATTTGCAGTTAAAAAAGGCTACAGGGGTGTGCCGGGAAGCTTTGACTGGAAGAATCTCGGAATATGCACCGTCAGGGCAATTCCTGCGTTGTCACTCATAGTAGTCGTAATAGGAGGAATTGTCGCGGGGATATTCACGGCAACGGAAGGTTCGGCAATAGCAGTTGTATATGCACTTATTCTCGGAATATGCTACCGCAATATAACACCGGAAAAATTCTGGAAAATTGTAATTGAAAGCACGCGCATGAGTGGACTTGTTGTATTTCTTATCGGCGTGTCCAATGTACTCGGATGGGTAATGTCATTCCAGCAGATACCTCAGGCAGTATCGGCGGCACTTCTCGGAGTGACGCAAAGTCCGGTGCTTATACTTCTGATAATGAATCTCATACTGCTTGTAGCAGGAACATTTATGGATGTAACTCCGGCAATTCTGATATTCACACCTCTTTTTTTGCCGATTGTCAAGTCGTTTGGGATGAATTCCGTGCAGTTTGGGCTGATTCTTGTATATAATCTTTGTATAGGCAATATAACGCCGCCTGTTGGTAACACTCTTTTTGTCGCAATAAGGGTGGGCGGAAGTACACTTGCCAGAACACTGCCCTACATGCTGCTGTATTATGTGGCGATACTTCTCGGACTTCTGCTTGTAACCTATATTCCGGCGCTTACAATGGCACTTCCGGCACTTGCCGGACTAATCTGAAAATAACAATCTGAAAATAATAGTGGGTATTGGGGGAGACAGTGCAAAATCCTTTTTGCACGTCTCCCTGTTTTCTGATACAATCAAAGCAGCAGATATAAAAAGGGGAGGGATAACCATGATAGCATGTCCGGATTGCGGCAGCGCACTGGAGTTTGACGTAGCGAAGCAGAAGCTCAAGTGTCCGTCATGCAGGCAGGAATATGGGGTTACATCGGTTAAGGATAACACAGAGAGTGCTGATACATTTAACGTATTCAGATGCTCACAGTGCGGCGGAGAAGTATACTCCAATGATAATACGATAGCGGGCTTCTGCAGCTATTGCGGTGCGCCGGCTGTAAGGCATTCGGGAACAGATAAGATTGAAGTACCGCATTACATAATACCATTTAAGGTTGATAAGGAAGGCTGTAAGAAGATATTTGAAGAATTTGTGGATAAGAACAATTATGTTCCGAATGACTACAGGCTTGAGGACGGTATTCACGAATTCAGGGGAATCTATGTGCCGTATCACGTATATGATGCCGAATTTGACGGAGCCTATCATATGAAGGGCAGGTCAGAGACTGTAAGCGGCAGCGGTGATAAGAAAAAATGCAACGTAAAGATATGGGATATTAATGCGGTTGTGTCCGGCAGCATAAATAAAATCACGCATGACGCATCAGATGCATTTGATGATGATCAGAGTGAGCTGATTAACGATAACTGTAAAGAGTTCAGAAAATTTGCACCGGGATACCTGTGCGGCTTTTATGCAGACTCAGCGGATGTGCCGGCGGAGGAGTATACGGAATTTGTGAAGGATACGGCATATGAGCGGGCGGAGAAGAGTGTCAGCGTTAAGATGCCGGGAAGTATTAAGACCAAATCACCCAATACAAGACCGGATGTTAAGGTCACCAATACCGGCGATGTTCTTAAGCCGGTGTGGTTTATGGCATATAGAAATAATAACCGTATGGCGTATTCGGTAATAAACGGAAAAACCGGTAAGATAAGCTGTGACCTGCCTGTGGATATCAAATGGTTTTTTGGGATATCACTGGCTGTATCGGCTGTGCTGTTTATCGTATTGAATCTGCTTCAGGGCTTTATACTTACGGCAAAAAGCTCAATCGTAATGGCAGCATTTATAAATCTTACTCTTTCAGTGCTGTATAATATGAATATAAGTAAAATGTATGACCATGAGATAAAGCACAGATATAAGGCGCGTCACACCCAAGGTGCGGTAACTCTTGCTAATAGCAGGCTTGCGGGAAGTCTTACGGCAATTGCGGTATTTGCTGTACTTTCAGTACTCGCCGTAGTTGCGGTACCGATGATAACAGACAGGCTGCAGCAGGCAGATGCGGCGGCACAGGCGGTAAATGCGGCAGCGCAGGCAGGTATGACAGCAGTGGCGGCAGGAAGCGAGTACCGCGAGAGCGGTGTTTCCTTTAAGGTTGCAGTGTGTGCAATAACGGCATTTATACAGATTATTATGATTAGTGTCAGTGCTCCGAGGTATGCCGTACTTTTTAAAAATTCCACAAAATCGGTTCCTGTATCGGTGCTTTCACTGCTCGCAACAGCAGTCCTTATCGTGACGGCATTTATAAATCCTGTTGATGACATATGGTATTACATAGTGGTTCTCGGAACATATGCGGTTGATATATTTACGATATTCGGAATAATAAGGGATTATAATCTGTCCTGTACCAGACCGCTTCCGCAGTTTGAGCTTTATAAGGGAGGGCGTGAGCATGACAGGGATTAAAAAGAAAATAATATGCCTGATTATTGAATTATCTGCTGTTATCGCGGGACTTGCCATAGGAAGCGGAATGCTGACATGCGGTACATTAACAGCCGCAGCAGCGCAGGACATCGAAGGTATTACGGAAAGTGTTACAGAAGATATTACGGAAGCAGATGGTCACAGAATCATATATTATGATAAGGCGCAGATAGTTGACGCTTCAGGCAAAGCAGATGTAATAGAGGCAATGAAGGCAATATCAGCCGATTCCAATGTTATATTCTATACAACTGACAGAAATGAAGCCGGTGAGACGGCAGATGTATGTGCCAATGTGTGTGCATCATATTTTGGCAGTAAAAAGACAGCTCCGGTTGTGATGTTTACGATAGATATGTATCACCGTGAGATATATATGTACTGTACGGGACCGGTGCGCAAGATAATCCGCAGCAGGGATGCACTTGCGATTACGGACAATATATATAAGCTTGCGTCCAAGGAGCAGTATGCACAGTGTGCGGTTCAGGCATTTAATCAGGCACAGCTCCGAATTAACGGATTATCGATAAAGCGTCCGATGCAGATTGCAACCAACGCGCTTCTGGCGGTAATGCTTGGTTTTCTTACGAATTATATTTTCCTTCTTGTGTCACGGAAGGCAAACGGAGCACATAAGGATACGGTCAGATCAGCATATGGTGATAACAACAGCATGACTATTGACATTCAGAAAAAATGCGTACGCCAGTATTCATACAGTTACAGCGAGAGCAGCTCAGATTCTTCAGGCGGATTTGGCGGCAGCGGTGGTGGCGGAGACAGCGGCGGAAGCTCAGGAGGCGGACACAGCTTCTGACAGTTGTGCCTTAACGCGGCGGCGTTAAGGCTGTCAATTGAGAAAAATCAATCACATACCGAATTGACAAATACCCCACAGGGGTATATATAATAATTGATTATATGTGCAGCAGGCATTACAGACATTATCAGAAGCATACAGAGCCTGCGGAATGGAGATTATTATGGTTAAGACAACATTGAAGATTGATGGTATGATGTGTGGAATGTGTGAATCACACATGAATGATCTGATTCGCAGCAATTTTAAGGTAAAGAAGGTTAATTCATCAGCAAAAGACGGAGAGTGCGTTATCATAAGTGAGGAAGAGATTGATATTCCATGGGCCAAGAAGGAGATAAAAGGCATCGGATATGAACTTGTCTCATATACAACAGAGCCTTATGAGAAGAAGGGGCTGTTTGGCTGGGGACGTAAGTAACAGCGCAATATCATATACATATATGGAGAGTAGTATGGGGAAGAAAGATTACGGGAATATACTGACAACAGTTATATTCAGTATATTTATTCTGGCAGGCTTATGGACATGGGAGAACAGAGGCTTTTTGTTTGGGTATTTTCCGCATACGTCACATTATGAGATGACGGAGGGGTATTATGACCATAGTGTCCGAAGAAGCGAAGAGGCTGCGGTAATCGTTAAAAAGCCTGATGGCACAGGGAATTGCAGGGGATATGTTGCTGCCGGAATAGGTGAGCGTATTGGAGATACACTGATTGTTGCTTACAGTGCAGATACAAGACCACATGTGGCACGTATAAAGCCTGTGATATCGCCGTCGTGGCTAATTGCTGCAATAGCAGTTATTATAGGTAATATAACAGCGGTTTACAAAAAATACCGCGAATAAATAACAGATAGCAGGAGAAAGAATTGGTCAGGGCTCAGGCATACAGGATTCTTGGTGTAGACAGGAATGCAGACAGAACAGAGATAAAAAAGAGATACAGACAGCTTATGCATATGGCACACCCGGATTCCAATGCCGCAAAAGCAACAGGAGGTTATCCGTATACTGCTCAGGAGATTAATGAGGCATACGAAGTCATTTGCAGATATGTGACACCGGAAGATAATTCACATAACCGTCAGGAACGTGCCGGCAGACATTCCGGTGATGAGCGCAGTAAGGCTCTGGCGTGGGATGCACCGGAGAATCCCAATGCATATGCCGCACGTAATGTATACCACAGTGTAGAGGATGTGGACGGCAACAGGCTTGGAGATATAGTTATAGCAAGTGGCAGATACATATGGAAACCTGAGGAGGATTTCAGTCTTTTTCTTAAAAGCATGCTGGAATGCAGTGCTGCGATTCTTGATGACATACAGGCAGACGCTGATATGGAAGCGAAGCTTAAGTTTCAGGCAGAGCTGGCATATCTGCTTGCACAGCAGTTTATCGATGCCGGAGGGACGCTCCCGCTGATTGTCGGAGAACCGGCAGCACATGACGATGCGGATATATATCATATGTTGTGCATGCTTGAGAAGATACCGGCAAGGCGCGTGAGGCTCAATATAGTTCCCGGAGCGCTGCTGTATCCTGAAAAGATATCCGGTCACAGGCTGTATCTGAAAAATGAAAAAGGCCAGAGTGCAGGCTACCTGTCATTTAAAGATGACAGAATGTATTACATTATAATCCCGATGCTCGAACACAGACGCGCGCAGGTAAAGATTCAGGTAAAAAAGACAGATGCAGTGTAGACAGAACTTGATTTCTGGGTTAAGATAGTGCATGGACGTGAAGGAACATTTGCAGAGAATCTAAGCCTGCAGATAGAAGACCTGCTTAACAGATACAGGAACAGATATAAGAAAGGATATTAGCGATGAATTGGGGAATACTTGCAACAGGAACAATTGCACGGAAGTTTGCCGATACCGTGAATCGTATGGGAGGAGAGGAGAAGCTCGTGGCAGTTGCCTCAAGAAGTGAAGAGAAAGCAGCGGCATTTGCCAATGAGTTCGGAATACCGGGATATTATGGTTCGTACGAAGCCATGCTTAAGGATGCGGGAGTTGATGCAGTGTATATTGCAACACCCAACAGTATGCATTATGAGAACTGTGTGATGTGTCTTGATGCAGGAAAGCATGTGTTATGTGAGAAGCCATTTACGATAGAGGCATCGCAGGCTGAGAAGCTGTATGATTACGCTGCACAGAAGGGACTGTTTATAATGGAAGCCTTCTGGATAAGATTTCTGCCGCTCTACCGGGAATTAACCGGTTTAATCGAAAATGGTGTAATAGGTGATGTGCGTCATGCAAGATGTGAGTATGGCTTTATTGCGACAGGAGCAAGACGTGAGCGTAAGTTCAAGGCAGAGCTTGGCGGAGGCGCACTTTTGGATATAGGCATATATAATCTCGGATTTCTTCATATGATTATGAATGTGGCACCGGAGAACTTTGATACCTGTGTTCATATGAATGAGTATGGCACAGATGATTACAGTGTATTGCAGCTGGTATATCCGGGAGGACGAACAGCACAATGTATACAGACAATCGGAATGAAGATTGACAGGCATGCTGCAATATTCGGGACAAAGGGAAGCATATATATAGATGACTTCCAGCATGCAGTATCAATGACTGTAAAGCCGGATAATGATGAAGAATACACGGTTGAGAGCCCTGTGGATATTAATGGATTTGAGTATGAGATACGCGAAGTGTCATCATGTGTGAAGCATCATATGCAGTCAAGCAGGATATATACGCCAAAGGACAGCATTACGGTGTTAAAGCTGATAAATGACATAATGACAGAATGGCAGAAGGATGACGTTCACATAGAGATAAGTAAGTGATATAAGGAGACCACCGAATGAATTACAAAGGTTATGAATTACCACTTGACAGCGAGCATGTGCTTCTTGATGCGTCACTCACAGATACAGAGGTGCAGGCAGGCAGCTACATTTACAATAATATACAAAGCATGCTCAGACCCACGCCCACAGAGGATGCAATTAACTCAAAAAAGATGGCGGATAAGAAGCTGACAGTGTACATAATGCCCGGCGTATACTGGATTGATGACCCTGAGGCAGACGACACTATGCAGCCGTGGGGCGGCTATGACGTACCTTACGGAATAGCGGTTACAGCGCACAGCCTTGAATTTACCGGGCTTACAGACGATGCAGAGGATGTTGTGATTGCAGGCAACAGAGGACAGTCGCACGGAGCCAACGGCAACTACACAATGTTTCATTTTGAGTGTGAATCATTGACTATAAAGAATCTGACGATAGGTAATTATTGCAGTACAGACCTCGAATATAAGCGTGATGCATCCAGAAATCACAGAAGGCGCACAGATGCGATAACACAGGCACAGCTTGCAATAATGCAGGGTGACAGAATGTTCGCCGATAACTGCCGCTTTATCGGCAGGCTTAACTTAAGACCTGTTGAGGGTGCCGACAGAGCCTTGTACCATAACTGCCATTTTGAATCAACTAATGATGCAATAACAAGCAATGCTGTTTTTGTCGGCTGTGATTTTGACTTTTACGGAAGCAGACCGCTTTTTTCAGCGACCCGGACAGGTGCCGTTTTCCTTGACTGCGATTTTAACTGCCTTGAGGCAGACCCGCGGGTTGAAGGAATGCAGTATTTTACAAAGGATGGCGGACAGGTGGCGGCTGTTGGGTGCAGATATCACAGCAATTTTGACGTTCCGTTCGGAATCGGCTGGACAAGATACCCTGACCCGCAGCTCAGATGTTACCAGTGCGATAATACGCATAACAAAGAGAGTGTTGTGATTGGCGGACTACGGTCAAAGACAACCGTTGATATGTCAGGACTGCCGCTTCTTAAGGCATACAGGCTTGATGATTACGGATGCTATAATACCTACAACCTGCTAAGAGGCAGTGATGGCTGGGATCCGTTGAATGTTGGCGTACAGTCCGGCACATGTTCGGCTGATAATATTCCGGTGCAGCTTATACTGTCGTCAGATGCGGAGTGTATACAGGCAGATGCTGACAGCGTGCAGAACAGTGGCCTGTCCGCAGGAACAGCTTCCGGGGCGGCTGCATCATCTAAGGCGGTTGTATCATCCAGGGCGCTGTGCTTCTGGGGCGGCATCGGTGATGCCGGCAATATAACATTCTATGTCGATGATATTTATAAGGACTTTGTCAATGTAAATGACAATAATGACGGAAGCTGCACTGTTACCGGAAGACCGGAAGCATTTTGCAATATCGATAAAGAATACGTGGATGTTGTAATAGAGGCTGTGACGGCAATTGGACTGCACGGAGCATATAAGCTCAGAATAGCTGCTCCTGTAACGGAAGCACCGCAATTCACTAAATACCCGGAGTTGTCGATCTGCAATGGTAATGCAGAGCTTAGCTATGAGCTTGAACTTAACGGTCATACGGACAGGTCGGTTGTCTCATGGTACCGCTGTGACGGCAGCAGGGGTGAGGGTGCAAGATTGACTGCAATTACAAGAAACAGCCCTAAACTGTCATATAAGATAACGGCAGCAGATGTCGGCAGTTATATAGGAGCCTCTGTCATTCCGAGATGCACATCAAGCTGTGATGGTGCAAAAGTTGTTGCGGTTACAGACAGAAGAATTGCAGATACGGATACTGATGGCTATGACATTTGCACAGATTTTTCAGATATTCCTCTCAATATGGGGAAAAATATAGCCGAAGGCATGTGGTCTGTGGATTATTACCGTCCGACAGATACCTGCAGCTTCGGAAGCTGGCACGGTGAAGAGTGTACAGAGCCGTGGCATTACGGCATAACAGGTGACGGCTGCACGCATCCCGGATTGTATCAGGGAACGCAGGGCGCAAGAATTATGTATACACCGACCTACAGACAGAATGACCGGGTTAAGATATATAGAGGTATGAGCCTGCACCTTACGGCAGAGCCTGCCAAGACGTCATGTCAGGGCTTTGGAAGCGCATATCAGTATATGGATGTATGCATTAAGTTTGATACGGAGAATCTTACCGGATACGGCTTAAGAATTTACAGGAGTCCAAAGGCATCCAACGCGTGTGTATTTGTACTTGTGCAATATGAAGAGGGAACAACGACATTTATATCTGACAAAGTAATATCCGGCTGCTTTGTGTCAGAGTGTATCATAGATGTGAAATACATGGATGGAAGTCTTACGGCTGATGTCAGGACTACGGCAGAGCAGCATGCATTACAGGAAGTCCATCTTAAGGCAGATGTTCCTGATAATCTGCATGGTGGAATTGCAGTCCAGCACACCGGAACCACGGGAACCGGCGGCTGGCAGAACACCACAACCCTTACAGGCTTAAAAGTTTCTTATAAGTAAGATCTATCATAAATGCTCCGAGCGGTGCTGTTATTAATATTGCAAGCACCGCTACAGTGAGCACTATGCTTCCGCATGAAAGTCCCATTGCAAGAGGAACACTTCCGATTGCAGCCTGGACAGTGGCTTTTGGAGTATATGCAAGCATACAGAATAATCTTTCTTTCATATTAAGATTCGTACCGGGCAGGCAGACAAATACGCCTGCAATCCTGAATATCAGCACACCGAATATAAGAATGACTGCACCGGCTCCGGCAGACAGCGCATATCCGATATCGACAGAAGCGCCTACGAGCACGAACAGGACAACCTCGGCCCCAACCCACAGTCTGTTAAACTTTCCCGACAGGCGTACCGCAGTTTCATTGCGGTATCTTGAAAGCGCAATTCCCATGAACATAACAGCTATCAGTGCCGAGAATGTAATCGGAGTACTCAGGGCATTTTCGGCAGACACAAGAATAAATGATATACTGAGCACTATAATAACCTTGATAGTGTCGCGTACATGAACTTTCTTGAAGTATACGGCAAGAAGCCATCCTGACGCAATTCCGAGAGCTATTCCCAACACTACGGATACGGGGATATTAATAAAGCTCATTGCAGAGACGCGGTCTCCCTTTGCAAGCCCTGTAAATGTACTGAAAAGAACTATTACATATACATCATCCACGGAAGCACCTGCAAGAATAAGCTGCGGGATGCTTTTTTTAGTTCCGTAGCCTTCATCAATAAGCTTAATCATCTTAGGGACAACGACGGCAGGAGATACTGCCGCAACAACAGCACCCATAATGGCTGCCTCGAGCAGGCTTATTCCAAGAATACGGGGAGCCAGAAGAAGCATTCCCGCAAGCTCGAAGGTTGCCGGTACAAAGCACATAAGAATGGCAGGTCTTCCGACACGCTTAAGGTCATTAATGTCAAGCGTAAGTCCGGCTCTTGTAAGAATTATTATAAGGGCAATCTTACGCAGGTCAGCGGAAATGTTAAGAATTGACGGGTCTATCAGGTCAAGCACATACGGACCTAATATAATTCCCGTGATAATCATGCCGAGAAGACCCGGCAGCTTCAGACGACGGCATATATATCCCGATGCCATGCCGATAAGCATAATGAGTGCGATACTAAGTAACATGTCAGTGATTCCTCCTAAAGCAGATTGAATGACAGTACAATTATGAGAATCACATCAGCCATTATTCCAATAACCGAAGGAAGAATAGCACCTTTGCCTATTTTGTATTTTGTTTCATAGTACATAACCGTTCCTCCCATGATGACGATGATAGCATGTCTTACAGGTCATGAAAATGGGTAATAAGGATTATTAAATTGCTTCCCCGCATGTGTTATTATTAAATCAATGGTGCTATGAACAATAATTATTACCTGAACACAATTACAGATGGAGGATTTTCTATGGCAATGAACTGGAATATGCTTATGTCAGATGCACGATATCATGAAGATAGTGCGGATGCCGCAGAATGCGGTGAAGTTACATATGAGAATGATTATGACACGATAATAAGCAGCACACTTTTCAGAAGACTTCAGGATAAAGCCCAGGTGTTTCCGCTTGAGGAAGATGATTATGTAAGAACACGACTGACGCATTCACTGGAAGTTTCGGCCATAGGAAAAAAGCTCGGAGAGTATGTATTCAGAAAGTTACGTGATGCCGGTGCGGATGAGTGGTTTGATACGCATTCGGAAAAAGATTTTTCTGATGTGCTTCTGTGTGCGGGGCTTGTTCATGATATAGGCAATCCGCCATTCGGACATTTTGGCGAATATGCAATAAGGGAATGGTTTCAGAATAATATAAGCAGCCTTAAGCTTAAAGGTGTAAGCATAGACAGAATACTTACAGACGAACAGCTCGGAGACCTGTACAATTTTGAAGGCAATGCGCAATCACTGAGAATATTGTCTGCAACGCCATATCTGGGAACACTTGCAGGGTTCAACCTGTCATATGCGGTGCTTGCGGCAATAATCAAATATCCGGTCTCGTCTGTTGCAGTCGCATCGTCATCAAAATATCGTAAATTCGGCTATAATACTGCTGAAAAGGCGCTTTTTGACGACATATCGTCAAAGACGGGAATGAATGGCAGCAGGCATCCTCTCTCGTATCTTCTTGAGGCAGCAGATGACATAGCGTACAGAACATCCGACATAGAAGACGCAATGGTCAAGAAAGTTATCAGCTATTCCCAGATAGAAGCATCGCTGGAAGTGTATGCAGAAGCCAATGGATATGACGACATGTATAAGAATATAGGCATACTTAAGGAGCTGTGTGCAAAAGAGATAGGAAGCGGGCACAGAAATCCTGAACTGACGGCACTTCAGATGTGGAATAAGCGTATGAAGAGGTTAATGATAGAAGAGGCCGCGGATTCATTTGTAAAGAATTATGATGCAATAATAAACGGAACATTTGAAGGCGGGCTTTTTGAAAATACATCATCAGGCCACATAATCGGAGCAATATCACAGCTTAGCGAGCAGATGATATATACAAGTCCCGTTAAGATTAAGACAGAGCTGTTCGGAAGAAGAGTAATAGAATCACTGCTTGGACAGTTTATGCCGGCAGCAGTGCGTTTTGACACAGACGATAAAATGACATTTATCGACTGCCGGACGATTGATATAATATCGGGATTCTACAAATCAATGTACAAAGCCCAGTCAGATGGCAGGGACGAAAGTGAGAAGCTTTATCTCAGGATACTTATGGTAACTGACTACATAAGCGGCATGACGGACAGCTATGCGAAGCGGCTTTACAATGGGTTGTTTGTATAAAAACAGACGCAATATTTGGTAAAAATACCACTTGAAATATCTATATATTGTGGTTATACTATAAGGGCCACATGCATTTAATGATTAAAGGTTAGTCAGTAATGCACGCGGGCGGGGACATTATATTGAACCGGATTTATCGTACAGGGAAAGGGAGAAGCAGGAATGAAGATAATAAAGCGCAACGGCTCGGAAGAAGAATTTGATATTGATAAGATTATAATGGCAATCAGGAAAGCCAATGATGCAGGAATAAGAAAAGAGCTGACGGAAGAGCAGATTGATGATATTGCGGACTATATAGAGTACAAGTGCGAGAAGATGAACAGGACATTATCTGTGGAGGAGATTCAGGATCTTGTAGAAAACCAGATAATGGCCAAGGGCGCATTTGAGATTGCCAAGGGATATGTAAGATACCGTTATACGCGTTCGCTTGTGCGTAAGTCCAACACGACAGATGACAGAATCCTTTCACTTATAGAATGTAATAATGAGGAAGTCCTTCAGGAGAATTCCAATAAGGATCCTGTTGTAAACAGTGTACAGCGTGACTATATGGCAGGAGAGGTAAGCAAGGATCTTTCAAGGCGAATACTGCTGCCGCCGGATATCGTTGAAGCAGACAGGCAGGGCATAATACATTTCCATGATTCGGATTATTTTGCACAGCATATGCATAACTGTGACCTCGTTAATCTTGAAGATATGCTTGAGAACGGAACTATCATAAGCGGAACATATATCGAAAAGCCGCACAGCTTCTCAACAGCATGCAATATTGCCACGCAGATAATAGCACAGGTTGCAAGCAACCAGTACGGCGGACAGAGTATAAGCCTTGCACATCTTGCGCCGTTTGTACAGGTGTCGAGAGATAAGATTAAGAAAGAAGTGCTTGACGAAGTTAAGATGCTTGGAAGCAATGCGGGAGAGGAAGTGCTTAACGAGATAGTTGAGAAGAGACTCCGCAAGGAAGTAGAGAAGGGCATCCAGACAATACAGTATCAGGTAATCACCCTTATGACAACTAACGGACAGGCACCTTTCCTGACTATATTTATGTATCTTAATGAAGCAAAGAATGAGAGCGAGAAGAAGGACCTTGCACTCATAACTGAGGAGATGCTAAGACAGAGAATAAAGGGTGTCAAGAACGAAAAGGGTGTATGGATAACACCGGCATTTCCTAAGCTTATATATGTTCTTGAAGAGGACAACATCCGTGAAGGAGAGCCATACTATTATCTTACGGAGCTTGCTGCGAGATGCACGGCTAAGAGAATGGTACCTGACTATATATCTGAAAAGAAGATGAAAGAACTTAAGGAAGGCAACTGCTTCCCTGTTATGGGCTGCCGCAGTGCGCTCGCACCTTGGAAGGATGAGAATGGCAATTACAAGTTCTACGGAAGATTCAATCAGGGTGTTGTTACAATTAATCTTGTAGATGTGGCACTTTCATCAGGCAGGAACTATGACAGATTCTGGGAGATATTTGACGAGAGGCTTCAGCTCTGCTACAGGGCACTCATGTGCAGACATGAGAGACTTAAGGGAACACTGTCGGATGCGGCACCTATCCTCTGGCAGCACGGAGCACTTGCAAGACTTAAGAAGGGTGAGAAGATAGACAGGCTCCTGTATGGCGGATATTCTTCAATATCACTCGGTTATGCAGGTCTGTGCGAATGTGTTCGCTATATGACCGGCAAGTCACATACTGACCCGGAGGCAACACCGTTTGCACTTGAAGTCATGAAGCACATGAATGAAGCGTGTGACAGATGGACCAAGGAGACCGACATCGCATTCAGCATCTACGGTTCTCCGATTGAGAGCACTACATATAAGTTTGCAAAGTGTCTCCAGAAGAGATTTGGCATTATTGAGGGCGTTACCGATAAGGGATATATAACTAACAGCTACCATGTTAATGTTACAGAGAAGATAGATGCATTTGCAAAGCTTAAGTTTGAATCACAGTTCCAGGCACTGTCAACCGGCGGCGCTGTAAGCTATGTGGAAGTTCCTAATCTTCAGAACAATATAAATGCAGTCATAACGGTTCTTCAGTTCATATATGACAACATCATGTATGCCGAGCTTAACACCAAGAGCGATTACTGCCAGAAGTGCGGCTTTGACGGAGAGATACAGATAGTTGAGGATGGCGGAAAGCTTGTATGGGAATGCCCTAACTGCCATAACAGGGACCAGAATACGCTTAATGTCGCAAGAAGAACATGCGGCTATATCGGCACGCAGTTCTGGAATCAGGGAAGAACACAGGAGATAAGAGAGCGTGTTCTGCATTTGTAATATTGGCTTTAAAATAGCTCCGGATATGTTATAATCTAAGTAGGATAATTCGTGGAAAGTTCGGTTTTATGCATGTAAAGTGCAGAAATGGAGACAGATATGGAACATGAAGACAGACAGGTGATTATAGCAGTAGGACGCGAATACGGAAGCGGCGGACATGAGATTGCAAAGATGATTGCTGAGAGAATGAATCTTCCATTTTATGACAGGAATCTTCTTAGTGAAGTTGCCCGTGAAAAAGGTATTGACGTTTCGGCAATTGAGAAGTATGATGAATCTCCGAGACGTGCATTTGTATCGCAGACAGTTCGCGGTTACAGCAATGCTCCCGAAGACGGTCTTGCCAATATGGAGTTTGACTACATACGTGCAATGGCATCAAGAGGAGATTCGTTTGTAATAGTAGGGCGCTGTGCAGATGCTATACTCGCGGGGAATAAGGGACTTATAACTATATTTGTGACGGCGGATGATGACAGGAAGATTGAGCGGATCAGCAGAATCTTGAATGTATCGGAGGCTGAAGCTGCAAGAATGATAAGGGCTAAGAACAAAAAGCGCAAGTCATATCATAATTATTACAGTGATGGCAAGTGGGGCGATTCGAGGTATTACGATCTGCTCATCAACAGCAGCAGACTTGGGCTTGAGAAGACTGCGGATGTCATAGAGGCTTACATAAAGGCAAGAACAGGGCAGTCTTAATATCAATATCACAATCATGAGGTAATAACAATGGTCAGGGATATGACAAAAGGCTCGCCGATGAAGCTTATTCTCGGTTTTTCCATTCCGCTTTTGTTCGGAATGCTTTTTCAGCAGTTCTACAATCTTGTAGATACAATGATAGTAGGTAAGACGCTTGGCGTAGAGGCACTTGCCGGTGTAGGAGCCACAGGCTCAATTAACTTTATGATAATCGGCTTCTGCATGGGCGTATGCGGTGGATTTGCAATACCTATAGCCCAGCAGTTCGGAGCAGGCAGGTATTCGGAACTTAGAAAATATGTCTATAACAGCTATATTCTGAGCATTGTATTTTCGATAGTACTTACTATACTTTCGGTTGTGTTCACACAGTCAATTCTCAGACTTATGAAGACTCCGGACAATATTTTCTGGCATTCATATAATTACATAGTAATAATATTTGCCGGAATACCTACAGTATTTTTGTATAATATCGTATCAAGTATAATAAGAGCGCTCGGAGACAGTAAGACTCCCGTAATATTCCTGGTGCTTTCGGCGGTTATGAATATATTCCTTGATATATGGTTCATAACAGGCCTTAAGATGGGAGTTGCAGGAGCTGCGTGGGCGACAGATATATCACAGTTTGTGTCAGGTCTTCTGTGTCTCATTTACATGAATAAGAAGTATGACGTGCTTAAGTTCCAAAAGGGTGAGAAACAGATTCACAGACAGCATGCGATTAATCTCATTGTAAATGGTGTCCCGATGGGACTTCAGTATTCGATAACAGCGATAGGAAGCGTAATCTTACAGACATCGGTTAATACACTCGGTTCTGTAAGTGTTGCTGCGATGACGGCAGGAAGTAAGCTTCAGATGTTCTTTGCGTGCCCGTTCGATGCACTTGGTTCAACAATGGCAACATACGGCGGCCAGAATGCAGGAGCCAAGGAGGTCGACAGGATAGGTGCAGGAATACGTGCAGCCGTGATAGTGGGTTCAGTATACAGTATTGCGGCACTTGTGGTACAGTATCTGTTCGGAAGCTACATAGCACTGCTGTTTGTTGATGCATCGGAGACACAGGTAATAGCGATGACACATACATTTCTTATCGTCAATGCGCTGTTCTTCATACCGCTTGCACTCGTTAATATCATACGTTTCTGCATACAGGGAATGGGCTTTGCGGGCTTTGCTGTTCTTGCCGGTGTGTTTGAGATGGTTGCAAGAACTGTCGTTGCATTCACGCTTGTTCCGGTATTCCGGTTCAACGGAGCATGCATGGCTAATCCGTGTGCGTGGGTGGCAGCAGATATATTCCTGATTCCTGCATTTATATATTGCAGCAGAAGGCTTAAGAAGAGATTCGGGATTGGTTGACAATTGCGATTCTATAGTGATATCATATTAATGATATCTGCAGATATAGTTCATCGGTAGAATGCCAGCTTCCCAAGCTGGAGAGACGGGTTCGATTCCCGCTATCTGCTTAATGAAATTATCATTTATAGGGCGTGGCTGTTGATTGCGGCTTGCGCCCTGTATTTTTAGGACGGTAAGGAGAAGCAATGAACAAAAAAGAGATTTCAGAGATTAAGAAGCTTTTTGCCAACGAGAACAGTGTCATATCAACAATCTGCGGATGCTATGTTGATGGTGACAAGAATAAAAAGTCCATGATGCGCGAGGCATTTTTATCGCTTCCACAGGATGAGATGCACAAGTATATGGCTATATTCAGAAAATGCATGACGGGAACACTCGGCAGGAATATCCTCAACATGGAATTTGCCGATGCAGCAACCGAAGTTACGGTATCACAACAGAAGCTTATGGATCTGCGTGACAGTGAGCTTAAGGATGATGCGGTGCTGGAGACATTTTATGATGAGATTATAGCTAATTACAACACGGCTGATAACTATCTTATACTTCTGGTGTACGGAGTGTATGACGTTCCGGGCAGAACCTCTGACGGAATTGAGATGGAGGATGCATCGGACGAGATATACAGACATATACTCTGCTGCATATGTCCTGTTAAGCTGTCCAAGCCGGGACTTTCATATAACAGTGAGCAGAATGGGTTTCATGAGAGAATACGTGACTGGGTAGTGGATATGCCGGCAATGGGATTCCTTTATCCTGCATTTAACGAGAGAAGCGCAGATGTGAACAGCATTTTGTATTATTCCTCCAAGGCAGAGGAGCTCAAGTTCGACTTCGTTGAGACAGTGCTTGGCTGTACACTTCCGATGACAGCAGGCGGACAGAAGGAGACCTTCCAGGCGATAATTCAGGATACGCTTGGTGATGAGTGTGAATTTGAAGTTGTTAAGGAGATTCACGAGCAGCTTACAGAGCTTATTGAGGAAAAGAAGGATGATGAGACACCGCTTGAACTTGGCAGAAAGGAGGTTGTTAATCTGCTCGCAGCAAGCGGCGTTGACAACCGGAAGATAGAAGAACTCGAGAATAATTTTGAAGAAGCAGCGGGTGGTTCAATGACACAGCCTCTGCTTGCATCCAATGTGGCAAGTACACGTAAGTTTGAGATTAAGACACCGGATGTTGTTGTGCAGGTGAAACCTGACAGAACCGACCTTGTGGAGACAAGGATGATAGACAACGTTCCGTATCTTCTTATTACATTAAGCGACAGTGTACAGGTCAACGGCATTGATGTAAGAATGCCGGGAAGCAAAGAGCAGGAGGAAGAGTGATGATTGATTTCCTTACCAATGCATTGTCAGTATACCATGCCTCGGATTACATAATAAAAAAGCTTAATGAGACCGGTGGATTTACGGAGCTTAAGACAGATGAAGCGTGGAAGCTCGAACCGGGACACGGATACTATGTGTGTCCGTTTGGTACAACAGTTATTGCTTTCAGAACCGGAAGCGCTGCAGCTTCTATGGGCATGCCGGATAAACAGGATAAGCTCAGGATAATTGCATCACATACAGACCATCCGGGATTCAGGGTAAAGGAGAATCCGGAAGTTAAGCAGGGAAGCTATGTAAAGCTTAATGTAGAGAGCTACGGCGGCGCGATTCTTAATACATGGCTTGACAGACCGCTTGGTGCGGCAGGCTGCGCATGGGTAAGAGGTAAGGATGGCAGGGCAGCAAAGTTCCTTGTTGACTTTGATGGACCTGCATTTGTCATTCCCAATGTTGCAATACACATGAACCGCAAGATTAATGAAGGGATAGAGCTTAATAAGCAGATTGACATGCTGCCTCTTGCATATGCACAGGAAGTACATGCGCAGGAAACGCATGCTCTGAATGACAGCAATGAGAAGGGTTACAGCTTCAGGGAGGAGCTTGCTTATCATATACACCGCATACACAATGTGAGTGTTAATCCCGAAGATATATTAAGCTATGATATAAGCATTTACAATGCCGAGAAGCCTGTGTATGTCGGAAGAGACAGAGAACTTCTTATGGCTGGCGGAATTGATAATGTAAGCTCTGAAAAGGCATGTCTTGATGCAATAACAGGAATAGAGGACAATCAGGGAATAGTCATCAGTGCATTCTTTGACCATGAGGAGGTCGGAAGCAGGAGTAAGAATGGTGCAGACAGCTCAATGCTTGCCAATATAATAGAGAGAATATGCATATCGCTTGGGTATGACAGGAATGAATATCTGGCGATGGTTATGAATGGAGAATTCCTTTCACTTGATGTTGCACATGCCAATAATCCTAATCATCCCGAAAAATACGACCCGACATCCGGAGTAAGCCTGGGAAGCGGTGTTACCATTAAGTGCAGCAGCAGACAGAATTACTGCACTGATGCCGATATGACGGCACAGCTCCTTGAACTTGCCGGTAATAACGGGGTGAAGTGCAGTGTCAATTACTTGAGGTCGGATATTCCGGGCGGCAGTACGATTGGTTCAATACTCTCATCACAGCTTCCGATGAGAAGTGCAGATATAGGAATACCTATTCTTGCAATGCATTCTGCGATGGAGACAATGTCAGTATCTGACCAGAGGAACCTTGACAGGCTTGCTGCCGCATTCCTTGCACAACATTAGACATTGCGCAAATACACTTATTGATATATAATGACAGCATAGAGTTAATCGATTATTAATGGGAGATGGGAATCATGGATCAGACAAAGGTACACAAGTTAGAGTGTTCACAGTGCTTAATGGAGCTCCGTTCAGGAAGAATTATTACGGCAGATGAGGGCTTCATGAAGATGTTCGGATATACAAGAGAAGATATAGCGGAGGGGGTTACATATAAGGACCTTGTTCCATGTCTTGATATTAAGCAGATAGTTGGCAAGCTTAGAGAAGAGTTTGTATTCTCAAGCAACATCTGTTATGAGCACACAGTGATGTGCAAGAACGGAGAAGTCAAAGCAGTATGTTCAATGCTTGAGATTCAGAACACACTGATTAAGGGACACAGAATGATAAGAGTATCATCTACAGAACTTGCAAGCATTATAGAGCTTGATACAGAAGCAAAGTTCAAATAATATAATATTGGTTAAGGATAGAACGCATCTGTAAGACATAACAATCTTCGGATGCGTTTTTCTGTATACAGCTGTTTGTGACGCAGGCTCCACAAATAGCATCTGTCGCAGAGCCAAATCTGATATCAGGCCCGCGATACCTCCGGCACTTTGCGCCTGCGGAATGGAGATTAATATGAAGGTTCTCATATACAAATGGAAAGTATACAATTATCCCGCGATAACCGCTGCGTTCGAGAGCATGGGGCACCGGACAAAGACTATTGAATATGATACTGACTCAGGTGAGTCAAGGCAGGCGGTTGTGGAAGGATTTGCAGATGAGATAAATGACTTTACACCGGATATTGTATTCACGGTAAATTATTTTGGCGAGCTGTCGGACGCATGCCAGACGTGCGGTATCCCATATATATCATGGACATGTGACAGCCCTCTTATAGCAATGTATCATGAGTCGGTATTTAATGATGTGAATTTTATATTTATATTTGATAAGGTTCAGTATTATTATTTTAAAAATGCAGGTGTCAGGCATGTGTATTACCTTCCTCTCGCAGCGGATGAGCTTATGGCGGCAAGGGCAGAAGATATAGATACAACGGGATTTGAGTCGGAGATATCGTTTGTGGGAAGCCTCTATGAGAAGAATTCCTATGACAGAATTGAAGACAGGCTCACACCTTACCTTAAAGGGTATTTTGACGCTGCAATGAATGCGCAGGCTGATATATTCGGAGATAATATATTCGACAGGCTGCTGACGCCGGATATACTTGCACAGCTTTCGCAGCTTATAGATTTTAAGAATTCGGAACGGTCGCTGTCGGATATGGGACTTGTTTTTAATACAACCTTTCTCGGCTTTAAGATGGCACAGCGTGAGAGAATCGGCTGCCTTTCACTGCTTGGGATGAATCATGAGGTGAAACTGTATACAGACAGCCATCTTCCTATTGAAGGTGTGCATAATATGGGAAGTGTAGAATACCATAACGATATGCCGCGTGTATTCTGCGGTTCTGATATCAACATGAACTTCACAATACGCAATATAAGGAGCGGAATTCCATTGAGAGTCTGGGATATAATGGCATGCGGAGGATTTGTGCTGACTAACTTTCAGGCGGAGCTTCCGGCGTATTTTGAGGATGGTGTGCATATGGCGTGGTTTGGAAGCATAGATGACATGCGCCGTAAGGCGGATTATTATCTGGCACATGATGATGAGCGCCGGCAGATTGCAGAGCAGGGGCGCAGGTTTGTCATGCAGAATCACACATACAGGAATAGAATAGAAGTTATCTTTAATATATTGGAAAAGGAAGGAGCAATTTATGAACAGTAATACCGGAAGCGTGGAGGAAGAAGCACGGGAAAGGGTGCTTGTGACCGGAGCAGGAAGAGGAATAGGACGTGCCGCTGCACTGGAATTTGCAAAAAACGGATATGATGTTGCAGTCAACTGTGCGCATGACGAAGAGGCACTTAGAAGTCTGCATGCGCAGATAACAGAGCTTGGGTGCAGATGCGTTATGTGCATGGGAGATGTCGGCAGTGCCGAAGACGCCGACAGGGTAATGTCTGCGGCACAGGAAGGACTTGGGGGCATAGACATACTTGTAAACAATGCCGGAATATCGTATATAGGACTGCTTCAGGACATGACACCTGAAGAGTGGCATGCCGTGATATCGACCAATCTTACGGCAGCGTACAATACATGCCGCCGCGCGATACCTATGATGCTTAAGAGCGGCAGAGGATGTATTATAAATGTTTCCTCAGTGTGGGGCAATATCGGAGCATCATGTGAGGTAGCATACTCCGCATCCAAGGGAGGGCTGAATGCATTCACAAGGGCACTTGCAAAAGAGCTTGCTCCGAGCAATATCCGGGTAAATGCAGTGGCATGCGGAGCGATTGACACATCAATGAATGCATTCCTTGAAGCTGATGAAATGCAGGCGCTTATCAATGAGATTCCGGCTGGAAGACTTGGAAGACCTGAAGAAGCGGCGGTAATGATAAGGCTTATAGCGCAGGCTCCGGAATATCTGACAGGCCAGATAATAACACTCGATGGTGGGTGGCAGATATAACTGCCTGCCTGATTATCCTGATTTTTCAGAATATATACATGAATTATTAGAAAATTTATATTTGTCATATAGTGTTGACTTTTGTAATATTGTGCATCATACCCAAAAAAAAGCGCTAATTTTTTGCACTGTTTACAAATGCACAAAGTTATCCAAAGAAGTCACCAAGTTATCCACAAAAAACACCCTTGAAAAGTGCGATATTTACGCTATAAAATAGTTATGCACTAAGTTATCCACTTTATCCACAAAAAAATGCTGTGGATTGAGGTGAATTTTTGAGATAAAAAACAAACATTAGTTTTGTGTAATATGTAAAAAATACATAAATTGACAATAAAAAACAAATTTAGACTTGACACAACATTTACAATAAAATGCCTGTCGAAAATGACAAAAACGATAAATTGATTGAAAAAAGCTTGTTATTTTTGTTAATTGTGTTATAATAAATTCAAGTAAAATCTACTGGTAAAGGAGATGGACATCATGCGATTCGTAATAGTAGGAAGAAATATCGAGGTAACAGATGGACTTAAGGAAGCTGTAGAGGAGAAGCTCGGTAAGTTGGACAGGTTCTTTGCACCTGATACAGAAGTCAAAGTAACATTAAGCGTTGAGAAGGAGAGACAGAAGATAGAGGTAACAATACCTGTTAAGGGAAGCATAATCCGTTCAGAGCAGGTAAGCAACGATATGTATGTATCAATTGACCTCGTAGAAGAGGTAATTGAGAGACAGCTTAAGAAGTATAAGAATAAGCTGATTGACAAGCAGCAGGATGCAGCAGCATTTGCTCAGGAATATATAGATAAGGAATATGTGGATGATGATGCGGATGTTAAGATTATCCGTACCAAGAGATTCGATGTTAAGCCTATGGATCCTGAAGAAGCATGCGTACAGATGGAGCTTCTCGGACACAGCTTCTATGTATTCTTTAATTCAGAGACAGAGCAGATTAACGTCGTCTACAAGAGAAAAGGCAATACATATGGTCTCATTGAGCCGGAGTATTAATTAACATATAATTGCAATTCGGTATGAACAATTAAATAATAATTAGGGATTAATAATAAGAATCAGCGGCTGCCGCCTTTATGGATATATCGTAAGATGTCCATTGGGCGGCAGCTTTTTTGCATACTTGGCGTATAAAATATATTTTTACAGAATATTCCATGCATTCAGGACTATATAAACGCATGTCAGGCTAAATGTTTTATATTGTATTTACAATACCATATGCAGGCGCTAGTAATAAGGGTGTAAAACAAATTTATCTTATGAGGAGGATTAGTATGAAAAATCAGCTTGATATCTGATTCCTCACACAGCTGTTTGTGCCGCAGGCGCCGCAAATAGCATCTATCGCAGAGCCAAATCTGACATTTGGCTCGCGATTCCTCCGGCACTTTGTGCCTGCGGAATGGAGGATTAATATGGTTAAGTACAAAAAGGTAATGAGCGGTATTCTGGCAGCAGCAATGATGGTGGCATCAATGGTATGTCTGCAAAAGAATGTACAGGCGGCGGAAAGTGCCACACCTACAGAGCTGGTATATAATCAGCCTGTGAATGACAGCTTCTCGTATGCCGGTGAGGTAAAGACATATACGTTCAACCTTAGTGAATCGATGGCAAGATCTACATTTGGTTGGAAAGTATGTGTTAAGAATGTATCGGAAGATGCCGATATAAAATTAAAAGTAGATAAACTTAATGCTACATATACATCAGATGCACTTGGAAAAGGTGGTAATGAAATATGTGTAAATGAAATAGGAACTACATGTGCATCGGGAGAATATACGGTTACTGTAGAGAATAAGACAGGAAGTACAGGAAGCAATGCTGCATTTACTATAACATATCAGATAGGATATAAGGGAGGCAGTGTTGCAATAGGAGATCTTATAAGATTTACCAATAACAGCAATTATACAACAACAGTTGCCATGAGAAAGGCGTACTCGATAACTAAGACAACGCGCGGAGAGGCTCTGCCGGATGGTGCAATTCTTGTCGGAGTAAGAGCTAATCTTGATAAGAGAGCATGCAATAACACATGCAGTGAACCGACAATGAAGATGACACTGAGTGATGAGACTGAGATAAAGCTCAATAATGTAAGCTATACAGAGATAAAGAATAGCAAAGAACCTATGTATCAGCCGTTACTCAGAGTAGACTTCGTTGCGAAGAATGTTACAACGGGAACATCAACATATGATTTTAACGCAGTATTGGATTATATATATCCATATGACTGATATCTAGGATTGAGGAGGAAGCTATGTCAGGTATAACAATGGTAGGGGATAACAGAATTTTCAATAATTATATTCCGACACATACTGAGGCAAACAAGGCTGATTTGACAAAATTAACTACAACAGATTGCTATATATATGAGGGAGAATATTATGTGCCTGTAACGGACGATGACAGACAATACATGAATATGTTGGATAAAAGTAATGTCGATGAAATTATATTGTCAGAATCTCAGATGACAACATATGCTGCCGTGACGAGAGAACGTCTGCTTGCGCAGCATGAGAATTCTGTAACCCTGCTGCCCGGCATGACATTTACTGCCAAGCTGCCACTGGAGGGTATTGGCATGACTAAGGATATTACGTTTAGAATAACCAATGAAGGAGTGCTTGCTGAGTATGACGGATATCTTGCAGGAGCAAGCAGATATCTGTATAAGCTTCTTAATCAGGCGGGAACAGGTCCGGAAGTAATAGAGCAATGCAAAGATATTACGGTTGATTTTAGAGGCGTTGTAAGTGAGATGTGTGACTATTGCGATGCTTTGGATAAGCTTATCAGAATTTCAAACGGACAGATGAGTACGCAGGATACGGTTGGAGCTTTGGAATGGGGCAGAATGAGAGAAGTGCTTGAGTGCTCTAATCTTAATCTTGATTATACTAAAGAGATGTATATTAATGGACAGGGGCTCCGATTTAATTCATATTACCGTGGAAATGCAGGTAAGGGCAGAATTAGCTATACGGATATACAATACACAACCAAGCCGGCAGATATGAGCATGCTGCATCTGCTGAAGGCATGTGATTACAATGAAGTCTATGCGGAACATTATGAGAACCATCGTGCGCCAAGCGTATGGAACAGAATACGCGACAGCTGGAATAACTATCTCGGAGGGTGTGCTGATATCACTGACATACTTACGGGAGACACTGTACAGATGAACTGCATAGACTTCTTTAAGATGCGCGCGCAGCAGTATTATGAAGCAGGAATGCAGAAGCAGTATGAGGAATGCTTTTCAATAATAGACGAACTTATCAGGATGTCCGGTGAGGAAGAAAGCGCTTCTCAAAATCAGGCATAAATGTTCTGCCTACAGGCAGACGCAGACTGCCTAAGGTTATCATGGCGGTGGCTTTGTCGTAAGCACGTATCTGTCTGATGGCAACGATATATTTTTTGTGGCATCGTATAAAGTCATTATCGAGCTCTTCAGAGAGAGTTGACAGAGAGTAAGCCTTTGTCATATAGGTGCTGCCGTCGACGGTGTGAATGTACATGGTATGGCTGTGGTTCTCAATATAAAGAATATCCTGAAAGCTTATTTTGAGATTCACGCCATACAAATCCTTGAAAATTAAAGCTTTATAATGTTCGGGTGATAGCTTATCAATCGAGCCCAGAAGCTTATTAATATCATCCGGGCTGTAAGGAGGCGTGATTACTCCGTAGCAGTGGATGTCATTAATAATTATGGGATTATATTCCTGCTCGGTTGTTGTAAATATAATTGGAAGCATATTGCTGAACTCATTGCGTATAACATATGCGATATCAATGCCGGTGCTGTCTGTATCAAGCTTTCCGGCGTTAATAAAGCATATATCTGGAACTATATGCCTGAGTCTGCTGATGCTGTCATTATATGTATCACATGTATATATGCTGCATTCCGATGCAGCAGAGTAATATTCTGATATGATTCTGCCTAATATGGCAGCCTGTTCTTTCTTTTTATCGATTATAAGTATCTTTTTCATCCAATCCCCTCAGAGTAAATATAATGTTAATTACAATATAATTGTAAAACAACAATTGAGAACTATTTATATATAGTATAGATTGTACATATAGAAATGTCAATTATCACAAAAGCGGTTTGGGGCTGGAATAACGCAGTTTGGGATTAAAAGAAATATGCGCGGCATATAAACGGTTAAAAACAGCATGTAATTTCTTAAGCTTGTGGACAATATGGCGCTAAAGTGTTACAATCAAAAATGTATAAGTGTAATTATTACACAGATTACACGATTTTTAAGGAGATTCACAATGGGATTTGTTCAGAAGTTATTTGGTACACACAGTGAGCACGAACTGAAGAGAATAACGCCTATAGTCGATAAGATTGAGGCTCTGCATGATGAATATGATGCACTTTCAGATGAGCAGCTTAAAGCTAAGACACAGGAATTTAAGGCGAGACTTGCCAAGGGAGAGACACTTGATGATATACTTCCGGAAGCATTTGCAACTGTAAGGGCAGCAGGCAAGAGGGTGCTTGGAATGGAGCACTACAGGGTACAGCTTATAGGTGGTATAATTCTCCATCAGGGACGTATAGCTGAGATGAGAACCGGTGAAGGTAAGACACTTGTTTCCACACTGCCTGCATATCTTAATTCACTTACAGGTGAAGGCGTAATGATTGTAACAGTCAATGATTACCTTGCCAAGCGAGATGCAGAGTGGATGGGACAGCTTCATGAGTTCCTCGGTGTGAGCGTGGGTATTGTTCTTCATGACAGCACACAGGATGAGAGAAGAGCTGCATATGCATGTGATATTACATATGTAACCAATAATGAGCTTGGATTCGATTATCTTCGTGATAATATGGCTATATATAAGGAACAGCTTGTACTCAGGGGTCTTAAGTATGCTGTTATCGATGAGGTCGATTCAGTGCTTATTGATGAAGCAAGAACACCTCTTATTATTTCAGGACAGGGTTCTAAGTCAACTAAGCTTTATGAGGCATGTGACGTTCTTGCCAGACAGATGGAGCGAGGCACTGGTGACGGTGAGCTTAGCAAGATGGATGCCCTTATGGGTGAGATGAAGGAAGAAGACGGCGATTTCCTTGTTAATGAGAAGGACAAGATTGTTAATCTTACGGCTAATGGTGTAGCCAAGGTTGAGAAGTTCTTCCACCTTGAGAACTATGCAGATCCTGAGAACCTTGAGATACAGCATAATATAATTCTCGCACTCCGTGCACATAATCTGATGCACAGAGATAAGGATTATGTTGTAAGTGAAGACGGACAGATTCTTATAGTAGATGAATTTACAGGACGTATCATGCCGGGAAGGCGTTTCTCAGACGGACTTCATCAGGCGATTGAAGCTAAGGAGCATGTTAAGGTACAGCAGGAGAGCAAGACATATGCAACCATTACATTCCAGAATTTCTTCAATAAGTTTGAGAAGAAGGCAGGTATGACAGGTACGGCTCTCACAGAGGAGCGTGAGTTCCGAGAGATTTATAATATGGACGTAGTAGAGATTCCTACTAATAAGCCGGTTGCGCGTGTGGATCTCGAAGACGCTGTTTATAAGACTAAGAAAGAGAAGTTTAACGCAGTAGTAGACTCGGTAATAGAGTCATACCAGAAGGGCCAGCCGGTACTTGTCGGTACTATTACAATTGATACATCAGAGATGTTAAGTGAGATGCTTAAGAAAAAAGGCATCCCTCATAATGTACTTAATGCCAAGTACCATGAGCTTGAGGCACAGATAGTGGCAGAGGCAGGACGCCATAAGGCGGTAACTATTGCAACTAATATGGCAGGACGTGGTACGGATATTAAGCTTGATGATGAGGCAAGAGCAGCCGGAGGTCTTAAGATTATCGGTACTGAGAGGCATGAGTCAAGACGTATTGATAACCAGCTCCGTGGACGTTCAGGACGTCAGGGAGATCCGGGTGAGTCAAGATTCTATATTTCACTTGAAGATGACCTTATGAGACTGTTTGGATCAGAGAAGCTTATGGGAATGTTCAATGCAATGGGCGTACCGGAAGGCGAGCAGATTGAGCATAAGATGCTCTCTAATGCCATTGAGAAGGCTCAGAAGAAGATAGAGACTAATAATTATGGTATCAGACGTAATCTTCTTGAATATGATCAGGTAATGAATGAGCAGCGAGAGATTATCTACGGCGAGAGAATGAAGGTTCTTAACGGTGAGAGCATGAGAAGCTCTATCATTAAGATGACAACAGATTTTGTTGAGAAGGCCGTGGACCTTAATATAAGCGGAGAACATAATCAGGAAGAGTGGGATTACAAGTCACTCAATGAGATGCTCCTCCCTGTAATTCCTATCGAACCTGTTAAGTCTGATGCATCAGTTAAGACTATAGATGAGCTCAAGCATGTCCTTAAGGAACGTGCAATTAAGCTTTACGAGAGTAAGGAAGCAGAGTTCCCGGAGGCTGAACAGCTCAGGGAGCTTGAGAGAGTTATTCTGCTTCGTGTAATTGACGCACGCTGGAGAGACCATATTGATGATATGGAACAGCTCAAGCAGGGTATTGGTCTTCAGGCATACGGACAGAGAGATCCTAAGGTTGAGTATAAGATGGCCGGATATGATATGTTTGATGCCATGACAGAAGGAATTGCAGAAGATACAGTAAGGCTTCTTATGAATGTAAGAATAGAGCACAAGGTAGAGCGCGAAGAGAACACAGAGAAGCTCACAACTAACCGTGAGGAAGAGACAAGCGTGCGCGGACCTGTAAGAAGAACGGATAAGAAGATTTATCCTAATGACCCATGTCCATGTGGCAGCGGTAAGAAGTATAAGAATTGTTGTGGAAGAAAGTAATCAAAAAATATATAACAAGGGATGTGATAATAATGGTAGAATTAGATCAGTACAGATTCAAACTTTCCAACTACAAGAAACCATTAGAAGAAATCAGGGATTCACTTTGACCTCGCTAATAAGCAGAAGAGGATTGAAGAGATAGAAGCTGATATGGAAGCTCCCGGCTTCTGGGATGATGCAGATAAGTCACAGGAAGCAATGAAGGAGCTTAAGTCGCTTAAGGATTCGTTCGAAAAATATAACGAACTTAAGCAGGGGATGGATGACATAGAGACTCTTATAGCCATGGCTGATGAAGAGAATGATGAGTCACTTGTCCCTGAAGTTGAAGAAGAGTTCGATGTATTTGAAAAGAAGTTTGATGCATTAAGAATCGGAACGCTTCTTTCAGGCGAGTATGACAGGGATAATGCCATACTTACACTTCATGCGGGAGCCGGTGGTACAGAAGCATGCGACTGGTGCCAGATGCTTATGAGGATGTATACACGCTGGGCAGAGTCTAAGGGATATAAGACAGAAGTAGTAGATTATCTTGAAGGCGATGAAGCGGGTGTTAAGGCTGTGACGATTGAGATTGAAGGTGAGAACGCATATGGTTATCTCCGCTCAGAACATGGTATCCACAGACTTGTAAGAATATCTCCGTTCAATGCGGCAGGTAAGCGTCAGACATCATTTGTATCATGTGATGTTATGCCTGATATTGAGGAAGATGTGGATGTTGAGATTAATGATGATGATCTTAGAATTGATACATACAGGTCAAGTGGTGCCGGCGGACAGCATATTAATAAGACATCATCAGCTATAAGAATAACACATCTGCCTACGGGAATCGTTGTACAGTGCCAGAATGAGCGTTCACAGCATCAGAATAAGGATAAAGCCATGCAGATGCTGAAGGCTAAGCTGTATCTCCTTAAACAGCAGGAGAATGCTGAGAAGACATCTGATATCCGTGGTGATGTCAAGGATGTTAATTTCGGAAGCCAGATACGAAGCTATGTGCTTCAGCCATATACAATGGTTAAGGATCACAGAACGAATGAAGAGGTAGGCAATGCACAGAGCGTTCTTGATGGCAATATAGATCCTTTTATAACGGCATACCTTAAGTGGCAGGCTGTTAAGGCAGACGCACGGGAATAAGTGCATGATGCCCCGGGAGGCGGGGCAGGAATGGAGATTAATATGGCATCTTATGTAAAACCTGTAGTATTTAAGTTAGGTGAGGAATATTATGGAGTAGATATCAATGCAGTAAGAGGAATAGAGAAGGAGATAAGTATAGTTCCTGTTCCTAATTCTGTTGCATATATTAAGGGGATTATCAACCTTAGAGGTGAGGTAATACCTGTAATGAACCTTAAGAAGAAGTTCAATATGAAGAATGACGGCGTACCGGGCGGTAATCTGATAATAGTTAAGGTCGGCGAGGTAAGCATTGCTCTTGATGTTGATGAAGTTAATGAGATTGATGACATTGCACCGGAGAATATAGTTGATATGCCTTCAATGATTAAGACCAGAGAGGTAAGTTATTTTGACCGTGTTGCCAATGTGGGAGGACGTCTTATAGTTCTTATCGACATAGATTATCTTCTTACACAGGCTGAGCAGGAAGCGGTTCAGAGCATGACAGAGGAGCTTAAGAAGTAATTATGGGCAGAGTGCAGCATTTTGACAGAAGTGCAGGAATATTAATGCCTGTGAGTTCTCTTCCGTCACCGTACGGAATAGGAACTTTTGGCAGGGCGGCTTATGAATTTGCGGATTTTGTGGCAGAGAGCGGACATTCATACTGGCAGGTACTTCCTCTCGGACAGACGAGCTATGGTGACAGTCCGTATCAGTCTTTCTCTGCATTTGCAGGCAATCCATATTTTATTGATCTTGATATGCTTGCAGATGAGGGGCTTCTTGAGGAAGGCTATGCGTCGGAATTTGACTGGGGTGACAGTGAGAAGTATGTTGATTACGGAAGGCTGTTTAAATCCAGATATATAGTTCTTGACCGGGCATTTCAGAACTTCATGTCAAAGTGCAGTTCGGATGGGGAACTTAGAGGCCGCTATGAGGAATTCAAGAAGGCTGACCATTCATGGCTGGATGAATATTCACTGTATATGGCATGCAAGGAACATTTTGGCTATGTCTCATGGACAGAATGGGATGATGATATAAGGCTCCGCAGACCGGAGGCTGTTACAAAGTATGCGCAGCAGCTGGCTGACAGAATTGAATTCTGGAATTTCTGCCAATATGAGTTCTTTGAACAGTGGAACAGGTTAAAATGCTACGTTAACGCCAGAGGCATACAGATTATCGGTGACATACCGATATATGTCGCGCCGGACAGTGCAGATGTATGGGCACATCCGGATGTATTTCTTCTGGATGGGAACTTAAGGCCGCTCAAGGTTGCGGGCGTTCCACCTGACGCATTCACGGATCTCGGACAGAAGTGGGGGAATCCGATATACAACTGGGATAATCTTGCTGCTGACGGGTTTGGATGGTGGAAGCGCAGGATGCAGGCGCAGGCGGCACTTTATGATGTGATAAGAATAGATCATTTTCTTGGCATTGTGAAGTATTACACGATTCCACCGCTTAACCCTGATGCTAAGCAGGGAGAATACAGGCAGGGACCGGGCAGGCTTCTTACTGATGCAATCAATGAGGCAATCGGTGACAAGAGAATAATTGCTGAGGATCTTGGTGTTGAGATGCCGGAGGTTACCGGCATCCTGAAGGATAACGGTTATCCGGGAATGAAGGTTCTTGAATTTGCATTTGACGGTAACAGAAGGAATCCGCATCTGCCGTATAACTATACAAGAGATCTGGTTGTATATGGCGGAACTCATGATAATGAGACACTGTATGGGTATTTTACGGAACATTCTGATGATGAGCTTAAGTATGCACGGGAGTATCTCGATGCAGACACGCCGGAAGAGATGGTCAGGGCAAGCTTCCGTGCAGCTTATGCAAGCGTAGCGGATACTGTTATATTCCAGGTTCAGGATATATTGTGCCTTGATAATTCAGCGAGAATCAATACTCCTTCAACTATGGGGGATAACTGGCAATGGAGACTGGTCAAGGGACAGCTGACAAGTGAGCATGCCCGTAATATGAGACATCTGGCAGGTATTTATGGAAGAATTAATAATGAGTGATGTAGTGGCGGTTACTAACCGCCACTTGTGCGTTAGAGACTATTTTGAACAGATTGAGGTTGTTGCATCGAGTGGTGTGAATAAGATTATTGTGAGAGAAAAAGACCTTGCACCGCAGGAATACAAAGAGCTGTTTGTCCGTGTCAGGGATATATGCAGTGTGCACAAAGTTAAAGCAATACCGCACTATTTCTGGCGGGAGGCAGCACAATGCGGTTCTGGTGCCATACATCTGCCACTGGATGTGCTGGGAGAATGTTATGATAAACCGGAATTCAGGCAATGCCGGTTTGACACGATAGGCACATCCGTACATTCGGCAGAGCAGGCATTAGAGGCCTGCAGATTTGGTGCGTCGTATGTAACGGCAGGACATGTATTTGCAACAGACTGTAAAAAAGGGCTCACACCGCGTGGACTGGATTTCCTTAAGAATATATGCAGCATATGTGTTCCAAAGGGAGTGCAGGTGTATGCTATTGGCGGCATATCTCCTGATAATTACAGGAGTGCACTTGATGCCGGGGCATCGGCAGTGTGTATGATGTCACACATGATGAGGCTCTAGCATAAAAAATCAGCCTGACATCTGATTTTTTACACACGGGATTTGTGCCTGTGCGCACTTGGCACAGATTCCTTACGTCTGAAAAGTGTGCGGAAATGAGGGCTGATGGCTGGAACTATAACACATCTTGTTATTGCGGATATGCTGCTCAAGACGATGCCTGAGGACATATTATCGTGTATTCATAACAGGGCGCTTTTTTATTGCGGCAATCTTGCGCCGGATGCCATAATGGCAAGAGAAGGCTATGTAAGAGAGATGAAAAAGCATACGCATTTTAAAGACGGAATTCCAGAGGATGAACTTGCAAAGCCTGAGAATTTCAGACTTTACAGAAGCAGGTTTGAGAATTTTGCAAGACATTTTCTTGTGGATAATCACAGCAATTATGAGTTGTATCTCGGCTATGTGACACATATGCTGGCGGATGAGATATTTATTCTTACTGTGCGTGACAGACATGTTGAAGCTTTCAGGCGTGAACAGGCAGTGCCTGATTACAAAGAATATTTTACAATGTTTGGACACGATGTAGATCTTAACGATTGGAGACTTTTGAGGAAATATGATTTTTCATGCAGCATCCTTGAAGCAATACAATCGGAAAATAATTACATGATAGAAGGATATATTACGAAAGAAGAACTGATAAAAAGCAAGAATTATATAATAGACAAGAATTTTAAAGCTCCACATAAAAATGAGGAGCCAAAGGTGTTTACATATGAAGAAAATTATGAATTCATTCAGCGGGCTGTTGAACGTATAACACGTGCACTCTGCGCTAAATCACTGTCAGTTACGGATGAAAGTGAATCCAGCAGTGCGATATGATAGCTGCCAAGCAAGCTGCCGGCAGTTCTCTCGGCAATCTCTCCGCACACACCGAGCATGATGCATGCCGTAACTGCTGCATCAGAGGGAGCTGCTGACGGAAGAAAACTCGCTGTAAGGACATTGAGCATACAGCCGGTTCCTGTTATGAGCGGAAGCTTCGGGCTTCCGTTTTTTATCAGCCATACATTAATTCCGTCAGAGATTATATCAGTTTTCCCTGTTGCCATTACGACGCAATGTCTTGCGGCAGCCAGAGAACATACTATAGAGCAGTCGGAATCTGTCACGTCTTCATCACCAACGGCATCAATCCCTATACATTCAAATGCCTCGTTGCACAAAGCCTTAATCTCGGCGAGATTTCCCTTTATTATTGATGGACGGAAGCGTTCAAGATAATTGTGGGCATAATTAAGTCTTAACGTACTGCATGTAATTCCTACCATGTCGATAATTACAGGAATGCCTTTATCTGCGGCAGCCTGCGATGCTATGATAATTGACTTCATGCGTGCATCGGTTATATTGCCCAGATTCACTGCGAGAGCACCTGCGATTGCTGTAATCCCGGCGACTTCGTCAGGATGTTCTGCCATAATCGGCTTAGCACCCGTAAGAAGCACCGTATTGGCACAATCATTAATAGATATCGGGTTGGTTATACAATGAATAAGAGGAGCACATGATAACGTGTGCTCCCTTATTTCTTTTATTTTCTTAATGTCAACATTTTGAAAATTCATGAAAGTCTCCGTTTTACTGAACTGCTTCCTTCCTGAAGTTAAGGACATAATAAATTGCGGCGATAACTATGAACACAGCAGCTATTATATATTTGAGATTATTTACCAGTGCTGATGGATTTGGTACAAAATTGTGAACGATTACAACTGTTACAAGGCTTGCGATGAATCCCAGTAATCCAATTGCAATTGCATTATTCTTTACGTCTGATTCATTGCCGTATGTAGCCGATCCGAGAGCTCTCTGGAACTTGGTGAGAAGTCCGGCTTTTACAAGCTGTCTTAAGAAAATGAAAGCTATACTTCCACCGATAAGAGTTCCCGCTATGAATGACGGAACATAGAAGAACCATGTCAGTCCTGAACGTCCCCATATAAATGTCATAACAGGGTAAGATATAATAGCGCCGATAATTCCTGTTCCTATAACTTCACCGAGGAAAGCCCATACAAGCTTACCCTTGGACAGACGATAGAACATTCCTGAAAGAAATGCACCGAATATTGCACCTGTAAGAGCAAGAGGAGGGATTCCCATAACAGCCATTCTTATTATACCGATAAGAAGTGCGCAAAGGAATGCCCAATAAGGTCCCATAAGCACAGCACATGTGACGTTTATAAAATGCGCCATCGGGCACATTCCCTCAACACGCAGAATAGGCGATATGACGACACCCAATGCGACCATAAAGGCCAAAAATACCATCTTGAACAGTTTCTGATTTCCTTCCATAACAAACCTTCCTTTCTTCCGGCACAAAAAAAGTGCCTGTGCGGCACGCTGAAGATATTCTTACATTCACTAAAATACATTAACCGGAAATCCGTGCATCCTGTTCAATGTGTCAGGTCCTGCTTCGGAAGTTATATCAGACTGTAGAGTCTTACGTGTGATTAGCGGCAAATGTAGAGGAAATCTTCTCCAACGCACTGCAGATAATATTATTATAAATGCCGGTCGAAGCTTGAAAGCTTCCTCTCAATCTGAAACACAGACTCCCATCGCTGCAATCACAAAGCTGACGCTTATGACTGTCTTCTGTAACAATGCCAGGGCGCTCCCCCTTTCATTGCATCCGTATAGTGTGCGGATAGAAGACATATTTAATTATATTGGAAAAGGAATGAATGTCAAGTGATAAATGGCTGAAATTGAATATTGTATACACAATATGTGATATCTTTGTTAATTAAATAACTAATTAAAAATATTTAAAAAATATATTGACAAATTAAATTACTTTGTGTATTATTATAATCACAAAAGGACATCACAACAAAGTGTTCAAGAATACAAGACCGGGAGAGATGGCGAGAGCTTCATCCGACTTAGGAACGGTAGAAGATAGGATGATTAGAGAAGATGGCGAGAGCTTCATCGGATTGAGAGAATCTTATATTCAGGCAATAACAATAATGAACAGGAACAATGGCGAGAGCTTCATTGAACTGAAGTGAATTATCGGATATGTAATCAGGGAAGGCGGCGAGAGCTTCACCGGACCGGGATGAGTAACGGAATATTGCAGAACATGGATGTCTAAGTAACGTAGCGCGTAGAGGTAAGCAGATGACCCTAATCTTTAACAGATTAGGGTCATCTGCTTGTTTGTGTTTTAATACATTGCAAATTCCAACTAAAAACTTGCATTTGTATACAATCTATGGTATCATTCTTTCTCAGGTAGACAAATGTATTTCTACTGCATACATTAATGGAGGGTGCAATGCCAGAAGATATTAAATACTATGTTGTAAAGCAGAAGGCTCTGCCCGAGGTGCTGCTTAAAGTAGCCAAGGTTAACCGCCTGCTTGAGAATAAGAAGATTTCCATAGCTGAGGCAACTGAACAGGTTGGAATAAGCAGAAGTTCTTATTATAAATATAAAGAAGACATTTTTCCGTTCCGTGACAATGTGCGTGGAAGAACAATTACATTTGTCCTTTCGATGGATGATACACCGGGGCTGCTGTCACAAGTGCTCGGTAAGGTGGCGGAGTACAAAGCTAACATACTTACGATCCATCAGACAATACCGATTAACGGTGTTGCTTCACTTACACTCAGTGTTGATATCCTTCCGATCACCGGTGATTCTTCTAAGATGATAGAAGATATAGAGCAGATGGAAGGCGTAAGGTATCTTAAGATACTTTCAAGAGAGTAATAATATTAATGAAAGGTTTTGGTAGTAGTATGGTTAAAGTAGCAATTTTAGGTTATGGCACAGTTGGTTCAGGAGTTGTCGAGGTCATCAATACGAATGGGGCAGCTATTAATAAGAGAGCAGGTCAGGATATCGAGATAAAGTATGTGCTTGACCTTAAGGATTTCCCGGGTGACCCGATACAGAGCAAGATTGTGCATGACATTAATATAATTCTTGATGATCCGGAAGTTAATGTTGTTGTTGAGGTAATGGGCGGAATTGAGCCTGCGTATACATTTGTAAAAGAAGCACTTGCAAGAGGCAAGAGTGTATGTACATCTAATAAGGCACTTGTTGCAAAGCATGGTGCAGAACTTCTTGAGATAGCCAAGAAGAACAACCTTAACTTCATGTTTGAGGCCAGCGTTGGCGGCGGTATTCCGATTATCCGTCCTCTTAACCAGTCACTTACTGCGGATGAGATTACTCAGATAACAGGTATTCTTAATGGTACAACCAATTACATGCTTACAGAGATGTCGAGAAAGGGAGTTAAGTTTGATGAGGCTCTTAGGGATGCACAGGAGAAAGGATATGCAGAGCGTAATCCTGAGGCTGATATAGAAGGCTATGATGCGTGCCGTAAGATTGCAATTCTTACATCACTTGCATTTGGTTCACAGGTTGATTTTGAGGATATCTACACAGAAGGTATCACAAAGATTACGGATACGGATTTCAAATATGCAGATAAGATGGGATACGCAATCAAGCTTCTTGCTACAAGCCATAAGGTAGATGATGTTGTATATGCAATGACAGCACCGTTTATGATAAGTGAATCACATCCACTCTACAGCGTTAACGGAGTGCTTAACGGCATCTATATCAATGGCAATGTCCTCGGAGATGTAATGTTCTTCGGTGCAGGTGCAGGAAAGCTTCCTACAGCCAGTGCAGTTGTGTCGGATATCGTGGACTGCGCAAAGCATATGGGCAAGAATGTAATGACGGTATGGAGTTCAACTAAGCTTGAGCTTGGCGATATATCGGATTTCAAGAGAAAGTTCTTTGTAAGAGTTTCAGGAACAGTTAATGATAAGCTTACAGAGGTCAAGAATGCGTTCGGCAATGTAGATGTAGTAATGGTCGACGGACTTGATAATGAATTTGGATTTGTTACTGAGGTTATGAGCGAGAAGGCATTTGCAGATGCAGAGTCAAAGGTAGAAGGTGTTCTTAACAGAATCCGTATTGAGGGTTAATTGAGAACATATAAATAGGAGGATATGAGGATGATAAAGGTAGTAAAGTTCGGCGGAAGCTCACTCGCAAGTGCTGAGCAGTTCAAGAAGGTCGGAGACATAATTAAGGCTGATGCGGATAGAAGGTATGTTGTTCCTTCTGCACCGGGTAAGCGTTTTAAGGAAGATACAAAGGTTACGGACATGCTTTACAAGTGCTATGCGCTTGCAGAGGAAGGCAAGCCTTTCGATAAGGAACTTAAGGAGATTAAGGAAAGATACATGGAGATTATCCATGGACTTAAGCTTAAGCTTTCACTTGATGAAGAATTTACTGTTATCAGGAAGAATTTTGCTGCTAAGGCAGGTAAGGACTATGCAGCATCAAGAGGTGAATATCTTAATGGTATAGTTATGGCTAATTATATCGGATATGAGTTCATTGATGCAGCTACAGTAATTTTCTTTGACAAGAATGGAGCTTTTGATGCTGATAAGACACAGAAGGTGCTCTCAGCAAAGCTTGCAAAGACAGAACGTGCAGTTATTCCGGGCTTCTATGGTGCAAAGCCTGATGCCAGCGTTAAGACATTTTCAAGAGGCGGCTCAGACGTAACAGGCTCAATTGTAGCTAAGGCTGCAAGTGCTAATGTATACGAGAACTGGACGGATGTATCAGGTTTCCTTATGGCTGATCCAAGACTTATTGAGAATCCTAAGGGAATTACAATAATTACATATAAAGAGCTTCGTGAGCTTTCATACATGGGTGCTTCAGTACTTCATGAGGATGCCATCTTCCCTGTGCGTAAGGAAGGAATTCCGATTAATATCCGTAACACTAATGCACCTGAGGATGCAGGAACAATGATAGTTGAGAATACATGTCATAATCCTGAGCACATCATCACAGGTATTGCAGGTAAGAAGGACTTCGTTGCAATCAATATTGAGAAGGACATGATGAATTCTGAGATAGGCTTTGGACGCAAAGTTCTTCAGGTGTTTGAGGAAAACGGTATCTCATTCGAACATATGCCTTCAGGAATTGATACAATGACAATTGTTGTACATAAGGACGAATTTATTGATAAGGAGCAGAAGGTGCTTGCTGAGCTGCACAGAGCGGTGCAGCCTGATTCAATAGATCTTGAGGCAGACATTGCACTTATTGCTGTTGTTGGACGCGGAATGCGTAATAACTCAGGTATTGCAAGCAATATTCTTGGAGCACTTGCCAAGGCTAAGATTAACATTAAGATGATTGATCAGGGCTCAAGTGAGCTTAATATCATCATTGGTGTGCGCAACAGATATTTTGAGGATGCAATCAGAGCTATCTATGACCTCTTCATCCAGAAGTAAATCAGCCAAAATAAAAATCTAAATTAAAAAGCTTCCGCTGCACGGACGATTCATGATTGATGAATTGCCGGCGGCGGAAGCTTTTTGCTGTTTTTGTTATATGGCACGCTTTGCATAATATGTTAAATACCGGAAGAAATATTAGATATTATCTGAAAAGATTCATAATATGAAGTGTGTTGCCTGATGTACCATCATATGGAATGCTGTATTCCTGCTGGTACTGCTGCATAATAGAATTCATCTGTTCCATGAATTCGGGATTCTGTAACATTACAAGAACCATCCAGAACAGGAGCAGTGATAATATCAGAAATATCATTCCGAGTGTCAGTCCGGCGGTTGCCTTGCCATCAAAATGACCAACATTAATTCTGGATATGATTGCAAATACAATTGCAATAACGGCAAATATGATTCCGAACCACACGGTCATACAACCGGGAGCTGCAAGTATACCGAATACAAGCGAAGCAGTTGCAAAACCATTCTTAGGTCTTGGAGGAACCGGCTGCATCTGTGGAGGCATCTGGTAAAAAGGCTGCTGTGGCTGCTGCATTGGTGGTGGAGTCTGTTGTGGCTGCTGGTTTATTGTATTATCATTCTCATCGTAGTTATAATCGTCCATCTTAATCTCCGTTCCTGTCCGCTTTATGGGCATGTCTGTTCTGCACCGGGGATAAATCCGGTGTTATTTCCATGTATTATACCAAAAATGGCTATTGATTGCAAACAATCGGTGTTTTTGGTATAATATATGCAAATTACCGGAGCTATCCGGCACTGGAGGACATAATGGATATTAATAAGAAACTTGCGGAAGAACTTAATGTTAAAGTGAGCCAGGTTGAAGCGGCTGTCGGACTTATAGATGAAGGATGTACGATTCCGTTTATAGCCAGATATCGTAAAGAAGTTACGGGAAGCATGAATGATGAGGTGCTTCGTAATCTTGACGAGAGGCTTAAGTATCTTCGCAATCTTGAAGATAGAAAAGAAGCTGTTATTTCATCAATAGAGGAGCAGGGAAAGCTTACTGATGAACTTAAGGCACAGATACTTCAGGCAGAGACGATGGTTCTTGTCGAAGATCTTTACAGACCTTATAAGCAGAAGAAGAGAACAAGAGCAACAATAGCTAAGGAGAAAGGGCTTGAACCGCTTGCAGATTATATCATGGAGCAGAATGCAGCAGAGCCTGTGGAGCAGAATGCAGCAGGCTATGTTAATGACGATACGGTCAAGAGTGTTAAGGATGCAATAGATGGAGCTAAGGATATAATTGCGGAACGCATTTCTGATGTGGCGGATTACAGAACATATATAAGGGATATTACAATGAAGGAAGGAACTCTTATCACGGCTGCCAAGGATGAAAAGGCAGAGTCTGTATATGAGATGTATTATGAATTTTCGGAGCCTCTCAGCAGAATAGCAGGACACAGAGTCCTTGCAATTAACAGAGGAGAAGATGAGAAGTTCCTTACGGTTAAGATAGAAGCACCTGAGGACAGAATACTCAGATATCTTGAGAAAAAGACACTGACGGGTGGGAATGAATTTACAACTCCTGTTATAACAGAAGCAATAGCTGACAGCTATTCAAGACTTATAGCACCTGCGATTGAAAGGGAGATAAGGAGCAGCCTTACAGATGATGCACAGGAGGGAGCTATTAAGGTGTTTGGTAAGAACCTTCACCAGCTTCTCATGCAGCCGCCTATTGCAGGCAAGGTTGTACTTGGCTGGGATCCTGCATTCCGTACAGGATGCAAGCTTGCGGTTGTAGACCCTACGGGCAAGGTACTTGATACGAAGGTGATATATCCTACAGAGCCACATAATAAGGTGGCAGAAGCGAAGGCAGAGCTTAAGAAGCTCATCAAAAAATACGGAGTTTCTGTAATATCGGTAGGTAACGGAACTGCATCAAGAGAGTCGGAACAGATTATAGTTGACCTTATTAAGGAACTGGATGACAGTGTAGAGTATGTAATAACTAACGAGGCCGGAGCTTCAGTATATTCGGCAAGTAAGCTTGCAACAGAGGAATTCCCTGATTTTGATGTTGCACAAAGAAGTGCGGTTTCTATAGCACGCCGTCTTCAGGATCCGCTTGCAGAGCTTGTTAAGATTGATCCTAAGTCAATAGGTGTCGGACAGTACCAGCACGATATGAACCAGAAGAAGCTCGGAGAAGCACTTACCGGAGTTGTAGAGGACTGCGTTAACCAGGTCGGAGTTGATCTTAATACGGCATCAGCTTCACTGCTTGAATACATTTCGGGTATATCCAAGACGGTAGCTAAGAATATTGTAGACTACAGAGAGAAGAACGGAAGATTTACCAACAGAAAGCAGCTTCTTAAGGTGGCGAAGCTTGGACCTAAGGCATACGAGCAGTGTGCGGGATTTATGAGAATACAGGGAGGAGATAATCCGCTTGATTCAACAAGTGTACATCCTGAGAGTTATGACGCTGCGGCACAGCTTCTTAAGCTGCTTGGCTATGATGTTAATGCAATTACGTCCGGTGAACTTGCGCAGCTTCACAGTAAGATTGACAGTATGCAGGAGATGGCGGAGCGGCTTTCGGTAGGTGAGATTACACTTGAAGATATTGTAAAGGAACTTGAAAAGCCGGGACGAGACCCGAGAGAGTCTATGCCGAAGCCTATTCTGCGTAAGGATGTTCTTGATATGAAGGACCTTAAGCCGGGAATGATACTCAAGGGAACGGTTCGCAATGTGATTGATTTTGGTGCGTTCGTTGATATAGGAGTGCATCAGGACGGACTTGTACATATATCACAGATTTCCAACAGAAGAATAGAGCATCCTCTTGATGCCGTAAGCGTCGGTGATATAGTAGATGTCAAGGTGCTTGATGTAGATGCAGCCAAGGCGAGAATCTCACTTACAATGCGGATTGACGAGAATACGGATGCATTTACCGGAAGACCGGAAGCTGCCAAAGCTGCTTATGCCAAGGCTGATGCTGCAAGAGAGCAGAAGCGTTCAGGACATAAGGGCAGCGGTAACTCTAAGAATGGCACAAGGGGAAGGAACAACGGACGCAATGGCGGTAACAATAACCGGTCCGGCAGTAACGGCGAGCTTGACCTCAGCAGACTCAGTAAGTTTTTCAAATAGCAGGATACGTGCCTGTAGAATGGAGATTAATAGTGAAGGTTGAATTTGATATAAATGTTAAAGCTGATGATATTATGAACTATAAGTTCTACCACAAATATCACTCGCTCAGTGGGTGGTGTGAGATAATTCTGGGGCTTATGATGCTCGGACTTGGCGTATACGCCGTTATGCATCAGGACACAATGAGTCTGACATTTGCACTGCTTGCACTGCTGTTTGGAATTGTTTTCATTGTGGTGATACCGTTGCAGTTGGTAACTCACTCTAAGAAAGCAGCTGCTTCGGAGCAGTTTGCAAAACCTATGCATTATCTGCTTGATGAGAGCGGAATAACGGTGAAGATGGGTGAAGATGAAGCACATGTTGAATGGAAACGTGTATACAGGGTGAAGGATACGGGCAGATGTATACTTATCTACTTTACACCTACAAGAGCCAATATAATACCAAAGAATGAAGTTACAGATAAACTTGCGGATATACGTAAGGTCATGACTGATGGTATTGGCAGATATAAGGTTTCAATAAAATAGTTTATGTGGAATAGAAACGGGGCTGACAGATAATGATAATTGAATCGTTTAGTTCAGAAGATACTTACAATCTTGGTAAAAAACTTGCGGCCGGAGCCTGTCCGGGACAGATATACTGTCTGGATGGCGACCTGGGGGTTGGCAAGACGGTATTTACACAGGGATTTGCAGCCGGGCTTGGAATAACGGAGCCTGTCAACAGTCCTACATTTACAATTGTGCAGGAGTATAATGGAGGAAGACTGCCGTTCTATCATTTTGATGTCTATCGCATTGGTGATGTGACGGAGATGGATGAGATAGGTTATGAGGAATATTTTTTCTCAGACGGCGTATGCCTTGTTGAATGGGGGCACCTTATTGCGGAACTGCTTCCGCAGGAGACGATAATGGTAACTATTGAAAAAGTGCTTGATAAAGGATTTGATTATCGTAAAATAACAGTCAGAGGACTTAATGAATTATGAGAGTATTAGCAATTGAAAGTTCATCGGTAACAGCATCTGCAGCAATACTTACGGATAATACTGTTACGGCTGAATACAGTACTAATTTTAAACAGACGCATTCGCAGACACTGCTTCCGATGATAGACAGTATCTGTACTATGACGGGGACACCCGTTGAGAGCATAGACCTTATTGCAGTATCTGCAGGACCGGGGTCTTTTACGGGATTACGAATAGGCTCTGCTACAGGCAAGGGAATAGGTCTTGCTCTGGGTAAGCCGGTGGTATCTGTCCCGACGCTTGAGGGACTGGCTATGAATGTATCCGGAACAGACCGTATTGTATGTCCTATAATGGATGCAAGAAGGGGCAATGTATACGCGGGAATATACCGCTTCAACTACAATGATGGCGGAAACCTGGAGATTATAATGAATCAGTCATTGCTTGCAGCGCAGGAGGTTATGGAAAAGCTTAATCAGCTTGGACGTCCGGTCGTATTTGCAGGTGATGCCGTATATATGTACAGAGAACTGATAGAATCAGCACTTAACGTTGATGCAATAATAGCGGCGGATCACAATGTAATGCCGAGAGCAGCAAGTGTTGCCGTACGAGGCGTACAGCTTGCCAATATGGGGCTTGCGGCAGATGCGGCTGAACATGTTCCTGACTATCTGAGACCTTCACAGGCGGAACGTGAGCGCGCAGACAGGAATGAGGCATAGATGGACTGGACTATAAGGCAGATGGAAGAGAGAGATCTTGATGAGGTTTCGGCAATCGAGAAAAGCATTTTTTCAATTCCGTGGTCAAGAAAATCACTTCAGGATGCGATGAATACACCTGACAATGTTTATATTGTATGCGAAACAGACGGCAGAATTGCCGGATACTGCGGTATGTGGACGGTACTCGGAGAAGGAAATATAGTCAATGTCGCAGTTGATGAACATTACAGAAAGAATGGCATTGCGCGTGCTCTTATGCAGGAACTTGTAAAACGCGGACTTGAAAAGAATGTTAATATATTCTTCCTCGAAGTACGCGCAGGTAATGAGGCTGCAAAGCATCTGTATGAGACAGAAGGCTTCCACAATATAGGAGTGAGAAAGAATTTCTACGAAAAGCCGGTAGAAGACGCATATGTAATGTCTAAGATATTATAAGAATGAAGGAGTAATGATGCTTGATGTATGTTTGCTCGGAACGAGCGGAATGATGCCACTTCCGGGAAGGTGGCTCACATCGCTTATGCTGCGGTACAACGGCAGCAGTCTTCTGATAGACTGCGGTGAAGGAACGCAGGTGGCGGTAAAAGAGAAAGGCTGGAGCTTTAAACCTATTGATATTCTGTGCATTACACATTTTCATGCGGATCACATAAGTGGTCTTCCGGGACTGTTGCTGACCATGGGCAATGCTGACAGGACGGAGCCGTTGACTATAATAGGTCCAAAGGGGCTTACCAAAGTCGTGAATGCCCTGAGAGTTATTGCGCCTGAACTGCCGTTTGAGATCAGATGTATCGAGCTTGAGAATCCACAGGAGCATTTTGAACTCAGCGGATATATAATCGATGCATTTAAGGTTAATCATGCCGTTACATGCTATGGCTACTCGGTAAGCATAGCAAGGACCGGAAGATTCAATGTTGAACAGGCAGTAGCAAGAGGAATACCAAAGAGCTGCTGGAACAGACTCCAGCATGGACAGACGGTTGAATCAGATGGAAATGTATATACACCGGACATGGTAATGGGAGAGTCAAGAAAAGGAATTAAAGTAACGTACTGTACTGATTCAAGACCTGTGAAAGCTATTGCGGAGAATGCATCGGGTGCGGATCTGTTCATATGTGAGGGAATGTACGGAGATAATGACAAAGACGGCAATGCACGCAAATATAAGCATATGACATTCTCAGAGGCGGCAAAGCTAGCAAAGGAAGCGGGAGTGAAGCAGATGTGGCTTACACATTACAGTCCGTCTCTTGTCAGACCGAAAGAATATATACGCAGCGCGACCGATATATTTCCTGCCACAAGAGCAGGCAAGGACGGATTGTCCGTAGAGCTTGGTTTTGAACAGGAATAATATTCGGACATACGCAGGATTTGTGCAGGATTCGATCCTGCAGAACGGAGGTTTGTATGAAAAAACACGTTAAAACGATAGTACTTGTGGTTATCATGGCTGCACTTGTTCTCGGATACTATTATTATCTTTCCAACCGTAACTCAGATTCAGGCAAGCAGGAGAATACTGTTGCGGCATCAGGCAATTCATCAGCAGCGGAGCTTGTAACGCTTGATATTGATAATAATTATCCTGAATCACCTAGGGACGTGCTTAAGCTTTATGCCCGTATAACACAGGCATTTTATGCATCCGGCACAACTGATGAACAGGTTGAAAAGCTGGGAATGCAGGCACGTAAGCTTTTTGATAATGAACTTAAGGGAAAGCAGACGGATCAGGAGTATATTGATGCCCTCAAGGCTGATGTAGATAATTACAGGTCGCTTGGAAGATATGTGTCAGATTATAAGGTTGACAGTTCTGTTAATTTTGAATATAAGACTATTGCGGGCAAATCATATGCAATAGGTACGGTTCTTTATTTTGTGAGAGAGGGCAACAGCCTTAATAATGCATACCACAGCTATAAGATGAGAAAAGATGATGATGGCAGATGGAAGATTCTGTATTGGGAGCTTGCAACTTCTGCCAAGATAAGTGATGACTGATATTATGGTGGTAAGATGATATGAAAAAAGAAGATGATATAATCATAACTAATACGGCACAGACATTTGCAAGAAGTGAGTGCCATGAGGATAATATAACTGCTAATGACGGAGATGTTCTTATACTTGCTATAGAAAGCTCCTGTGATGAGACAGCAGCATCAGTAGTGCTGAATGGCAGAACTGTGTTGTCTAATGTGATTTCTTCACAGATAGCGCTTCATACACTTTATGGCGGAGTGGTACCGGAGATAGCATCAAGAAAACATATGGAACAGATTAACCAGGTGATTGAACTTGCATTACAGGAGGCAGATGTAACACTGGATGACATAACGGCGATAGGCGTGACGTATGGCCCGGGACTGGTCGGAGCACTCCTTGTGGGGGTTGCTGAGGCTAAGGCAATAGCATTTGCAAAGCACAAACCGCTGGTAGGAGTGCATCATATAGAAGGGCATATATCTGCCAATTATATAGAACATCCTGAGCTGAAGCCGCCATTTGCAGCACTTGTTGTATCAGGAGGACATACACATCTCGTAATAGTAAAGGATTATGGTGAGTATGAGATAATAGGCCGCACAAGGGATGATGCGGCAGGAGAGGCATTCGATAAGGTCGCAAGAGCGGTAGGACTTGGATATCCGGGAGGGCCGAAGGTAGATAAGCTTGCCAAGGAAGGCAATCCGGACGCAATAGCATTTCCAAGGGCGCATGTAGATGGCTCGGAATATGATTTTTCTTTCAGCGGAATTAAATCAGCAGTACTTAATTATATTAATTCATGTGAGATGAAAGGTGAAGAGATAAACAGGGCAGACTTAGTGGCATCATTCCAGAAGGCTGTTGTTGATGCACTTGTAAGCAGGGCGATGCATGCCGTAAAGGAATATAATATGGATACACTTGCAATTGCCGGTGGAGTTGCATCTAATTCTGCACTCAGGGCAGCACTTCAGAAAGAATGTGATAAGACAGGCGTTAAGTTCTATTCGCCATCCCCGATATTCTGTACGGATAATGCAGCTATGATTGGTGCGGCAGCTTATTATGAGTATAAAAAGGGAGTGCGCCACGGATGGGATCTTAATGCAGTGCCTAATCTGAAGCTTGGCGAGAGAATCTGATTACTACCAATATCTTAAGGAGGTTGCAGTGAAGAATATAGCCATAGTACTGGCGGGAGGACGCGGGGCCCGCATGAACAGCGATATACCCAAGCAGTATATGGATGTGGCAGGAAAGCCGCTTCTGTATTATTCGCTTGCAGCTTTTCAGCAAAGTTTTATAGATGAGATTATTATAGTGTGCCGTAAGGATGATACTGATTATGTGAAAAATGATATTGCCGGCAGATATTCAATTGACAAAGTCACAGGAATAGTACATGGCGGAGCACAGCGATATGATTCTGTGTATAACGGACTTAAGCTGATTGCCGGACGCTGCGCTGAAGATGATGCATATGAAGCCGGTGGTATATCGGTATATATACATGATGGAGCGAGACCCTGCATCGATCCGGATATGTTAAAGCGCCTGAGAGCTGATGTGGGTAATTATGGAGCCTGCGTTGCGGCAATGCCGGTCAAGGATACAATAAAGATAGCGGACAATGCACATTTTGCTGTTTCTACGCCTGACAGAAATACATTATGGATGATCCAGACTCCGCAGGTGTTTGATTTCAGGCTTATATGGGGAGCGTATTGCTCAATGCTGGAAGACAAACCGGAACAAAAGCATATAACTGATGATGCAATGCTGGTAGAGCGTTATACGGATAAAAAGGTATATATGAGCGAAGGAAGCTACCGTAATATAAAGGTTACAACACCGGAAGACATTGGCATTGCAGAGTTATTTTTAAAAAAGTAAAAAAATATGAAAAAAGTTGTTGACATATCATAAAAGAGATGATAATATAATCAAGTCGCTGATGAGCAGTCAGCTAATGGAGAGGTACCGAAGCGGTCATAACGGGGCGGTCTTGAAAACCGTTTGTCTTC
>ENA-OURQ01000190-OURQ01000190.1-human-gut-metagenome-genome-assembly--contig:-NODE-190-length-68642-cov-19.311546_pt1 | contig 68642 bp, 77 predicted proteins | sample MGYA00242105_ERZ508999 | MGnify/ENA primary metagenome ERZ508999 (study PRJEB26280, sample SAMEA2338771) | human gut metagenome | biome: human gut; feature: human-associated habitat; material: faeces...
CGTGACTGCTTGCAGGCAAAGCATTCTGTCCATGAGCGGAGTGAACGAACATGAGCAAGGAGGACGAAAGTCCGGAATGCGAATGGGCGTTACGATTTCGAGAGTGCGAAGCACGAAGAAATCGTATATCATGTCATGGAGTCGGATGAGCGTGACTGCTTGCAGGCAAAGCATTCTGTCCATGAGCGGAGTGAACGAACATGAGGTTTTTATATTGTGAAGAAATGGAATAAAGAACGATTCGCGACGATATGGGAAAATCTGGAGAGCATGATCAAACTGCGAAGTCTGCGGGCAAGAATTTTCCTGCTGATTCTGGTGATCGGTCTGGTCCCCTGTATTGTCATGCGACACGGTATCGTGAGCAATTATGAGGATATGGCGGTGGAACAGCGGATCACCGTGGTGCAGAACCAGCTGATGATCCTGGCAAACCACCTGGTCAGCAACAATTATTTGAGCAGCCACGGTGTCAGAGAGGATACCGGCAATTCCAGAGAAGTCATCAACGCGGAGCTGGAGATGCTGTCCAATCTGTACGAAGGCCGTGTGATGATCATTAACAAGAACTTCAAGGTTGAGAAGGATACCTACGGCATCAGTGAAGGGAAGACGATCATTTCCGAGGAAGTCATTAAGTGTTTTCAGGGGGAAAATGTCTCTCACTACGACCCGGAGCACGGTTACATAGAGATGACGACTCCCATCATGGATACCACAGCCAATACCACGGACGAGAACGGCAAAAAAAATCCCGATGCGATCCGAGGTGTCATGCTGACCAGTATTTCTAATGACAGTATTGTAAATGCTAAGGAAGTGTTGAACCGTAAGGCATATATCATGGAAGTGATCATGATCGTGGCGATCCTGGCACTGGCAATCGTGTTGTCCCAGGTGCTGACGAAGCCGTTCAACCGGGTTACCCAGGCGATTAATGCGGTACGGGAAGGCTTCAGCGATGAGACCATATCAGTCCCGGATTATGTGGAGACCGTACATATTGTAGATGCGTTTAATCAACTGTTAAAACGAATGAAGGCACTGGATGATTCCAGACAGGAGTTCGTGGCAAATGTGTCCCATGAACTGAAAACTCCCATGACATCCATAAAAGTTCTGGCAGATTCCCTGCTGGCACAGGAAGATGCCCCGGCGGAACTGTATCGTGAGTTCATGGAGGATATTGCCTCAGAAATCGACAGAGAGAATCAGATCATCACAGATCTGCTGGCTTTGGTAAAAATGGACAAGAAGGTGCAGGATCTGAACATTGTATCATTGAATATCAATGATCTGACAGAACTGATCCTGAAGAGGCTGCGCCCTATCGCCAGAAAAAAAGATGTGGAAGTCGTATTTGAGAGCGTTCGTCCCGTAGTGGCGGAGGTTGATGAAGTCAAGATGACGCTGATCATGACGAATCTGGTGGAAAATGCCATTAAATACAACAAGGATCATGGCTGGGTAAAGGTGGTACTGGATGCGGATCATCAGTATTTTACTTTTGAAGTCAGCGATTCCGGTATCGGCATCCCGGAGGAATCCCTGGCACACATCTGCGAACGTTTTTATCGTGTGGACAAGTCCCATTCCAGAGAGATCGGAGGAACCGGACTGGGGCTGGCGATCACCAAGAGTGCCGTGCTGATGCACAAAGGATCCCTCACGGTGACCAGCACAGAAGGACAGGGATCCTGCTTCCTGGTGAAGATTCCGCTAATGTATATAGCGTCTTAGAAGGACTGTGACTATGAAGAAAATAATAAGTTATATGATGACAGGAATATTGCTGTTGTCGTTTTTGTTGACCGGATGTGGTAAGACAGAGCCCCAGACCGGGAAGAAAATGTCCATGTATTATATCAATACAGCGGAGACGAAGGTTGAGGTACATGAACAATATCTGAACACCAAGACACCGGAAGAACAGGTGGATGAGACCATGAGGTATCTATCCACAACTCCGGAAAAGCTGGAATATAAGGCACCTTTGGATATGGGATTCCAGGTCCTGGATTATGAAGTAGAAGATGGGAAACTTTTGATCAACGTAAACAAGGCGTATTCGGAACTGTCTCCCACTACGGAGGTGCTGGTGCGCGCAGCCATTGTAAGAACGCTTACGCAGCTGCCCGATGTGAAGTATGTGGGCATTACTGTAGAGGACAGTCAGCTGTACGATAATGCCGGAGAACTGGTAGGCTGGATGAATGCCGATCAGTTTATCAATAATGACGGTAACGAGATCAATACCTATGAACTGGTGAAGGTAAAGCTGTATTTTGCCAATGCGGACGGTGACAAACTGATCGCTGCATACAGAGAAAAGCATTATTCCACCAACACGCCCCTGGAGCGTTTTGTTGTGGAAGAACTGATCACCGGTCCCAGCGGACAGATCGAGGGCTTATATCCGGTGATCAATCCGGAGACAAAGATCGTCAATATCCTTACTAAGGACGGCATCTGTTATGTGAATCTGGATTCGAATTTCCTGACGGTGGTAAATAATGTATCTACGGAAGTGGCAGTTTACGCTATCGTGAATTCGCTGGTAGAACTGGATAATATCAATAAAGTACAGATTCTGGTCAATGGCGAAGTGCCGACTACCTTCAGTAATTCCACTTTTGAGAGAAACCTGGATTATGTAACGACTTTGGAACAGTAAATAGATACGGATATGGATTGCTTTGCCTTTTATTGCAGAGACAGTCCGATCTGTGGTGCAGGCGTGTAAGACGTTTGCAGAAAGGAATTTAATGAGACGACCGCTTTTTATGGCGTGTTTGTGTCTCGTGATAGTAATCACTATAATGAAAATACTGACAGGCGCAGGCACCGGCGGAGACGCCGTGCTGCCGCCTGACGGAAGTCCGGTGAGAATCACGGGACGGATAGACACGAGAACTTCTGAAGTAATTATTCTGCAATGTATTTCTTTGATCCACGAGGATCAGACCTATTCCTATTCTGGAAAATTACAATGTGAACTGGACAATATGAAAACGGCAATGATCACTGCAGGTGCTGTGACCGGAGAAGAGGAAAGCCTTAAGATCGGACAGCAGATTATCCTGGAGGGGACATTTTCGCATTTTGCCACGGCAACGAATCCCGGTGAATTTGATGTGCAGCGTTACTATGCGGCGAAAGGTATTGGCGGCAGAGTGCGACAGTCACAGATCCTGGCAGTTGGGGAGAAGTATAGTTTTTTGAGGGAAAAACTGTATGGATTCCGGCAGGTATTGCATGACAGGCTGGCAGAAGTTTTCCCTGCGAAAGAAGCCTCCGTTATGCAGACATTGCTGCTTGGGGAGAAGGAGGAACTGGACGCGGAGGTAAAGGCGCTGTATCAGAAAAACGGAATTGCCCATATCTTAAGTATTTCGGGTGTTAAGACTCTGACCTTGGCATCAACGGGAGGGGCGAAAAAGCCCGTAAACTGGGCATTTCTGCGGTTACATAGGGTTAAAATTTACATAATAGAACGTCACTTTTAGCAGACAAAAAATCCCGTTTTGTCCTTTTGGATAGGTTAAAGGGGTAGCTTAATGTATGCACTATTTGGCAAAAGAAAATAAAATATGGCAAAAGTATAAATGTATGGCGAAAGTATATTAAATTGCAAAACACAAACTTTATACGAGCCTCCGTAGATTTAAAAGTACAATGAAATGTTATATAAATGTTGCTTAAATGATTGGTATGAGTTATAATAATGCTGTTGCAGTGCGTATTTTGATGAGATAATTAAGAGGTGGATATAATGAGTTTTTCTGAGGACATTAAGCGTATACGTCGTAAGGCTTTTTTAACACAAGAAGATTTTGCAAAAGAAATAGGGGTATCATATGCAACAGTGAATAGGTGGGAGACTGGCAAAGCGAAACCTAATTTAAAGACAATGAAACTGATAGATGGGTATTGCAAGAAGAACGCCATTGACTTTGACATCAGTGAAGAAATAGCAGATTAGAGGAGTGGCATACAATGCAGAATTATAAAGTAGTTGACTTGTTTTGTGGAGCAGGTGGATTATCTAAAGGATTTCTTGATGCCGGGTATGATGTGGTCTTGGGAATTGACTATGATGATGCTGCACTAGAAACTTTTCAGAAGAATCACGGCTCAGCCACTGCAATGAAATTGGATTTGTATAATCATGAGAATATAGAAAAAATTGTAGATTTTTTAAAAGAAAGAAATATAGATAATTTGGATGTTTTAGTAGGCGGACCGCCATGCCAAGGTTTTTCGTATGCTGGAAAAATGGATATAAATGATAAAAGAAACTTTTTATATATTGCTATGGTTAAATTAACAGAGCGCTTGCGTCCCAAAGCCGTGTTATTGGAAAATGTATTGGCAATGATAGAGGCAAATGGAGGTGTTGGGGCAAGGCGTGTTATTGACGATTTTAGAGCTATAGGATATAAAATGGTGCCTAAAGTATTATTTGCTCCAGATTATGGAGTACCTCAAATTAGAAAAAGAGTGTTTTTCGTTGGTTTGCGTGATTTGGTGGATGAATTTTGCTTTCCAGAAGCTATGCTAGATCCGGCACATTATATTACTTGCGAAGAAGCTATTTCTGATCTTCCGAGTCTTCAGACCGATAAAGGTGAAATTGTTCGAGGAGAAAAAGTGCAGGATTATATGACAGAACCCAAATCTGATTATCAGAGGCTTATGAGAAAGCAATCGTTGAAAGTGTATAATCATGTGGGCAGTGTTCCAATAGAAAAAACTAGGAAGATGATTGCTTTGGTACCGGAAGGTAAAAATTATCTAGCATTGCCAGATGAATATAGGGGGTTGTATAAATATCATGAGGCGCTTACAAGATACAATAGTAAAAAACCGTCATTGACAATTAATACAGGACATAGGTCGCATTTTCATTATAAGTGGAATCGTATTCCAACTGTTAGAGAAAGTGCGAGATTGCAAAGTTTCCCAGATGATTTTATTTTTTATGGAAATCAGTCTGAGCAGTTTAAACAAGTTGGAAATGCCGTACCACCTTTGCTCGGACAGGTAATAGCTGAACAGCTAAAAAAATATATTTGATTAAAGAGGAAATATGATGCTTTATAAGATGATAGATTTGTTTGCTGGTTGTGGCGGTCTTGAGGATGGGTTCTTACAAAGTGGACGATATGAAGATATTGCGGCTGTCGAGTGGTTGCAGCCGCAAGTTCGGACGTTAGTTCATCGACTGAAAACAAAGTGGAAAATTGAAGATGCCGAGGACAGGGTAATGTGCTTTGATATCCAGCGAGAGGAAGAACTATATTATGGTTGGAGTGATGATTCTACAGTTCCATCACGAGAAATACTTCCAAATGGTAAGCATAGCCGATATAAAACAGGACCTTACGGTAACGGAAAAGGGCTTGATTATTTTGTAGATAAAGCTGGTGGTATAGATATTATTATTGGCGGCCCCCCATGCCAAGCATATTCTGTAGCAGGACGTGTTAGAGATGAGAATGGTATGAAAGATGACTACAGAAATTATTTGTTTGAACATTATTTGAATGTAGTAAATCGATATAAGCCCAAGGTATTTATATTTGAAAATGTGCCGGGATTGTTAAGTGCTATGCCAGATGGAACTCCGATAACAAGGTTAATTCGTCAAGGCTTTGAAGGTATTGGGTATGAGATAGTAGATGATTTGAAAGCGTATGCAAAAATAAATGCAAGTGATTATGGTGTTCCCCAGCATAGGGAACGATTGATTATTCTTGGAATTAGGAAGAATATCTGTGAAAAACCACAGGAAATATTGCATGATTTTTACAAAAATATTTTGCCAAAATACAAATCAAAAACGAAAAAGACTGTGGAAGAAGCAATAGGAGATCTTCCGGCGCTTTATCCGATAATCACTGAAAAAACATCTTTAAAGAGAATAGGATACACAAAATCAGAGTGCAATATAACATGGCATAAGGCCCGGCATCATAGTCTTCGCGATGTGGAAATATATGGAATGCTTGCGGAAGATATATTGTCAGGGGAAAATAAGTATGCTGATAGCAAATCTCTTAGTGAGTTGTATGAAGAACGTGTTGGTGCAAAATCTCCGATACATAGGTATCATGTCTTGCGGAAGGGTGAGCCAAGTACAACTATTATTTCGCATTTGGATCGTGACGGTAATAGATTTATTCACTATGATCCGAAGCAATGTAGGGATATTACTCCGAGAGAGGCTGCAAGAATACAATCCTTTGATGATGATTTTGATTTTATAGGGAATCAGACAGATACATATATTATGATCGGGAATGCTGTGCCTCCTATTCTTGCTAAATGTGTTGGAGGGGCTGTAGCTGAAATACTTGATATGCTGTAAGGAAGTGGGAAACATGACAAAAGCCACAAATGAATTAGTGGACAGACTTAGCAAGTTCGTAGATAAAAATAAATATTTAATTTTATCTGGCACAATGGCTGTTGGAAAAACGTATATTGCTTCTGCCATAGCTATGCGGTGTGCCCTTCCAGAGTATAATTCTCAGGGAGAATTGCCCGCAGGACAAGAAAAGTTTGATGTCGTTACAGAAATTGTTCCAATTCATCCTTCATATTTTTATGAGGATTTTATTTCTGGAATCACGATAAAAACTCAAAATGGACAAGTTGATTTTCAGTATGAGGATAAAATTTTTCTGAAAATGTTAAAAGCGGCTAATAGAAGTTGGGAGCACAAGGAAAGTAAGAAATATTTTCTCATTTTAGATGACATTGGTCGAGGAGCAATATCAGGGATTTTAGGTGATATGCTGTCGATGATTGAGCCACATGGAAATGCAGATTATAGAGTTGCGTTAAGAGACGGAACACAGGTGTGGATTTCTCCGAATGTTTACATTATTGCGACAAGGAGTACAACCATTGAGGCAATCGAACGGTTTAACTATGGATTCTTTCGCCATTTTTATGATTATTTGATAGAAACCGATTTTTCCTATATGAATGATGATGTGCATTTGACGTTTTCTGATTATGATTTATCAGCAAATGCAATGTATTGTAGGGTAAAACAGCTTGTGTCTGATAATATGAGACACCGTTATCAAATATCAAGTGCAGAAAAAAGTAGATATATAATAGGTCATGGTATTTATAAAGATAATGGTATTTCAATGGTTATAAAATACCAAGTGATCCCATTGCTTAAACAATATGTTAGAGACAATATTCTTAATCGAACTGCAAATACAGGCATATGTGCATTACAGAAATTGGTTGACGGAAAGTACAGCAAAGATAAAACACGTGCTGATACTAATAGGATAAAGTTATATAAAACAGGTATCACTGCAGAAATATTTAAAGACGAAGGAATGACCCATCAACCACTTGTAAATCTTGTCAGTAGAATTAAGGAACAGGGACTTATTGATGATACGGATATAACGAATCAGATAATGTTTAATCCTCAAGTGGTCATAAGAAAAAAGGCTAAGATTAATAAGGTCGAGCGCACATTTCCTGTTCCGGGGTATCTTTATGTTGAAAGAAGTTCTAGGGATATTTATACATATGGGACAACTGTTAACAAGAGGGGCGAAGCTAAGCGACCTAGATTTTTCTATTCTGGCAGTATCAATGATGCTATTTCAGTCGATGGTATAGATTACGCAGTGGCTTCCGAAATGCAACCGGGCGAATATTCCAGATGGTATGAGGATTTAGATAGTGGCACAGAGGAGAATGAAAGATACTCATCATCGCCAAATTCAATTATGTTTCGTATTCTAAGAAGCTATTATAGGGCTTTAAGCAAGCATTATGGAGAGTATTTGCTAGAATTTCCCGGCGATGAGAACATCAGGAGACTGAAGGCATATGCTGAGCAGGAATATAGATATCTTGTAAGTGAGTCAAGAAAATTACATCCGGAGATTTCTGATGAAAAGGATGTAAATGCAAAGGCAAATAACGATTTTCGAGATGTTATTTTTGGATTAACGCTGTTTTGGAAAAATATAGGAGATGCAATTGCTGTAGGTGGTCAGACTATTAACGTGGAAGGAGTATATAAAGTGGACGGTAGCAAAAAATACGAAGAATATTCAAATGCAATGGAAACGTTGGGGATTCATCAAATGATAATGCAAGGACCTCCCGGCACCTCTAAAACTTATTCCGCAAGGGAGTATCTTAAGTTTGTTGGGAAAAACGAAAATTCTAGTGATATTTTATCGGATTCCGAACTTGATAGTTTGCAAATAAAAGACTATTCTGCAGGAGGAATCCTGTCTGATTGGACCAAAGTTAATACTCAAAAGACTCCTAAGATTGCATGGGATATTGTTCAGTTTCATCCTTCATATGGATATGAAGATTTTGTCCGTGGCATCGAGGTAAGTACTATAAAGAATAGTACAGGTGGTTCTTCTGTTTCATATGATACAGTTAATAAAATATTGGGAAAGATGGCAGAAGTGGCAGGACGCAAGGAGTATAAGGACACAAAATTTTTCCTTGTTATTGATGAAATTAATCGAGCAAATTTAGCGACTGTATTTGGAGAATTAATTTATGGCTTAGAATATAGAGGACGTGGTGTAGCCACTCCGTATACTGTTGATAAATCGAATAAAGTAAATTTGCCGGAAAATCTGTATATTATTGGCACAATGAATACTGCTGATAAATCCATTGGCGGTATAGATTACGCTATCCGTAGGCGATTTCTCTTTTTCTCATTACTTCCAGAAAGAAATGTTATTCTGGAGTACAGAAAAGGACTCTGCAATACTGCAGAAGAAGAAAAAAATCAAATGGAAATAAATGAGATGGCTGCTAGACTTTTTGATCGTGTGGCTGAGTTGTTTAATACAGAAAATTTGAATTCAGAGTATTATAAGGATGACGTGCAAATTGGACATACTTATTTTCTTGTTTCGTCCCAAGAACAGCTTTATTTGCGATTTAGGTATCAGATCATTCCAATTTTGAGGGAATATTTTAAGGATGGTATGTTCCAGTTTGAAATACCCGATGTAGACAGTGATGGCTGGTACGGACTATTAGGTTGCATTACTGGAGAGATTGATATAAACATGGATGAGAGCAAGGTAAAAGATATCTTTGATAAGCTCGTGAAAACAGTTTAGTTGGAGAAAAATATGATTGATAAATGTTATTGGGAGAAAGGTACAAAACATCAGTGGATTTTTTATGCGAATGATAATAGTTCACTTGACGAACTTTCTGAAAAAGTAAATATAGATGAGATTGCTTGTTCTTCTGATAATGTAATAGTAAATCTCGGAATAAAGAAAATTAATGGGCGTTTATACTCTGGCAATTATGTAGGCGTTTGTCGTTTAAAAAGTGTGAATGGGAAAACTCTTTTATCATCAGATGGGGCTGAGATTATTTTGAAGATTGAGCCGAGATTTGATATATCTGTGGTGGATATGCTTAATGCACTTAGAGATGATGATGAGTTTGAAAGATATCTTGCGCCACAAACAAATAGACAGAATGAGGCGGTTAAGGAAATTGAGGATTTAAGTGACAATGAATTATTCCATTTCTTTAATAACGAAGATTCAATCTTTTTAAAAGACAGCATTGCTCAGGAAAGTAGTATTATTACGGCAAGTGTTTTTATAACAATGCTAAAAAGTCTTTGTAGTCGACCGTTAATGGGAAGGATGGAGAGAAAAGAAGAAAATCTTACGGCTAAAGTTAAAGGAAAGATTGTATTTGGAAAAAATATTCAGAAGAACACTCTAAGAGGTAGAGATGATCGTACTTATTGCAGGTATTTAGAATATACGGAGGATATTATTGAAAATAGAATACTAAAAGCTGCCTTACATAAAGCTGAGATTTTTTTGACAAAGTATTTTGGATCGGCTAGTGGAAATAATAATTCATTTCGAGATATGGTGTCATATTGTAGGAATGCACTGTCACATATTTCTTATACCAAAATTGCGAGACTTGATTTAAGTGATATTAAGACAACGGGTGTATATGTTTATTATAAACCGGTTATTAATGTCGCCAAAATGGTACTTAATGAAATAACACTTGAGGCAACAGGAAATTCGGCGATTACTAGCTACGTTATTCCATATGCCATTTCTATGGATAAATTGTTTGAAATGTATATAAGAGCTTATTTAAAACGTGCAGGAATCAAGTCTTATGCTTCAAAGGAAAAAGGCTTACATTTATTGAAATATGATGATAAAACTGCGGTGCTTCAGCAAAGAGCAAAGGCATTTTCAAGATATATTGCAGGAAATGTGAAACCCGATATTGTAGTGTACAATGATGAAAATGGAAAGTATGCTGTGTTTGATGTTAAGTACAAGAATTCGTTTAATATGCAGTCATCTCGTTCAGATAGATTACAAATATTGGCATACGCATTAATGTTTAATTGTGTTGATGTCGGAAACATATTTCCAACGCAGAATGGGAGAAAAAACACATATTATAGGCGCAATAAAATTAATAGCCATGAAGAAATGTCGAGATATTATAATCAGCTAAATATTGCAATTGATGCTAATTGGGAGTTTGTTCTTCAAGCGGAAGATGAGTCTTCAAGTGAAACAATATATGAATTTTTTGAAAAAATATTAAAATAGCTTTGTGAAAATATTATTATTTGAAAAGTAGGGGGTAAGAAAGTGTCATTTAAAGTAATTGATCCCAAATTTCTAATGCTGAACGGAAAAAATGCTTTCCCAAATGTGAATTATGAGCATTTTCTAATTGATGTAATAAATGGATCTAAATATTTTAGCAGTAAACATTCCTTCATGGAACATTATCGGTTGGTGGAAGACCAGTCTCATGGCGAAGATGATGTTTATTCATCCACATATCAGTTGGATTTTAAACTTCTGATCAGTAGTGATGTGATGAGAGAAAGACATAAGAATATGCCAAAAGTAGATTACAGTAGGATGGCGGAAGGTTTCATTTTTTCATGGACAAAGGATAAGGTTTCGGAAATCCCACCAGATACAATATTGACAGACATTGAGGATTGCAAATTGGAGGATTTAAGAGCGGAGCAGTATAAAAATAGTACAATTCAAAATCTTATAAAGAATTTGAAAAAGAACAAAAATATTTTCATGTATTATCCTTATGAGTATGAGGGCGTGACAAGAGGAATGATGCAGAGCTTTGAAAAAACTGTGACACGCATTTTTACGAATGTACTGACTTATAGGGATGAGCTTAATCTGAATAAAGATACCTTTGTTTGTTTTAAGATTAATGCAGAATTTGTGATTTTGGAATGGGTTGATAAGTGTTTTATAATTCGGGATAGTGTCCATGAAATGCTATGTGCAAACTACCGAGATGCTAAAGCATATTCTGTATATTGAAATTTGGCAGTATAAAATGTTTAATAAAACCATTCTTTAGGAGACTACGATGGTAATAGTGAAAAGCTCTGATAAAGTAAGCATTGCACAGATAGATGAGGAAACAAAAGAAATATACCGCCAAATGAGCCAATCCCGGTCTGTAGTAAAATCATTGTATTCTTCCGATAAATTTCTACAGACTTGGGAACAGCTCAAAGCAAATGATTTTGTCTGTCCCGTGATTGAAAATCAAACAGGGAGAGTATGTGGTTTTGCTCAGATACTGGAAATGGAAAGCAAAACGCCAGAAGTGGGAATTGACATTATGGACGAATTTATGGGAAAAGGCTATGGCTATGAATCCACAAAACTTCTGATGGAGTATTATACGGAAACACACGAAGTGGAGTATTTCCGATGGAAAGCGTCAACAGATAATGTAGCAAGTTGCGCTATTGCCAAGAAACATGGTGGCTCCATTGTGAAGAAGAAAACGTCTATACCACAGAGAGTCATTGACTTCGGGAAAGAAAATGGAATTTTGACGGATGAGGATATTACCTATATCTATATTTTCCATATTCCTGTAAAAAAGGAAGTTGATTAAAAAATAAGCAGGAGGAGGATACAGCACATGCCGGAAACAGAGATTAGAATCTGGTCCGTAGAAAAAGGAACAACCTATCGGTACAATCTGGATTATACATCCATTCCTGCTCTGGCAGAGAATTATAATCCATCCTATATGTTGACAAGCCCCATGATAGAAGCCGTTTGTTATGAAACCATCAAAGGTGTGCCGGAAGAGCTTACCATAGAAATATATGTCGGATTTTGTGACCGGGATATCCGGGAAATGATAAAGTCGGCTGAGTTTAAGAAGGGAAAAGGGACACTCCGAAATTTTGTTACAAAAATTGTGGAAAAAGAATTGGAAGAGCCGGATATGATAAATAAAGATTTTCTTAAACTGGCAAGGCGTATCATGGGAGCAGATTTGATTGAACAGAGTTAACAATTCTTATTGACAAATAGAACAAATGTTCGTATAATGTATCTATCGCTACATTAGGATGGTATCGCACGAGGAAACTGACAGGTTGGTTGACTTTCCCTTTTTCTGACCTCAGTATAGGAGGCGATGGTTACATGAAATTTGAAACGGGCTCCACGGCATATATTGTTGAGAGTAACCGATTAATCCGTGAAGTAAAAATTGTAAAACAGACCGGAGATTTTTATATAATCCGTTTTGGTACAAGCGGTGGTATCCAAGTAAGAAGCAGTCGACTGTTTGAAACGGCGGAAGCTGCTGAATCTTCCATAAAGAAAAATAATGAGCCGAGAAAAGGTCATTTTCCACACAGCTACCTGCATTGACTACGATGAAAAGGGATAAAACTTTTTGGCAAAATTAGGGTTGACATTCCTTTTCATTTTTTATATAATCGTGTTAGCAAGTTAGCGAACAAGCAAGCGTGCTAATGAATGAACACCGATATGAGAGACGATGCAGAACAAAGACAAAACGAGAAGAAAAGGAAAATGAAAAGGTGAAGATCATGTATGCGAATTTTGGAGAATTTATAAGTAAGAAGAGGATTGAGAAAAAAATTACGATCAGAAAAATGGCAGAGATGCTGAATGTGTCCGCTCCGTTTTTAACAGATGTAGAGAAAGACAGACGAAATCCCTTCGATATGGAAAAACTTACTCAACTCGCAAGTATCCTGAATCTTTCAAAGGAAGAAAATGCGCTTATGCTTGATTTGGCTGGAAAAAAGAGGAATGCAGTAGCTCCTGATTTACCAGAATACATAATGGGAAGGGATTATGTTAGTGCAGCCTTAAGGACAGCGAGGGACTTGGATGCCGGAGAAGAGGAATGGAACCAGTTTGTTGAGGAACTGAGAAAGCGAAAGGGGTAAAAGCCTGTATATGTATAGACCAGACATAAAAAGGAAGCAGTCAGGGGCACCAGTATTAAGCAGGAAAGAAATTGATATCATTGGGGAAAATCTTGTGGATGAGTTTATGCCGGAGGCACTCAAGACTCCGCAGGAGATTGATATTGATTTATTTGTTCAGGATTATCTCGGAATGGAGCAGGACTTTCAGTACCTGTCACATTGCGGGTTATATCTTGGAATGACGGTATTTAATGACACAGATAAAATACCTGTGTACAATCCGGCGAATAACTGCGCGGAATATATCAGTGCAAAGGCTCACACGGTGATAATTGATAATACTCTGTTAGAAGAAAATCAAGAACACAGGTATCGGTTTACTATGGGGCATGAGGCAAGCCACGGGTATCTACATAAGGAGTATTTTGCTTATGATCCCAATCAGATAACTCTGTTTGATTTCATGGGGCAGGCTCCTGCGCCGATGGTACAGTGCCGGATTGATACAAAAAAATTAGATGCGCAACAGATAAAAACGTGGACAGACCGGGATTGGATGGAATGGCAGGCGAATGCATTATCTTCAGCAATTCTGATGCCGGCCAGAATGGTCCATAGAGTAGTGGAGCAGGTAAAAAGACGGAGCGTAAAATCGGTGTTTATGAATTATGCACTTGCAGTAGAGGTTTCTTCTGTATTTAATGTTTCGTTTGAGGCAGCGACATACCGTCTTAAACAGCTTGGACATATTCCACAGGATGCATATTTAAGCAGTGATGGCTTAAATCTTATATCCTCAGCCCTGTTCGCGTGTAATTTCTAGCACTCAGAAAGTATGCGGATTAAACAGTCCGCATATTTTTTTGAGGAATATGTTCGCAAGTTAGCGAACAAGTTATTTTTTGGAGAATGGATTTTTAAAATTTAGGAAACAAAAATGATTATATTAGGTATACCCTTTGCGGGGAAAACAGTCTCAGAAACATTTTATGCTGAAAATAAAAAGATATGATTATTTTTTTGGAATAAACATTCTTGTCGAAACATAGAATAGTTTAACCTTAGAAAACTGTCAAATAATGGATTGGAGGTGGGACACATGGCAGATGGAGTGGTACATAGATGCACACAGAATTGCCCGTGGAATAAGAAATGTTTTATCTGTAAGACAAAATCGGAAGTTAGGGAAGATGTGGTGGTGCTTCATAAATGCAAGATTACAAAAGAGGATATCCCTGTTCACATAGGAAAGACAACAGCAAATGCTTGTGTCGGATAATGGGTAATAATGAAAATAGAATAATGGGACTAGCTTGTAAAGACAGCCACTAGGATGTGCTGATATTACAGTAGTCTACGAACAGGTATGTTGGTAGAATGCTGTAAAAAATCAGAGATTCTAGTGGCTTTCTTAAGTTCAGCCATTTTTAGGGAATTACCTGTTTACGTTGGACAGGCAGTTCCCTTTTTTAGTTGTGAAAAGGATATTACCTATTGCGTGGAGATTGCATTGTGATTTTTATGGTTTATCTGAAATGCGAAAAGAGAATAAGGGAGTGAAGGCGATGGGGAGTGTTTTTCTTCCCTAAAGAAATTTGAAAAATGTTTTTAAAGGTGCAAAAAGCCTGCACCTTTAACCAATATCCTGTGTTCACAAGGCAAGGGAAATGAGGAAGGAGGTGTGCGGGGATGGCGAAAAACATGACACCAAGTGAGCGCCGTGAGGCGATCTTAAATGTCCTGTGTAAAAGAAGGCAGGACACCATTGCGAACTTGGCGCATGAATTTGATGTATCGGTCCGGACCATTAAATATGACATCGAAGAGCTTACCCTCGCTCACCCGATTGAAACCATCCGTGGCAGATACGGCGGAGGAGTAAAAGTGGCTGATGGGTATTACATCGGGCGCAAATACCTAAAGCCGAATCAGCAGGAACTGCTTAAACGTTTGTCGGAGCAGCTAACCGATGAGGACAAGGCAGTGATGGACAGCATTCTCAGAGACTTTGCTTTGTAGAAAATATTGACGAGTACCCCACGGCCATGAGAGCCGAATGTGAAAGGATGATTTAATTATGAGAAAAGTTTTTATCTGCTCCCCATATCGGGGAAACATCGAGGAAAACATGAAAAAGGCAAAATTCTACGGGAAGATTGTCATTGGGACAGGGAGAATCCCTGTGGCCCCGCATCTCTATTTTCCAACATTCCTCGATGAGAATAATCCCAACGAGAGAATGACAGGCATTGAGATGGGCTTGGAACTGATGGATTCCTGCGATGAGGTGTATGTATTCGGATTCGACATCACGGAAGGCATGAAGTTTGAGCTTGATCATGCCAGAAAGAAAAAGAAACCTGTCCGGCTTTACGATGACAGATTCAATGCAGTAAATGTCAGGACGCTTCCGATTGATGAGCGTGCCACACCGGAATACCGTATGGCGGTTAAGGGATTGAGATTGGAATAAAGGAGGAGAAAACCTATGAGTGAAGGATTAATGAAAATGGCGGAAGGCTATGAGATGATTGCCGCCGGAATCCGGCAGATGATTTCGGCGGGCAGGCACTTGCCGGATGCTGCAGGGGAAGTGACTGAAAAGAAGGAAGCTGCGGAAGCGGAGTCTCCCAAAGGGAAGGAAAAGGATGAGCCGCAGATTGACAGGAAAACAGTCCGTGCATTCCTGACGGAGAAATCAAGGGCTGGAAAGACTTCTGAGGTCAAGAGCCTTATTACCGAGTTTGGATACAGCAAGCTGTCGGATGTGCCGGATGAGAAGCTCGGTGAGCTGTACCAGAAAGCGCAGGCACTCTGATGGGCACACATGCAAGGTTTTCCCCATCGTCCGGCAGACGGTACTTAAGCTGCCCGCCCTCCCTTAAGCTGGAAGAGCATTTTGCGGAAGAGCAGTCCCCTTATGCGGCGGAGGGGACTGCCGGACATGAGATGGCGGAATACCTGATCAAAAAACATCTGAAGAAAAGGACCAAGCGGCCTGTCTCTGATTATTATTCGGATGAGCTGATGGAAGCGGTAGAGGATTACGTTGCCTACGGCATTGAACAGATTGAGACGGCAAGGAAGGAATGCCCCGATCCGTTCATCGGCGTGGAACTGAAGGTCAGCCTTGATGAGCGTGTGGAAGGATGTTTCGGCACTGCAGACCTTGTGGTGGCGGATTCCCGGAAAATCCATATTATCGATTTGAAACTCGGCAAGGGCGTCATGGTGGAAGCGGAAGAGAATGTACAGCTTATGATCTATGGGCTTGGCGTTCTCGATATGCTGTCCTGCCTGTATGATATCGACACGGTGGAACTGACCATTGTGCAGCCGAGGCTGCAGAACCTCTCCACATGGGAGATTTCCGCAGAAGCATTACTGAAATGGGGAAGCGAGGTATTTGAAACCGGGGCGAAAAAGGCCCTTGCCGGGGAAGGAGAATACGCTGCCGGAGAACATTGCAGGTTCTGCAAAGCGCGGTTTACCTGCCGGGAGAGGGCGAATGAGTATCTGAGACTGGCGCAGATGGAGTTTCGGGAAGCCCCGCTTCTGTCGGAGGAAGAGATCGCAGAGGTGCTTACCAAAGCGGACGCACTGAAAAAATGGGCGGAGGAAATTTACACCTATGCACAGAATGAAGCGGTTGTGAACCATAAGAAATGGCCGGGATTCAAGCTGGTGCTTGGACGGAGCAACCGCAGATATACGGATGAGGAGGACGCGGCGAATGCGGCAAAGGCAGCCGGGTACACGGATATCTTCAAGTCCACCCTGATCGGCATTACCGAGATGGAGAAGCTGATGGGAAAAAAGAAGTTTGCTGAAATTCTCGGAGCCTTTGTGTATAAGCCGGAGGGCAAGGTCACGCTGGTGCCGGAATCGGATAAAAGAGAAGCAGTCAGTATATCAACCGCAGAGGCGGATTTTAAGGAGGACTAAGTAATGAGTACAGACATCAAAACCAAAGTAATTGTTCCATGCAGGCTTTCCTACGCACATTTGTGGGAGCCGGATTCCGTCAATGGCAGCGAGCCGAAGTATTCGGTATCCTGCATCATCGACAAAAAGGATAAGGATACGATTGCCAAGATCAGAAAGGCTATCGAAACTGCGAAGGAGGAAGGCAAAGGGAAATGGGGCGGCAAGATCCCTGCCAATCTGAAAATGCCTTTGAGGGACGGCGATACGGACAGGCCGGAAGACGAGGCTTATGCAGGCTCCATGTTCCTGAATGCCAATTCCAAACAGGCACCGCAGATCGTGGACAGACAGGTGCAGCCGATCCTTGACCAGAGCGAGGTGTACAGCGGGTGCTACGGCAGGGTTTCCATTACCTTTTATGCCTATAATTCCAACGGCAACAAGGGCGTGGCGGCAGGACTCGGAAATGTGCAGAAGTTAAGGGACGGGGAACCTTTAGGCTCCAGAGCCAATGCGAAGGATGAGTTTGAAGCGGTGGATGACGGCGAGGATGATTTCCTCTCCTGAAGGACACGGGACGGGCGGCAGGAACGCCGCCCTATACATAAAGGGGGTTTTGGGATTGGAACGATGGAAAGACATAGAAGGAATGGAAGGGAGATACCAGATCAGCGATCAGGGCAGAATCCGCTGTATGCTGCGCTATGTGAAGTGCCGGGGCAGTTCTGTGCGGCGGCTCCCGATGAAGGTGCTGGAGCTGAAATATGATGAAGTGCTTCAGATCAAAAGGATGCTTGCTGGCGGCATTCATCCGTATGAGATTGCGGAGAAGACGGGGATTTCAAGGAAGATGGCCGGCAAAATCAAATTGGGGAGGTCGTATGCATGGCTGGACTGATGGCGATTGATATTGAAACTTATTCGGACGTTTCCCTGCCGGATTGCGGGGTACACCGTTATGCATCGTCCCCGCAGTTTGAAATCCTGCTGTTTGCGTACAGTATCGATGACGGGGAGATCGCAGTGGTCGACCTTGCTTCCGGCGAAGAAATGCCGGAGACGGTTATGGAGTATTTAAAGGATGATACGGTCATCAAGACGGCATTCAATGCTGCATTTGAACGCACCTGCATTAACCGTTTTTTCCATCTGGATCTGCAGCCGGAGAGCTGGCGGTGTACCGCTGTTCAGGCTTCCATGCTGTCCCTCCCGTTATCGCTGGAGGGCGTGGGGGAAGCACTGAAGCTGGATAAGAAGAAAATGACGGAGGGGAAGGAGTTGATCCGGTATTTCTGCGTCCCCTGCAAGCCGACCAAGAGCAACGGCGGCAGGGCAAGGAACCTGCCGGCCCATGCACCGGAAAAGTGGGAGCTGTTCAAAACCTACTGCATCCGGGATGTGGCGGTGGAGATGCAGATCCGGAAAAAACTGCAGAAGTTCCCGATTCCCGATAAGGAGCAGGAGCTTTACTGCATGGATCAGCGTATTAATGACCGGGGCATTTTAGTGGACCGGGAGCTGATCACCCATGCGGCTGCCTGCGACCTTCTATATAAGGAAGCGGCTTCCAAGAGGGCGTATGAGCTGTCGGGGCTTGAGAATCCCAACAGCGTATCGCAGCTCAAGGCATGGCTTCAGAAGAAAGGGATCGAGGCTGGTTCCCTTGCCAAAGCTGCGGTGGAGGAGCTGGCGGAGAAAAATGAAGGCGAAGTGTCGGAAATGATGAAGCTGCGCCTTGCCATGTCCAAGACTTCCGTCAAAAAGTATGAAGCGATGGAACGCTCCGTCTGCCCGGATGGAAGGGTGCATGGATTATTACAGTTTTACGGGGCCAACCGGACGGGGAGATGGGCGGGCCGGCTTGTGCAGATCCACAACCTTCCCCAAAACCACATGGAGGATCTGGAGCTTGCCCGTTCTATCGTAAAGGAAGGGCGGTATGACCTCATCGAATTATTATACGATTCTACGCCGGAGGTGCTGTCGGAACTGATCCGCACCGCATTCGTGGCAAAAAAGGGATGCCGCTTCATCGTAAGCGATTTCTCCGCCATCGAAGCGAGGGTAATGGGGTATCTTGCCGGGGAAGGATGGGTAATGGAGGAATTTCGGGGAGCCGGAAAAATCTATGAGCAGACGGCTGCAAAGATGTTCCATATCCCTATCGTGGAGATCACGAAAGGAAGCCCATACCGTGCGAGGGGGAAGGTGGCATCGCTCGCCTGCCAGTACGGAGGTGCGGAAGGGGCGCTCATCAGCATGGGGGCTTTGAATTTCGTAGAGGAATCGGAATTGAAAGGGCTGGTGCAGTCTTGGCGGAGCGCCAATCCGCATATCGTGAATTTCTGGTATGAGATTGACGGCGCAGTCAAGGCGGCGGTCAAGGAGCATAAGGCGACAGCGGTAGGGAAAGTGTATGTGTTTTATCAGTCCGGGATGCTGATGATCCGGCTCCCGTCCGGGAGGGTGCTTTCCTATGTGCGTCCTCGGATGACGGTCAACCGCTTCGGTTCGGAAAGCGTCTGCTATGAGGGCGTGGGGCTGAACAAAAAATGGAGCCGGGTGGAGTCCTACGGTGCGAAATTCTGTGAGAACATCGTACAGGCGATGGCGAGGGACCTGCTGGCGGAGGCGATGCTCCGGCTGGAAAAAGCGGGGTTTTCTATTGTCTGCCATGTCCACGATGAAGTGGTGCTGGAGGTGCCGGAGGGCGTTTCCAGCGTGGAAGAGGTCAATGGGATCATGTCGGTCTGCCCGTCATGGTGCGAGGGGCTTCCGCTGAAAGCAGCCGGGTTTGAAAGCCTGTTTTACAAAAAGGATTAGGGGGTGTTTGTATTGGCAGGGAAAAACCGGGAAGGGTATGCTGATCCGACAGCCAGTATCGCTGTCGGCAGGGTAACCCGTACAGAAAAGAAAAAGAAGAAGGAGGCGGCGAAGAATGTTCGTATCGGTAGGAAACTCAAGAATGGATAAGAAATTCAACGGGCAGGAAATGTCCTATGAAGACTTTGCGAAAAGGCTGTCGCAGACCACCTATACCGCAGAAACGATGGAGCAGTACCGGAAGATGCCGAAGGGACAGCAGGACGATGTCAAGGATGTGGGCGGCTTTGTCTTGGGGAAGCTGAAGGGCGGCAGGAGGAAGAAGGACTGCGTCATTTCCCGCTCCGCAGTCACGCTGGATATGGATTACGGGACGGAAGGCATCCTTGACGAGATCGAAATGTTTTTTGACATGAAGATGGTTGCCTATTCCACCCATAAGCACACGCCGGAGAAGCCGAGGCTCCGGCTCATCATTTTCCTTTCGAGGGAGGTCACTCCCGACGAGTACGGCGCAGTGAGCCGGATGCTTGCAGACGACATCGGGATTGAATTATTCGATGATTCCACCTATGAGCCGTCCAGACTGATGTACTGGCCGAGCACCTCAAGCGATGGGGAGTATGTGTTCCGGGAACTGGACGGGAGGATCGTGGAGCCGGACGAGGTGCTGGCAAGATACAGGGACTGGCATGATGTTTCCTCATGGCCGGTGAGCAGCCGCCATAGTACGGTGGTGCAGCGGGATATCAGGAAGCAGGCTGATCCGCTTTCAAAGGAGGGGCTGATCGGGGCATTCAACCGTACCTACAGCATTACGGATGCAATTGAAAAATTCCTGCCGGATGTGTACCGCCCGTCAAGCGCCATTCGTGGGAGGTATGATTATATCCCGGCGGATTCGGCGGCAGGCGTGGTGATTTATGACGGCCTGTTTGCATACAGCCACCATGCCACTGATCCCTGCTGCGGCAGGCTGATGAATGCGTTTGATGTGGTCAGGCTCCATAAATTCGGGGAGAAGGATGCCCGTGCCGCAGAAGGGACGGAAGCCGGGAATCTGCCTTCTTTTAAGGCAATGCAGGAATTCGCCGCGCAGGATGAACAGGTAAAAGCGACGCTGGCAAGGGAAAGGCAGGAGCTGGCGGCGGCAGAATTCTCAGAACCAGAAGAGGACTGGCAGAGACACCTTGTGATTGACCGCAGGGGCATGATCAAGGACAGCCTGCAGAATATCGCCCTGATTATCCGTAATGATGAAAACTTTAAAAATGTAGTCTACAACGAATTCAAGGATACTATTGACGTCATCGGTGCTTTGCCGTGGAAGCAGGTCAAGCCGGGCTGGAACGATTCTGACCTTGCCAATGCGAAGGTGTATTTTGAGAGGGTATACGGAATTTGGTCCCCGGCAAAGTTCAAGGATGCCCTGCTTGCAGTGGTGTCATCCGACAGGCTGTACCACCCCATTAAGGAGTATTTTTCCGGTTTGGAGTGGGATAGGACAGAGCGTGTGGATACCTTACTCATTGATTATTTCGGCGCAGAGGACACCCCGTATACGAGGGCGGTCATCCGCAAGACGCTTGTCGCAGCGGTAGCCCGGATTTATGAGCCGGGGATTAAGTTTGATTCCATCCTCGTGCTGAACGGCCCGCAGGGCATGGGGAAATCCACGTTTTTCGCACTCTTGGGGAGACAGTGGTTTTCGGACTCGCTCTCCATTTCCGACATGAGGGATAAGACCGCCGCTGAAAAGCTGCTCGGCAACTGGATACTGGAAATCTCCGAGATGAGCGGCATCCGCAAGACCGAGGTAGAGGTCGTGAAGTCCTTTGTCACAAGGCAGGATGACAAGTTCCGTCAGGCATACGGCGTGAACGTGGAATCCCATCCGAGGAAATGCGTCATTGTCGGCAGCACAAATTCGGAGGGCGGCTTCCTGCGGGATGTGACGGGCAACCGCAGATTCTGGCCGGTCCATGTGCCGGGGACGGGGAAGTTCCATCCGTGGGAGCTGGACTGCGTGGATCAGGTGTGGGCGGAGGCTATCCATCTCTACAAGGAGGGCGAGGAGCTGTTCTTAAAGGGACGGGAAGCGGAGGAAGCCTATAAGATGCAGCAGGAAGCGATGGAGTCCGATGACCGGGAGGGCATCGTGGCGGATTATCTTGACCGCCTCCTTCCGGATAACTGGAATGCGATGGACGTCTACCAGAGGAGGGCGTTCTTGGGCGGCGGCGAATTTGAAACCGAAGGGATCACGGGGACTCTCAGGCGGGAGCGAGTGTGCTGCATGGAGATATGGGTGGAATGCTTCGGCAAGGAACGGCAGAATCTTCGGAAAACGGATTCTTATGAGATCGAAGGCATCATCAATAAGATCGGCGGCTGGAAAAAGTATGACGCCAATAGCACGGGAAAGACGAAAATCCCCTTATACGGAGTGCAGAAAACATTTGTAAGGGAAACTTCGGAAACCGTATGACAGGTTGCCTGTGGTTTCCCAAACGGCAATGGGCAACGCTAGTGGGAAACCGTGCTGGCACCTTGCAGAATAAGGGCTTCCGGGTTTCGGTTTCCCAATTTCCCATAAATTCAAGTTGAGATAAAAAAATAAAGATAAAAAAGGCAATCGCAGGCGTATATGCGCGTAAAGGATAAAACCCATTGGGCAACCGCAATCGGCAAAGGAGGTAAAGGACATGTTAGAAAGTATGATCGAGAGCCGTCTGAGACAGGAAGCAAAGAAGCGCGGGGGCATGGCGCTGAAGTTTGTCTCTCCGGGTATGAATGGGGTGCCTGACCGCATCGTCCTGATGCCGGGTGGGAAGATGGCGTTTGTGGAATTGAAGGCACCGGGGAAAGTGCCGAGGGCGCTGCAGGAAAAAAGAATCGGGCAGCTTCGGAAATTAGGTTTTTTGGTGTATGTGCTGGACGGCACAGAAAGGATTGGAGGGATTTTAGATGAAATACAAGGCGCATGATTACCAGCAGTATGCAGCGGATTTTATACTGGAGCATCCGGTAAGTTGCCTGATACTGGATATGGGGCTTGGCAAGACCGTGATCACGCTGACTGCCCTGTGGCTTTTACTGTTTGATTATTTCGAGGTCAGCCGGATTCTGGTTATCGCCCCGAAGCGGGTGGCGGAGAATACCTGGCCGGCGGAGATCACAAAGTGGGAGCATCTGGAAGGGCTTAAGTTTTCCGTGGCGATGGGGACAGCGAAGCAGAGACGGGAGGCTCTTGAACAGAGAGCGGATATTTACATCATAGGGAGGGACAACGTAACGTGGCTTGTGGAGCAGTCGCTGTTTTCTTTTGACATGATTGTGATCGATGAGCTGTCCGGCTTCAAATCCCCGAAGGCGCAGCGGTTTAAGGCGCTGAAAAAAGTAAGGCCGTTGGCAAAGCGTGCGGTGGGGCTGACAGGGACGCCGGGAAATCCGATGGACCTGTGGGCGGAGATTGGAATCCTTGACATGGGGCAGAGGCTTGGAAGGTATATCGGAGGATACCGTGACCGCTTCTTTGTGCCGGATAAGAGGAACCGGGAGATTATTTATTCTTATAAGCCGAGGGAAGGTGCGGAGGAAAAAATATATAAATTGATTTCCGATATCAGCATTTCCATGAAAGCAGTGGACCAACTGAAGATGCCGGAGCTTATCAGCAGCCAGGTGGCAGTCAGGATGTCGGAGGAGGAAAAGGAACTTTATGACAAAATGGAGCAGGATATGGTACTGCAGTTCGGCGAAGGGAAGGATATTGATGCGGCCAATGCAGCTTCCTTAAGCAATAAACTGCAGCAGATGGCAAACGGTGCGGTGTATAACGAATCCGGCGGGGTGCAGTCCATCCATGACCGGAAGCTGGATGCACTGGAGGATCTGATTGAGGCTGCCAACGGCAGGCCGCTTCTCGTTGCATATTGGTATAAACATGACAGGGAGAGGATTTCTAAACGTTTTCCTGTGAGGAGCATTGATACGAAAAAGGACATCGAGGACTGGAATGCCGGGAAGATACCCGTCGCGCTGATCCATCCGGCATCGGCAGGACATGGCCTGAACCTGCAGGAGGGCGGGAGCTGCATTGTGTGGTTTTCACAGATATGGTCATTGGAACTGTACCAGCAGTTAAATGCAAGGCTCTACAGACAGGGGCAGAAACATACCGTAGTCCTCCAGCACCTTATTACGGAGGGGACGGTGGACGAGGATATCCTCCGGGCATTGGAGAAAAAAGAGAATACGCAGGAGGCAATGATCAATGCGGTCAGGGTAAGGATTGGAGGAATGGCGGATGACAGCGGAAACAATGATGAAGGAATATAGGAGCCTGAAGCGGGAACTGTCCGTGACCGGGTTTCAGCTCCGGCGTTTTGAGGGGATCAGCGAACATGAGATGATCGAGTCGATGCTGTATTCCCATCACGAAGGGGAAAGGGTGCAGGCCAGCACTCTTTCCGATAAAACAGCGAGCATTGCAGTCAATTACAGAAAAATCATGGAACGGGAGAATGACGGGTGGTATCAGTACCTTTTTAACCGTTACCTGTATCTCTCGGAGGAGATTGATTTTTTTGAAAAGAGCGTGTCGGCGCTTTCCGGGCAGCTCCCCGGCGTGGTCATGGATTTGGTGGAGGGAGAACTGACATGGGAGAACATAGCGGCAAAGTACCATGTCAGCACCGCCATGATCGCAAAGTATAAGAAAAAAGCGGCGGCGGAACTGGAAAGGTTGTATGGATTCAGGGACAGGCAGGTGGAAGCCTATGTCTTAGGATAGGAGGGTGACGGTTATGTGTATGCGCGGAGACATATTTTTTGTAGATTTTGGAGAGCATGGCAATTCCCATAAGCAGAGCGGCATCCGCCCTGCCGTTATCGTGAGCAATAACAGGAATAACCGGAATTCCCCGGTGGTAACGGTAGTCCCGCTGTCAGCAAGGGTGTGGAAGAAGAAGTACCTTCCTACCCATGTGCAGATACCACTTAGTAAAAGCGTGGGGCTTGATAAGCCGAGCATGGCTCTGGCGGAACAGGTGGAAACACTGGATAAAACCAAGCTGGGGGAAAAGATTGGGAAGATCACGGATTCCCTTTTGATGGATGCGATTACCGTGGCGCTTCAGATACAGATTGGGGTTTATGCGGAATATAATTAGGGGCAGTCAGGGATGGCTGTCCCTTTTCTGATAAATGATTTTCCCGTCATCGGTAACGGTAAGGTCGAGGATATCCCCATCTTTTAGATTCAATTTTTCTAATGCCCATTTCGGAATGCATATCTGTCCTCCGCTGAAAATGGTGGATGACTCTGTCCGCAGGGACTCTCTTGTGACGCCGGGTATCCTGCCTTTATCAAGATTGTAATAAATGCATTCTTTGGAAAGCGGGATTCTGGCATACTTGTCTTCGGCTTTCAAATATTCTATGATTCTTTCCGGGCTTAATTTCTGATTGAGAATCAGATCGGCGATATGGGCGGCAAGTTCAGGATTTGCATCTAATATGGCTTCCGGTCCTTTTTCTGCCTGTTTCAGTTGGTATTGTTCTTCTGAATATTCAGGATCATAAATACCGTTTACAGAGCCGCGTTCAATTTCCCGGTATATGGTGGAACGGTGGTATCCGAGCTTAACGCCGATCTCTGCAATAGAATATCCGCTGTCCAGCATTTCTTTCAGGCTGAGTTTTTGTTTAAAAGACAGGTGTTTGAATGTGCGTGCCATAGTATTTCCTCCAATTCTGATACTGCCATTATAACATGGATTTGAAATTTCGTGTCCCCCTTTTGCGGAGAAATGGTTAGTCAAAGGTTAGTTGATGGTTAGTTAAGAGTTAGTTGTTTTGCATGGAATTTCGTGGTACGATTAAGCTGGCAAAAATGGATGGGGCAGGAATGCTCCTTTTTTTGTGCCTGCGGCAGCGGCTTTCCAATCCTTTCACGCTGCCGTGATACATAGAAGGGAGGTGGCAGGATGCCGAGAAAACCAAAGAAACCATGCAGGCATCCCGGCTGTCCGAAGCTGACGGATGGGAATTACTGTGAGGAGCATGCGGCTCTGCACCGTGGGGAACGAGAGAGCGCGGGGAAGCGCGGGTACAATAGGAAGTGGCAGAAGGCGAGGGCGAGATACTTAAAGGAGCATCCGCTGTGCGTGGAGTGTTTAAAGAACGGCAGGGCAGTTACGGCAACGGTGGTGGACCATATCACGCCGCACCGGGGCAGTCCGGTTCTCTTTTGGGATAAGGGGAACTGGCAGAGCCTCTGCAAGCCGTGCCATGATAAGAAAACATGGAACGAGGACGCCGATCCCGTGTACCATTTCTGACGGGGTGGGGGACTTAAAATCTCCACAGGGTTTCCTACGGAAGACCGATGGCCCCCTTTGCGTGAATTTTCGCAGAATTAAACAGGGGGGATAGGAAGGGCGGTCAGATATTTTCGCAAAATGGTTTACTTACATGGCAGAAACGGAGATTTTCTTTTGCCATATTATAAGGAAAATGAGGATTTTTTGAGGTCAAAAAGCAGTGTGAAAATGCTGTTTTTTGGCCTTTTATTGTGCAGGAAAGGAAGTGGGAAGCGGATGACGGACGCACAGGCAAGGCAGATACAGGAAATGCGGATGAAGGGAAGCGGCTATAAAGCCATCGGTGCAGCCATCGGGCTGTCCCGTGATATTGTGAGGAATTACTGCAAAAAGCATAACCTTGCCGGATACGCCGCAGTGGTTTCTAAAAATGTGAAACTTATGGTGGATGGCAAAGAGGTATGCCATTTCTGCGGGAATGCGGTTACGCAGCCAAAGACCGGAAGGCCAAGACGCTTCTGCTCAGAAAAATGCAGGAGGGAATGGTGGAAAGCGCACCCGGAGGCAATGAACAAAAGTGAAGCCGCTTCCTATGAGCTGACCTGTCAGCATTGCGGAAAGCCATTCATTTCCTACGGGAATAAGAACAGGAAGTACTGCAGCAGGGAGTGCTATATCCAATACAGATTTTTGAAGGAGGACGAAGATGAGATTCCAATGTTTTAGGATTGCCGACCTTATCCCGGCGGCGTACAATCCGAGGAAGAAGCTGAAACCCGGCGATAAGGAATATGAAAAGATAAAGAAATCCATTCAGGAATTCGGCTATGTCGAGCCGATCATCATCAACGCAGACATGACCATCATTGGCGGACACCAGAGGGCGACCGTGCTTTCTGATCTTGGGTATGATGAGGTGGAATGTATCGTTGTCGATATCGATAAGACGAAAGAAAAGGCGCTGAATGTTGCCCTGAATAAGATCACGGGAGAATGGAATAAGGAACTGTTGGCAGACCTCATCAAAGATTTGGAGAATTCGGATTTTGATGTGGAAGTCACAGGCTTTGAGCCGCCGGAGATCGAGCAGCTTTTTAATTCCGTCCATGACAAAAAAGTCAGGGAAGATGATTTCGATGTGGAAGCGGAACTGAAGAAGCCTGTCATGGCGAAGTCCGGGGACGTGTGGCTCTTGGGAAAGCACCGTGTCGTGTGCGGCGATTCCATCCTGCCGGAAACCTACGATGTGCTGATGGATGGACGGAAAGCCAACCTCGTCCTGACTGATCCGCCTTACAATGTAAATGTGGAGGAAACTGCCGGGAAAATCAAGAATGACAATATGACAGATGCGGACTTTTACCAGTTCCTTTTTGCGGCTTTCGTCAATATGGAGCAGTCGATGGAGCAGGATGCTTCCATTTATGTATTCCATGCCGACACGGAGGGGCTGAACTTCCGCAAAGCGTTTAAGGATGCCGGATTCTATCTGTCCGGGTGCTGTATCTGGAAGAAGAATGCGCTGGTACTTGGGCGGAGCCCGTACCAGTGGCAGCACGAGCCGTGCCTGTTCGGATGGAAGAAGGGCGGGAAGCACCAGTGGTACTCAGACCGGAAGCAGACTACGATCTGGGAATATGACCGCCCGAAGGCGAGCAAAGACCATCCGACCATGAAGCCCGTGGCGCTGATGTCCTATCCAATCCAGAATTCCTGCATGAGCAACTGCATCGTGCTTGATCCGTTCCTCGGCTCCGGCTCCACGCTGATTGCCTGTGAGCAGACCAGCCGCATCTGCTACGGCATAGAGCTGGATGAGAAGTTCGTGGATGTCATCGTCAACCGCTACATTGAGCAGAAAGGCTCGGCGGGGGATGTGTTCCTCATCAGGGACGGCGAAAAAATTTCATACGGGGATTTTATCAAGGGAGGTACCAGACATGCGTCAGATGACCTTCCTTGATTTATGTTCCGGCATCGGCGGTTTTCGGCTCGGCCTTGAGAGGGCGGGGCATAAATGCATCGGCTACTGTGAATATGATAAATTTGCGAGGGCTTCCTATGAAGCCATGTATGACACGGAAGGAGAGTGGAAAGCGGATGACGTCACAAAACTTAAGAGCAAAGATGTCCCCTATGCGGACATCTGGTGTTTCGGCTTTCCCTGCCAGGACATCTCCGTTGCCGGGAAACAAAGGGGACTGGTCGGAAAAAGAAGTGGAATATATTACAACATTATTGACCTCATCAAAGGCAAAGAAGAAAGTGATAAGCCCGCATACTTACTTGTTGAAAACGTTAAGAACCTGTTATCGATTAACGCAGGATTCGATTTTGCCTCCGTTCTCTCTGAAATGGACCAAGCGGGGTATGATTGTCGGTGGCAGGTGCTTAATTCCAAAAATTTCGGAGTCCCGCAAAACCGGGAGCGCGTGTTCATTATCGCAAATCTTAGAAGCCGAGGCAGACGAGAAATATTACCTCTCTGCGGAGAAAACGCAGCAGCTCTTAAGCAGCTTATAGGCGGGATGCAGGGATACCGTGTATATGGAACGGATGGTGTCTCCGCAACTCTTGTCGGGAACGCCGGGGGGATCGGAGCGAAGACCGGGCTTTATTTTATCGGCCAGTCCAATACGGCGCCGAAGGTTACGGATACCGCAAGGTGCCTGACGGCAAGGCATACTGCCGGGATGGTCAACCATACTACCATGAATTCCGCTGTGCTGGAAGTGCGTTCTGTGCTTACCCCGGAACGGATGGAAAAACGGCAGAATGGAAGGAGGATGAAGGAGGACGGGGAGCCGATGTTTACCCTGACTTCTCAGGACAGGCACGGTGTGTATATCTGTGAAAAGGAAGATGGCGGGGAAGGTTCAGAGAAGGCGGGCATACTGCTGAAGGGCGGCAGAATCCGGCGGCTTACGCCAAGGGAGTGTTTCCGGCTGCAAGGGTTTCCCGATGAGCTGTATGAAAAAGCGGCGGCGGTCAATTCGGACGCCCAGCTTTACAAGCAGGCTGGAAATGCGGTAACGGCAACGGTGGCGTATGCTGTTGCAATGTCCCTGCCGGAATCATGGGAGCCGGATATTTTCTGATAATACCCGAAGTATTCGCTTGACTATTTGGGGCTTTAGAGTGATTAATGTTACTACCAAAAAACAAGGAGGACAGCGGATATGAAGGAAATTATGGCAAATGCTGAAAGCAGAAAAAATGTAGTGAAGGCACTCGCAGAGCATCTTGGGGAGACGGCAGTCTACGCCGGCCCGCCATCCTTCGCATATCAGGTCGGGAACATTACGGTAGACCGGGAGGGAAAGATCATCCTTGAGGATGAAAGCCGGACAGAGGAGGTTATGGCAGTGCTTACGGAATGCGGTTTCTTGGGAAACAACAGGGGAGAAGAGGAGACAGAAACTTCTTATACAGGCATCCGGATTCCGGTCAGGGACATGGGAGCGCAGGGGATCATCAATCTTTTGAATATGCTCCACGCAAAGCAGTACCTGATCAATAAGGCAATCGGGAAGGAAGGATTTTCGGTCAGCGACAGCCTGATCACGGATCTGGAAGCCGGGGAATTTCAGAATGCCGGGGAAGTGATCGCCTTCATCGGAAACCATGAGGGCAGCAATGAGGGATTTGCTTTTTTGGAGGACACCATTCTTTTTACGGGATTTCCTTACACTGAGGAGCCGGCAGCAGTGAAAGCCTACACGGTGCTTGCTTCCAAGATGGTGCAGTCCGCAGGAATGCAGAAGCGGATCAGCCCGAAGCCTACTATTGAGGAAAATGAAAAATACTACATGAGGTCTTGGCTGGTTAGGATTGGGCTTGGCGGCAAGGATACGAAGGAAGAGAGGGCATTCCTTCTTGGAGGATTGAAAGGGCATACGGCTTTCCGGACTCCGGCTGATGAGGAGAAATGGAAAGCGAACCGCAAGGCAGCAAAGGCGGCTGCGAAGGAAGCGCCAGAAGAAATAGCAGAAGAGACAGCGGCAGAAGAAACTACGGAGACGGCAGCGGAGGAAACGGCAGAAGAAATTGCAGAGGAGGGAGCGGAATGTTCGGAGTAAGCAGGAAAATGCTGGAACAGCTTAGGAACGAGTATCCGCAGGGGACGAAGGTACGGCTCATCCGTTTGGATGATCCGTACCGCAAAATCCCGCAGGGGACAATCGGGACGGTGGAATTCGTGGATGATGCGGGGCAGATACATACCCGGTGGCATGGTTACGGATCACTGCCGCTTATTTATGGGGAAGATGCGTGGGAGAAAGTCAGGGATGAAACAGCACCATAATATACACAATATCCGCTGGAAAGGTTTGTGTATATTATGAAAAGAATTGACTGGATAAATCCTTCGTTTAGAGCGAATATGTACCTACCGAAAGGGACAAACAAAAAAACGGAGGAATTGCCATGAACGAAAAGATTGCAAGACAGATTGAAGAAATGAAAAAGCAGACCATTGGGGTTGAGGTTGAGATGAACAGTATCACAAGAAGCAAAGCCGCAAAGCTCGCCGCAGGGTTCTTCGGAACGGGAAGGAGCCAGTATACGGCAGAACGCAACGGTTACGAGACATGGAGTGCATGGGATGCACAGGGCAGGGAATGGAAATTCCAGAGGGACGTCAGCATTGACGGACCGGATGACGAAAAATGCGAAATGGTTACGCCGATACTGACCTACGCCGACATGGAAACTTTGCAGGAGCTGATCCGGAAGCTCCGCCATGCAGGAGCTAAGAGTGATGCCGGGAGGGGCTGCGGAGTCCATATCCACATCGGGGCGCAGGGACACACGCCGCAGACACTCCGCAACCTCGCCAATATCATGGCAAGCCATGAAAGGCTGATCGCGGATGCACTGAAGCTGGATGTTTACCGCATGGATCGCTACTGCCGCACGGTAGACCCGAATTTTCTGGAGCAGTTAAACCGCAGGAAGCCGCAGACGATGGCGCAGCTTGCTGATATCTGGTACACCAGCCACGGTACAGACTGTGGCAGGAGCCGCCATTACAACCGGAGCCGCTACCATATGCTCAATTACCATGCCACCTTTACAAAAGGGACCATCGAATTCAGGCTTTTCCAGTTTGATGCCCCGGCGGATGGAAAGCAGAACGGCCTGCACGCAGGACAGCTTAAGAGTTACATCCAGCTTTGCCTTGCGCTCAGCCAGACGGCAAAGGAAGTGAAGACGGCAAGCCCGAAACCGCAGCAGAACGAGAATCCAAAATACGCCATGAGGACATGGCTCCTCCGGCTGGGCTTCATCGGCGAGGAATTTGCCACAGCACGGGATTTCCTTACCAGAAACCTTTCGGGTGATACGGCATTCCGCCACGGCAGACAGATCGCTTGAAGGGACCGCAGGAGTTAGCCTCCTGCTGCCTTACCACGGCCGCTTTGGCGGTCTTAAGGCAGTAGAAGGGTAAGCCCTTCGGAAAGGATGGATACCATAATGGAAAAAAGATATTACATTGCCTACGGAAGCAACTTGAATATCCGTCAGATGCAAAGGCGCTGTCCCGGTGCGAGGGTGATCGGGACTTCGGAGATTGAAAATTACAGGCTGCTTTTTAAGGGCAGCAGGACAGGTTCCTATCTGACTATTGAACCGAAGGAAGGCAGCAGCGCCCCTGTGGCGGCATGGTCGGTAACAGATGCCGATGAAGCCGCACTTGACCGTTATGAAGGATTTCCAGCCTTTTATTACAAGGCGGAGATGAGATTGCCGATCAAGGGAATCTGGACCGGGAAGGTCAGAATGAGGAATGTTTTCGTGTACATCATGCATGAGGAGCGTCCGCTTGGCCTGCCGAGTGAATTCTATCTTGAGACCTGCCTGCAGGGATACCGGAGCTTTGGGTTTGACGAGAAAATACTGGCGCAGGCTTATGCTGACAGTAATGGGAGGGAATGCTGTGAAAATTGATGCAAATGCGAGGATTAAAATATGCCCTCGATGCGGGAATGCTTATCATGGTGCTCCTGCACTTTCGAGGAGGGACAATGAAACGCTGGTCTGCCCGGACTGCGGGACACGGGAGGCGTTGGAGAGCATCGGGGTTGATCCGGATGAACAGGAACAGATTCTTGACGCTATCCACCGGAGCGGTTGCCGATAATATATACAATTTATCCCTCAGATATTTGTACTTATTATGAAAAAAATTGACTGGATAATTATCCGGTTCAGAGCGAATATGTACCTACCAAAAGGGAAAACAAAAAAACGGAGGTACATGCCATGAAGAACATTTTTGAAGAAACCTACACAAAGATCGCGGAACTGAAGAAAGCTTACGATGCGGCGAAGGACGAGGAAAGCAGAGAAAAAGCAAGAGCTGCATACCACGATTTGCTGAAGCCCCTTGAGGGGCTTGGGAATACAGCCGGACGCCTTTGGAGAGAATACGAAATTTCCAGAGATAATGGAAACGAGCTTCTCGACATCAGCGAGGTGGTTTGGGAGAAAGATGCGGAAAACCTTATTTCCTGCATGAGGGAAATCGGAATCAGGCAGTTTACCTTTTCTTCCACTTGGAGCAGCGCGGTGGAGACAGCATGGCTTTTCAAACAGAATGGGTGCGAACTGGAAGGGCTGGCTGAGATCAACGGAAGCATGAACTTTTTTGAAGAAAAGCGGGAGAAAAAGCATGGTTACCTTTTCAGAGTGAACTAAGCACCGAAATGCCAGCAGAGCTTTTGGCTCTGCTGGCGATATGGAAGAGCAGGCATCGGAACGATTGCAGAGGCAGGAGGAATTATAATGGAATATAAAGGATATAGGATTCATGTTTACTGGACAGACAAAGACTGGGGATTCCGTTTTAAAGTTTATGATCTGAATGGGAAAGTGGCTGCGGAAAGCGAAGCAGCATATTTTTATGAAGATAACGCCTTAAAGGAAGCAAAGAAAATCATAGATGGGCTTGCTGGCGGAGCAGAGCAATAAGTGCAGTTTTATAGAAAGCGCATTAACAAATACACAGAAAAGACTTCACTGGAGGTCTTTTTTGTTTGCCATAATCTGAAGGAGGTGAGGACAGTGGCACAGAGAGGAAGAAAACCGAAGCCTACGGCGGTAAAGGTGCTGGAGGGTAATCCGGGCAAGCGCAGCCTGAACACAGGCGAACCGAAGCCAGAGAAGAAAGCCCCGCGCTGTCCTTCGTGGCTTGAGGAGGAAGCGAAAAAGGAATGGAAGCGGATGGCAAAGCAGCTAGAGCAGCTCGGCATCCTTACGGAGATCGATATGGCGGCGTTTGCCGGATACTGCCAAGCGTATGCGCGGTGGAAAGAAGCGGAGGAATTTATTACGCAGCACGGTACAATCGTGAAGACTCCAAGCGGATACTGGCAGCAGGTGCCGCAGGTTTCCATTGCCCAGACCTACCTTAAAATCATGAATAAATTTTGCGAGCAGTTCGGCCTGACGCCTTCTGCCAGAAGCAGGATCACGGCAAATGAAGGAGAAGATAAGCAGAACGATGAGATGGAGCTTCTGCTTGTGAGGGGTGGTGCGAAATAGTGTTTGATGAAGAAAAAGCGGCTCATGCGGTTCAGTTTATAAATTGCCTGAAACATACGAAGGGAAGATGGAGGGGGATTCCCTTTGAACTGCTGCCGTGGCAGAATCAGATCATCCGCACTTTGTTCGGCACGGTCAAGGAGAATGGATACCGCCAGTACAATACCTGTTACTGTGAGATCCCAAAGAAAAATGGGAAGTCGGAACTGGCGGCGGCTGTTGCCCTTTATATGACCTGCGGCGATGGAGAGTGGGGAGCAGAGGTGTATGGCTGTGCTTCTGACCGACAGCAGGCTTCTATCGTATTTGATGTGGCGGTGGATATGGTAGACCAATGTCCGGCATTGAAAAAAAGGATTAAGCCTGTTATGTCCGTGAAGCGTCTTGTGTATAAGCCGACTAACAGTTTTTATCAGGTACTGTCGGCAGAAGCCTATACAAAGCATGGCTTGAATGTCCATGCGGTCATTTTTGACGAGCTGCATGCACAGCCGAACAGGGAGCTGTTTGATGTTATGACGAAAGGCTCCGGTGATGCCAGAACACAGCCGCTGTTCTTTCTGATTACGACAGCCGGAACAGACAGGAATTCCGTTTGTTTTGAACAGCATCAGAAGGCGGTGGACATCATGGAGGGCAGGAAGATTGATCCGACCTTTTACCCTGTCATTTACGGCGCTTCAGATGATGAGGACTGGACGAAAGAGGAAACGTGGTTTAAAGCGAATCCTTCCCTCGGATATACGATTGATCTGGAAAAGGTACAGAACGCTTATATCAGTGCGAGGGAGAATGCTGCAGAGGAAAATGTGTTCCGGCAGCTTCGCTTGAATCAGTGGGTAAAGCAGAGTACCCGCTGGATGCAGATGGATAAATGGGATGCCTGCGCGTTTCCGGTGGATGAGGATGAGCTTACAGGGAGAGAATGCTACGGCGGTCTTGACCTTTCCAGTTCCACGGATATCACGGCATTTGTGCTTGTATTCCCTCCGAGAAATGATGAGGAAAAATATATTATTTTGCCGTTCTGCTGGATTCCGGAAGAAAATATGCGGCTCCGAGTCCGGAGGGATCATGTGCCTTACGATGTATGGGCAATGGAGGGCTGCCTGCAGACTACGGAAGGGAATGTCATCCACTATGGATTTATTGAGCAGTTCATTGAAAAACTCGGCATGAAATACCATATCAAAGAGATTGCATTTGACCGTTGGGGTGCAGTCCAGATGGTGCAGAATCTGGAGGGCATGGGATTTACAGTTGTCCCATTCGGACAGGGATATAAGGATATGAGCCCGCCGACAAAGGAACTGATGAAGCTGACGCTGGAACAGCGGATCGCCCACGGCGGTCATAAGGTGCTGCGGTGGATGATGGATAACGTGTTCGTGCGGCAGGACCCGGCGGGGAATATCAAAATGGATAAGGAAAAATCCACGGAGAAGATTGATGCCGCAGTTGCCACGGTCATGGCGCTTGACCGTGCAATCCGTCATGGCGGGGGCGAAGGAAGCGTTTATGATGACCGGGGCATTTTAGTGTTTTAATATCCTGCTGAAAGTGATATATTGAACTTAATAAATCGAAATTTTTTCAAACAGTCTCATTGCATAGAAGTGATAAATTGATTATCCTTAGAGCAGGAGGTGGCGAATATGGCTAATGAAGATAAAAAAGATTTTAACGCTATGCTGCATGATAATAAGGATATGCCAAAGTTTCAGACTATTACAGATCAGAAAAGCATTGAGAAATATGGTGGTAGTAAGATGTACTTTGCTCCTCCAATTGACTATGATGAAGCAATGAAGAAAATTCCTTATGGAAAGGTAATTACCGTTGGGAAAATAAGAGAATATTTTGCGGAATTGAGCGGTGCGGATTTTACAGAACCTATTACAGCAGGGATTTTTGTTTCTATTGCAGCGTGGGCAAGTTATCAGCGTTCTAATGATGAAACACCTTATTGGAGAACGCTGAAAGCCAATGGAGAACTGAACGAAAAATATCCGGGCGGCGTTGAAGCGCAGAAAGAAAAGTTAGAAACAGAGGGGCATACCATTATTCAAAAAGGACGCAAAAATATACGGTACTATGTAAAAGATTATGAGAAAGTTCTTTTTGATTTGCAGTAGGAAAGTTTATGTTTTCTGAGTGAAAGCAACAGCGTGTTGCTTGCTAAGTATTAATCCTCAAATTATAATAAAAGCATATTATTCAGCAGGAGGAACGGGTATGGAAGTACAGGATATCATCAAGGAACTGCGTGAAAAAAATCGTCTTACGCAGGAGCAGATGGCGGAGCGCCTGATGATCAGCAGACAGGCAGTCAGCCGTTGGGAAAATGGCGAGACGCAGCCGGATATAGAATCGCTAAAATTGCTGTCAAAAGAATTTAATATATCCATCAATACGCTTTTAGGGACTCCGCGGCAGCTTATCTGTCAATGCTGCGGGATGCCTTTGAATGAGGATGATTTAATCAGCCGGGAACAGGATGGAAGCTATAATGAGGATTACTGCAAATGGTGCTATGCGGACGGCAAATTTGCATATCAATCGAAGGAGTCACTGCTGGATTATCTTGTCAGCCACATGCCGAATACCGATAATTTAAGGGACGAAGATCGGCGCAGCCAGTTTGATTTGTATCTTTCACAGTTGAAACATTGGAAATAATTTATTTGCGTAAAAATTAATGCAGGAGTTAAAGGCACTTACAGAAATGCAGGTGCCTTTTTTGCGTTCAATTTTAGGAGGTAATGAATGGGAATCAGGAGTTTTTTCGGCTTCGGTCAGGCAAGAGATAAACCGATCAATACAGCCGGAAGCGGGTATTCGTTTCTATTCGGGAGGACAACAAGCGGCAAGCCCGTTAATGAGAGGACGGCAATGCAGACCACGGCAGTCTATGCGTGCGTGAGGATTCTGGCGGAGACGGTAGCTTCGCTTCCGCTCCATGTGTATGAATACAAAGACGGAGGGAAAGAGCTGGTGTATGACCATCCGTTATATTATCTGCTCCATGATGAGCCGAACCCGGAGATGACTTCATTCGTGTTCCGTGAGACGCTGATGAGCCATCTTCTGATTTGGGGAAATGCCTACGCGCAGATCGTGAGGGATGGAAGCGGAAGGGTGCTTGGGCTGTATCCGCTTCTCCCCAACAAGATGGATGTGGACAGGGATAACCGTGGGCGGATTTATTATGTGTATTCGAGGGATACCAACGAGAACCCCATGTTTAAGGATTATGGGGATATCAAACTGCGGGCAGAGGATGTGCTTCATATTCCGGGGCTTGGTTTTGACGGCTTGATCGGGTACTCCCCGATTGCAATGGCAAAAAATGCCGTGGGCATGACGCTTGCCTGTGAGGAGTACGGCGCGAGCTTTTTTGCCAACGGAGCAAATCCCGGCGGCGTGCTGGAGCATCCCGGAGTCCTGAAAGACCCGTCAAAGGTCAGGGAGTCTTGGAATTCAGTCTATAGGGGTACCAATAATGCCCATAAGATTGCCGTGCTGGAGGAGGGCATGAAGTACCAGCAGATCGGGATACCGCCGGAAGAGGCGCAGTTTCTGGAAACAAGGAAATTCCAGATCAATGAGATCGCAAGACTGTACCGCATCCCTCCTCATATGGTAGGGGATTTGGAAAAATCAAGTTTCTCCAATATTGAGCAGCAGTCTCTGGAGTTTGTAAAATATACGCTTGACCCGTGGGTAATCCGGTGGGAGCAGTCGCTTCAGAAAGCGCTCCTGCTTCCGGGCGAGAAAAATAAATATTTTATCAAGCTGAACGTGGATGGCCTGCTCCGGGGCGATTACCAGTCCCGTATGAACGGGTATGCCACGGGCCGGCAGAACGGGTGGTTTTCCGCAAACGATATCCGGGAGATGGAGAATATGAACCCGATTCCCGATGAGGAAGGCGGGAACCTGTATCTGATCAACGGCGCGATGACGAAACTTGCAGATGCCGGGATGTTTGCAGGGGAAGGGGCGGAGGAAACCGGGCAGGAGACTCCGGCACAAAATCAAAGAAAGAGAGGCAAGCGATGAAACGGAAGTTTTGGAACTGGGTAAAAAATGAGGGCGGTCTTTCCACGGAGAGGACGCTCTTTTTAAGTGGGGAGATTTCGGATGAGACATGGTATGGGGACGAAGTCACCCCCAAGCTGTTTAAGGATGAGCTGAACGCCGGGGAAGGGGACGTCACGGTATGGCTGAATTCTCCGGGCGGGGATGTATTTGCGGCGGCGCAGATATACAATATGCTCCGTGACTACAAGGGGAACGTGACCATTAAGATTGATGGCCTTGCTGCATCGGCGGCGTCCGTCATTGCGATGGCAGGGAATACCGTTCTCGTATCCCCCGTGGCGATGATGATGATCCACAATCCGGCTACTCTGGCAGTCGGCAATGCAAAAGATATGGAGAGGGCCATTGCCATGCTGAATGAAGTCAAGGAATCCATCTTAAATGCCTATGAGGGGAAAACAGGTCTTTCCCGTGCGAGGCTTTCCCACATGATGGATGACGAGACTTGGTTCAATGCCAAGAAAGCGGTGGAGCTTGGATTCGCAGACCGGATTCTGTTTGATTCCGGCGGTGAGGATGGGGAAACGGTCCCAAAGGAGCCGGAGAAAGCAGAGGGAAATGAGGATGGAGGAGGGGAAGACGGGAAGAAAAAGAAGCTCCCGTTCCAGCAGGATTCCGTGATGTTTTCACGGAAAGCCATGAATGATTCCTTTCTTTCTAAGATTTCGGATAAGAAGCCGATGGTACCTGTTGACCAGTTAGAAAAGAGACTGAGTCTCTTAACACATTGAAGGAGGACGAAATAATATGAGTAAGGTGTTGGAACTGAGGGAAAAAAGGGCGAAGGCATGGGAAGCGGCGAAGAAGTTTCTGGATGCCAAGAGGACGGCGGACGGGTTTGTATCCGCTGAGGATGCGGCGGCATATGACCGGATGGAAGCCGATGTGGTCAATCTTGGAAAGGAGATCGAGAGGCTGGAACGTCAGGCTGCCATTGATGCGGAACTGGCAAGGGCAACCAGCAAGCCGATCACAAACCAGCCGAATGGCAGGATTGACGGCGAGACAAAAACAGGAAGGGCATCGGATGAGTATAAGAGAGCGTTCTGGAACGGTATGAGGAACAGGATTTCCTATGATGTCCAGAACGCTCTTTCCATTGGCACGGATTCCGAGGGCGGTTATCTCGTGCCGGATGAATACGAGAAGAAGCTGGTGGAGGCGCTGCAGGATGAGGTATTCTTCAGAAGCCTTGCGACTGTGATCCGCACTTCCAGCGGTGACCGTAAGATTCCGATTGTGACGAGCAAGGGCGAAGCGGCATGGATCGATGAGGGCGGGCAGTTCCCGGAAAGCGATGACAGCTTCGGGCAGACTTCCATCGGCGCTTATAAGCTGGCTACCATGATCAAGGTGTCTGATGAGCTTCTGAATGATTCGGTGTTTAACATCGAGCAGTATATCTCTAAGGAATTCGGGCGCAGGATCGGCACGAAGGAGGAAGAGGCATTCTTTATCGGTGACGGCCAGGGAAAGCCCATCGGGCTGTTCAATGCAACAGGCGGTGCGGAGACGGGAGTGACTGCGGCTTCCACAAGTATCACGTTTGACGACGTCATGGATCTGTATTATTCTCTCCGCGCGCCTTACCGCAATAAGGCATCGTGGCTTCTGAACGATTCCACGGTCAAGGCGCTCCGCAAGCTGAAGGACAGCAACGGGAATTATATCTGGCAGCCGAGCGTGCGCGAGGGTGAGCCGGACAGAATTTTAAACCGCCCGTACCGTACTTCCATCTATGTGCCGGAACTTGCGGAAGGAAACCGTGTCATGGCATTCGGCGATTACAGCTATTATTGGATCGCTGACCGTCAGGGCAGGAGTTTCAAGCGGCTGAATGAGCTGTATGCTGCCACAGGGCAGGTAGGTTTCCTCGCCTGTGAGCGTGTGGACGGCAAGCTGATTCTTTCCGAAGCCGTCAAGACACTGGATGTGAAGGCGAAGACAACTTAACAGGGAGGCGGCAGGAATGGTGGTAACACTGAAGGAAGCCAAGCAGTATCTGAGGGTTGACTCGTCCGATGAGGACGAGTCAATCGTCCAGTTCATGTGTACTGCAGAGCGTCTGATTCTGGATGTGAGCCGGAGGTCTGCGGAGGAACTGGAAGCATATGAGGATATCGTCAGGACGGCGGAGCTTTATGCCATTGCTTATCTTTATGAGCATCGGGAGGAAGCCAACCACAGGGCAATGACGGAAACGCTCAAGTATCTGCTGTTCTCCGTGCGGAAGGAGGCATTCTGATGATCGAGATGATGCGGGACCGCATTACGTTCCAGAGAAGCGAAGCCGGGGCGGATAAGAACGGAAACCACGTTTTGAATTGGGCGGACTGCTATTCCTGCGCCGCCTATGTCAATAACCTGTCGGGAAAGGAATATTGGGAGGCGGCACAGGTCAATGCACAGACAGAAATTAATTTTGTCATCCGGCATTGCTCAGAAGTGGCTGTCATGGATACGGAGCATTACCGCATCCTGTTCAGGGGGCGGATTTATAATATTTCTTTCATCGACAACGTGCAGTATAAAAATAAAACCGTGAAAATCCGGGCGGCGCTGGTAAAGAGGTGAGGGAATATGGCGGGAGAAAGGGTAAGCGTTGATATGATGGCGGATGCCATAATGGAAGGTCTGCTGGAATATGCCGACCTTGCTTCGGATACAGTCAAGGAAGCAGTGACGGAATCGGCGAAGACGGTCAAAAAGGAAATACAGGCCGGCGCGCCATCCCGGACGGGGAAGTATAAGAAAAGCTGGATGGCAAAAAAGACAAAGGAGAGCAGCAATGGGCTTGTCATTACGGTGCATTCGAAAGACCGCTACCAGATCGCACATCTTCTGGAGCATGGCCATGTCAAGCGCGGGGGAGGAAGGGTGGCTGCCATACCCCATATTGCTCCCGCGGAATCAAAGGGGGAGAAAGAACTGCTGGAACGGATAGAGAAGGGACTGAAGCCATGACGCATGAAGAAGTAATGGAAATGCTGGAGAAGATGGGAATCCCGTTTGCGTATGACCATTTCGTGGAGGGGGAATCGCCGGAGCCGCCGTTTGTGGTATTCCTTTACCCGAACAGCCGCCATTTTGCGGCGGATGGAAAGGTGTATTTCAAAGTGCGCCGTCTGAACATAGAACTCTATACGGATATAAAGGATGTCGGCTTGGAGGAACAGGTCGAGGCTGTTCTTGACGGATGCGGTATTTTTTATGAAAAAAGCGAAGTATGGATTGAGTCGGAGAAACTCTATGAAGTGCTTTATGAGATGGAGGTATAGGAATGCCAAATAAGAAGAATAAAGTAAAATTCAATATCTGCAATGTCCACTATGCGCCGATCACGGCGGCGGAGGACGGGACAGTAACATTTGCTGCGCCTGTAGCGATGCCCGGTGCGGTTTCCATCAGCATGGACCCGACAGGGGAGCCGGAATCGTTTTATGCGGATGGCGTGGAATATTATGTGATCAATAACAATCAGGGGTATGACGGCGATCTGGAGCTTGCCATGATACCGGAATCTTTCAGGACGGATATCCTGAAAGAAGAAGCGGACGCCAATCAGGTGCTGGTGGAGAATGCAAACAGCGAGACGGGCAGTTTTGCGCTCCTGTTTGAGTTTGACGGGGATATCCGCAAAATCCGCCATGTACTGTATAACTGTTCCGCTTCCCGTCCTTCCATTGAGTCAAAGACGAATGAAGAGGATAAGGAAGTGCAGACGGAAACGCTGACCGTAAAGGCAAGGCCGCTGGCAAACGGATATGTGAAAGCAAAGACCGGGGATTCCACTACGGAAACAGTCTACAATAATTGGTACAAATCGGTTTATGAGCCGAATGCGGAAGTGCAGACGGCTTCTGATGAAACGGGGGAGTAAGGGAGGTAGGAAAGGATGAGCATTATTAAGAAAATCGAGATAGACGGGCATCAGGTGGCATTTAAGGCCAGTGCGGCGATTCCCCGGATTTACAGGCTGAAATTCCAGCGGGATATTTATAAGGATCTGCGTGTGCTGGAAAAGAGCGTGGGAGGGCAGAAGGAAGAGGAGAGCAATCTTGACCTGTTCAGCTTGGAGATGTTTGAGAATATCGCATTTATTATGGCGAAGCACGCTGATCCGTCTATCCCGGATACTCCGGAAGAATGGCTGGACGGGTTTAATACGTTTTCCATTTATCAGGTGCTTCCGAAGCTGATCGAGCTTTGGGGGCTGAATGTAAAAACTGATGCGGAAGCTAAAAAAAACTTCGCCCAACAGAGCGAGAAATGACAACACCGCTGTTCCTGCTCCGGTGCGTGCAGTTGGGGCTGTCCATAGCGGATTTGGAGCTTCTATCCATTGGATTAATTAATGATATGTATGTCGAGAGCAGGAATGACGAGCATAAATATGCCGAACTTGCAACACAGGAGGACATGGATCGTTTCTAAGATGGATCGGCAAGGAATGTAAATTTCCTTGCCGGGATATTGGATTTACGGGTGCTTTACTGTGGGCGGTTGGTATGGTATGATTGATATAAATTACCGCTTTTTTGATAATTGATTTATTTGAATATAATTTTAACGATAGCAAAGAGGATGTTGCTGTGAGAATACAAGAAAAACTTGAAGAAATGCAATTACCAAAACAGTATAAAAGAAATGGAAAAGATTGCTTTCTTGACCCATACAGGAAACGGTTGATTGAGATAACTCCAGAGGAAATCGTCAGACAGAAGATCGCCAAATACTGTGAGGAGATTCTTAAAGTGCCTGCGGAGTGTATTATACTTGAAATACCAATGTCAAAATATGTGGCAGGGACAAAGGGACGTGCCGATATAGTTATCCATCAGAAAACATCGGATAATGTATTATATCCTCTGATGGTAGTGGAATGTAAACAAACCAATGCCTTTCTCACAGATAAAGTGGCGGAGCAAGCGGTTAGATATTGCGATATTATTGGTGCAGACTATTTTGTCATTACAAACGGCATCGATATGGAGATGTTTAAATTCACAGAAAAGACCAATGGCTACCAGAAATTAGAGAAAGTTCTTTCTTATGACGAGATGGTTTCAAGAAACGAGCCAATTATGTTAGTGGAAGAAAAGCTATCACGGTTTACTTTAGAGCAATTACGGGATATTGATTTAATGAGAGAGTACAGCGAAGCGGATATATGGGTTTTCGGCAGTGATACTCCTGTAAAATTTATCCCCTTTGCAGTTAATCTGTATCAAGCATTGCTGGACGAAGAACATAAACTTCCAGAGGCGAAATTTCAGAACTTTGAAATGGTGGAAGATTTGGGTGTCCGATACTATGATTATTCTAACGGTGGCGGAGGGCATTTTAATGGATTATATAGGTCGTTTCTTATAAACGATGTTGTTGGCGATAGTCAGATATTGAGCTTTTCAATGTTCGGCACGGGAGAATCGACGGAATATGACAAAGTAAATACTCATAGAAAAAGCTATACCGTATTTTTTGTGGCAATAGATAAATTTAAAGTGAGCAAAGCGATTTTAGAATATAATATAGACACCTTTGTTAATTTATCTGAAAAAGAAGCAATATTTAGGCATAATGGAAGGATTAGTGGTTTGTCGTCAGATGAATTAAAGGAATATGTTGGTAAGCATTCCGAATTAATAGAATTAAAAGGGAAAATATTAGATATAGGGTGGCTTCCAACAGACAGATTACTATTTTTGGACGGGAAAGAAGAAAGCAAATTTATGTATTCTTTTATGGAATATGCTTTGCTGCGTGAAAGGTTCCGTAATAGTATGTGGAAAAGATAGATTTGAAGGAAGAAGGGATGAATGAGTTTTGTAATTTGGGTAAGCATTTGTGATATCGAGAAATTCAATTCTTAGTTTGTGGGATTAAAAAAATGTAATATTACATAGAGCATCGGCAGAAATGTCGGTGCTTTTTCCGTATATGGGGCAGTGATGCTCCTTTTTTATGCCCGTTTTGAGGAGGTGGGGAGCATGGGGGCAAGCAGAATCAAGGGCATTACAGTAGAAATCGGCGGTGATACTACGAAACTTCAAAATGCCCTTAAAGGTGTGAATTCAGAAATCAGGAATACACAGTCACAGCTCCGGGACATAGAAAAACTCCTGAAACTCGATCCCGGCAATACGGAACTGCTGGCACAGAAGCACAGGCTTCTTGGACAGGCGGTGGAGGAAACCAAAGGAAAACTCGCAACCTTAAAAACTGCTGCGGAACAGGCCAACACGGCGCTTGCCAACGGGGAAATTTCTCAGGAACAGTATGATGCCCTCCAAAGGGAGATCATAGAGACAGAGCAGGAACTGAAGCGGCTGGAAACTCAGGCAAACCAGTCCGCTGTGGCAATGCAGAAGATAGCAGCCACGGGAGAAAAATTAAAGAGTGCAGGAAGCAGCATATCAGAAGCCGGGAAGAAGCTGATGCCTGTAACAGCGGCGGTTGGAGGGCTTGGCACGGCGGCGGTCACCACGGCGGCAGATTTTGAATCCGCAATGTCACAGGTGCAGGCAACGATGGGAATTACAAAGGATTCCATGTCGCAGGTGGACGGGCAAACGGTCAATACCATGTCCACGCTGTCAGAGCTTGCCAAGAAGATGGGTGCGGAGACCGCTTTTTCTGCAAAAGAGTGTGCCGAGGCATTAAATTATCTTGCTCTTGCCGGATACGATACGCAACAGATGTGCGATACCCTGCCGACCGTCTTAAACTTGGCTGCGGCAGGAGGGATTGACCTTGCCTCTGCTTCCAATATGGTAACGGATGCCATGTCAGCGCTGGGTATGGGCGTGGATGAAGCGGAAACGATGGTCGACCAGATGGCAAAGACTGCATCTACCACCAATACTTCCGTTGCACAGCTTGGAGAGGGAATCCTTACCATCGGTGCGACAGCCAAGTCTGTCAAGGGCGGCACAGCGGAACTGAATACCGCGCTCGGCATCCTTGCCAACAACGGCATCAAGGGGGCGGAGGGAGGAACGCACCTTCGGAATGTCATCCTGTCCCTGCAGAATCCCACAGACAAAGCGGCGGCGAGTATGGAAAAGCTCGGCGTGGATGTCTACGATTCTGAAGGGAATATGCGCTCCCTCAATGACATCCTTGGGGATCTGAATAAGAGCATGGACGGGATGACTTCTGCAGAGAAGTCCAATATCATCAGCACCATTTTCAATAAGACTGACCTTGCTTCCGTGAATGCCCTGCTTGCCAATACGGGCAGCACATGGGATGACCTCCAGCAGTCAATCATCGACAGCGGAGGGGCGGCACAGCAGATGGCGGATACACAGCTTGATAACCTTCAGGGGCAGCTTACTATTTTAAAATCGGCACTGGAAGGTCTGGCGATCTCCTTCGGGGAGCTTCTGATGCCCGCCATCAAGCAGATTGTCGGGTGGGTACAGACGTTCGTAGACTGGCTCAACGGCATGGACGAGGGGACGAAGAAAGTTATTGTGACGGTGGCACTGCTGGCGGCGGCATTAGGGCCGGTCCTTATCGTGGTGGGGAAAGTCATCTCCGCAGTCGGTACGATTATGACGGTTGTACCAAAGATTGCAGGTGTCATCAATACGGTAAAGACTGCCTTCACCGCCTTGAATGCCACCATGCTTGCCAACCCGATAGCCCTGATTATTGCAGCCATTACAGCACTTGTTGCCGCGTTTATTTATTTGTGGAATAACTGTGAGGAATTCCGGGAGTTTTGGATAAACCTCTGGAACCGGATTAAGGAAGCGGCAGTTGCCGTATGGGAAGGGCTGAAAGTGTTTTTTACAGCAGCGTGGGAAGCAATTTCTGCTGCAGCTAAGACCATATGGGAGGGAATTAAAACATTCTTTTCCGGGATATGGGAAAGCATCAAGCTGATATTTTCCGCGGCTGCGGAAGCGATCAGACTTATTATCACAACGTATTTCAACCTGTATAAGACCATTATTACCACGGTGTTTAATGCCATCAAACTGGTGGTGACTACGGTCTGGAATGCGATTAAGACGGTCATCACTACGGTGGTTACGGCGATCCAGACATTTTTGACCACGGCTTGGAATGCGATAAAAACCGTCATTACCACGGTGGCCAATGCGATAAAAACCGTCATTGTCACGGTGTGGAATGCTATCAAAACAGCAGTCACTACAGTGGTTAATGCGATTAAGACCGTGATCTCCACGGTCTGGAACAGCATTAAGAGTACGGTCATATCCATCGTGAACGGCATAAAAAATACGGTGACAAGCGTGTTCCAAAATATGCTAAGCGGCATCAAAGGCACGATGGGAAATATCGTAACTGCAATCAAGGATGGGTTTAATCAGGCAATCAGCTTCATTACTTCATTGCCGTCAAAGGCGCTGCAGTGGGGCAGGGATATCATCATGGGGATTGTCAACGGCATCCGGAGCTGCATCGGCGCAGTCGGGGATGCGGTTGCGGATGTGGCAAACAAGATCAGATCCTTCCTGCATTTCTCAGTGCCGGATGAAGGGCCGCTGACCGAGTATGAGTCTTGGATGCCAGACTTTATGAAAGGGCTTGCCAAAGGCATCGAGGGGAGCCGGGGGCTGATCGAAAAGGCTGTCCGGGGCGTGTCGGAAGATATGGTCATCAGTCCGAAGGTTGCTTCCGGCATGGCGGAGGCGCAAACTTCTGCGGAGACGTCCGGCAGCAGTCTGGCAGGTCTGACATCGGCGATTACGGCGGCTATCCGGGATATGAATGGGCAGACGGGGGATATTGTCATCCCTGTTTATCTTGGCGGCGCAATGCTGGATGAAATCGTAGTAAGCGCACAGCAGAGGACGAATTTAAGGAGCGGAGGGAGATAAGAAATGGCGTTTATGCAGTATCTGAAAATGGAGGGCGTGTCCCTTCCGCTTCCCGATTCGTATGATTTGAATCTTACTGACGTGGAGGCGGATTCCGGCGGGGAGACGGAGGCTGGGACAACGCAGAGGGATGTGGTAAGGACGGGGGTGGTCACGATTGCCGTGGCTTTCTCCGTCAGCGCCGCATGGCTCGCAAGGCTGACGGCATTTTCCAAGCAGGAGAAGATTGCCGTCCAATACTTTGACACGGAGGAGCTGGCACTAAAGGAAACAGAGATGTATGTGACCGGATTTAAGGCGAAGCTGTATAAGGACACCTCCAAGAAAGGGCTGTGGACGGTGTCTTTTACATTGAACGAATTATAGCGGAAAGGGGTGTTTTCATGTACCCGGTGAGCGATGCGTTCCTGCAGGCGGTGCAGGAGAACACCAGAGAATATTGCTGGACGGGGAAGATTACAACAAAAGCTGGAAAAGAATATCCTTTCGGGTACCGGGATATCGTAAAAGGAAGCGGGTATATCACGGCGCAGTGCTGCGGAAACACGGAGCTGGAAATCGGGACGGTGTATGCGTCAGAGATGGGGATCACGCTCTTTTCGCAGATTGACCGTTATACGCTGGAAGATGCGAAGGTGGAGCTGTCCTGCCGCTTCCGGCTGGCGGACGGGGGCTTTGAGGAAATCCCGATGGGCATATTTGAAGTCAGCGAAGCGAACAGGCATCTGAAAACACTGGAACTGAAAGCGTATGATTATATGCTCCGGTTTGAGAAGGGCTTTAACGGGTTTGAAACCGTGGGAAATGCCTATGCTTTTCTCGAGCTGTGCTGCGGGGCCTGCAATGTGGAACTTGCACATACAAAAGAGGAAATTGAGGCAATGCCGAATGGGGCGGAGCTTCTTTCCATCTACCAGGAAAATGATATCGAGACGTACCGGGATGTATTGTATTTTGTGGCGCAGGTGTTGGGCGGCTTTTTCTGCATCAACAGGGAGGGACGTCTTGAGCTTCGCAAATACGGTACGGTCCCGGTATGGGAGATAAAGGGAAAACATCGGTTTTCCAGCAGTTTTTCTGATTTTATCACGAAGTATACGGCGGTCAGCTCCACCAATCTGAGGACGCAGACAGCGGAATATTATGCGCTTGAAACGGATGACGGGCTGACCATGAATCTTGGCGTCAACCCGCTCCTGCAGTTCGGCCTTGAGGAAACACGGCGGACGCTCTGCGAAAATATTTTAGCAGACCTGTCTGTTATATCTTATGTCCCGTTTGATTCTTCCACGATAGGGAACCCGGCGCTGGACTTGGGGGATGTGCTGACTTTTTCCGGCGGGCAGGCAGACGGGACGCAGACTGCCTGTATTACATCCATCGAACACCGCATCGGCGGAAGACAGTCCATCCGGTGCGTGGGAAAGAATCCCCGGCTTGCACAGGCCAAGAGCAAGAATGACAAGAACATTTCCGGGCTGCTGAACCAGATTGAAGCGGGGAAGATCGGCATACACACCTTTACGAATGCTTCCGCTTATACAATTGCCGACAGCGATGTGCGGATTATCAGCATTGAGTTTGCGTCATCGGAGGAAACCCATGTACAGTTCTTCGGGCAGGTGATTGTGGACGTGGCTGCGGTGCAGACAGACCGGGAAGCAAGTGCAAAGGGCAGCATTGTAATCCCGTCAAATGCCGATGGAACTGCAGGAGATGGGGATGCGGAAACAGGCGGCGCTGATGAATCCGGCAGCACCGGAACGGAAACAGGGGCGGATGCCATTACCGTTGAGGTGGAGCTTCCGGTCAAATGGAAAGAGGATGGCATGGCAGAAGCCATTGTAACATTTGTGTTCAATGATGAGGAGATGCTGCTCCATCATCCAACAGAGACTTGGCACAGCGGAAAGCATATCCTCTCCCTTTATTATCCGATTGATAATGTCGTGCCGAATATCACGAACACTTTTGAGGTGTATCTGCGGATGGCAGGCGGGACAGGGAACGTGGATACCGGGGGATGCATTGCGGCGATCAGCGGTCAGGCTATGGCGGCAGCGGCGGCATGGGACGGAAAAATTAATATAGAAGAGACAATGGTAAGATTTGTAATCGGCGGCGGTATCCAATCGAAGGGATATGCAGAAACCATAAAGCTGGAAACAATGGAGCTGGTGCAGAGAAGCTGCAGTGACCACGTGGTTGGAAAATATGCTATCGGCGCATTCTGCCGCCCGGTGGTCATGGAACAGGAGGGCTGAAATGAGATTAAAAGGGACGATGGTCGTGGAACTGACGGATGTAAATACTTCTGAGGTGGAAACTATCACGGAAGAAAATATGGTAACGAATGCGGTCAATAATATCCTCGGAATAAATCCGATGGGGATTTTCTATAAAGCGACAGGGGAATATGACGATGCAATTATGTGGAATGGAAACCTGCTCCCCATCTGCCCGAATATGATCGGCGGCATCCTGCTTTTTCCGAAAACGCTGGAAGAAAATGCAGATAATATTTACACCCTCTCAGATAACCTTCCGGTAGCATATGCTTCCAACAATGTGAATTCAACGGCGAATACGGCGCGGGGAAGCATGAATCTGACGGAGAGCAAGGCTCTGGAGAATGGATATAAGTTCGTATGGGAGTTTACGCCGAGCCAGGGGAACGGGACGATAGCGGCAATGGCGCTGACAAGTGCCAAAGGCGGGGAAAACGGATATGGCAGCCTTGTAGGGGATGCCGGCACATTCCTTCAGATAAAAGCGGCGGATATCGGGGATATTCCAAAGGCGAAGCAGATGGTGTTGTTTGAAACGGTGGAAGTGGACTTTGAGAATAATCTCCTTTATTCTATTACGGCAGAGAATTCCAGCGTGCGGATCAGAAAAATCCGGATTCCGATCTTCGATATCGGGCTGAATGAAAAACTGGATGATTCTACCTATACGGTTCAGGAAGACAAGGTACTGACCACGCAGACCTTCCGTTTTCTTGGGAGCTATACTCTTTATGGGGAATTCATGGATGGGGAGGACGGGTATTGGTACGGTTTTTCAAATGAAGGAAATTCCTCTGGCAATGCAGTGATGGTGTGGATCAAGATTTCCAAAACAGACTATTCCTTTACGGAAGGGGAGTGGACGTTGTCCAATGCAAAGCTGATGGATGTGGGAAACAGGGACGGGAGCGGCACTTATCCGGAGCGGGTTGTCAAATGCTGCGTGAGGAATGGATACCTGTATGTCCTTGCCTACAATAAAAAGGGAATCTACCGGATCAACCTTTCCAATCAGGCGGATGTTACGCTGATTGAATTCGGCTTTACATCCAAGTGGAAACCATTGTGTGATACTGGTTCCTGTGAAGTGTATATGACACTGATAGGGGATTTGATTGTAGCCGGTGATTTCCAGATTACTGCAAAAGATGAAGTCATTCATACGCAAGGAAGCGTAAGGCTGAATGATGCGGCAACGCCGCTGTTTCAATATAAGCATTTCCTGTTCGGGTGGGGAGGCAGTTATGGAAAAGAATATCGGACGGCATATCTTCTGACACCGTATCTTGCCACAATCAATAACCTTTCGTCAGCAGTGGTTAAAACTGTCGATAAGACGATGAAGATCACTTATACACTGACAGAGGAAGCATAAAAAGCAGGGGAGAGACATCCCCTGCAAAAATGGAATAAGCTGGAATTTGGTGCTGGCTGGTTACTTGGATTTTTTGGATTTCCTGACGGAAGAAGAATACGGGGAATTAGACTCTGCAACTTGGGAAAGTTCAGGGGAAAGACCAGCATAGGCGGCTGCCAGACCGAGCTGTACCTGTTTCAATTCCGCAGATTTGCGGTCAAGTTCGGCTTTCAGTTCCTGCTGTTTCCGCTCTGACGCTTCTTCTTCCGTCAGGGGGCGGATGTGGATGGAGCCTTCCTCAAATTCCACTTTGAGGAGCGTGCCTATGGCAAAGCCAAGATCTTCAAGCCATTTTCCTTCCATCTGGATTTTCGGGACGGAAGTGTAAGAGGATTTGCTGTAACGGCTGGTGCAAGCTACTTTTAAATTTTTTGTCTGCATGAAAATGTCTCCTTTCTGTGCCGCCCCTGCGGGCGGCGGTTTTGGTAGTGTTATTAATCACTCTAAAGGGCGGAAATAGCAAGCGGAACAGGGGTATAAATCCAACAAAGATAGGAAGAAAACATTGTGTAAAAAGACATTGTCTTTACTTGGGAATCAGCGGTTGTTTTAGGGACAGCCGCTTTTTTGCGCGAGTAATGAGCCATGCAGATTTTCTGCATGACTATATAAAAAATCATTTTAAGGAGGGTTCACTATGAAAGAATTCTGGAACACGATCCAACTCATTTTCGCAGCCATCGGAGGGTGGCTCGGCTACTTCTTGGGCGGCTGTGACGGCCTGCTGGCTGCCCTTGTGGTATTTGCGGCTGTGGATTACATCACGGGCGTGATGTGCGCGGTGGCGGATAAGAAGCTGTCCAGCGAGGTGGGATTTAAGGGGATCTGCAGGAAGGTACTGATCTTTCTGCTTGTCGGCATTGCCAATATTCTTGATGTGCAGGTCATCGGGACGGGGAGTGTGCTGCGTACTGCCGTTATCTTTTTCTACATTTCCAATGAGGGTGTAAGCCTTCTGGAGAATGCGGCGCATCTGGGGCTTCCGATCCCGGAACAGATGAAAGCGGTGCTGGAGCAGCTCCATGACAGGGCAGAGAAGGGGGATGAGTGAAGATGAAATTGGTGGAAAGCATTCTGACAAGGAATCCCTACTATACGACAGGGAGGAAGATCACGGTAAAGGGGCTGATGCTCCATTCTGTGGGATGCCCGCAGCCGCGGGCGTCCGCATTTATCAGCAGTTGGAACAGGTCGGACTTTACAAGCGCCTGTGTACATGGCTTCATTGACGGGAATGACGGGACCATTTACCAGACGCTTCCGTGGGATCACCGTGGGTGGCACTGCGGGGGAGCAGCGAATGATACCCATATCGGGGTGGAGATGTGTGAACCTGCGTGTATTAAGTACACATCTGGTGCAAACTTTACCTGTTCCGATACCGCTGCGGCGAAAGCAGCGGCAAAACGTACCTATGAAGCGGCGGTGGGGCTGTTCGCCATGCTCTGTAAAAAGTTCAGCCTTAATCCGCTGGCGGATGGAGTAATTATTTCCCACAGGGAAGGACACAGCCGGGGAGTGGCGAGCAACCACGGAGACCCGGAACATTTGTGGAGACAGCTTCAGATGGGATATACGATGGACGGATTCCGCAAGGCAGTCAAGGCGGCAATGGATGGCAGTGCGGGTATTCCCGCAGGTACACAGGCTTCTGTATTTGCGGGGCTTTCCGAAGCGGAAATAATCGCAAAAGTAGGGGCCTTATTTACTGCAGATATGAGACAGAGCAGCATCCCTGCAAGCGTTTCTTTTGCACAGTTTATTCTGGAATCCGGCTATGGAAAAAGTGAACTGGCGCAGAATGCCAATAATGTGTTCGGCATGAAGAAATCCCTCTCCGGCAACACATGGGGAGACTCGGCGTGGGACGGCGTTTCCATTTATACAAAGAAAACGCAGGAATATGAGAACGGCGCTTATGTGACGGTAACTGCGGATTTCCGTAAATATCCGTCCGTGGAGAAATCCATTGCAGACCATTCCGCATATCTGCTTGGAGCGAAAAATGGCAGCAGGCTGCGGTATGACGGTCTGAAGGGCTGTACGGATTACAGGAAAGCGGCGAAGATCATCAAGGATGGAGGATATGCGACTTCCCCGGATTATGTGGAAAAGCTCTGCTCCATTATTGAACATTGGAATCTGACACAGTATGATACGGCGGAGGAAAAAGAAGTCTGGTACCGTGTCAGGAAAGCGTGGGATGACAAGCCTTCACAGAAAGGTGCATTCCGCAGCTTGGAGAATGCGAAGAAGTGTGCTGATTCCAACAAAGGATATTTTGTTTTTGATGAGAGCGGGACATCCATTTATCCGGAAAAGTCGGCTGTGAAATTCCCTTATATGGTAAGGGTTAAGATTCCTGACCTCAATATCCGCAAAGGACCGGGGACGGATTATGCCCGTGTGAAGTATATCCCTGTCGGTGTTTATACTATTGTGGAAGAAGCAGAAGGAAAAGGGGCTTCCAGATGGGGCAGATTAAAAAGCGGAATCGGCTGGATTTCGCTCGATTATGTAGAGAAATGTTAAGCGGAAGGCTGGCGGTTTTAGGGGCTGTCAGCCTTTATTTTTTTCCACCCTCTGCCAAGGAAAGAAAGATGAAAGGTCTGGCAGAAAAGACTTGCTATTCTTGGCGTTTAGAGTGATAGATAGACACAACAAAACGGAAGGAGGAGAAGCTGTGAAGATTGAAATAAGGGAAGGACGCCAGACACAGGAAAGAAAATTAAGAGTATGTGCTTACTGCAGGGTATCTACAGATGCGGATGAACAGGAAAATTCGCTGGAAAACCAGATGCAGCATTATGAGAAAGTCATCAAAGCCAATCCTGATTATGAGTATGTTGGCGTCTACAGTGACTTTGCCATATCGGGATTTAAGGATAAGCGTCCCGGTTTCCAATCCATGCTTGCTGATGCGAGGGCAGGAAAAATAGATTTGATTATGACGAAATCGGTATCAAGGTTTGCAAGGAACACCGCCATCGTTCTGGAAGCTACAAGGGAGCTGAAGGAGCGTAATGTGGGTGTTTTTTTTGAACTTCAGAATATCAATACCCTTTCGGGAGAAGGGGAGCTTATGCTGACTATCCTTGCGGCTTTTGCACAGGCAGAGAGTGAAAGCGGAAGAGAAGGAGCAAAGATGGTATACCGAAGGAAATATGAGCAGGGGATTCCGGTGCAGTATTTGGAACGTTCCTTTGGATATACAAAAGATGATGAGGGGAATTATGTGCCGGATGAAAAAGAGATGGTATGGGTTAAGAAGATGTTCCAGATGGCGGCGGAAGGATACACTCCGGCAGCAATTAAGCGTTTTTTGAATGATAAAGGAGTCCTGACTGTCGGCGGCTCAAAGTGGATCGATTCCGCAGTAATACGCATACTCGAAAATGAGATTTACAAAGGGGATTACATTATGCACAAGCATTATGTGAATGAGGAACGGAAGCTGGTAAGGAACCGTGGGGAGGTGGATGCATGGTATATTGAAAATGACCATAAAGCGATTGTTTCAGAATCATTGTGGCAGAAGGCGCAGGAGGCGATTGGAAAGAAAAGGGAGTACCTTGCTACAGCTTCGGTTATTGAAGATTTTACAGAAGAAAATTATCCCTATATGAATAAGATTTTCTGTGCTAAGTGTGGACATCCGCTCCAAAAGCGGATCTACAGCAAGGGGAACAGGCTGAATTGGGGATGCACGGGGACAAGGCGGTTCGGCAAGGAATTCTGCGAAGGTGTCAACATTCCGGATGGAGTGCTGAGGGAAGCATGGAGATTTGAGGAAAATATGTATATTGGAGAAAAGCCGACCAATAAAGGTATAAAAGAATTTACTTATTTAAAGGAGTCTTCTTGGAAACGGAGACATAAGAAGAAAATTCCGGGGAAACTTGTACCCGATAATACAGAAGAAAATTATCCGTATAAAAACCAATTATTCTGCGGATTATGTGGTAGCCGATTAGTAAGGCACTATAATCCCAAGAATAAGAAGGTGTTCTGGATTTGCAATAGGAACAAGCGGCAAGGGAAAGAATCTTGCACGGGTGTAAGGGTTCCAGATTCGGTTATCCGGGCTTGGGGAAGCATTAAAGGAGACATTTATATTGAAGGGAAGGTAGACAGGAGTGGCAAGAAGCGTTACAGTTATTCCGGCACGAAGCCGACAAAAAGCAAATAAAAATATTCCGCAGGAGAAAAAACTGAGGGTGGCGGCATACTGCCGCGTATCAACCGATCAGGAAGACCAGCTCCACAGTTTTGAAGCACAGGTGGAATACTATACAAAATATATCAACGAACACGCCAATTATGAAATGGCTGGCATATACGCCGATGAAGGCATATCCGGCACTAATACGAAGAAAAGACAGCAATTCAGAAAAATGATTGCAGATTGTGAGGCAGGAAAAATTGACCTTGTCATTACGAAGTCCATCAGCCGATTTGCAAGAAATACACAGGACTGCCTTATGTATTCGAGGAAACTGAAGAACTTAAATATCGGTATTATTTTTGAAAAAGAGCATATCAATACGCTGGATTCTACGGGGGAGCTTCTGTTTACCATTTTAAGTTCTCTTGCACAGGATGAGTCGAGGAATATTTCTGAAAACTGCAAATGGGGTATCCGGACTAAATTCAAGAACGGTGAACTGCATTTAAATACCTATAAGTTCTTGGGATATGACAAAGACGAAAATGGAAAACTTATAATTAACGAAGAACAGGCTGCCACAGTCAGGAGGATTTATAATGAATTTCTGTGGGGAATGAATCCAGCGCAGATCGCGAAAGGATTAGAAGATGAGGGGGTACCGGGATGTTTGGGACAGACGAAGTGGTATCCGTCCACGGTGGTGGGAATCTTAAAGCAGGAGAAGCATATGGGTGACGCACTTCTCCAAAAGACTTACACTGCAGACTTTCTTACAAAACGCCAAGTAAAAAACAATGGTGAGATTACGCAGGTTTATGTAAAAGACAGTCACGAGGGGATCATTGATAAGGAAACGTGGAATGCGGTGCAGGAAGAACTGGAACGGAGAGAGAAGTTTATGGCAGTGCATGGGCTTGACCATTACAGCTATGGGACAGAGTATATGCCATTTTCAATGAGGGCTTTCTGCGGAGAATGCGGCCATTTATATACAAGACATTCTTGGAAATCCAGAGATGTGGTGCAGTGGCAGTGTAAAAACCATCGCAAAGAAGGGAAAGTCATTTGCAAAAATGCCTATGTAAATAATGCTGATTTGGAAAAAGGTTTTATCAAGGCTTTCAACAAGCTGTGCGGGAATCGGGAAAAATATATTGCCAGATGGAAGGAACAGGAAGAAAACGGCACTCCGCTTGAAAAAATACGGGCGGGACAAATGATGGAGATTACGGAAAAAGAGCCGCTAAAACAGTTTGTCCCTGAAATGGCACAGCTTGTTATCCAAGAGATAACCATCTTAGGGGCAAAAAAATATGAATTCATCTTTATGGAAGGGAGTAAGGTCAAAGTTTCCGTATAATGGATTATTCGGAAACCTTATCCTCCGCATCAAATATATTGAGCTGTTTTGCTTCTTCGGGAGCTGTTTCGGATTCTTCCTCATCAGAGGTTTCCGGCACAGCTCTTTTCCTTGCAGTTTTGTGGGTGTATAGTTTTTCCCATTTTAACGGGCTGCGGCTTTTCTTATTGTAGTACAAGAGCATGGCTTCTGCAAATCCGAGGGAGCCTGCACGCCTGTCTTTGGCTTCCCTGCACATCTGCTTGGTAGAGAGTCGCCCCAATTTTTCCTTGAATATATCATCTTTTATATCATCGCCATAGGCATTTAGGAGCCGGGCAAGTCCATTCATCATATTTGCAGAAAATGAAAGCGTGGCGCCTTCCCAAGTTGCAACAATAAGCCGGATGACACGGTCAAGCATATGGTATCCATATTTATCATAGATGTTTTCCAGAGTGGCCACGGCACAGATGCCGCCAGGGGCGGTGGTGGAAGTAATGGTAAGGTCATAGGATTCCACTAGATCGCGGATAATGAGCTGTTTATCATTGCCGGCTTCAATATTTGCCATAAATGTTTCATAGGGAAGTAGGGGTTTTACATATTTCATCTGGTTGGCGAAAATGTCCGCTTCATGTTCATAAACAAGATCGTCATAGACCATGCACCATACAGGCGTTTCACGCGAGCCGGAAACAAGGGCAATAATTTCAATCGTGTGCTGCCCATTAAAAACATAGTTGATGCCATCTCTCCGGCTGACTTTGACAGGATTAACTTGATACAAATCAAAGTTGGCGGCGGCTCTTTCCACATGGTGTTGGGAAAGGTTCCGCTGATAATCTTGGTTTGACAGCAGGTTTTTAATGGGAATTTGTTCGAAGTGGACTTTCGGGACAAAGGCTGAAAGGTCAGTCTGCTCCATTGTATATGTATCATCTGCCATTGTAGTTTTCCTCCAATAATGCTAATAATTTTTCGATTTTCCGGGCAAGGCTTACAAGCGGGATTTTCAAGTTATTCCTTGCTGCTTGGGACGTAGATGGAAAATCGGTAAGGTCAATACTGCGGTTTATAATCTTGATCCAAGACGGAACAGTATAGCCGAGGCTGGATAATTCAGCGTTTGGATCGTGCGCTGGCATCTGCTTTATTTTTGCCTCGCTGTCTTTTCGGCGTTGTCGGATTGTTCTTGGGCATGGCTGCCCTGTTGGTATCCGTTTCCACTGCAGCTCGTGACGTAACTGAGAGTATCCTATTCTGTCAATGCCAGTTTCGGCAAGAAGCTGTTTCAGTCCACGGATATCTTCCCGCGGCAGCCTTGCAAGCTCAATCATGTTTTCATGGGAAACTCGCAGTTCCCCACTAAGGATTTTTAAAACGACATCCGGTTCTATGAAACGGATCTCATCTAAAGAGCGTGCGTAGACATCATATTTTATGATGGTGGTGGAGCAGAGGTTATGTTTTATGCCGACCTTTTCAGCAACTTCATATTTCTTTACATATTTTTGGGACACCTGCCCGTATGAATTTAATTCATGTTCGGGGTGTTCTTCCATATATCTGTGAGTGGCAAGCTCCATGTCTGCGCGGAACTGCCGGCCAAGAAGGTAACGCTGGTATTCTCTCGTGAGGTCGGCGCGCTTGAGCTGTTGGCTGCACAGATAGGAGAAGGCTTCATTTTCATTGCGGAAAGGTAGCATTTTAATTTGAAATGGTACTTCCCATTTCCTGCAAATATCATAACGGAGATGCCCATCTATAATATAGTTTTCCCATACTTCGATAGGAACAATGCAGCCGTGGTCAACAATATCTTCTGCCAGTTCGTCCGTATAAGTTTCAGTCCGTGGCTGGATCAGAAATTCAAATTCTCTATTTTCTGTAAAGTTTGGAAGATCATTCATAACGGTACCTCTTCTTTTTCATTATCATCAACAGGAACGCAGTCATTCATGGAAAAGTGGGCAATGCCTTCCTTGGGGCTGAATTCCCCGTAAATACGGTAACACTGGTTATTTTCCAAGCCGTTATTCGTTTTGCGGAGCTTCTGCAGAAAAGTAAGGCTGTATAGTTCGTAATAATATCTGGAATTCAAGGAACTAATGATGATACGGTGGGCAGCATGGTCAGTTCGCTTGCTTTTACGCAATGCAAGCATATGCCTGTCGGGGTTGACGAGGATCTGTATGTATTCTGGATCACCAAGCATATGTAGGGTACATTTATGGATTCGGATACGGTTTTTCTTTAAATCGATACAAAGTGTTGGCTGTTGACTATTCATAGGTTAGGGCCTCCTTTGGTTTTATAGGATTTGACGGAGCCGCAGGAGATTCATCGGAAATGCCGAATACGGCAAAACCGTCAAAAATATTAATCTGCATATTGTTTTGATGTTCCTCAACGGGAACGCCAAATTGATTCTGCCATTCCGCAGGGTAGGTTGGTGTGCGTGATGACTTCATTTTGCCATCGTCTTTAAGGGCGCGGACAAATATCTCCGGTGTGGTCAGGTCGAACACAAAAAGCAGCTCATTGTTGGATCGTATGAGTTTTCCAAGCAGCTTATAGCGGTAGTGGGGATTCCAATCCATAAGCGAGATGACTTTCCCGAAGAATATCCGGCAGCTTATCTGCCGGGGAGAGCGTTTTTCGGTTGCAGAACACCAGCGCATGGCATCCTTCTCATCTTCAAGGCATGGCCTGACCGCCAGCTTTTTCTCCACGGAATTTACAAGAATCTGCACATAGTCTGTATCTGGCAGTTTTTTGATACAGGCAGTATTGACGGATACTTTGTTTGCGTTAAATGTAAATGATGGCTCATAAGTATGAGCAAAAAACTCCCCACGTACAATTTGATAGCCTTCATAGCTGAAAGCATCATCTTCAACAATTGGTATTTCCCTTTTGAAATTGGAAGTAGGGATTGCTGTTTCTTCACTCATAGGGTTCCTCCTTTATGTCGGATATAATTTGTTCTATATTCTTGTCTCTTTCCGTCCGGCTTGTGATCTGCAGTTCAGAATCTTTATATGGAACGGCCTGTTCAGAAATATTCCACGAAGAATTTTTGTCAAATCCGGCAAGTTCCTGTGCCTGAGCATGGCTGTAAAAATTGCTGCCGAAGGTATCAACCCAATCAGGCGGATATGCCATAATGTTCCGCTTGATATTATCTGTAAAAGGGCGCAGATTTGTTTTAGGCGTCTCAGAGGTTTGTTCCTGTAAGACATCATTTGGAATGAATATTTCCGTTTCTTTCAGATTAAACAGAAGGATGCATTCTGTATCCTGTCCGCGCTTTACACCAATGATGCGGTATTTGCAGTCCTTTTTCCAACCGAACAGGGAAAAAAGGGAGGGAAGGAATGCTGTACCGCTGATTACCCGTGGATGGGGAATTCCATTCCGTTTTTTTGTCCATAACATGGCGTTACGCTGGTCATTATTTGATGGTCTTACCGCAAATAGCAGTTTTTCGGGGTGTACGAGCAGTTCAACATAGGCACTGCTGATTTTTTTTATAGCCGATGCTGAGAAGCGAACATCGCTGGCGGTAAATGTGACGGAGATGCGGTCTGTATTATCAAAAAACTGCGATCTGGCAATTTCATAACCGCGCAGGTCAAACGTGCCGGATTCGGCTTCTACGGTAGAAGATTTGGGTATAATTTCTTCTGCCTTATCGTAAACGCTCCGAGAAGCAGCAATATAATCGCACTCCTTAAATCCTGCCCAACGGGGATTGATTGATACAAAACCTTTCAGTACGCCGTCTTTCATTACCTTCAGTTCGGGCAAAATCCCTTTGTTGCCATATTTTGCATTGCTGATAAGCCTTTGCACGGCAATAAAATCATCACGGGAGATAATTGCTTCATGGTGGTTCTCCTTACGGTATTGGTTCCTGTCACGGTTATTCTTTTTTGATTTGTGATTTAAGTAATTTGGAGTAAATGTTTTCCTCGCCAATACATCTCCACAGTGCCTTTCATTCTGCAGTATCTGCAGGATAGAGCCGGGTGACCATACAGTATTCCCTTTTTTGGTTTTGCAGCCGAGTGATGTAAGGGTGTCCGCTATCTCCTGACAGGTGCAGCCGTTTAGGTACATCATAAATATCAGTTTCACAATTTTAGCTTCATGTTCGTTGATAATTAAATTGCCTTCCTCGTCATGGTCATAACCGAGAAGGATGGGGGTCAGAAAAATTCCTCTTCGGAAACGCATCTCTATGGAAGCATTCATGATCTCACTTTTTGTATGGCTTTCTTCTTGGGCGAGCGTAGCCATGAAGGAGAGGATCATTTCACATTTCGGATCGAAGGTATTTAGCCTTTCAGTCTCAAAGTAAACTCCTACAGGATGCGGGAGTGCAAGCAGGTCACGGACATATCCGATGCAGTCTACTACATTCCGGGCGAAACGGGATACGCTTTTTGTAACGATCAAATCGATGCTGCCATTCCTGCAGTCGTTTATCATACGCTTGAAGGCGTCACGGTGTTGTAGTGAAGTGCCGGAAATACCTTCATCAGCATAAATTTCAATAAGCCGCCAATTAGGACTCCGACTTATTACATCGTGATAATGATTTTTTTGTAACTCGTAAGAAGAAGTCTGCCGTGGATCGTCTGTTGAAACCCGTGCATATACGGCAACCCGTTGTTCTTTTTCTGTTGCAAATATATCTTCCTGTGGTAAAGCAGGAATCACATCAAGTTCATCTATGCTAATGCCTTTGTACCGTTCTCTGATTTTGGATTTTTGGTCGGAAACGGTACTGGCACGTTGTTCATTTTCATTCATCGTAAAACCGCCTTTGAGTAATCTGTTGTGGTTTATTATAAAATTTTCATAAGAAAATAAAATAGACTATGAGGACTGATATATCCGCATAGTCTATTCCATGACAGAAAAATTTGTGTAAAAATAGTTGCGCTGTTAATGATTAGATGTTTCTTTGGCAATGTGCCATTCATTTCTACGCATGATGTCAATACTCGTTTTTACCAGCTCAAAGATAAAACGCTTCTCATCAGGAGAACATTCTGCCATTAACAGATCAATGTCGGTCTGATAATCCGTAGGATTATGTAGCTGGACACCTGCCAATAATTCATCCACGGTAATTCCGAGTACATTTACAATGCGGACGATAGATTCAAGGCTTGCTTTCCGCTTGGCATTTTCGATATGGCTGATGTAGGATACGGACAGATCAGTTTCTTCCGCAAGTTTGGCCTGTGAGTAATCGTTTTGTTCCCGAACCTCTTTTATACGGTTTCCGATCTGTTTATGGTCAATGCCTATATTCTGATTCATGGTAATCACCTCCTTTCCGACCAGTAAAAAGGAGGGAACCGATATGTGTATGCTAAATATCTCAAAAGTGGACTTGTTTCAGTCCCATTATATCATGGGGAAAGTTTAGACTAAAACAAAAGGACTTGTTTCAGTTCACTATAAAAGAGGTATGCCTATGGAGCAGAAAATCAAACAGGATAGCTGCATCAATATAGGCCAGAATATAAGAAGTATCCGGAAGAGCAAAGGAATGGGGCAGACGGAGCTGGTACGGCGGCTGCAGTTGATAGATGTTACGATGACACGGGAAACCCTCGTAAAGATTGAAAGGGGGATTCAGCATATACAGGCATCACAGCTTAGAGGGATACGGGATGTTTTGGAAACAACCTATGATGAGTTATTGAAGGAAGAGTAGTGTAGTTGCTGCAGAAGTGAGCGATTGCACTATTTTTTGTGATAAAAAGTATTGATGAAGGTTTGGGCTGATGATATACTTGATGAAGTTTTTTTATCCAAGGGGGGAGAATATGGGAAAAAAAGTCAAGCTACCCGGTTATTATGAACTTTACAGGGAAGAAGAGAACCATGAGAATGTAAAGATAAATGAAGACGGAACGAGATCAGCAATACAGTTTACTGATAAAAAAAATAAATTAGATGGACCGTTAGATTATAGGAAAATTGATATAGATGAAGTACATAGATATTCAAGAGAAGGGAATATCAGCCCACTTGCAAAGATGGCAATTGATTATGTTGTTGCTCCTTTGGTATATGCAGGATTGCAATGGGGGACGGATAAAATATTACTGTATCTTCACGACAAAGGGATTCCGGCGGCAAAAAGGAATGCGAAGCAGTTGAAAAATAATGCTGGACTTTACATCGAGGGAATAAGAGATGCTTTATCAGGAAAGGAACCTAAAATTAATCAGATTTTGAGAAAGGAACAAATGCCGGAGAAAGCCATTAGTATTGAGATGGCTGAGGAAAAGAAGTCAAAAGAAAAGAGTGCTGAGGAAGTACAGCAGCTCTTGGAAACCCTAAAGACGAGTATATTGGTTACTGCTATATGTATCCGCACTTTGACAGATGTAGTTGTGAAAGATGATGGGGCGAATCCAGAGAAAGTAGAAGAAAATAGGAAGCAGCTTGAATCGTTTGCAACACAAGAAGTAATGGGACAAATCAGCCTAATGCTTGAAGAGAAGAATAGAGATTTGCTGGATAAGAGTACACGGCAACTTCTGCAAGCATTTCGTAATGGGAATTTTATTGTGGAAGGAAGAGAAGTACCCATAGAGCATTATTTACCAATTGAAGAAAATCCCCCAAAAAGAGATAAAATGTAGAAAGCGTGGGGGTAAAGTGGGTATCCCCCATCGTTTTATATATCCCCCTCGGTAAAGGGGGACTTTTTGAAGGTAAAAATTCAGAGTTTTTTCATATTGTAGACAGGGTAAATGTCCAGACGGGATTACATATTACTTTGCTTGGAATGGGGGTATACCGGTTACTTAAGAGACTGGGGTTACCTGTCAGGGCAGCAGCAGTGGGTGGTGCAATGCTGCTTCTTATATATGGTGTGATGGTGGGCATGAGTGTGTCTGCCAGCCGTGCCATCGGAATGTATCTGCTGCAGATGCTCGGGATATTTGTGGGCAGGACTTATGACATGCTGACAGGGCTGGGACTGATGGCACTATTGCTTGTCATACAGGAACCGGAGAGGCTTTTTGATGTGAGCTTTTTAATGTCCTTCGGAGCGGTGCTGGGGATCTGCATTCTGACACCGGTGCTTTCCGGGGACAGCAGGGAAATGGACGCAGATGCGGAGTTAGAAGGCAAGGAGATATCGGTATGGCCGGTATGGCTTCGGACTGTGGCAGATATTCTGGGTGATTCCGCCTATGCGAGAAACAAGTACAGGGAAGGCTGGAGAAAGGTGGCGTATGAAGGAATTCAACGTATAGTGTCGGCGGTCAAAGGAGACTTTGCCGCCAGCGTGGGAGTCATCCTGTTTACACTGCCCGTACAGTTATGGTTTTTCTATGAGATCCCGGTCTATTCGGTGTTGTTGAATCTGTTGGTGCTGCCATTTATGAGTGTGGTAGTGGCGGGAGGAATCCTGTCGTTGATTCCGGGACTTGGGCTTGTCGGAACAGTGGATTGCCTGATTTTGTGGTGGTATGAATGGATCTGCAGGCGGTTCGCCCAATTGCCGGGAGCAATATGGTGCGTGGGGCGTCCTGAGATATGGCAGATCGTTTGTTATTATGTCGGGATATTTCTGCTGGTCTTCGGCAGAGAATATGTGGAAGCATGGAAGAAGCGGGGAACATATGGGGAGGAAAATGTTCCGGGAGACAGGCTGCATTTTGCGAGAACTCTCTGGTGTCTTAAAATGAGAGGAGCATGGAAGAGACGGGGAACATATGGGGAGAAAAATGTTCCGGGAGACAGGCAGCATTTTGCGAGAACTCTCTGGTGTCTTAAAATGAGAGGAGCATGGAAGAGACGGGGAACATATGGGGAGAAAAATGTTCCGGGAGACAGGCAGCATTTTGCGAGAACCCTATGGTGTCTTATAACGAGAGGAGCGGATGAAAGTATCAGGAATAGAAAAAAGGATTGCAACGGAGAGATGATACAACATTCTGACAGACGTTTTGGAATATGTCCCACGGGAGTGCAGAATGCGTTGGCAAAATTTCGGTGTGCATGGCAGGGAGCGATGACATATATGAACAGAGTCCAGCACTTGATCGCAGTCGTGATGATCTTAGGATTATTGATTGGTTTGCTCACAGGAAATTTTGATTGTGGGAGTCGCGTGACTTTCCTGGACGTGGGGCAGGGCGACGGCATCGTGGTGGAGACCGGGCAGGGAGCCTATCTTTTCGACTGTGGCAGCACCAGCCGGAAGAACATCGGGGAATATGTGCTGAAGCCTTATCTTAAGAGCCGTGGGACCCGATCCCTCCGTGGAGTGTTTGTATCCCATCCTGATGAAGATCACATGAATGGTGTAATCGAATTGCTGGAGAATGGTGCGGACTGGGGGATAGTCGTAGAGCAGCTATTCCTACCGGCGATTGCGGAAGGAAAGCGTACAGAGTCTTTTGCCACGTTGCTGGCTGCGGCGGAAGCGGCAGAAGTACCGGTGAGTTACATAAAATGCGGCGATGAGATCAGAGACAGTCAACTTAGGTTGTTGTGTCTGCACCCAGAGGAGAATACGACCCTTGCAGATGCCAACGCCTATTCGGAATGCTTCTATGTGGAGGTGTTTGCGAAGAAGATGAAGCAGGAAGCAATAGACGACAGGAAAGCAAATGACGCGAGTGGGGGATCTGCCATTGAAGGTTCCGGTGAAAACGGTAGTTTTGCTGGTAATAGTGAAAGGAAGGATTTCAGAGTGAACGATGGGAAGATAAACATTCTCCTGACTGGGGACGTGGAAGGAGAAGGGGAACGGCAATTGATGCAGGAATTGCAGGAACAGCGCGGACAGAGGGCGTTCAGAGTAGATATACTGAAGGTAGCTCATCACGGTTCCGGATATTCCACCGGCACCGAGTTCCTTGCCGCTGCCAGTCCTGCCACCGCAATCATATCCTGTGGCCGCAACAATTCCTATGGTCATCCCCATGCCGAGACTCTGCAGCGCTTAGAGGACGCCCGGGTTCCCTGGTATGGAACCATGGACTACGGAGCCCTGATAGTGACTGTCGATTCTCATGGAAATCGCCTGCGTGGGTATCTGATTGGGAAATAAGCCATGATACCCACGGTATTTGAGAAGTGTGGGTATGACAAGCGGGAAGAAGCCCAGATACCCACGGCATTTGAAAAGTGTGGGTATGAGAGGCAGGAAGAAGTCATGATACCCACGGTATTTGAGAAGTGTGGGTATGACAAGCGGGAAGAAGCCCAGATACCCACGGCACTTGAAAAGTGTGGGTATGAGAGGCAGGAAGAAGTCATGATACCCACGGCACTTGAAAAGTGTGGGTATGAGAGGCGGAAACAAGCCCAGATACCCACGACGCTTGAAAAATGCGGGTATGAGAGATAGGAAGAAGATAAAATCCTCCACGACTTAGAAAATGCAGGTATATGGAATATAACAATAGGAAGGAGAACAATATGTTTGCAAATTATTGGGAGATACAAAATCGTGTAAAGTACATCAAGGAAGAATTAAGTCGTATAGAAGCTGTGGAAAAGGGAATGCCGGCGGGAGAACTTATTGTAGCAAAGAATGATAAGAATTATAAGTGGTATTTTCATAATCAGAATACCACGATATATTTGCCGAAGAAAGAAATTGAACTTGCTAAGAAATTAACATTAAAGAAATATTATCAGTTGCGTAAGAGGGAATTGCAAAGAGAGTTGCAGGCATGCCAGATGTATATGCAGAAAGCGGATGGTAAAAAAGATATGTTGGAAAAAATGTTGGACAATGCGGAATATGAACGGCTTTTAGGAGGACGAAGACATTCTGTTAAAAAAGAGCTGGAGAGTTGGATGAATGAAAAATATGAGAAAAATGGCAGTCATCCTGAAAACCTGATTGTAAAAGGAACACAGGGAAAATTTCTGCGTTCGAAGTCAGAGGCTATTATAGATAAGGCATTGTACATAAATGGAATTCCTTTTCGATATGAAGATAAACTCGTCCTCGAGAACACTTTTCTGTATCCGGATTTTACGGCCCGGCATCCTAAAACTGGACAGGTATATTATTGGGAACATTTTGGATTGATGGATCAACCGGAGTATATAAACAGAGCCTGCCAAAAAATAAAATTGTATTTTGAAAACGGAATTATACCAGGGATAAATCTGATTTTGACATATGAGACAAGAGAGCATCCATTGTCAATTGATCAGGTGGAAAAAATAGTGAAAGAATATTTCCAATAGAAAAGGATATTATGGTACAATTTATAAGAGCACATTCCAGGGCAGGAGGAATTGATATGAAGCACCTGATCATTGTAAAGTTTAAAGAAAATGTATGGGACAGGGAGACCGAGGCGAGCAGAGAAATGCTTGCGGATATCCGGGGGATCTTTGATCAGACGAAGCAGATCGAAGGCGTCCATACAGTGAACATTTATGAAAATGTGACGCCGAGACCGAACCGGCATGACCTGATGATCGAGATGGAGATGGATCCGGAGGCGCTGCCTGTATACGATGATTCCGCAGCTCATCAGGAATGGAAGGCAAAGTACGGGGAGTATATTCAGACTAAGACCATTTTTGATTACGAATAAAGTATATAATTTTATGAAAAAGAGAAAACGAGAATGAAAGAAAATTAGAATGAAAGAAAACCAGAATGAAAGAAAACCAGAATCTGATCGGCAGGATAATCATTGCGGTAGCTATTGTGATTGCGGGAATATTGATCGCAAATGCGCTGGAGCATCTGGGTGGAAGTATTGGTGCAGGTCTTAATACGATTGCAGGTCAGATCAATTAACAGATGACAGAAGGGCTGGAGGCAGTTATGGAAGAATTTGATATCAGAGAAGCTACGCCGGAAGATGCGGAGAAGATCATTGCATATTTGGCGCAGGTAGGTGGAGAGACAGATTATCTGTCCTTTGGAAAAGAAGGGCTTCCTATTTCGACAGCAGAGGAAGAGAAGTTCATACAGAACATGAAAGAAGAGGAACATTCCGTTCTCTATGTAGTATGGAAAAATGGAGAGATCGTCGGAGATGCCAGCCTGAACGGATTTTCTAGGAGGATGAGCCACCGCGCCGAATTCGGAATCTCTGTGGTCAAGTCGGAATGGGGGCAGGGAATTGGTAGTGCGCTGTTACAGAAATGCATTATGTATGCAAAAGAACATACGATAGAACTGATCAATCTAGAAGTCCGAAGCGATAATATACGCGCTATTCAAGTCTATGAGAAATATGGCTTCCGGAAAATCGGGACCTCACCGGCGTATTATAAGATGGACGGAACATATTATGATTTCGATCTGATGGTATTAGACCTTAGAAGGGAAAGAGAGTAGCTATCGATATCGCCGCGGTCATCATCGCAAAGGTCATCGAAACGGACAGGCAGCAATATCGGAGAAAAACTCGGCACGATCTCAGCACAGATGAATTAACAAAGAAATCCAGAGGACTGCAAAGAACCCCAGAGGACTGCAAAGAACCCCAGAGGACTGCAAAGAACCCCAGAGGACTGCAAAGAAATCCAGAGGGCTGCAAAGAACCCCAGAGGGCTGCAAAGAACCCCAGAGGACTGCAAAGAACCCCAGAGGACTGCAAAGTAACTCAGAGGACTAGAAAGAAACACAAGGAGCCATAACACCATGGAAATATTTGACATCGTAGATGAAAAAGGCATTCCCACAGGGGAGACCATAGAACGCACACAGGCGCATGAAAAGGGTGTTCGCCACAGAACCGCCCATATCTGGATCGTGAGGGAACAGGACGGAAAAGCCCAGCTGTTATTGCAGAAGCGCTCTGCGGAGAAAGACAGTTTCCCGGGGCGGTTCGATACCTCTTCCGCCGGGCATATTCAGGCTGGGGATGAGCCGGAAGAGTCCGCAATCCGGGAGCTTCACGAAGAACTGGGAATCCGGGCATCAAAGGAGGATCTTACATTCGCCGGATGTTTTGATATTCAATACGAAAAAGAATTCTATGGAAAAATGTTCCGGGACAATGAAGTGGCATTCGTCTACATGTACACCAAGCATGTAGATGCTAAAAAGCTTACCCTGCAAAAAGAGGAAGTGGAGTGCGTGGAGTGGTTCGATATGGAGGAACTCGATATTGCATTGCAACCGCCAAGAGACCAAAGGTTCTGCGTTCCCATGGAGGGCTTTCGGATTGCTAAACGATGGTGGGAGAGCAGAAGATAGGGATTGCAGGAACCGGAAGTGAAGCATGGACAATGTATGAAAACGCTAAAGTATAAGAATGCTAAAGTATAAGAATGCAGTAGACAGATAGGCAGAGTAAAAAGAGCCGCCCTCTTTACGAGGACAGCTCTTTTATATTGCAATCTTCTGAATTGACGATGCCATGAAATTACTTCACAGTTACGGAAGTGATGTGAGGGTTCACACCTTCGTACCAGTACAGGAAGCCTTCCATATCAACGGTGTCACCGATCTTTAAGTTCTTTACTGCGTTGTAAACGTCGGTGGTGTTGTCGCACAGATAAGACTCAACGGTGAAGGTATAGGTCTGACCAT
>ENA-OURQ01000203-OURQ01000203.1-human-gut-metagenome-genome-assembly--contig:-NODE-203-length-66413-cov-8.672323_pt1 | contig 66413 bp, 54 predicted proteins | sample MGYA00242105_ERZ508999 | MGnify/ENA primary metagenome ERZ508999 (study PRJEB26280, sample SAMEA2338771) | human gut metagenome | biome: human gut; feature: human-associated habitat; material: faeces...
AAGCTCTTTCAGCTTATCCTCTTCACGGTAGACTGCCTGTATCTGTTTTATTACCTGATATGAAAGGCTTTCTTTCTGGGCTGCCTTTGGAATTTGCTTCTGATACAAATTGCGAATAAATATAATTGCCAAGGCATGATTCCAGACAATTCCAATCTTCTCCATCAGTTGAATCAATTACTTTTATTATATATCCTGCAACTTCATCATCATTATATATTTCCTCACCATCTGGCATTAATATGCTTTCTGGATTATCTTGATATTTCAAAGAATTGGAATATCTATCTAAAATGTATTGTCTGAAATATGCATACTTTGTTGGCAAATTATGTACGATGTCAAATCCGTTTCCAATTACATACAACTTATTTTTCATACTTTAACATTTCTCTCCAACCTCATATTTCTTCTTTTCCCACTCTTTTTTATATTTTTGTTTTATTATAAAGAAAATTTGGTTTTTAAGTTCACAAACTCTATCCATTTGTGGTTTTGATTTTTTTAAAATAAGACAATTAAATATGATTTCTTGCATTTCCTGCATACATAATAAAATTTGCTTATCATCTTCCCAATCAAATACTGATATAGAAATCAAATACTGATACTTTAATAACACTTCATATTTTTGTATCAGATTTTTCTTTGTATTAAATATTGACTCAACTATAGATAAATAGTTTGCTCCATTATCTTGTAAATCATCAGCCCATTTTTCTCTTGAAGATGTAATAGTATTAATGTATGCCTTATCTTTTTCAATTTTTCTTGTCATCAATAAACTCAACGCTGATATTATTATAGATATTCCAGAAAAACAACATGTTAACAATAAAATCACATTACTAATATTCATATTATAATTAATCGGCTTTCACAATAAAAATTTTAATAGAACCTAACACTTTAAATTATCTATTCTCTGCATTGTTTCCTCAATGCCTCTATAGCTTCGATAATAGCAACATTATCTGGTTCTTTATTATCCCATTCATCCCAAAAATTTCTAGTGGCGCTAATTGGTTTATGTGCATCAGAGGGTTTATCTAAAACTATTTTACTCGGAAGCAATATTGCATCTCCTACTACCAATGCCTCACCAACATCCAGCAATGGCAAAAACTCTATTGTGCTCTTTAATGCATCTGGCAAAAGGTTTTTAATAACCCCTTTATCTCTTTCATTTGTCAATCTCAATACAATAAAGTTATTACACTGACTAAGAATAGTTTTACTTACATCTGCTGGTCTTTGACTGACTGGAAGAATTGAAACTCCGTATTTTCTGCCTTCTTTTGCAATTCTTTCAAAATTATATAACGCTTGCTTTTGTACAGAATCAGCATCTTCTTTTACCGGCAAATACAAATGTGCTTCATCACAAATAATTGTAAACGGAGTACGTTTTCCCGGATCCATCCAAAATTGCACATCATACAGCAATCTTGCTAATGTTCCTGTTACAACTGGCAATACATCTGATGGAACTTCCGAAAAATCTATAATCTTTATTCCTTTTTCACTATCAGTATAACCAAGCAATTTACATAGAATCGCTCCTAGCCAATCATATTTTTGTGCTTCATCTGTAGGTTGGAACATAAATCCATAAGTTTTATCCCCTATCTTAGTTTCTAATCTAGAAATAAAGCGTGTAAGTTTTCCTTCCCATTCTCCTTTAACAGCAGCTCCATTCTTTCCAACTCCTTTAGTTGTATCATCAATTGTAAGTTTCTGTATCAATTCACTCATTAAAAACGGAATAGGTGAATCCACTGTAAATGTTTTAAGGGTATCTGTTTTGCCTTCCCTTTTTAACGTTTCCTCTTTTAAATCTCTAATATGTCGTGTAAAACGAGATGCTTGGTTTGGTGCATTCGAGTCACTTCTATCTAATATCATTGACAAAAGTTCCTCTCGATTCAATAACCAATATGGTAAAAACAAAACATCTGGTTTCGTCACTTCCAAATCTCCAGGTCCTGCAATCCTAAAACGTTGTGCAATAGATTCACTTCCTTCTGACAAACTTTTGTATTCGCCATGCATATCAAATACAATAATATTGGTGTACTTCAACACACTTGCTTTTTCCAATATATTGGCAATACACCAGCTTTTTCCTGACCCAGTACTACCCAATACAGCCGCATGTCTTTGAAAAAATTTATTACCATCTAACACAGCATCTGCAGCAGTGTCCATCATAAATGTACCTATCTTTAAACGTTTATCTGCATCAATATCTTTTCCCAGAATGTTCATAAAATTCTGAAGATTTTGACCTGAGATACCATAACACTTGCTTTCGATTTGAGGAAATGTTTCAACACCTCTTTTAAACAAATCATGTGTTGAACCATATACTGAATGATATGTTCCAATTATGCTTACCTTTATGTAATCAGCCGATGATACCATCATTTCATCAATCTCGTCATCTTCGTCTTCATAATTTTCAATATACTTTCGTATCACCTTATCAATCAATGCAATTATTTTTTCATGTTGCTTTGTTGTTTCTATTGCCACAAGATTTCCAACACATATTTTATTCATGACTGTTCCGTTTTCAATCTCAATTATTATTTGTTCTGTATCAACAGATGTTACCCTTCCCAACATATCGTTTTCATTAAAATCTAACAAATTTGCCATTAAAATACCTCCTTAATCATTTCATGCAAATCCCACAAATTTACACTTGACAAAATGCTCTCGCCGTCTATAGTTAGAACTCTTGTATCATCACTGTTCACGTGACAGAATGCTGTAATTCCTCTGCATTCTTTAACAATTTTTTCAGCATTTGCAGAGAGCGAGTGTGTAAAAATAAGCGTTGGTTTTCCCGCACGCAATTGCTGCATTAAATGTGTTTCCAAATGGTCATCTCCAAAGCCATATCCGATAATAATATATCTCTGTGCCCTATCAATTTCTTCATTTGCTTTTGCTCGATGTATGTCAAAAGGAACACTATAACCTTCGCGATATTTATTTAGTCCCGGAGTAATAATCAAACTATCCTCAACAGAACAATTAGTTATTGAATACGGCTTATCATTAATCAAATGCCAGCTCAGACAACCATGTGGTTTTAAAACCGTTACCATCGGAGAATATAACATTTTCTGTCCCTTTCCCTGTTTTCTTTGCACACCTACACATGAAGCATATTTACTTTTATCCGGCTTAAAACGCGAAATATACTTTCCTACAAAAAGAGTATTCGCCATTATATCATTAACTTCACATGCGTATTCAATCAAGCGGTCATAATTTGTCGTAATGACTGCTATACCTTGATTTCTTATATTAAATCGCTGCAAATATTCCGAAAATCGAAGTTGCTTTCCTTTTCTTACTATCTCCTCAAAAAGACATTTCTCTGCCTCACCAATATATACCGCTGTAGTTTTTCTAATACATTCCTCAACTGTGGAATTAGGCTTAGTATTATGCAAAGCTTGTTCCAACCCAACTCCACTTGTTAAGTCATTTGAAATGCTATTCCAATTTGCCTTATCTTCTACTGTTGATAACATTCTAGGTACTTTAACTTGAAGTTCTTTTGCCAACTCCCCCATTCCTGGAATTCCTTCTGCTAAAGAAAGTCCTGAGCCAACTATTGTAACCGTTCCTTCTTGAAAGAACTCTTGAATATGTTTCTTAATGGTGTCAATATCCATCTTAATCCTTTCCCTCTAAATTAATAATTTGTTCTTGTATTCCTTTGGCAAATACTTTGCCAAGATTTTGCATCTCTATATAATTTTGCTTTTATAGTATTCTATACTGTTTTTTTATACTGTTTATAAATATTAAATCTCCGTTCAAAGCAATATATCCAAATATAATATATTTTATCTACACAACACCGCTTGAATTGTAGCAATCCATCAAGAACCTTTCTATCTTTCAAAAATCTTAATGTCAAGGCATACATTTTTTATGTACTCTTTTGATGTTTTCCTTTTATATTCATAATAAAATAGTACTTATTGAAGTTCTATACCCTCCTAACAAATTCGGGTAGTGTCAACTCTGACACTCCACTTTTCTATTTTCCCCTTATATTTCAAGGGTTTTCACAATTATTTCCACATTCCGACTTAACTAGATAATAACATATTATAATCTTATTATCAATCAGTATTACAATTCACAGCCCCATTTCAGAACAACAAAAAATCTCCGCCAGCAAAGCAAATGCCTTGCCAACGGAGATATATAATATGCTATTCTTTTCTCACACATTAGTAACAATCGCCACGCCATCGCCCTCTATATCCACAGTCTTATTGCCTGCAGTTATGAAGAAGCTGTCGCCAGCTTTGTAGTTTTTAATGTTGTCGTCAACCCTGATAGTTCCCTTTCCTTCTGTAAAGATTACAGAACGGAAAGATGCTGTGTCGACATTAATTGTTACATGGTCAGATATGTCGTATTTGTAACATTCAAAATACTTGCAGCTGACTAATAGCTGTCCAGCTGTTGAATTCTCTTCAAGAGTTATAGCCGCCTCTTCCAACGCCTTATCATCTATGTCTTCGCAGCTTTCATATGATACATACTTTTTAGTGTCAACAACATCAAGTGCTTTATCGACATGCAGTTCGCGCTTATTTCCGAACTTGTCCCTGCGGTCATAATCGTACATACGATAAGTACAATTAGAATTCTGCTGTATTTCACATATAAGGATTCCGGCTCCAATAGCATGAATTGTGCCGGCTTTGACCATAACGCAGTCACCTTTGCTGACTTCTACCTTATTAAGAATATCCGTTATTGTGTTATTCTCAATACGTTCTCTTATCTCTTCTTTGCTAGCATCCTTAGAAAGACCGCAATACAGATAAGCGCCGGGTTCACAGTCAACAACATACCACATTTCATTCTTGCCAAATTCATTCTCATTTCCTAATGCATACTCATCATCCGGATGAATCTGGATAGATAAAGGCTTCATAGCATCTATGAACTTTATAAGAATTGGAAAACGGTCAAGTGAGCCACTCTTCCAGCCAACTGTATCTGCTCCAAATTTTTCAATAAATTCACCGAAATACATTCCCTTATATGGACCATCCGCAATAATTGACTGTCCATCTGGATGTGCAGACAATTCCCAGCTTTCCGCAATAATATCATAATCACATTTCTTGCCAAATACAGTTCTTAGCTTGGTTCCACCCCACAGATAATCCTTGAATGCTGGTTCAAGTCTGATAATATCAGGAATTTTATGAGACTCCTGAACGGGTTCTATTCGTAAGAAATCAGATTCAGACATAATCTCGCCTATACCAGTCTCAATAATAACCACATTCTCAGTTCCATGATTGGAAACCTTATGTGGCATGCCAACAGGTATGCTTACAGTTGCTCCCCTGCCATATTCTGCAACATCATCTCCTATCTGAATAGTTGCAATACCATCAACAACCATCCAGTTTTCAGAGCGGTGTTCATGGCAATGCATTTTCATACTCATACCAGGGTACAAAGTTACTTTCTTAACCTTATAATTCTTGGTCATACACAATATCTGATGCATTCCCCATTCACGAAATGAAACCTTGGAACTGTCAAAATAAGGCTTATACTCTTCCACATGAGATTTAACAATATCCTTGATTAAAGAAATGTGTTCTCTGTCTGATATATATGTTGCATCCTCCGTATTAACAATAGATATATTGTTGATATGATTAGCAACAATAAGATGCTTATCAGCAGTATTAATCATTACCACATCTTCACAGGCATTATCGATAATATTTCTATGTCCGTAATCGCTTTGATTATCCTCATCGTTAATGTCTGCTATACAATCAATATCCCTATATTCAAAATCTGCAGTCAGCTCTGTTATATTGTCTATCTTAGTAAATAAATCTGCCTGCATACGCATTTTAGGGAAACGGTTCATAATAGAATCCGGAACATTAATAATATGACTTACAGTCTTAAGTTTTCTCCTGATTGCCTTCTTAGTCTGCGCAATATCCGGATATATCCCACGTAATGCTTTGTTAAATGCACCAACCATGCATACATATATTCCAGCATGCTCACCATTAACAGATGAAACAATATTAGCTATCGTTCCTGTTTGGGCTGCTTCTTTCGCTCTTATGATAGAATCTTTGTAACTGCCTGATTCTATTACCAGATCAGAAACAGTAACCATCATAAGATCTGATGGGTTAAGAAAAATGCTTGCTAAAGAAACTGCGGCAAATGTACCGCAGTTCTTACTCTCGTATATTATCCTGTATCTTACATCCTGAAATACCTTAAGCTGTGTCTCCATAATATCTGCATAGCTTTCATTAGTAACAATGATAAATTCATCTGCAAATGGCATATTTCTTACAATAGTATCCTGTAAAAGAGATCTGCCCTCACATATATTAAGGAACTGCTTGGGATAGTTCTTTCTTGAGAGTGGCCATAATGTATTGCCTAATCCTCCCGCCAATATAACACACTTCATAATAATTATCTCTCAGCTCTCATTGGATTATTGAGGAAATCCTCATATGATAATCTTATTCCTTCTTCTAACTCTGTCTTATATTTCCAGCCAAGCTTCTCTGCCTTAGACACATCAAGAAGCTTTCTTGGTGTACCATTAGGTTTAGTTGTATCCCAGAGAATCTTACCATCATATCCAATAACCTTAGCAACAAGTTCTGTAAGCTCTTTAATAGTAAGCTCTTTACCTGTACCTGCATTAACAGTCTCATCACCACTATAATTATTCATAAGAAATACACACAGATTAGCAAGGTCATCAACATATAAGAATTCTCTTAAAGGACTGCCATCACCCCAGCATGTAACCTCAGATAATCCGTTAACCTTAGCTTCATGGAATCTTCTGATAAGTGCAGGAAGAACATGACTATGAGTAGGGTGGTAATTATCGTTAGGACCATAGAGATTAGTTGGCATAACTGATATATAATCTGTTCCATACTGCTTATTAAGGAACTCACAATACTTAAGTCCTGATATCTTAGCAAGTGCATATGCTTCATTAGTCTTCTCAAGCTCAGATGTAAGTAAGCAGTCTTCCTTCATAGGCTGTGGTGCCATTCTTGGATATATGCATGATGATCCAAGAAATTCAAGCTTCTTGCAGCCATTCTTCCATGCTGAATTAATAACATTCATCTCAAGAATCATATTATCATACATAAAATCAGCAAGTGCATTCTGATTAGCAACAATTCCACCAACCTTAGCCGCTGCTAAGAATACATATTCTGGTTTCTCTTCTGCAAAAAAGCTTTCTACAGCATCCTGTCTGCAAAGATCTAATTCCTTATGTGTTCTTGTAATAATATTATTATATCCCTGTCTTTCAAGTTCTCTTACTATAGCAGAACCAACCATTCCTCTGTGTCCTGCAACATATATCTTAGCGTTCTTCTCCATCATAATTACTTAACAACACCTTTCTCAAGATATTCTTCAAGATTGCATGCAACATACTCTCCGGCTCTCTCAACAGCAACCTTCTTCATATCATGTTCAACCATAATCTTAACAAGTTCCTCGAATGAAGTCTTAGTTGGATTCCATCCAAGTTCTGTCTTAGCCTTAGTAGGATCTCCCCAAAGATTAACAACATCTGTAGGTCTGTAGAAATCAGGAGATACTTCAACAAGAACCTTTCCTGTTGCCTTATCATATCCCTTTTCGTCCATTCCTTCACCCTTGAATTCAAGTTCAATACCTGCTTCATGGAATGCAAGCTGGCAGAACTCTCTTACTGAATGCTGCACACCTGTTGCTATAACGAAATCTTCTGGCTTGTCATTCTGAAGAATAAGCCACATACACTCTACATAATCCTTAGCATATCCCCAGTCACGAAGACTTGAAAGATTACCAAGATATAACTTCTCCTGCTTACCCTGTGCAATACGGGCTGCTGCAAGAGTAATCTTTCTTGTTACAAATGTCTCTCCTCTTCTCTCTGATTCATGATTGAACAGAATACCTGAACAGCAGAACATATTATAAGCATCTCTATATTCCTTAACAATCCAGAAACCATACTGCTTAGCAACAGCATATGGACTGTATGGATGGAAAGGAGTTGTCTCTCTCTGTGGTACTTCTTCAACTTTACCATATAATTCAGATGTAGAAGCCTGATATATCTTACATGTATCAGCTAGACCACACATTCTGACAGCCTCAAGAACTCTTAATACACCTGTTGCAACAACATCTGCTGTATATTCAGGAACATCAAAAGATACCTGAACATGGCTCTGTGCTGCAAGATTATATATTTCATCTGGTCTTACCTTAGAAATAACAGATATAAGACTTGTAGAGTCTGCTAAATCTCCATAATGAAGATGGAACTGTGGATTACCCTCGAGATGAGCAATTCTCTCTCTGAAATCAACTGATGATCTTCTTATAATACCATGAACATCATATCCCTTCTCTATAAGCAGCTCTGCAAGATAAGATCCATCCTGTCCTGTTACCCCTGTAATAATCGCTTTTTTCATACTTGATTCTCCTTGTATCTATAATGTATTAGAAAGTTAGTCTTATTCTAAACACTAAAACTGACTTGATGAATAGACAAATGTAGCAAATGTTAGCACAATATTGCTCTATTTAAAGCAAAAATGGTTTCACATCCGAATTACTACGAATGTAAAACCATTGATTATATGACTTACCACATTTTACGATATTCAGAAGGACTGATTCCTTCTACCTTCTTAAAAGCCCTGCTGAAATAATTAGGATCATCCATTCCTACAACCTGTCCAATTTCATCAATTCTCTTATCAGAGAACCTCAACATCTGCTTGGCTTTGGTGATACGCAAAACATTAACATAATTATTAATAGTTGTTCCGTATGATTCATTAAAAAGCCTTAACATATAATATTTGCTGATATAGAACTTATTAGCAAGCTCATCTAACGATATTCTCTCTTTATAATTCTCGTCAAGATACTCTTTTATTGCTACAATCTCGGCTTTTTTATGCGCAGAGCTGGCATTCTCCGGATTCCATGATTCTTCCATCAGCATACATATTAATGAAGCTAATAATTCATTAATCTTCATATCTCTCACATAATCAGATGAGGCTGCAACTTTATATATGTCACTCATTAAATCAGAAAAACGCTTAATATTATGAGGATGAAATACAGATGTTCCACCCCGTTCTTTATATTTTTCATATATCAGATACATATTCGATGAATAGAAATGACACCATTTCAAAGTCCACAAATTTCCATGATTGTATCCTGTAGAGTGGCTATACTCCTTCTGACAGTCAATAAATACACAGTCTCCCTTATGCAATTCATATGTATGGTTCTCAAAGCTAAGCTCTCCATCCCCATCTTCTACAATAAAGCACAGATATGAATTCATTCCCACTCTTCCTGAAGTATGCGGCTTAATCGCCGTTAGTTCACCTGTTTCCTGTATATGTAATAATGCCTCTTTAGCAAATGAAGATGGTGTATATAAGATTCTATTAGAATGAACAGTATTCGATGTTGAAAATAATTTTTCATAATTATCCATAGCTATATACCTCTAACCAATTATGCTTACCAGCTCGTCTGCTACTTCATCTGCAGCGTCATAAAATCCCTCAAAGCAGTCTTCATCCAATTGTTTTAAATGCTCAATAACACTATTCATATTACATAAATCATCCTGAGTAACAGATATTGCCATATGCCTGTCACATAGCTGTCTTATAGTATTACGATCCTCTAACACTCCATCTCTTCTAAAAAGTGCCATTGGCTTTCCGGCAAGTACACTTTCAGATACTGTCCCCCATCCAGCCTTCGATATAACATAATCAGCAGCTTTAATATAATCCTGTGTATTAATAGTATCTTTACCTATAACCATTACATTATCCCCACTAAGAGGCACGCCCTCAGTTGTTATGAAAAATGCATCTACATTATCAACATCTATAATTGTGTTAAAATGTGCAGACATCCCTATAGAGACAAATACAATCGGACTATTAATACCATTCTTGATATCACGTACATTTTCTTCATTAAATGGTCTTGAAAGTAAGCCAGTCTCTTTAATTCTGGCATTATCAATTACTGATAACATCTCTTCAGTATGAAAAGGTAAAACAAGTGCATGTCTTATCAGCTTGTAATATGCTTCATATACATCTGTAATCCTATCTGGCAGAAACTCTCTGTATAACTCTACCCATGTGAAATTACCAACATATAACATAGGCACCCCTGCCATATCACATGCTTTAATCGCCCATACAGGCATATCACACAATGCAGCATCTATACAATTATCCTTTAACCACTGCGATTCTCTATGGCTTCTTTCTGGTACTGACTCCACATACATATCACATGCATCAGCCAGTTTCTTAGCATCTACATCAAGAGTTCCATCATGTAATATAAGACCTATGTCAGTATGTTCTTCCCTATATATAATCCTGCTACACTGTTCTTCATCAAGCATAGTTCCAAGAACATCTTTAGCAAACTCCAACTGTCTCTTTCCGCATACAATGTAAACACTTGCATCATATCTTCTAACAACACTTGCTATAACAGATATGTTCCTTGACATATGACCAAATCCATGATCTGAAAGATAAAAAACTAGGTTCATTATTGGATCCTCTTAATTTAATACGATAGTTATAAAATTTCAAAGAAATTTTTTCTTTCTGATGCATACACTAGGTAACTCATGCATAACCCCACTTAACGATTTGTTGCATACTCTGCCCGTAATTGTATCAACTTACTTTCAATATCATTAACTTCTTTTTTCAAAGCAGCTTCAGTTATATCAATTGCAGGTTGGAAAATATTCATATTCCCCTCAAAGTGATTGAACTCGTTCAACAAAGTTTTTCTTGACGTAAAAAATACTCTATTATTTCTTGCTTTATCCTTTTGTTCTTGTGTTGCTTCTACCACAGGTTTAAATGCCTTTTGAATTATATCTGTCAATAAGAGAATTTTTCCTTCTGGATGTGGTATATTAAAAATATCCACAAGTTCATACTCAACTCTCATACGTGTATGAAAATAAATCAATGTTTGTTTTAATGTATCTGACAAAAGCGGATATTTCTCTGCATCAATAATGTCAAGCTCTTCAACCGAAACATTTAATATATCCGAAACTGAAATTACTTCTGTAGTTTTCACTTCATACCCAAATGTTTTCTTATAAACATCAGCTATATCAAGTGATCCATTTTCAAATCCATGCATCAATCTAGAAAGCTTTCCATATAAATCTTCTGGATCATTCATAATATGAATATATCCTCTTAAAAAAGGAATCATCGCCATTAAGAAAAGTCTTTTATCATTAATTATCTGTTCTAATCTCCCATTTTTATTTTGAAAAAGTTTCACCAGATCAGACAAACTAATGAGTATGTTTTTTTCTTCACTTTTCACAGGCAAAAATCCATTTCTACCCCCACTCACATTATTTAAAATATACAAATTAAAGCAGTCATCTAATTGTACATTTAGCAATCGAATTAAATCCGTATTATGAGTTAAAATGATTTGTTTTTTATTTTCAAGGAATTTAATAATACAAAAGGCAATTTTATTTTTATATACTGAATCAAAACTTGATATCGGATCATCCAACACAACAAATTCTTGTTCTGAGTGTCTTGCAAGAAGAAGTGCAAATGCTAACGATATAAAATTTTGTTCACCACTGCTTAAATGCATTTCACTTCTATCCAATCCAAGAAGAGCTTGATTGTCTAACATTAATTTGAAATTATGGTCGTTATCGTCATCTCTTGTTATTCGAATATTACGTCCAATATTCTCACTGATAATTTCTTGAATATAAAGTAATTCTTCACTGTCTAATGTTGGTTGTGTTTCCAACAATGTCGTATACTCATCCCACCAAGAATACATAGGAGTTGAAATGAATATATTAAACAATGCATCAATCATTTCGTCTACTATTTCGTTAACATAGATTAATATTTCTTCTCTTAGATTACTAATTGCATTCACTTCTCCTGATGCAATGAATGCTAAAACTGTTTCCTTAATTTCAAATGGATCATTTTCCCCTAATTTTGAATCCATAGCTATATCTTTAAAAAGGATCTTGGTATTTTCATCCAAACTTTCATATATTCGTTTTCGCTTTTCTTTTTTCATCTGAAGCAACAAATCTCCATCAATATGATCGTTATCACAAACAATGCAGCTATGTAAATGTTTATATTTTCCAAGAATATTTATTGCATCATCGCTTTGTTCGATTCCTTCTACATCTGCATTCGCAACAATTTGTTCCAGATTAATCTTCATAAAACGATCTATAATTTTAGCATTACTTATAGTAAATTCTTTTTTATTGTTATTAACATTTTCTAGCCTTGGCTGTTTCTCAACATCTCTTACATAAGCTAAGAACTGACTTTGATCTATATTTTTACCTTTTGATTGCTTATTTATAATATCTCTGACAAAAGTATATGCTTCTAGATTTCTCTCTTGCATAACTGACAATAAATAATCCGAAACTTTTGTCGTTTTATAGTCATTTTTGTACTTAGAATTCAATTCATTAAATGCTGTTTCAAATCCCTTCGCAATCTTCTTTTTAAGAGAATATTCCCGTTTTATGTCACGTCCAATTAAATAATCAGATGTTTCTCCCTCTATAACATTACGGCTTATTTGATCGCCAATAGCGTGAAACGATTTGGTTTCCGGCCGAACAGTATGATTATCATTATAGATTGCTTCAAAAAATAAATCTTCTCTCTCTTGTTCATTACCTAAAACAGCTGTTAAAGAACTTTTCCCTGTACCATTAGGTGCATATACAACTGCAATTCCTCCTGTAGCACGTGATTGCTTTTTAAATTCAATTACGTTGTATCCATTTGTAGAAAAATCTTGAAATTCTGGTTGAAATATACTTTCATTTTTTATACTAGTAAATTTTAGTTTCATCGACATTCCGTATACCTCTACTACTTTATTTACCTAAAAATTAACCATAATTGCCAATCAAAAGCAATCTACAAAAGTTTATTTATTAACACCACGCTTCACAAATTTCTTAGCCTTTTTTAAAAAACTCATTAACATAGTATCTTTAGTAATCACAAGTAATACAAAATATACTAAACCACCAATCAGAATATCTGCAAAGGTTTCTATTACTCCGTCTGTAATAACTATGTTTAGCATCATTATAAATGCTCCCATAACAAAAGATAACAGTAGATACTTTATTAAATCTTTAACAATTGCAGATACATTAACCTGTTTATTTAGATAATAATACTGAATTCCTACAGAAATATAACTACTAATAACAGTAGCCACTGCTGCTCCAACAAAACCATATTGTGGAATTAGCAACGCATTTACTAACACATTCGTAACTGCAGCACTAACATAAGCTTTCATTAAAATATTAATTTGGTTTGTAGCTGTAAAGTATTGATTGCCTGATAAACCAGCCATTGAATTACTGATAATTATTGGACAAATAATCTTTATTGCTAATGCTGTCGGAATAAATTCAGTTCCTAAATACCAAGGAATAAAATTATCTGCTATGCAAAAAATACCAACCATCATAGGGCAGGATAATAACAAAGAAAGTTTTCCTACAGAAAGTATTAATCTTTCAATACGTTCATAATTTTTATTTGCAAATTCATTCGCAATTCTTGGCATCATGACAGTACTTAACACGGTTATAAAGGTTAATGGTATAGTTACAATTTTTTCGCTTTGATCATAGAATGACACTTGATTAATATCGCTATACAAAATTTTAATCATAATTTTATCTACTTGAAGATAAAACAATGTAGCCACTTGAGGTAAAAATAAATTCAGGGAACCAAAAAAATGTTTCTTAAAATTAGTAAGCCTAAAACATGGATGTCCCACATATGGTGTCACTTGAAACAACAATACCACTGTTGATATTAGCATTGTACCACCCATTATCAATGAATATTTCCACAAATCATTCTTAGATGAAATAGTAATAAAAATTAGTATTACTGAAATAATTTTTACTGCTAAGTTTTTGAAAACTGTTGGTTTCATATTCTCTGTTCCAACAAACATCCAAGAAGGATCAAACACTCCTGCGATTAACCAACCTGAAAACAATACAAAATATAAATTATAATCAGAATTGCATCCTATTATAAAATAAACAAAAATACCAATTAATCCAAAAATCAATCGCAGATTAAAAATTTCCCAGTACACCCTTTTCAAATCTGTAGGATTATCCCTAATATATGCTATCTGCCTTGCACCATAATTGTAAGTCCCAATTAATGATATTGTTGATATAACTGCACACGTCGAGTACACATAACTATAAATACCCAAATTGTCTGCTCCTAATTTTCTAGCCAAAAAAGGAGATAAAATTAATGGAACAAGCAGTACTACAATTTGATACAAAAAATTATAAATATAATTGCTTATTAATTTTCCCATTTTAATTTAATCCTCATTATCCTCTCTTCCATTTAGCAATCTTTACAAATATTCTGAATGGAAGAACATTATACATCATCTTTATAAGACGAACTTTTTTATGAATTGTTCCTTTACCCCTTGATACATTTTTCCATGGAGATATATCGTAATATTTATTATAAGTTTCTGCATATGGATGTTTTGAGTTTGAAAACCACGGACGAACATACCATCCTGCAGTAAAATGAATTATTTTAGGATTTTTTCGTGCTCCTTGAATTTCACTATCTGTATAATAATGTTTCAATTCATAAAATTTCATTATTTCATCTGATGTATACTCGAACACCGGAGTCATAACATTATAAATAAGCGACAAAACTAATATACTATCTTTACACACATGGTTAATAACTCCCTGATCATGACAAGGCACCGAGCCTTGCATTTCTTTTATATAATCGACAAATTTTCTTTGCAAATCATCCTCACGCATTTTTTTTACATTCATTAAAAGAACGCCTGAATTCAAATATGTATCAGAGTATTCAAGACCTATTCCATATCTAATATGCGGAACAACTGTATCCTGAACACCTGCTACATAAACATCAGATATATCCAAATTCCATATATCATCTAATGTCCCCATAACCAACGTATCACAATCCAAATAAAGTAATTTATCCTCAGTGATAATATTAGGTATAAATAATCTTGCATATGCAGTTTTACTACCAGAAAAAATATCGGCGTTTTCCAAGCCGTAAGTAACCTCATAAAAATCAATGACAACAAGTTCGCCATGATATTCTTCCACCAATTTTTTTATATTACGTATACTTTCTTCAGTAATATTGTCAGAAATTAAATATACTTTGATTCTACAGTTTTTATTATTTTTAAATAAACTACAAGCAGAAATCCATACAAGTTTCGCATAGTTTTCATTAGCTGCATAAATAACATTCATCTGATTCATAATCTAGCTTTCCCTTTCTTCTATTTTATCAAAGCCTTTAATCACCAAAACCGGAACCAACATAAAAAACATAATCCAAAAATTAATTGGCATATATCCTCTAATTACAAATTGCATTAACATTGGATATGTAACAGAATATGCCACCAGACTATGTATCGTTTTAGGTGTTCTATATGATTTTTTTAAATTTCTGCAAATTTTCCCAAATATCCCCATTAATACAATTGCCCCTATTGTTCCATATTCTACATAAAACTCTGTAATCTGAGCATATGCCCATGCACCTGTAATAGCCCCCTGACCCAACCATTCTGCTTTTAATGTTTCAAATATACTTATAGGTTTTCCTGGCCATATTGCTCTTGGTATCGCAGTGACCAATGTCAAAAACACTAACTGCTGTCCTAATGTAAAAAAATGTTTCTCCGGAAAATACACAACTGCCGCATACAATGTTTTATATAAATCAAAATTCCCTGAAAAACCTTTCCATAGTTCTTGTAGTGTAAACCCATCCCAGTTAACCTGCGTTAACGATGATGTTGCATCATATCTCATATATTGCATACCACCAATAACAATTGCTCCAATTATTGCTGCTATTAACAAGGTACTTTTTTTAGGTGTTCTCTTAGCACGAACATAGTAATACACAATTGGAGCACCAATCAACACTATTAATACTGCTCGTTTATTTCTCATAAACATGCATGCTGCTGATATAACCAACAGAACTGTAGCCGGAATTTTATTTTTTGCATATATATATAAATAAACAATGGCTGGAACTGCACAATACCTTAAATTAATAAAAAAACCCAAAGAACTATCATCTACTTCAAGTGTACCCGATGTACCTAGTGAAACAATATATTGAAAGCTATATCCCTGCATTATTAAATCAATTGCTGCAATACTCGTACCCAATATTGCAAATATATATGCCCAAAATATCACTGCATTCTTATTTTTAACATCTAAATAATTGTGTTCTTCGTTAATTTCTTTCTTTACATAATTAGTTCTACTACCAAATCTAACCTCTTTATAGTAACAAATAAGAAAAGCAATCGCAGCAAGCATATATATTGTCGTAGCCATTTTACACCCATCATATACATAGAATCCATTAACATCTAAATCATCAGTAATAATAGATACCAAAGGTTCTACTGAAAATGTAATTAACGTTATCGGCATAACTATGGAAATTGGCTCAAACAGATAAATGCCGTATCTATTAATATATAAAAACCATATACCACCAATTAAAAAATATGAAAATAGTATATACGCATAATTTGTTGCAAACTCACTTGTTAATCCACTCGGAAAAGAAAATGCAAATGCTACACCAACAAATATATATATAAAAAGGATACTAATAATAGTATATTTAGAATTATTATATCTTAAATTCATTACACTACTTCTCTCTTTCTAGGATTCTATTGTATAAAGATACATACTGTTCGAAAGCATATTCCTGCGAACATAACGTATATAAATCAATATCTGAATATACTTGACTTGTCATCTTTATAACCGCTTCTTTAAGTCCCAATATATCACCTTGATTTACAACTACACCTCTACCACTTTTCTCAACAATCTCCGTACTTCCTCCAGTTCGATATGTTACTACTGGTGTACCACAAGCAATTGCTTCCAGATTTGTTGTAGGATAATTATCCTCATATGTCGGGTTCACAAAGACAACAGCAGAAGTATATAACTCAGCAAGTTCAACAACACTATCAGTTCTCTCTATGCCAATAATATTATGAGGAATCCTTGCGACTTGATCTTTGGATAACCCAACAATAACTACTTGATATTCTTTTGGAAGAATATTAGCAAGTTCAGCAAAGTCATCTAATCCCTTCGACTTAACCCATGTTGAAGAAACACCCAATACAATTTTTTTGTCATTCAGTCCCAAATTATTTATTGTTTCTCCATAAGTTGGTTTAAAATTTTCTAAGTCAATTCCATTGTTAATAACCTGTATCGAACAATTCTGAAGAAAAGATTCTTTAACAAGCCCCGCCAACCATTCAGAAGGTGTCACTATTGTCATCTTTTGTTTTGTAAACAGTTCTTTCTTTTTATTCCAGTTCCATTGTGAGTTATCTAGCAACCAACTTGTTGGATGATGTGACTTTTGTTGGCAATTGTGACAAGTAGTTTTCCATTTTTCACACTGCACATAATCAAAATAAGGGCAATGACCAGTAAACGCCCAGCAATCATGAAATGTCCATACTATCGGAATCTTTTTTTCATATATATAATCAAATAAAATTTCCAAATTAATGTAGTATCCATGCAAAATATGCATTTGTATCAAATCAGGCTTAAATTTATCAATTTCAGTTATAAACTTTTTCGTAGCTTTAACAGATCCAAATCCGCATTTGTCAGTTAATCTAGTATATAAACCATGGATTTTCTGATCAAAACTGTTACCAATTTTTATAGTCTTTACATCTTCTGGAGTTGTATCTATCCTTCCCCATGCAATGGCACTTTCATGCCCCTGGGTCACCAAAGCCTTATGAATTCCCAAAGCAATACGTCCGGTACATCCCCAACCACTAAAAGCTGTTATCTGTAATACTCGCACTTAAAGCACCTCCTATATAACGATGCAAAACAAATTACTCTTCAAAATAATCCTGTTTTTCCTCATGTTTTCTTGCCCATTCCTCAATAGAGCAAATTACAACTGCTGGATTACCAGAAACAATCACATTATCAGGAACTTTACCTCTAACAACACTTCCTGCACCAACGATTACATTATTTCCAATTTCAGTACCCGGCAAAAGAAAACTTCTTGCCCCTATAAAACAATTTTCTCCAACTTTAACAGGTCGTAAAAAACGAGCTTTCTTTTCAATTCCAATTGTTTTAAGTCCCTTTGCTATAGAATAATCATGTGTCAAAAAGACTGTCTGCATGGAAATAGTAGTATTTCTTCCTATAGAAATCAAACTATAATTATTCCCATCAAAATAAGCAGAAGGATCAATAAACCCATACCCCCCTATAATAATCTTCTGGAATATTAATACCAATATTTCTAAGATACTTAGGATACAATTTTTTATACAAGCCTACATTCACTAAAGCTAATTTCTTTAAGAAGTACCTTTCCAGCACCTGCATTATTTTCTTAACTCTCATAACTATATAACTCCATTTATTATCATGGTTTCAAACTGTCTTGTTTTATCTTCATACTTTTCGCACTTATATGGTTTTCTATATGCTAGATTTTCTTGTAGATGTTCCTTAATTTAATTAAGTATATATATAACTCATCAAAGTTATCACTTAGTTCTCCAAAAAATCATTAACATATTGAATTGTTCGTTTATAATAAGCCTCCCAAGAGTATTTTTCTGCCATATCACGCGCCTTTATGCTCATCTCTGGAATTTTATCCAGATTTTTAAGAAACCAATCAATTCCATCAGTAATATCTTCTATTTCACCTGCACGTGTTACTATACCATTTTCATAAGGAACAACTAAATCATTAATCCCCGTACAATCAGAACATAATAATGGTAGACCACTTGCCAATGCCTCAAGGCCTACTAAAGCCATTCCTTCTGCAAAAGAAGGAAGTACAAATACATGTGACTCCTGATACATTTTATAAAGAACATCATGTGTAACAAATCCATGAAATCTGATATTCTCATAATCCTTATACTTTAAATATATATCAGAGGTTGCCTCATAACCGCCCGCCAAATCCAAGACAACTTCATCTGCACTATACTTTGCAACGACTTCCAATAACTGGTGAATACCTTTACGTCGATTCAATTGACCAACAACAATCAGTTTCAATGGAGCAGATACAGTTTCTTTAGGAATAGCATAAAATTTTCTAATATCAACACCATAAGGATTAACCGCAATTACAGATTCATCAATGCCACAAAATTCAACACTCTTTTTAACAATTTGAGAACCAACCAAAAAGAAATCTCCATAGTCATATTCTTTCTGATAATTTTTCAAGAAACGTTCATCATACAAATAGAAATTTTCTTTTTTTAAATTTGAATCATCTGTTTTTTGGGCAATTTCATCAAATACAGTTCGTGTAAACGGTCTAGACATAATCGTAACATCCAAAATACACTTAATATTTGGTGCATTTTTTTTCAAATATTCAAAACAAGTATAGGCATATCCATCAAACATAATCACTGCATCTACATTATGTTTTATAGCATATTTAGCAACTTTAATACCAAATGATCGTCCATTATAATTCCTTAGCTTGCGACATACATCACGTAAAACTGGGAATCTAGAAAGCGCTGTGATTATTAAATTAAAAAATTCATTAATTTGAACAACATCTGTATCGTCCAATGCATCACAATGCCTACTGTTTGCTTTTTTTAATGTATTACCTTTCAACAATCTTTTTACTCTATTTGTCAGTGACTGCGGCCTATCATAAATAGTTGTTATGTACTTATCCAAAATCCCCGCTTGTTTCATGGCAGTTGCGAGAAAAAAAGAATGTTGTCTTTCAGCATGTGCTACTATTACTTTCATTTTTTCACCTCTTTGATAATCTTTTTTATTTTATCCTTTATTCCTAGGTAAGCCATTGCTCGCTTTATCTTAAATACAAGTCTATATTTTACTCCACTCCCAAGATATTTAGTCACTACATTTTTAAAAGTATTCATATTGTAGTATTTCCAAAATTGTTCCACACCATCTGGCCGTTCCGTAGGTGCAGACAGATTATGTTGATACCGTATAAATTCTTTTCCACTGTTTTTGACACAGCATTCATAACCTTTTTCTTCTAAAATTTTATTCCACACGAGCTTGCCAAACTCTGTATTAATCAAGACCTGAGAAATTCCCTTATTTGTATCAATTTTTTTAAAAATATACTCTGCTCCCCAAAAATCTCCTATCGTTATATCCGAAATACGCTGCATATTAGAAAATTTACAAGAGTAGCAACATCTTCGTAATGGAAAATATGTAAAATATAAATCCAAATATGATCTCAACTCTATTGTATCTTGTACCTTTTTCCCATTTGTGAACTCCGCATACACTACTGGTTCATGGGAATTTGTTTTTTTACTTCTAAAACAAAATTGTGTTAATTTTCCACCATATATTTTTTCGATATATGACTTATAGTCATCCCATACCTTTTTCTCTGGAGTCCCGTGACACAAAATATCTAAATAAAATATATCTTTGGTATCAAATTTCTTAATTTCCATTTGCTTTTTTATTGATGCGACTTGACATGGTGTTCCAGAAAACAGCACTTTTTTCCCTAAACTTAAATCCTCTAAAACTAATGATGCTATATTTTTAATATCACTAACACCGTATTTAGATCCTCTGAATTCATGCCACTCGTTTCCAATCGCCCGTTTGTGAACGATATTAAAATCATTATCAAACGCTGCTCCATAAATTGTCAAAAACGACTCTTCAAATCCTTGAGATTTCCAATAAGTTTTCCATGCTTCAACAATAGCAGTAAACGCTCCACCCGAAGCACTCTGCATCCTTATTTGTTTTTTGTGCTGAAATGCATATACCTCCTGCATTGTTCTCTCCTTATAAATTTATAATATCTTCAATAAATTTATCAGCTTTCTGTCGTTCAATTTCTAAAATCTCTTCTACTTTAGTATAGTCTATTTTTCTATTGATAATTTCAAAATTGTCTTCTTCCTGCAACAGTCTATCAGATTCACCTATGAGTTCGAGAATACTACTGAGTCTAGAATTAAACCTAGGTGCTGGAACACAAATAAACTGTCTGCCGAAGCTAATAGAAAAAGCTGTTCCATGAAAAGAATCTGTAACAACATATTCTGCATTTTCAAATAATGTGATAAATAAATTAGGAGTCGGATAAATAATATTTTTTGCTCCTTTTATAAACACAAAAGAATGTGCAAAATTCACAATTTGCAATCCTCTTTCATTTGCAATCTGCTGTGCAAGTCTTGTAATTCGAGTATTGCGATTCAGATTATATACCAAAAGATATCTTTCAGGCAATTTTATTTTTGTCTCAATTTCTTTCCATTGTGCTGGTTTCAATAAAAAGGTAGGATCCAAAACCCACTGTCCTCCCTTTATACCAATTTGGTCCAAAATATTTAACCCGCTATTCTCTCGAACAGAGATTGCAGAATACTTTGATAGATATTTTTTTATTTCAATTAAGCTTTCGTCTGAAAATGAATCTTTACCAAAACTTCCAGCATATGCTGCACGTACACATTTCTCTGGTAAGAATGCCATAAAAAAGACTTTATCTACCAAACCGTCTGCCGTTTCCACATTCCAAACCTGATCAGAACCATTTAGATAAATATCATATATTGGACAATTTTTTTCCAAATCTTCTTCATTTTCATAAACTCTATTCGTTAAATGAACATATTTTGCCAAAAAAGTATCCATCATATGATAACCCATTAATCGCGTAATCACCGCTGGAATAAGATGTGCAATCATTTTCCATATAGGACGTCTCCACTTTGCACTCACATGAAACAACAATCTTTTTTTCTGTAAACGTTCTGGATAATAATCAATAACTTCTACCATTTGTCCTTTATTTTCCAGATATTTTTGGAGTGCATACGTTTGTAACAACGATCCAAAATTGAATACTCTATGGTAAGTCAATATTCCTATTTTTTTCATATTTAATCTCCATCTCTTTATAAGGTGTGTTCACCAATTTTATAGTCCTTCACCTTTTATGCTTTTAAATCTGCCTGTGGCTTCATCTTAGTACCCTTTTTCTCGCATTCATAAATCTTAGCATCAACTAAATATCGATACCAATAAGCCTGCAGAAATGTATATATTCTACCTTCCGTTCCGTCTAAAAATCCAAGTCTGAAATAGTATCTATATATAAAATATAAATGTGCCCTAAAAAACTTTGGCAAACTATAATAGCCATGATTTTTAATGAAGCGCTTTACTTTAGCCTGCATGGATGTCGAAGTTTCCTCTACAGATCCCTCTCCGTTTATTGCATCTAATTTCATTTGCTGATCCAACACTTCTTTATTAGAATACCAGTTGTGCTTATTAATCCACCATTCTAATGATTTGTTGTTGTTATCTAAAAAGTCATTCTTGAAAGTAACTACATCTCCATCCGTAACAATAAGATGTTCATCCATAAGCTTCATTTCAGACATTCCATGTCCAACACGGAAAATTCTCAACAAAAGTTCTGGATACTTACCACCATGTTTAAGCCATCTCCCCATGAAATATACTCTTCGACGAAGAATAATACCATTTATTTTTTCTGGAATATCATCCAGTTTTTCTTCTATCTCAGCTGCAAGCTCTGAAGTGAATTCTTCATCTGCGTCAACCTTCATAACCCATTCTGTTTGAAGATTAATATTGTCCAGTGCCCAGTTAAACTGTGCTGCATGATTTTCAAACTCATGTTCATAGACTTCAGCACCAAGTGATTTGGCCAGTTCCACTGTTTTGTCAGTTGAGTAAGAATCAATAATCACAATGTGCTTTGCTACAGCCTTAAAAGATGCAATGCACTTTTCTAAATTTTGCTCCTCATTTTTGGTGAGAATAATAATTGTTAAATTTGCCATTCTATTTTCCTTACAATTTTTTAATAACCCTTGCCGGATTTCCAGCAATCACACAATTGTCATCAAACTTTCCGCAGACTACTGCACCTGCACCAACAACGCATCCATCGCCAAGTACTGTTCCCTTCAGTATGATGCTATTGCAACCTATGAAACAATTCCTGCCTATCTTGATTTCACGGCTTGGCACCAGATCACTGTCACCACCATTTTCATCTCTTAACAGCTTGTTTCTCGCTTCTGCTTCGATAGGGTGGAAATCGTTGTCCAGAATTTTGCAATTGCCACCAACACATGTATTCTCGCCAATTGTTATCTTCTTTCTGGCATATATTGTAGCTCCTGAGATTCCAACATTATCGCCAATCTCAATCTCTGCCTCTGGTGCACGTGTTACAATAATTGTACGGCTATATAGTCCGACCAGATTACTTAAGAAGCTGCTCTTAATAGTAACATTATCTCCAATCTTTAACTTTGCACCGCCTTTATTGAAGATAATTGGTACTCCTTTCAACAAAAGATTCTTTCCATATTCAACCTTTGTCATCTTCATAACCAGTTTAAACCAGTTACTGTTCATACCCCTCTCCTCCTCTACAGCTTCAGGATTTCTTCTGCGTATTTTCTCACTGATACATCTCTGGTTAAATTCTTTTCCAGATTATCACGGCTTCTGATTCCCATATCTTTGATTTCATTGCTGCCAGCATTATCAATAAACCATCGAATATTTTTCTCAACCTGATCATACTCCCCAGGCTCACAGCACAGACCACCATGTGTGTCTTCAATCAGGCAGCGAACCTCAGAGCCTGATTCAAGTACTCCTATCACTGGCTTTCCTGCAGCTGCTAATCCATAATATTTTGATGGGCAGCTTACACCTTTGATTCCTTTAGCATTCACACACCAGTGAACATCACCTGCATTTAATGAATATATCAGATCAGCCTTATCCTGATATGGAATGAACTTCACATTATCCATGTTATGTTCTTTCACATATGAAACGAGCTTGTCTAATACAGTTCCGGCTCCAATAAAAGCAAATACAACCTCTCGTCCGTCTGCTGTTTTGGTATCTGTTCCGAATTTCTCTATAACTTTTATTAAATTCTCAAGATCATAGTACAGACCAATATTACCTGAATACATAATAACAAATTTATTATCCAGTCCATATTTCTTCTTGAATGCAAGTACACGCTCGTTATTCTCTGGTAATGGATAGATTTCATTCTCATCTATCCAGTTATTAATCATAACTGTCTTAGGTACTTTTTTGTCTTCAAAACGTTTCTCAACTGTCTCTACCAGATCTCGTCCAACTGTAATAACAAGATCACTGCGCTTACAGCTGAACTTATCGAATGCCATCATGACATCTGTAATGAATCTGCTCTTAGCATAGCCAACTGCAAGTACCTGTTCAGGATTAAAATCCTGAATATTGTATATGAACTTAGCATGTTTCACCCATTTGCCCCATACGCCAAGTAAGCCACCTAAAATAGGTGGCTGTGAAATAGAGAATACATAATCCATCTTACCGACCTTAAATGTTGCACCCATTGCACCCATAAAATATGAAACTACATTCTTAATTCGGCTCTTCTTATTAGTTTTGCTAAACTCAGGCACGCGGATTCGTAATACTTTTACTCCATTAATCTCTTCTTCATAATATTTCTGTGTCTTATACTTGTCTTCAATAGTTCCTAAGTAACTTGGAACAACACATATTATGGTAATATTAAACGAGTCTGACATTCCCTCGGCAAGTTCACGAAGAATCTGGCCTGTAGATGCAGTATCAGGTATGTAATAATGTGCATAGATTAGAAGGTTCTTTTTATTTTCTGACATATTATATATTCCCTTCATATTTTATAAAAATTTAATACTTTTTCATACAAAATTCACCGCCTAGTATTTTATCATTTCTGACTATATTCGTCAATGTTTTACAAGACAATGCTGTGTATTATATGGCATACATAAAATGTATCGAAGCTACTATAATTTTAGTAACTCCGATACATTTTATTAAACTTATTTATATGCAAAGATTTATATTTTTCCTCATCACATTTATCTCAACTTCTCATTAATAATTTTATTAATATCCTTTTCCGCATGCATTCGTTCATAGACTTCAATTATCTTTTTAGCAGAAAATCCTGTGATTCTCTGTATCTCACTAACAAACAATCCCCTATTTATCATATTCTCAACACCCTTAAGTGATATATTAATAGCACTTACTTTTCCAATCTCTGATGCCCTTATTTTATCCTGTAAAGTATCAAATATATCGTTAGTTTCAAGTTGCTTTCCATCAGTATAAGTAAACATGTATTCTCTGTCTTTATATATCTGTAACTCGTTATATCTATTAAACATATTCACAAACTTATCTGGCAATTCTAATATTATGTTTCCATATACTTTGTTGGTTATAACAAGTGTTCTATCCACCGGATTATATGCATCCTTTGATATTCCCAATATAATCTGAGTCTTAAATCCATATTTAATCAACAGTTCAAATATAAGCTTTTGTCCATACGGATAGAACTTGTTAGGCTTTAACTGTTCTACCATTTTTTCTATTTTTTCTACTGTTTCATCAGATATAGGAATATATTCTTCATGTTCTATTGGAATTCCTATCCGGCTGCATATCTGCTCCTTCAAATATTTTTTATTACACCTGTCGTCTAACTTTTCACACTTAACTCCCATTCCTCTTAGCCATTGATAAAAATTATCTATTGCTATCAGATACCTCTCCACAGCTGCAAGGCTTCTGGCTCTTTTCCAATTTCACTGCAATATTCAATGTAATCATCTACAGCTTATACTATATTTTTTATTCTCATTGTTAACCAGAACATCACTCCACCAATCATTCCGCCAAGTGTGTTGTAGCATATATCTGACAACTGGAATGTACCGAGCCTTAGAATAAGCTGTAACATTTCTATTGAAATTGAGAAAAGAAATCCTGATTTTACTGCATACATTACAGGTCTTCTCACTGCATTTTTCTTATTCTTCACTGCAATCAACAACCATGCCCATGGTATAAGCATTATTATATTCTCAATTGAATCGACTACAACATTGCCTTTATCATCTATAAATTGCCAGCCTCCCATCACATTTGATAATGGATTTGCCCACAATTTTCTATTAAGCAGCGTTCGAAACAGAATAATTACTGTCAGGAAGAACCAGAAGAACAATTCCCGAAAATGTGCATCTTTCTTGAATTTCCCAAGCCATGCAGAAATCATAGGTTTGAAGCCTTTTCCCGCTCCTTCCGGCTCATAGCAGTACATATATGCAATTGTAAGCAACAATGCTGACAGCAGTGCAAACCAGAATGGTTCGTATAATGTTGTCAGAATGTCGGTTATTACTTTTTTTAACATTTCCTGCATTGTATATCACTCCCAATTATCTATTCCAGAAGAACTTATATTCACCTAAAAACATTATGTATGTACACAGTACCCATATATACCCATTTTCTTCGTTCCTGCTTGATTCATTTTGTTCTTCGAGAATTTTTACTAAATCTAATTCATTACTTTGCAATTGATTTATATTTATTTCTTTTAAGCACTCATCAATATACATATCTACATTCATCATATTATAATAATTTAACACATCCGCAACAACTTTATCAAGTTCTGCCGTTTCAATTGTGTCAGCATTATCATTCATATTTTTCAAATTCCCCACCAATATATAGCGTTTCCAAATTATGTCCTTCTCTTAATTCTCTATAATTAATTTCTCTAATCACAATTCATTTCGATTATTTCTGTTATAAGTATATATCACATTCTTGCCATATAAAATTCCCTTTGAGATTGTGCCTGAATTGATACACTCAGAATTGAATTTATATTCACCAATTAAATAACTCCCATAGGTAAAAATATACCCATGGGAGCTGTTTGTTCTTTAAATAATAAAATGAGCAGCGCTATAAGCCGGGTTATGTCAGCATAGCTGTGACGATCATCTATCTAGTCCTGCTGTTACCAGCAGGCTCAAGCGACCTACCTAAAGCTTGGCGGGCAGCCTTTGTAACGCTTTTGTTTGGTCTTGCTTCGGATGGGGTTTACATGTGCCACTGCTGTTACCAGCAATGCGGTAGTCTCTTACTCTGCCTTTCCACCCTTACCACAACTTTCGCCATGGCGGTATATTTCTGTTGCACTGGCCTTGGAGTCGCCTCCACCGGACGTTATCCGGCATCCTGCCCTATGAAGCCCGGACTTTCCTCACCTGCACGAATGCAGCCGCGATCATCTGCGCTACTCATGATATTTAATTGTGATTGCTTTCATATACAAGCTGGTACACTTCAATTCTGAACTGGTCTTTCTCGCTAATCCCCACAAATCTGCATCCGTAGGTAGTCTCAGCCTCTCCAAGATTCTCCATTCTGATTATCTCAACAACAGCCTCTATACGTTCTTTATTATCAAGAGTGATTACTGTCGAATAATAAGTATTCAGCTCAAACTTACGGTCTGATTTGAATGCTATGCCACCCTTGGATATGTTAATAACATTAACATCCACTGTCTCCCCGGAACATGCAGAAATACGACTTTCATCAAGCTTTTTCAAAGAAATAATAACATCAACATCAGTTCTTCTTGATTGTCTTCTCTCAACTTTGACCATGATTATCCTCTATTCCAAGCAGCCTCTTATCTGTTCATGTTTACTTAATCTATCTAATGATATCATTAACCTTTAAGAAGTTCAAATATATTTTTTGAATTATTTAATGAACATAGCATCTCCAAAGCTGAAAAATCTGTATTTTTCCTGCACAGCAACCTCATAGGCATGAAGCACATGCTCTCTTCCAGCAAGTGCTGATACCAGCATAACAAGTGTTGATTCTGGAAGATGGAAGTTAGTTATAAGACAGTCTATAGCCTTAAATTTATATCCCGGATATATGAATATCTCTGTCCATCCACTCTTAGCTGGAATTGTTCCATCTTCAAGTGCAACTGACTCAAGAGTTCTTGTACTTGTTGTTCCAACAGCAATTACTCTGCCACCATTCTTTCTTGTATTATTAATCATATCAGCAGCTTCCTGTGTAACAACATAGAATTCTGAATGCATGTGATGATCAAGAATATTTTCTACCTTAACTGGTCTGAATGTTCCAAGACCTACATGAAGTGTTACTCTTGCAATATTAACTCCCATAGCCTTGATTTTTTCAAGAAGCTCTGTTGTAAAATGTAATCCGGCAGTAGGCGCTGCTGCAGAGCCTTCATGCTTTGCATATACTGTCTGGTATCTGTTCTTATCTTCAAGTTTATGTGTTATGTATGGTGGAAGCGGCATCTGTCCGAGTTCATCAAGAATCTCTTCAAATATTCCATCATATGTGAACTGGATAAGTCTGTTTCCTTCTTCAACTATATCAATAACCTCTCCTATAAGCTTGCCTTCGCCAAAACTTATCTTAGCACCAACCTTAGCCTTCTTTCCCGGCTTAACAAGAACTTCCCATGTATCCTGTCTGTCTTCAAGTCTTTTAAGAAGAAGCACTTCAATAGCAGCTCCTGTATCAACTTTAGTACCTATAAGTCTTGCTGGTATTACCTTAGTGTCATTAACAACAAGACAGTCACCCGGCTTAAGATAATCTACGATATCTCTGAATATCTTATGTTCAATTTCTCCTGTTTCTTTATCAAGCACCATAAGTCTTGAACTTGATCTGTCAGACAAAGGATCCTGCGCAATAAGTTCCTCTGGCAGATCATAATAAAAATCATGTAAATCCATGTACTACTCCTTTCAAAGCAAAGGGGCGGCGCCACACGCCGCCCCTTTATCGACCACTGCAACATCCGGGTCTGTATTACTTTCTAAGCTCGATTCCATCAGCCTCAAGGTCCTTGAATATCTTCTCCATTACTGGTGTGATATCCTTATCCTCAAGCGTTCTGTCCTTAGCTCTGAATGCGATTGAGTAAGCAACTGACTTGAAGCCTTCCTTAATCTGGCTTCCTTCGTAGATATCGAAGAGGTTGTAGCTCTCTAATATCTTGCCACCGCGCTTTTCAATAATCTTCTCAACTTCACCAACTGGAAGTTCCTTAGGCATTACCATACTGATATCTCTTGTTACAGCTGGGAACTTTGCAATTCCTGTGAACTTCTTATCGAAGCTTGCCATTTCTGTAACTGTTGGAATATCAATAACAACAATATATGTTCTCTCACCGATTGAGTAAGTATCGGCAACATCCGGATGAAGTTCTCCGATGTAACCAATCTTCTTATCAGCGTAATATACATCAGCCTGACGGCCTGGATGTAAGAATGGAATACCAGCCTTGGCATCATATGTTGGCTTCTTCTTCATTCCAATCTTCTCAAGGAATTCTTCAATAACACCCTTCATTGAGTAGAAGTCAACGCTGCCGAAAGCTCCAAGTGTGAATTCAACTCTTTCATCCGGAAGCTCATTTACATCATCTGCTGCAAGGTAAACCTTAGCTAATTCATATAACTTAACATTCTTGTTTCTTCTGTTATAGTTAGTAGATAAAGATGTAAGCATTCCGTGGATTGGAAGTGTTCTCATAACTGAGAAATCCTCTCCTAATGGGTTAGAGATTACAACCGTCTTTCTGTATACAGAATCAGCAGGAAGCTTTAACTTATCGAATACCTTAGGGCTCTCGAATGAGTATGTCATAGCCTGTGAGAATCCTGTAAACTGGGCAACCTCAGAAGCTGCATCTTCAATACTCTGCTCAAATGAAATCTTACCCATTGTTGTCTCTCCCTTAGGAAGAGTTGTAGGAATGTTGTCATATCCGAAGAATCTTGCAACTTCCTCTGCTATATCAGCATCTCTGTTAAGATCCTGTCTGAATGTTGGAATGATAAGCTCATTAGCGTCTTTATCATATTCAACTTCAAGTCTTTCAAAGTAAGAAAGCATATCTTCATCTGATACATCAGTACCAAGTAAAGCGTTGTATTTAGCTGGCTCAAATGGAAGTCTCTTCTTAGTTACAGGATCAGGATATACATCAACTGCACCACCTACAACATCACCTGCATCAAGCTCCTCGATAAGCTGGCATGCTCTGTTAATAGCTTCCATAGCGTTCTCTGGGTCAAGTCCCTTCTCGAACTTACCAGATGCGTCTGTTCTTAAACCAATCTTCTTAGTTGTCTTTCTTATGTTAGTTCCGTCAAATGTAGCTGCTTCGAAAAGCATTGTCTGGACATCATCAGTAATCATTGAATTCTCGCCACCCATGATACCTGCAATACCAACTGGCTTCTCACCGTCACAGATAAGAAGTGTCTGTGCGTCAAGAGTTCTCTCCTGTCCGTCAAGTGTTACGAACTTTTCGCCATCAGTTGCTGTTCTTACAACAATCTTGTGACCTGCAATAGTATCATAGTCATATGCATGCATTGGCTGACCATATTCTTCCATAACATAGTTAGTTATATCAACGATGTTGTTGATTGGTCTGATACCTGCTGTCATAAGTCTTTGCTGCATCCACTTTGGAGATGGAGCAAGTCTGATATTCTTAACAACTCTTGCAACATATCTTGAGCAAAGCTCTTTAGCTTCAATATCAACTGAAACCATTGTGTTAACATCCTCATCGTTACCTGTCTTAGTAACAACCGGTGGATTGAAAGGCTTTCTGAATGTAGCAGCAGCCTCTCTTGCGATACCGATAACGCTGTAGCAGTCTACACGGTTATTAGTAATCTCATATTCAAATACTGTATCATTAAGTCCTAAGTACTCTACCGCACTTGAACCAACAACAGCATCATCTCCAAATATATATATTCCTTCCTCTGGTGCATCCGGGAAGAATTCTCTTGAAGAACCAAGTTCCTCGATAGAGCACATCATACCGCATGACTCTACGCCTCTTAGCTTGCCCTTCTTAATCTTAATTCCGTCTTCTGGAAGTGCGCCGCCGTCATGTCCTCCGGCAACTTTACCTCCGTCTAATACTACAGGAACCTTCTGTCCGCTTGAACCAACTTCAATGTTAGGTGCACCTGTTACAATCTGGACATTCTCGCTGCCAACATTAACCTGGCATATAACAAGCTTGTCTGCATCAGGATGTCTCTCAACTGAGAGAATCTGTCCAACTACGATTTTATCAAGGTTCTTGTCAAATGCATTGAAACACTCTACCTTAGTTCCTGAAAGTGTCATTGCATCTCTGAATTCCTGATCTGTACACTCAAGACCTGGAACCATTGCTTTTATCCAATTTAATGATGTATTCATATCGTCATTCTCCTTAAATATACTTTATCTTATTCCAGTCATTAGACCACTATATGAATCGATTTAGAACTGCTTTATAAATCTGATATCGTTCTCATAAAGAAGTCTCATGTCATCGATTTCGTACTTAAGAAGAGCAACTCTCTCAAGTCCTACACCAAAGGCAAATCCTGTATATTCTTCCTTATCAATTCCGCAAAGCTCGAATACATGTGGGTGAACCATTCCACAGCCGAGGATTTCAATCCATCCCTCGCCCTTACAGAAACGGCATCCTTTACCACCACATTTGAAACAGCTTACATCCATCTCGGCACTAGGCTCAGTGAATGGGAAATGATGTGGTCTGAATTTAACTTTAGTATCAGGTCCGAAAAGCTCCTTAGCGAATTCTGCTAAAGTTCCTTTAAGGTCTGCAAATGTGATTCCTTTATCAATTACAAGACCTTCTACCTGATGGAAGCATGGTGAATGTGTAGCATCAACTTCATCTGCTCTGTATACACGTCCTGGAGAAATCATTCTGATAGGGAGCTTGCCCTTCTCCATAACTCTTGCCTGAACAGGGGAAGTCTGTGTACGGAGTACTATCTTATCATTGATGTAGAATGTATCCTGTTCATCCTTAGCCGGGTGGTTAGCTGGTATATTAAGTGCCTCAAAATTGTAGTAATCATACTCAACTTCTGGTCCGTCAACTACTTCATAACCCATTCCGATGAATATCTTCTGGATTTCCTCTAATGCAAGTGTATTAGGATGCTTATGTCCTAACTCATCCCTCTTAGATGGAAGAGTAACATCTATTACTTCACTCTTTAACTGAAATTCTCTCTTCTTGGCAGCTAATTCTGTCTTAGCCTTTTCTAATACTTCTTCAATTGCCTGTCTTGTCTCATTAACAATCTGACCAACCTTAGGTCTATCTTCTGGTGCAACATCCTTCATACCTTTAAGTACTTCTGTAAGTTCACCCTTCTTTCCAAGGAAAGCGACTCTGATATCATTCAGCTTATCAAGCGAATCAGTTTCATTAATCTGTGCTAAAGCTCTTTCTCTAATTGCTTCAAGTCTTTCTTTCATCCTTATAGCCTCCATACTTCTTTCGCTTTTTATCAATTATCTGCGTAAAAAGCCACTGTTAATTGTAACATATCGTTTTAAATTTGCAACCCATGATGTTAGTTTTGCGTCTATTGCCTGATTAAACTGTGTAAGATTACCGTCACCCTTGAGTCTGTCTATATCTTCAAGTTCTCTGTATTCATCACTGTATCTTGCATTATCCATAAGAGTCTCTAACTCTCTCTGTACAACATACTCATCTTCCTGCACATCCACATTGACCGGCTCTTTGTCCTTCTTAGCCATAATAGACGCGGCTATGCTGCATTTTTTTGATTCCTCATGCTGACCCAGTCTGTAAGCCTCGTTATAATACTCCACTGCCTTTTCATACATGAACATTCTTGCATATGAAGTGCCAAGATTATGATATACTTTGGCATAATCTGCTGCCAGCAGGTCTTTTCCCTTATAGTCCTTTATAATTGACTCATAACAGCTGATTGCAGCAAAATAGAAATCCGCATTAAGATAACCGTCGCCTCTCGCCTTAAGTCTCTCACACACACTCTGTTTTCCAAGTGTGTTAAGAATCTCTTTAAGCTGTTCTATCTCTGCAACAGAATAATAATCTATTGACTTAAGAATAGTCACAAGTATCTGTGCAAGCGGAGCACCCGATTCCTTAAGCTTCTTAACTCTTGCTGCAAGCTCACCTTCACCCGCAGCCTGCAGAAATTGTATAAGGTTATCATCTATCAGGTCCTGCCCAATCAGGTATATATTATTGTATATGTAGTAACAGAGTTCTTCGGCTGAATACAGCTTTATATCAGTCTGTGGTGTGACATATGGCTTATCCGTTCTCTGACCCCTGCACAATATTATTTTCCCCATTGTATTCTCCATTCTGCAATGTTTTTCACATTTATCAGCTTCTTAATGTTAGTTCCCTGTGTATTACTTTACCTGAACTCTTCACAAATTCTCCGAATCCAAGGTCTTTAATTGTAATATTACATCTGTCTGCATCCATGAATTCCACATGTATTGATATTCTCGTTGTTCTGCCTTCCCTGAATGGAATCTCACTTATATCCACAACCTCATCATAACTTGTGTTGTCTGTGGTAATCACTTTGAAAGTAATACTTCTTATATCTTCAAGTATGCACTCTATTGTACGCCCGGCTAAAGTCCAGTTAACGCCCGGTCTTACCATTCTGAATCTCATAGGCTTTCCATATGATGATATGTCAAGTTCTATACCACATTTGACATGGTTATCAAGAAGCACGACGACATTCCTGAATATCTCAGGTCGTAACATATCAATAGCCGCAAAGCATGCACCTCTTGCAAAAAGATTCTGTCCTACAAATGCTTTTCTTCTTGTAACCATAAGCTTAGCGAATCTTTCCGGCAGCTTTTCAATGTCGAATCCCTCGCCGGTAAGATACGCAGCTGACACTCGCCTCCTGGCAAAGTAATCTTCTGCAAATGTGCATAATTCATTCTCAGCCCCGTCAATATTCTTACTTCCGTATACTTCTTTTAATACATCCGATGTATATCCTGTATGCTCCTGCAGAAGATAGCTTGTATTGTCACTCTTTCTTATGGCAAGATGGTCACACTTTAGCCCCTCCTGCGTATAATCCATAAGCACAACTCCCATGGAATGAAGTTCACTTTTCTGTTTATATGCATAATATGCAAAACTCTCAACCCTGCTTAATATCTGCCAGTGTCCTTTCACAGCACCACATTTTTCAAGTTCTGCCATCACCGCTGCAATATCATCCCCATTGTAATCAGCAATTGTCACACATATGCTTTTAATCTGTGACTCTCCTGTGGCACGCATGCACTCGGCAATAACATTAATAAGATTAGTCTTCTCATGCGAATCTTCTGTAAGCTTTACAGACTGGACACTGCCAGAATTATGCGAATATACACTTGCCTGAATTCTTGTCCCGCTCAGGTCTATTCCTGCTATAAGCCCTCTCTCCTTATCCATATCTGTTATCCTCATTTCGCAATTGTAAACATTTCTCTTGTAACGTATTCCTCGACACTATAGCTGTGCATCTGTTTCTTAAGGGCAGCAAGCTCGTGCTGCTGTCTGCTTGCAAGGCACTCATTGAGCATGTCTGTGCGTCCTTGCGTATTCTCTCCAGATACATCTTTGAATTCATACACTGCCGGCTGCATATCATTGTCTTCATCATTGACTGAAAATGTGTACTCAAGAACATCTCCATAGAACAGATGGAATCTGCATGTGAATATGCCCCATTCGTTGGATTTCATAACCTGTGTAAGCCTGTCGCCTCCGTTAATTGTGTACGATATTGTAACCTTATCTGCCGGAGCTGATATGTATTCAATAATTGTAAGTCCCTGCATATTATAAGGAATATCAAGCACTCCCTTGAATTTCTTATAGAAGCTGTATATTCTGTCATTTTCACACAATTCATTAAGAACTGTCTGTGCAAGCTCTCTTTCGCTGTCATCTTCTTTAAGTGCCAGCGGATTCTTGGAGATGTTCTTAAGCCATGCCACATAACAGCACTCTGGCAGACCATACCCCTCTTTCATATATTCCTCTATAACACGGAATACAATGTCATTCGCTTTCTTCTGCATGAGAAGATAGAATTGTGAATTGTATGAAAGATATGCTTTAACTATCAATTTGTCAGGCATTTTACTGTAATAATCTGTGAATACTTCTGTCAATCTTCCTGTATGAACGCCCGTGTACATCATCTGTGCAAGAAGTCTCTCGGACATATGCGATACATTTACACCATAATTAATAGCGGCTTTCCACACATTGTACATCTCGTCATTCGTTCCATTGAAATAATCGGACATATATGCAAGAACAGGTTCATTATATATGTGCTGTCCAAATACATACGCTGTAACATCGTCAAGCACTTTGTTATGTTCATCCGACACATTAGTAAGTATGTAATCTGCCATCTTAAGAAGCCTGGCTGGAGCCGCCTTGCAGCATCCATACCTGCTTACAAGTTCAAAGCTCTGTGAATACATTCCTGCCTCTGTAAGTGTCTCTATAAGTCTTTGCGCATCCTTGTCTGAAAGGTCATCTGTATCCACACTGACATATTCGTGCCAGAAATCATTATCCTTGTAATATGTGTAATAATATTCTATCATCCATGAATTAATCTGATATCTGTAAGCACTGCTTATATTGTCAGACTTCTTTATACATTTGTAATAGTCTAATAATTCAGAAGTATATTCTGACTTCTTATGCATATCGTTAATGCGGCTCATGATAATACCATCATTATCCATGCCATATTCAGCTGCCGCGCCAAACACTTCTTCATATTGCCCTGCATCGAATACTTTCTCTATTTCGTAATCGATAGTATCTTTCCTGATAACCCCATCGCTGCATTCAAATGTTATCTCACAGTCACCTGCATACATGCATATATATGCAATTTTTTCAGAAAGTTCATACACCGTCTCTTCTGCAAACTCAGGGTGTCTTACATGTACTCTGCTCACCACATCACTAAAGCATCGTACCCTGTGCATATATGGCATCCTGCTTATGAAGCTGCCTGTCTCCTTGCTAATGAGCTGTGTCTTTAGCAGTGCCTTATAAAGCACAGCCAGATTATCACTTATCTTTCCGTCTTTCAGCTGCTCATACACGAATATCTCTATATTTCTGTCATATCCTTCATAGATGTTCTTATAATATGAATCCCTGCCTGTCACAATATTTGCATATAAAAATGCTTTATCTGAATCTGACAGTATATTATCATATGCAAAGTACATAAGAACTATCTTAGGAAGCTGTCTTTCTATGTTTTTTGGCATGCTCGCTATGTAGAACTCATATAAACGGGTTATTCTCAAACCTCTTAACACACCTTTTTCATATATTTCAAAACAGTTGTCACCTGTCATTCCCATTCTTATCATCTGGGTCACAAGCACTGTTAATATTTCGTCTTTATCAAACTGCTCATATAATTTCTTAAGGATAATGAGCGTATTAATACTAATGTTCTTCTCATTAGCTGCAACATCTGCAATCTGCATTGCAAGCTTTTCAGTTATAATGCCATTCTTACAGCCGTAATTAATCACACGCATTTCAAACTGGTTAAGGACTCTTAGTAATACCGGCTGTGCATTAATTATATTAAGTGCCTCTATATACATTACAGGACTTGTACAGCCTGTATTGACAGTATCTTTAATTCTTATGAGTTTAATGCTCTTGTTGCTTTCTGAATCAGGGCCAAGGTAGAACAATATCCACAGTACTCTGTATGTATCATATCCGTTCTCATAGAACTTCTTAACCTGCGAATATACCTGTGCTGTGTATTCTTCTTCCTTTACCATCAGTGTTGAGACATACAGGAAATAACAGTATAATTCTACATTATCGCCTATCCTTCCTATTATATCTTTCTTAAGTCCGTCAAATATTTGGACTGCGCTCTCTTCCCGTCCTGACATGGCAAGAAGCTGGACCTGTACAAGGTCATAGAACGGATCCTGTCCTTTTATTCCTCTTATGCGGTCTACTATCTGCATTGATGATGAAAGCCATTTTTCTTTCTTTATCTTTTTCATTCTGAAATCAAGATAAAGCTTTGTAAGCTTATATTCTGCCTGTCTTTCTTCCCATCTTACCTCAAACTCTTCACCAGCAGCTTTAGAAGCAACAGCACTTACCTTTACTTTAAGATGCTGTGTATAGCTGTCAACATGAATATATCCATAATTATTGCCTGCGTGCATCTTTGCCGGATTAATTATGTAATTAATATCCAGTCTGTCGCCTGCAAAATCATCTGTCGATATATCATTTCTCTCTAATTCGATAAATTCTGCATCTGCATATATATGAATCTGTGTCAGCTCCGTGCCGCTCTTTTTAAGCTCAAATCCATATTTTTCAGGCTCTTCTTTCTTCGTAACTGTATTCTCATCATTATCTATTGTAAGAACTACAGCCTCCTCTTTAGCATGCACATTATCAGCATGTTCTGTTTCATAGACATCATTCGTGGCATCATTAGCAGAGCTGTCCTCTGCAGCCGCATCACTCATGGTAGTCATGGTAGTCTGCTCTTCACTGCATGACAGCTTTGGTATATTAATAATTGAACTGCCTCTTGAAAGTCTGTTTATGAAATCTCTCATTGCAAACTATGCCTCCGACTTAATCTTCTCCAAATGTTTCTTAATATCCTTCTCATATCCCATATCGCCTGGCTCATAGAATTTTTCATTCACATAAGCATCCGGAAGATACTGCTGTCTGACATAATGATTAGGATAATCATGTGCATATAAGTATCCTACTCCGTGTCCTAATTTGGCACTGCCCTTATAATGGGCATCCTGCAAATGTACAGGAACCGGTGCAGTCTTTGAATTCTTAACAACATCCATTGCTTTATCAATTGCCTTGATACATGAATTGCTCTTAGGTGCTGTTGCAATATAAAGTGCAGCCTGACTGAGTATAATTCTCGCCTCAGGCATGCCAATACGCTCAACAGCCTGTGCCGCAGCAACTGCAACCTGCAATGCATTCGGGTCAGCATTACCGACATCCTCACTTGCACATATCATTATTCGCCTTGCAATGAATTTGATATCTTCACCTGCATACAGCATCTTTGCAAGATAATAGCTTACTGCATCAGGGTCTGAGCCTCTCATGCTCTTAATAAATGCTGATATTGTATCGTAGTGGTTGTCACCCTCTTTATCATATCTTACCGAACGCTTCTGGATGCATTCCTGTGCTGTTGCAAGGTCTATATGTATAACTCCATCCTCTGACCTGTCTGTTGTGAGTATTCCAAGTTCAATGGCATTAAGTGCATTTCTCGCATCTCCATTGGATATATCCGCAAGAAATTCAAGTGCATCATCGTCTATCGCTGCATTGTAGCTTCCCATGCCCTTCTTCTCATCATACACAGCACGCTTTATTATTGTCTTGATATCATCTTTCTCAAGTGGTTTTAATTCGAATATTATTGACCTTGAAATCAAAGCTCCATTTACTTCAAAGTACGGATTCTCTGTCGTTGCACCAATAAGAATTATTGTTCCGTCCTCAACAAATGGCAGAAGATAATCCTGCTGCCCCTTATTAAAGCGGTGAATCTCGTCTACAAAAAGGATAGTCTTTCTTCCATACATTCCAAGATTGTCTTTCGCCTTGGCAACAACCTCTTCCATATCCTTCTTTCCGGCAACTGTGGCATTAACCTGGTTGAACTCTGCACTTGTTGTATTGGCAATTATCCTTGCTAAAGTTGTCTTCCCTGTTCCCGGCGGGCCATAGAATATTACTGAGCTAAGCTTATCAGCTTTAATTGCCCTGTAAAGCAGCTTGTCCTTTCCGATTATATGAGACTGTCCTACCATTTCATCGAGTGTTTCCGGTCTTAATCTCATAGCCAGCGGAGATTCCGTATTCTTATTGTTTTCACGCATATATTCAAATAAATCCATAACTTATACCTGTCTTAATACATTTGCAATTATCTTAGTTCCGTGCCAATCCACAGTCTTTCAACGTAGCCTATCTGGCTGCTGTTATTTCCTTTCAGCGTATTAGAATAAAGAATATTATCAGCATCATACGCATAAATCCGGTTCTTGTAAAAATATGTTCCCTCTGTATCTGTAACTGCATCTGATTCCAGAATTGCAACAGCTTTGCTCTTAATGTTATCCATATAGAACTGCCTGCCGCCTGAAACGTATGTCAGAGCCTTACTTTTATTATACACTTTAGATAATGAACCTGCATTAACATCTGACGCAATGTCTGTAATCTTGTTGTTATCTACTACACGGAGCTGTCCTTTCGCATTAACATACACTATCTGACCATCTGATGAATTATATATGTAATTCTTTTCCTTAGTCATAGAATCAACATCGACATACTCACTCACTTTAGTTTCTTTGATAAGTGCTGATGTCATTGATGCACCTGAAATTCTGTATATAAGCGAATTGTCTCTATCAAATACATAATCTGCATCATTGTCTGTCTTCTTGTCTATCTTATACGCAGATGCATCTTTGCATGAGTAATAATATACTCCATCACTCTTAGAATACAGCAATGTATCCACATCTTTTCTTGTGTTAAGGCTGTCTGCATTCGCTGTATACACACCTGTCATGTTCTCTGACACCGGCCATAACTGCATAACTGCATCTGCAACTGAAACCGGCTTTTCTTTTTTCTCATAATCATATGTATACAATGAGCCTGCATTAGTAAGACATACTATCAGATGCTTTGACTCATACACATATGCCTTATTAAGATTACCCTCTATAAGAGTTGTCTGTGCTTCTGCGTGTTTCTTGACTTCCTTAATACTGCTCATAGCAAGGCTTGTTCCATTAGTAGAACCCTCGTCATTAATAATATTAATATTCGTGTATATAACAAGACCGTCATCAGATATATACATTATCTCTTTCTGCAGATTATCTTCTGACACAAGGACACATTCATCCTTGTTCCATATGTACATTGAATATCTGCCAGACGAGTTAGACTCATCATATGTTACTGTAACGAAATACTTTCCGTCATCACTCGCAACACTTAAGATATTCTTTTCTGAATCTATCTGTTCCGGCCACTGTGGTGTATAGAAGGTCTTGCTGTCTGCTGCAAATATAGCATTGCTTTCATCACACACATAATTGCTGTCCAACCCTGCTATATCGTATATCTTTCCGTTGTAGCTTACATAAAGAGCGTAATTCTTCTTAGTTGCAAGCTTGTATATTCCAAATGCTGCTGCACCAACAAGCAATACTGCTATCAGCGCTGCCGCTATCATTTTCATTCTTTTGTTAATCTGACGTCGTGCAATTCTTATCTGTGGCTTTTCCTGATTATCATTTCTGCCGCCACCTGCTTTGCTCTGGCTCTGCTTTCTGCTGTCCGCTTTGCTTCTGTTCTGGCTCTGCTTCTTATTGCCTGTTTTGCCGCTGCTTTGCTTCTTACTTTCTGTCTTGTTTCTACTCTGCTTCTTTATCGCCTGCACGCGTTTTGCTAATGCCTGTCCATAGTCACTCTGTGATTCCTCTTTTTTATCAGAAGAAGCAGACCTCTCTTTCAAAGCCTGCTTCTCCTCATATGCTTTTCTTCTGGCAAGATAATCACTGTTGTTAACTAATATAACAGGTCCATCACATCTCGGACACTGACTGCCCTCATATTCCTGACCACATTTAGTACACAGCATAATTCTTTCCTTTTAATTATCGATTTAAATTCCGTTCTTTTATTAATTAAAATCTGAACTTATCTTCAAAATATGCCTTAAGATCTGCTATCTTTATTCTTTCCTGCTGCATTGTATCTCTGTCTCTTACAGTTACAGCACCATCTTCTTCTGAATCGAAATCATATGTGATACAGAATGGAGTACCAATCTCATCCTGTCTTCTATATCTCTTTCCGATATTACCTCTGTCATCAAACTCACAGTTGTAATACTTAGAAAGTTCTGCAAATATCTTTTCTGCACCTTCATTTAACTTCTTAGAAAGTGGAAGAATACCAATCTTAACTGGTGCTAATGCTGGGTGGAAATGAAGAACTGTTCTTACATCTCCTCCTTCAAGCTCTTCCTCATCATAAGCTGAGCAAAGGAATGCTAATGTTACACGGTCCGCACCAAGTGAAGGCTCGATAACATATGGTATATACTTCTCCTTAGCTTCATCATCAAAGTATGACATATCTTCACCAGATACTGTCTGATGCTGTGTAAGGTCATAATCTGTTCTGTCAGCGATACCCCAGAGCTCGCCCCATCCGAATGGGAAGAGGAATTCGATATCTGTTGTTCCCTTAGAGTAGAAGCAGAGTTCTTCTGGTGAATGATCTCTTGCTCTCATCTCATCTTCTTTCATTCCTAATGCCTTAAGCCAGTCGATACAGTACTGTCTCCAGTATGTGAACCACTCAAGATCTGTTCCAGGCTTGCAGAAGAACTCTAATTCCATCTGCTCGAACTCTCTTGTTCTGAATGTGAAGTTACCTGGTGTAATCTCATTACGGAATGACTTACCAATCTGTCCGATACCAAAAGGTACTTTCTTTCTTGATGTTCTCTGAACATTCTTGAAGTTAACGAAGATACCCTGTGCTGTCTCTGGTCTTAAATATACTGTGTTCTTGGCATCCTCAGTTACACCCTGGAATGTCTTAAACATAAGGTTAAACTGTCTGATATCTGTGAAGTTATGCTTTCCACATGAAGGACAGCAGATATTCTTCTCATCGATGAAATTCTTCATCTGCTCCTGTGTCCATCCATCAACTGAACCTTCAAGTTCATATGAATTCTCGTCTGCCCAGTCTTCTATAAGTTTATCTGCTCTGAATCTCTCATGACATTCCTTGCAGTCCATTAATGGATCAGAAAATCCACCAAGATGACCTGATGCTACCCAAGTCTGTGGGTTCATAAGAATTGCACAGTCAACACCAACATTGTATGGGCTTTCCTGTACGAACTTCTGCCACCATGCCTTCTTAACATTGTTCTTTAACTCAACACCAAGGTTACCATAATCCCAGGTATTAGCTAATCCACCATAGATTTCAGAACCTGGGTAAACAAATCCTCTTGCCTTAGCTAAAGAAACAATTTTCTCCATTGTCTTTTCCATAATAATATAATCCTCCTAAAGGCAACAGCCTGACTACATCGAACTGCATCGGCTGCTACATAATCTTAATTATTTTATAACATTTAGTGCTGATTAGCAAGAGGTTGATGGGAATCTTGTTTTGGACTTCCTCCGTGCTTCCCGCTGCTTCAACGTCCAATCCGCCGCTCTTTCTCACTCCTTTTGGACTTCCTCCTGCCTTCCCGCCGCTTCAACGTCCAATCTGCCGCTTCTGCAAATCCCTTTTGGACTTCCTCCTGCCTTCCCGCCGCTTCAACGCATGCATTTGTCGTTTATGAATATTTTATAAATTATTACTTGACTTTAATATCAGAATACTTTATATTCTTATTATAACTGCAACGCATTAGAAGGAGGATATTTCTTGTTTATCAATTACAACATTTCAGAGATTATCAGCCAGCTTTCATCTGCCATACATTATGATGAAAGCATTGTAAATAATCTGCCTGATGGCAAGCTCAATTGCACACATAATGGACGTTATATTAAGTGGTTTCTAAGCGATGGGAATAATATATCTTACATACACAAGAAAGACAGACAGCTTGCTTCCAAGCTTGCCTTGAAGAAATTTTTGTTATCAAGAATTGAAGATAATAAAAGGCTTCTTTCCACATACAAGCAATGTAACAGCACCAATATCCAATCCGAATTATTATTAAAAGATAACGATTTTAGGAAACTGCTTACAGACTATCCGGAGAATTCCAAGCATATATATTGCAACCGGGATTTATTCAGAGATTTCCACAATGAACAGTTTCAGCCTGTCATTGATTCATGGCTGTCTGAAGAATATAATCACAACGAAGCATACCCCCAGGCGCTTAAGCATCCGTGTCCATCCGGCAATGTCGTCAGGTCAAAGTCCGAAGCTATGATTGATTTATTACTTAACCAGTATGGAATTCCATACAGGTATGAATGTGAACTAAAGCTTGACAACATAAGCTTCTATCCTGACTTTACACTGTTTAACCCTGTATCTGGACAGCTTGTGTACTGGGAACACTTTGGTATGATGGATGACCCGCAATACTCTCTTAATGCTTCAAGAAAAATATCCAGATACATAGCCGGGAATATTATTCCCGGAATTAATTTAATAATGACATTTGAGACATCTTCCAATCCACTATCAGGAATTATTGCCGAATCAAAGATAGAGGAGTACCTGCTGATGTGCAACAATCAGCAAGCCCCCTCTTAACACCGTAGCAATTTTATTCAATTACAACAATATTGGCATCTAGGTTTCCCATAATAACCATGTAACATAACTATGCATTAAAACCATGCATCAGAACTATGCATTAATCCTCCCAAGGACGAATCCTGTAAGCAGCCCCTATCTCATCACATAGCTTCTGGCACTCTGCCTCTTCCTCGTGAGATATGGTTGTGTCAACTGTTGTAAGAACAACATTAGGGATATACCTGGTACATTCCTTTGCGAAGCTTATCATTTCATCAAATGATTTTTCACCGAACTTACTTCTTACAAGTGCATTGTATTCATCTTTGTGTGGATTGTTAAGACTGATTGATATTGTGTCAATCAAGCCTTCCATCTCTGGCACAATGTCTCTGCCATTAACAAGATTTCCAACTCCGTTAGTATTGATTCTTGTCTTTTTGCCATATGTTTTCTTAACATACTCAGCAACCTTGATAAGAACATCGAATCTTTCTGTCGGTTCTCCGAATCCGCAGAATACGACTTCTTCGTACTCATCCATATTGAACTTCTCAAATTCAGCAATAACCTCATCATATGATGGTTCTCTCTCAAGCCAGAGTCTGCCTGACTCTCCAATTCTGTCCATTGTCTGTCTTAAACAGAAAGTACATGAATATGGACATTTGTTAGTTAAATTAACATATAAATTATTATGAACCTTATATAATATTTCCATAGTTTAACTCCTTTCATTTTGCCGCCTTGCTTCAACGTCCAATTCTCCGCGCTTCGGCCTCCTTTTTGGACTTCCTCGTACCTTCCCGCTACTTCAACGTCCAATCCGCCGCACCGCCAGCACAATTTTGGACTTCCTCGTGCCTTCCCGCTGCTTCAACGTCCAATCCGCCGCACCGCCAGCACAATTTTGGACTTTCTCATGCCTTCCCGCCTCTTCAACGTCCAATCCGCCGCACCGCCAGCACAATTTTGGACTTCCTCGTACCTTCCCGCTACTTCAACGTCCAATCCGCCGCGCCGCCAGCACCGTGATTTGCGAAAAGCTACGACGCATCAGCTCATATGGCGCATCAGCTCACACGACGTATCAGCTCACATGACACTTCAGCTCGCATGACACATATTCTCACACTCCAACCACTTATTTCAACGTACTCAGCAGTTCCTCAAACGGCACACCGTCCGTCAGTGGAATATCCATCTCTATAGCCTTGAGAATGCATTTTTTTATAAATGTAGATGCCTTTCTTACTGACTCGTGGAAATTCACACCATTTACAGCGTCTGCAGTGATTATAGATGCAAATATATCTCCTGTTCCTGAGCGCTGTGTTCCGACTTTCATAGTCTTAATAAGATAGTCTTCCCTGTTCTTTTCGTAACAGTAATTACCAATATAATGGCCCCGCTGGATTCCTGTAATAACAATCTTGGATGGTCCCATTGCAACAAGCTTCATTGCAATTTTCTTAAGCTCATCATTAGAATAATCTGGTCTGTATGGCTCGTCAGTTAAAATACATGCTTCTGTGAGGTTCGGTGTAAGAATATCTGCATATTTTACAAGCTTCTTCATCTCCTGGCATGTCTCATCAGTATATGTCGGATACAGATTTCCGTAATCACCCATAACCGGGTCGATAACAACAATATTATCTTCTGTCTTGAAATTCTTGAAAAATTCTTCAACAATAGCAATCTGATTATGTGAGCCTAAGAATCCTGTTACAATTCCATCAAATTTAAGGTTTAACTTCTTCCACTCTGCCATATAAGGCGGCATATTCTCTGTGAAATCTTTAAAATAAAAGCTGTCAAAACCTGTATGATTAGAAAATATCGATGTAGGCATTGGACAGCACTGAATCTTCATTGCTGATATAACAGGCAGCTCAACCGCAATAGAACATCTTCCAAAACCAGAATAATCATTAATTGCTGCTATTTTCTTCTGGTTATTATGAGACACATTATTCTCTGGCATATTGTCTCTCCTTTCGTCTGAATGTGGCATAAAATCTTTATCCCTTAATATACAAAAAACTGGCATATGATAACATAGCCAGTTTGTGTAATATTTATATGGTCAGATTAAGCATTTCCTTCGACTTAAATTCTTTATCGAATACAATGCTTTCCAGCCTGTTTACCACAAGCCTTAATTCTTCCTGGACTTCTTTGGTAACGGTGAATGAATACAGCCTGTTAAGCTGTGTTGTAACAATATACTGGAGTGTATATACCGTTGAGCCCGAAAGTGTAATTCCATCATATACATTTGCAGCACAATTCTTACAGCATAGTCCGTTTCTTGAATATGAATATACATACAGATTATCTTCTCTTCCGCATTCGTGACATGTGAAGAAATCCGGGCATTCACCGTTGACTGCAATCATTCTTATCTCGTATATGAATCTTATAAGTTCATGGCTGACAGCACCTCTGCACAATGCCTTAAGAGTGATATAAAGCAGATTAATCATTTCTGATGCATCAAGATTCTCCCTGCCATAATAATCTGCAATCTCAGCAAAATAGCAGGCGTAGCATACGGCATTAAGGTCATTTACCACATTTTCAAAGTACTCCTTCGCCGATGCTTTATACATCGTATATGATTCGCGTCCACGGTACACCTCAAATGTTCCAAATATAAAGCTTCTCGTAACACCAATCAGCGCGCTGTTAGGCTTTCTCGCACCTTTCGCAAATACAGTTATCTTGCCATACTCCTTAGTCAATATAACCAGTCTTCTGTCATATTCCCCGACAGGCATGGCGGAAAGTATCATGCCTGTAACAGTAGTAACCTCCGCCATCGCACCCTCCTGTCATGTATATTATTTGTCCTTCTTCTTGTCATATCCGAAGTTCTTAAGAAGAATATCACTGTCGCGCCATTCCTTCTTAACTTTTACCCATAGCTTAAGATTAACCTTCATGTCAAGCTGCTTCTCAATCTCGTATCTTGCATTAGTTCCGATTTTCTTAAGCATTTCGCCGCCCTTGCCAATAATAATTCCTTTGTGGGAATCTCTTTCACATATGATAGTAGCGTCGATATCTGTAATAGGACCTCTTGCATTTCTTCTTTCCTTGAAGCTGTCAATAACAACTGCGATTCCGTGTGGAATCTCGTCATTTAATGCATGAAGTGCCTTCTCTCTTATAAGTTCTGCAACAATCTGCTTCATTGGCTGGTCTGTTACTGTATCTTCATCATAGTACATCGGACCATAATCAAGATGTGAGAATATAACATCAAGCAGGTCGTCAACATTATTGCCGTTTCTTGCGCATACAGGAACAATATCAACGAAATCAAGTTCCTTTCTGTAGCAGTCGATAACCGGAAGAATCTCCTCTTTCTTGATTGTGTCAGTCTTATTGATAACAAGAACTATAGGAGTTTTACATTCTTTAAGCTTCTCAACGATATGCTCCTCGGCAGCTCCAAGATGTGTTGTAGGCTCAACAAGCCAGCATATAAGGTCAACCTCACTGATTGTCTTCTCTGCCGCACCAACCATGTATTCACCAAGCTTGTTCTTAGCCTTGTGGATACCCGGAGTATCAACGAAAACAATCTGTCCACGCTCATCAGTGTATACAGTCTGTATTCTGTTTCTTGTGGTCTGAGGCTTGTTAGAAGTAATCGCAATCTTCTGTCCGATTATCTGATTCATAAGTGTTGACTTACCAACATTAGGTCTTCCTATAAATGTTACAAAGCCTGTCTTAGTTCTTGTGTTCTCTGCCTTAGCGCCGCCGGTAATTCCGCTGGCTGCAAGCATCTCATCTAAATTCATACATTCTTCCTTTCTATTATTCCTGTACCTTGATAAGTGGCTGTATCTTATCAAAAAGCTCACTCTCTTTATTGATTTCCTTGCTGCTTCCCACAACGCAGAAATAATTCTCATCCATTGCACATCTTACAAGTGGTGCAAGCTCTCTTATTCTTTCCACATTACAGTCAAGAACCTGTGCCCTTTCCGCCTTAAGTGATTCATAATCTGTGTTACAGATGTATGCGCCAAATGATCTTGTTCCCTTTGCTGCCGGATTCATAGGTGTATCCATATCACCTATTGTTCCGATTATGAACTTGACCATGTCCCTGTCGCTTACATCAAAATGTTCAAGATAGTCTGCTGCATTTTCATATATATCGTTAGTCTTTCTTAAGTTAGGGTCTCTGTAAGAAACCATATACATGTCACCGTTTCTGTAAGAACCGCTCATGCAGCCGTATGCGCCGCCTTTAACTCTAACATTAATCCAGAGATAATCATACGAGAATATAACCTTAAGCACTCTTAATGCTCCTGTGTATTCATATCCTCCATCTCTGAAGTTACCACATCTTGCAACATACTGGACCTGTGAAGCTGAAGTATATCCTGTCTTGACATTTGCAGGTGTGTACTTTCTTTCGCATGCTGGCATGTCCGATTTTTTCAATTCTTCCGCATACTTTCCGAAAGCAGGTGCAAATGCATCATATCCCTTATCATCAGCAGTAAAGCTGACAATAATATTCTCTTTGTGGAATATATAATCGACAAGTTTGCTTAACTTATCTGCGATATCTTCCTTAAGCTCATCAAACTGTGAGTCAAGCTTCTGTATAAGCTCATAGAACCCATATCCTCTCATCTCGTTAGAATAATATGCATTTCTTGAGAACTGTGCCATACCTGCAAGCATTGCTGTTGAATGTCCTGCACTTGTCATTGTGCTTTCCATTCTTGACTTAAGCTTCGCAATTATCTCTTTAAGTCTCTTATAATCTGAGAACTTTGTCTTATATATAATTTCATTCATCATATCAAGGACGAACTGGATATTGTCATAGAGAACCTTACCCTTAACCTCATACATGATAGTACATTTGTCAAAATCCTTATTATCTGTGTATATGGCAGCATCAGTTGAGATTCCACCACAGTTAATATTGATTTCATTAGTCAGCTCTGTATATGTGTACTTTTCAGTATCCATAAGTCCAAGAACCGAGCTTAAAAGTCCGATATATGGAAGCAGTTCATCAGGCACATTCTTACAGTCGTAGCACATCATTATATATGCAATTCCATTAGTGAACATATTGTGGTGGATTACATCAACACCACCAATCTTCTTAGGGTCAATATATAACTTAGCCGGCTCTCTTGTGATATCCTTTAACTCAAGCTGTGGAATCTTCTCAAGATCCTTCTGGCTTGAAGGTGTATCCTGATATTCCTTTAATGCCTTTGTCTGCTTAACAAGCTCTTCCAGTTCTTCCTTGGAAAGTGTTGCCTTATACTTTGCAAGCTGCTCTGCTTCCTTTGCTTCCTTCTCCTCTGCAAGTCCATGCTTTGGAACAAGACTTAACACTACCTCATGATTATTATTAATAATATTGTCTTCAATGAATTTCTCAAAGAAGCCGTTCTCTGAATTCTTCTTGATTATTTCAAATGTCTCTCCTGCCTCAACATGAACAAATGGCTTGTTCTCATCATAAAGCCAGCTGTCCATCATTGTGAGATAATACATAAGTCCCTTCGGATATGGCCCAAAATCAGCTTCTCTGTATTTGAATTCGTAATAGTTGATTCCTGCCTTAACCATTCTCTTGCTAAGACCGTTCTTAACAATATCAGAAAGCGTGTCTTCAACAACACTCACAAATCTGTCTCTGTCACTTTCATTCGCATTCTTAGTAATAATTGAATACACCGGCTGATACACAGAAGTCTCTAACACACTGTACACATCTGTTCCAATTCCGGCGTCAATAAGTGCCTGCTTAAGCGGAGCACCCGGTGCCATGATAAGTGCATAATCAAGAATCTGTAATGCAAGATAGCTTACTGGGTCTGTTGATGTTCCGATAACAACATTGTAAGAAAGATAAGTGTTATCCTCCTCTGGCTCATCATCAGTAATTGCATACTCTCTTGTCTCATACTTAGGTGCGTCAAATGCTTTCTGGAAAGTTACCTCGGCATCTATATTGACATCATTCTTATCAAAAGCTGAGAGGTATTCGTTATTAAGATATTCAAGCCTCTCATCAACATCAATATCTCCGTACAGATAGATATAACTGTTCACAGGATGATAATATTCCTTGTGATACTTAATAAAATCTTCATACTTAAGCTGTGGTATAGCCTCAGGGTCACCACCGGATTCATTCTTGTATTCAGAATCAGGGAAGAGTGATACAAATGTATATCTTGAAAGCACATCATCTGCTGAAGAATACACACCCTTCATCTCATTAAATACAACTCCGTTATAAGCAAGCTCTCCATCTACATCTTCAAGCTCATAATGCCAGCCTTCCTGCTTGAATATCTCCTCATGCTCATACATTGCAGGATAGAATACCGCATCCATATAGACATCCATAATATTCTTAAAATCTGCCATATTGCAGCTTGCAACAGGATATACTGTCTTATCCGGATAAGTCATTGCATTAAGAAATGTGTTAAGAGAACCCTTGCATAGTTCTACAAATGGGTCTTTAACCGGATATTTTCTTGAACCACACAAGGTAGAATGTTCAATTATATGCTGCATTCCCGTGTCATTATCCGGTGGTGTCTTAAAACCTATAGAAAATACCTTGTTATCATCATCATTAGAAATAATTGCAACTCTCGCACCTGATTTCTTATGCTTTAATAAAAGTCCTACAGAATTAAGATCATTAAGCTTTTCAATGTTCACAAGCTCATATGCACCGTAATCTTTATTAAGTTCGTTATATCTTGTCTCTAAATTCATATTACTGCTTTAATCTCCAATCTTTACAATAAGGAATTATACATATAAATATAATACCCCACAATGTAGGATTTTACCACATTGTGGGGTGAGTGTAAACTTACATTACATATGTAAGCTATAGTATTTATTTGCCGAAAAGACCTTTCTTCTTACCGTGTCTTTCATTGCCTGTAAGCGCCTTTTCATATGCCATAAGTGCGTCCTTCTGCTCCTGATTAAGCTTTGTAGGAATATCAACTATTAAAGTGATATAATGATCGCCTCTCTGTGCTGCATTTCTTACACTTGGCATACCTTTGCCTTTAAGTCTTACTCTTGTACCTGATGCTGTTCCCGGCTTAACTTCGTACAATACTTCTCCATCAACAGTCTTAACCTTGATTTCACCGCCAAGTACCGCTGTTGGATAGCTTATTACAACATTAGAGAATATATTGTATCCGTCTCTTTCAAATTCTGTGCTTGCTGAGATAATAACAGCAACTAAGAGGTCACCTCTTGGTCCGCCATTAACTCCCGGCTCACCTTTGCCCTGTATACGTACGCACTGGCCATTATCGATACCAGCCGGGATATTGACTTCAATAGTCTTCTTGCTGCTTATATAGCCTGTTCCGTAACAATCCGGACACTTCTCCTTAATTATCTTACCAGTTCCATGACAGTCAGGACATGGCTGCTGACTTCTTACCATTCCAAGGAATGACTGCTGTGTGAAAGTTACCTGTCCACGACCACCACATTTGCTACAGGTCTCTGGTGATGTACCAGGCTTAGCTCCTGTACCGTGACAGCTTGAGCACTCATCCTTTAATGTAACATCTATCTTCTTGGTTGTTCCCCTTACTGACTCGTCAAATGTAATTCTTACATTAACTCTTACATCAGCACCTCTTCTTGGTCCATTGCTGTTTCGTCTGCTTCCGCCGCCTCCGAACATACCGCCAAAGAGATCTCCGAAAATATCTCCCATGTCACCAAAATCGAAATCGAAGCCACCTGCTCCAGCTCCACCTGCTCCGCCTTCAAATGCGGCATGGCCAAACTGGTCATACTGTCTTCTCTTTTCAGCATCGCTTAACACCGCATAAGCTTCAGAAGCCTCTTTGAATTTTATTTCAGCTTCTTTATCCCCTGGATTCATATCAGGATGATATTTCTTTGCAAGTTGTCTGTATGCTTTCTTAATAGCAGCGTCATCGGCATCCTTAGGCACGCCAAGGACTTCATAATAATCTCTCTTATCTGCCATGATTGCTTCCTCTTTCTTATTTAATCAACAGAAACTGCACGGAGTTTACACCCCATGCAGTCCTTATTCCAGTCAGTTATTGCTGACAATTAAACCTCTTTGTAATCTCCGTCAACTACATCATCACCGTATGGAGCTGAACCATTAGAAGCACCAGCACCCATATCAGGACCTGCACCTGCTCCCATGTCTGGGCCTGCACCACCAGCAGCCTGCTGTGACTCATATAACTTAGCGAAAAGCTTCTGAGCACTTTCCATAAGTTTTTCCTTGGCAGCCTTGATTTCATCAACCTGTGCATCTGTCATGTTTTCTGGGTCAGAACCATCAACAAGTGCCTTTAATGCGTTAAGGTCAGTCTCAACTGCAGCCTTGTCAGAAGCATCAAGCTTGTCGCCTGCCTCATCCATAGCCTTCTGTGTCTGGAATACCATTGAATCAGCTTCGTTACGTGCATCAATAGCATCCTTACGCTTCTTATCCTGAGCCTCGAACTCAGCAGCTTCCTTAACTGCCTTATCGATATCTTCATCAGACATGTTAGAACCAGCAGTAATTGTGATGTGCTGTTCCTTACCTGTTCCAAGGTCCTTAGCAGATACATTTACAATACCATTGGCATCGATATCAAATGTAACTTCAATCTGTGGAACACCTCTTCTTGCTGGAGGGATACCATCAAGTCTGAACTGTCCAAGTGACTTGTTATCTCTGGCAAACTGTCTTTCACCCTGTACAACGTTGATATCAACGGCTGTCTGGTTATCAGCAGCTGTAGAGAAAATCTGGCTCTTCTTTGTAGGAATAGTTGTATTTCTCTCAATAAGTCTTGTAGCAATACCACCCATTGTCTCGATTGAAAGTGAAAGTGGTGTTACATCAAGAAGAAGGATATCACCAGCACCTGCATCACCAGCTAACTTACCACCCTGGATAGAAGCACCGATAGCTACGCACTCATCTGGGTTAAGAGTCTTGCTTGGCTCATGTCCTGTTAATGACTTAACCTTATCCTGCACAGCAGGGATTCTTGTAGAACCACCAACTAATAATACCTTTGAAAGCTCTGAAGCTGTAAGACCTGCATCTGAAAGTGCATTCTTAACTGGCTCTGCAGTCTTTTCTACAAGGTCATGTGTTAATTCATCGAATTTAGCTCTTGTAAGAGTCATCTCAAAGTGCTTTGGTCCTTCAGCTGTAGCTGTGATGTAAGGAAGATTGATTTCTGTCTGAGTTGTGCTTGAAAGTTCCTTCTTAGCCTTCTCAGCTGCTTCCTTAAGTCTCTGAAGAGCCATTGTATCCTTAGAAAGGTCAACGCCTTCCTTAGCCTTGAAATCATTTAACATATACTGTGTAACAGCATTATCGAAATCATCACCACCAAGCTTGTTGTTACCAGCTGTAGCAAGAACTTCAATTACACCATCACCGATTTCGATAATAGACACATCAAATGTACCACCACCTAAATCGTAAACCATAATCTTCTGCTCATGCTCATTATCAAGACCATAAGCTAAAGCTGCTGCTGTAGGCTCGTTGATAATACGCTTTACATCAAGACCTGCAATCTTACCAGCATCCTTAGTAGCCTGACGCTGTGCATCGTTGAAGTAAGCAGGAACTGTTATAACTGCCTCTGTAACCTTCTCACCAAGATAATTCTCTGCATCTGACTTTAACTTCTGTAAAATCATAGCTGAGATTTCCTGTGGAGTATATTTCTTTCCATCAATCTCAACCTTGTAATCTGTACCCATATGTCTCTTGATAGAAGAGATTGTCTTATCAGCATTAGTAACTGCCTGACGCTTTGCAGGATCACCTACAAGTCTCTCTCCTGTCTTTGAAAATGCAACTACTGAAGGAGTAGTTCTTAAACCTTCTGCGTTAGCGATAACAACTGGCTTACCACCTTCCATTACAGCTACGCAAGAATTAGTTGTACCTAAATCAATACCAATAATCTTTCCCATGATAAAATGTCCTTTCTATAATTAAATTGATTAATACCTTGTGTTACATATGCTTTCTGGCTTATCGCTAGTTAGCAACCTTGACCATGCTGTGTCTTATAACCTGGTCTCTGTATGTGTAGCCCTTCTCAAACTCTTCAACTACGATGTTCTCTCCAACTGAATCATCCTCAACATGCATTACTGCATTGTGAAAATCCGGATTGAACTCACCGCCTAAAGCTTCAATAGGCTTAACATCTGCATCCTCAAGCATCTTTAAAAGCTGCTTGTGAACCATATCCATTCCCTTAGCGAATGGAGTTTCAAGTTCCTCATCTGTCACACTCTTAAATCCTCTGTCGAAGTTATCAACAATAGGTAAAAGCTTCTTAATGATATCTGAGGCTCCCATCTCGAACATAGTAGATTTCTCTTTCTCTGTTCTCTTTCTGAAATTATCAAACTCAGCCATCTGCCTCTTTACTCTGTCCTGAAGTTCTTCTATAACTGCATCCTTAGGATCCTTCTTCTTAGAGCTCTCAGTGCTCTCATCCTGTGCCTCGGCCTTGTCTGATTCATCAGCTTCACATGTATTCTGACTTTCATCAGCCTTACATTCTGATTCGCAGTTGCAGGCTTCTTCTTTCTTAGCATCAGTCTCCTGATTCTTTACTTCATCCTGAACTGTCTCTTCTGATTTCTTTTTCTTTACATCCTTTGACACTTCAATACCAACCTTTCCTAAGTTTTCTTAAATACATCATCCAAATGCGTCTGCATCTCTTTTAAGGTATCAACAACCTTTTCATAATCCATACGCTTCGGTCCAATAATACCAATTGTTCCCTTCATTCCATCCTGCAATTCATATGTGGCTGTTACCACACTACAGTCCTTCATGGACTCAACCGGTGTTTCATTTCCTATATATACCTGAATGCCGTGGTTATCATCTTCAGTCTTATCTGAATCATCCTTGTCATTAACAAGTCCAGACAAGCCCTGTTTTTCCTCCAAGGCATATATAAGCTCACTTGCTTTCCCGGAATCACTAAGCTCCGGATACTTGAATATGTTAGTTGCGCCGCTTGTGTATATCTTCAGGTCGTCAGCCTTACTTATAGTCTCAACAATCGCGTCTAACACTTCTTTAACAATACCCATATGCTCACCTGCCTGGCTCTCCATCTTGGATATAAGTCCCAGATGCATCTCCTGCAATGTAAGACCTGTGAGTGTTGTATTAAGAAGAAGATTAAGCTTCAGAAGATTCTCTGGTGAAATATCCTCGCTGATAGTTATAACCTTGTTCCTTATAAGATTGCCTTCCATAACAATAACTGCAAGAAGCTTATTCGGTTCAAGCTGTGACAGCTGAACAAATCTTAACTTATTGCCAGTTACCTTAGGAGTTGTTATCATCGTGGCATAGTTAGTATTATTCGCCAGAACCTTTGCTACATTCTGAAGAAGTTCTTCCACTCTGTCAACCTTCTCTGATAAGGCATCCTTCATAGAATCAAGTTCTTTCTCTTTATCACCAACCTGCTGTTCTCTTAAGGATATCTCTTCCTCTTTCTGAGCCATTAAATCATCAACATATAATCTATAGCCCTTATCCGTTGGAATTCTTCCAGCAGAGGTGTGTGGCTGTACAATGTAGCCAAGCTCTTCTAAGTCTGCCATCTCATTCCTTATAGTTGCTGAACTTAGCTGTAAGTCAGTCAGCTTGGAAATCGTTCTTGAGCCAACCGGTTCTCCGGTATCAAGATAATTCTGAATAACAGCTTTAAGTATCTTAACCTTACGGTCATCCAGTCGTCCATCCGTCTCCATGGCATCCTCTCCTTTCATCTTGTTAGCACTCATTAAGTTGGAGTGCTAATATCGATACATTTAAGATATCACTACCCTAACATGATGTCAACAACAATATTTCTTTTTTCTATAAATAATTTATAAATTTATTGAACAGAATCTTAACATACTATATAATTCAGCTATAAATATCATTATTATATATAGAGATATTTACCAAGGAGTTACAATGAAAAAGCACAGTTCAAAAAAAACTTTTTTAAAGATTCTGCTTATACTTTCTCTTATCGCTGCATCTGTTACAATATTATCATTCCTTATTGATATGAAAAATTCTTCTCCTGATAATGTAAGTATTAACATAACACAAGTTGGGACTATTTCATCGGATGATTTATCGCGTGGGGAAGTTAATAATTCTGACAATTCACAGGAAGATAATAAAAATAATAATTCAGAGGATTCTTATAAAGATTTTCACAATACAATTCACTCTGAAAATGAACTAAAAGAACTACTGGCATCCGGAAGAAAAGCATATATAGATAATTTTCCGTGTCTGAATCAGTTACCGGAGCTACCTACCGGCTGTGAAGTCACTTCACTCACTATGGTTCTTAACTATCTTGGATATGATGCTGATAAAACTGATATTGCAGCTAATTATCTAGAAAAAGGAGACTATCCTGATGCTAATCCCAACACCACATTTGTAGGAACACCTTTTGATAAAGCTTCTTATGGATGTTTTGCTCCTGTAATCACTGATTGTGCCAATCTGTATGGCGCCCATGCCGTTAATATATCAGGTGCCTCAATTGATCAGTTCTGCCAGTATGTTGAGAACGGGCAGCCTGTTATTGTCTGGGCAACTATGAATATGGAGTCCACTGATTATGGTTCTTCTGTATGGATTGCTAAGGATGGTCAGCTTGTTATCTGGCCCGGTATGGAACACTGCCTTGTTATGATTGGATTTGATTCTGCCAAAAATGAAGTATATATGGCGGATCCTCTTAACGAAAATATAACAACCTATAATTTTTCTGTATTTTATCAAAGATGGCTTGAACTTGGCTGTCAGGGAGTAATTGTTGACAGATAAGTAAAAAATCTCCGGACCTTTATTACACACGGTCCGGAGATTTTTATTTTCTTATAATATTAGATTCCAAGAATCTTCTTAACTTCATCACACATCTTATCAGAATCGCATACAGTATCATGAAGAACTGGTGCTGTTCTGATTTCTTCAATTGCGTTAGGAACTTTGACATTGCTTATCTTGCTAAGCTCATCTACAAGTTCGAAGTCTCCCATTGAATCATACTTAGAATCAATAGCATTCATAACGCTTCTTGTAAACTTATATGGACTTGCTGTTGAAGCAATAACTGTCTTAGTTGTATCACCAGTTTCTTTTCTGTACTTATCATATACAGTTGCAGCAACTGATGTATGTGTATCGATTACGTATCCACAATCTTCATATATCTTCTTGATTGTAGCAGCATCCTCTGCCTCTGTAGCATAATTGCCATAGAAGTCAGCTAACTGTGCCTTCATCTCTTCTGTAATCTTGTACTTTCCTTCTGACTTTAATGATGCCATAAATTCTGCATTCTTAGCTGCATTATTGCCAGCAATTCTGTATATAAGTCTCTCAAGGTTGCTTGAGATAAGGATATCCATAGATGGTGAGGTTGTAAGAACGAACTCTCTGTTTCTGTCATACTCACCTGTTGTAAAGAAGTCATATAATACCTTATTCTCATTAGATGCACAGATGAACTTATTAATAGGAAGTCCCATATTCTTAGCGTAAAATGCAGCTAAGATATTACCGAAGTTACCTGTAGGAACAACTACATTTATCTTCTCGCCATCCTTAATCTCGCCATTAGCTAATAACTTGGCGTATGCATATACATAATAAACAATCTGTGGAACAAGTCTTCCGATATTGATTGAATTAGCTGATGAGAACTGGAATCCGGCATCGTTCATAACCTTCTCTAATTCCTTATCAGAGAAAATGTTCTTAACACCAGTCTGTGCATCATCAAAGTTACCTTTGATTCCAATTACATATGTATTGTCGCCCTTCTGTGTAACCATCTGCTTCTCCTGAATTGGGCTTACACCGTTCTTAGGATAGAATACAATAATCTTAGTTCCCGGAACATTAGCAAATCCAGCTAAAGCAGCCTTTCCTGTATCTCCAGATGTAGCTGTAAGAATAACGATTTCATTCTTAACATTGTTCTTCTTAGCAGAAGTTGTAAGAAGATGTGGAAGGATAGAAAGTGCCATATCCTTGAATGCTATTGTAGCACCGTGGAAAAGTTCAAGAAAATACTCATCTTCAACTTTAACAAGCGGAGTCATTTCTTCTGTATCAAACTTAGAATCATAAGCTCTGTCTATACAGTTCTTAAGTTCTTCCTCTGTGAAATCATCAAGCATAAGCTTCATAACTTCATAAGCAACTTCTTTATAAGTCATCTTAGATAATTCTTCTAAGCTTTTATCTAATGATGGAATACTCTCTGGTACAAAAAGTCCTCCGTCTGCTGCAAGTCCCTTTAATATAGCCTGTGATGCAGTAACCTTAACACTGTCGTCTCTAGTACTTCTGTAGAACATACTCATCTTTAATACACCTCATAATTAATATAGTGTGCCTGCGAAAATGTCGTAGGCTTTTGATATTATACAACAGACATCTGTGCAAAAACAATACCTTATAATAACAAATTACATTCTGTCTGTTTTTAAGCCTCCACAATCTTTCCAGCAATAGCACTTGCTGCCGCTGTAGCTGGAGACGCAAGGAATATCTTAACCTTGCTTGTTCCCATTCTTCCAAGAAAGTTTCTGTTGTTAGTTGCAACAACTACCTCTCCGTCAGTAAGAATTCCGCCTGTTCGTCCACAGCATAATCCGCATCCTGGATGTGTAACAATTGCTCCGGCTTCAACAAGTGTCTCAAGTGTTCCGTCTGCAAGAGCTTCTTTATATATCTTGCGGCTTGCAGGAGTAACTATTAACTTGACAAATGGTGCAACCTTCTTACCCTTAAGAATAGCTGCTGCACACTGAAGATCCTCTAATCTTCCGTTAGTGCATGAACCGATGAATACCTGATCTACTGCTGTTCCGGCAAGCTCTGTAACAGGCTTGATGTTATCTACCTGTGAAGGACATGCAAGAACTGGAACTAAATCCTCTGCATTATATGTAATCTCTCTTGCATATACTGCATCCGCATCTCCCTTTAAATCCTTTAATTCATCTGTAAGTTCTACATTACAGTACTCTGCTGTCTTTTCATCTGGTGTAAAAAGAGCACATTTGGCACCGGCTTCAATAGCCATGTTAGACATAGTCATACGGCTTGCAACGCTCATCTCGTCAATTGTTGAACCTGTGAATTCAAGTGCCTGATAAGTTGCGCCATCTGCTCCAAGGTCACCGATAAGTCTTAATATGATATCCTTTGAACGCACATTTTCAGGAAGCTTTCCATTAACTGTTACCTTGATAGTCTGTGGAACTTTAACCCACATTTTGCCTGTTCCTAATACACTTGCCATCTCTGTATATCCGATACCTGATGAAAATGCACCAACACAGCCGTATGTTGTTGTGTGGCTGTCTGTACCAAATGCGATATCTCCCGGCTTTACATAACCTGCCTCTGTCATTAACTGATGGCAGATTCCGTCTGAACGGTGGATATTCTTCATTCCGTATTTTTCCACAAATTCATTACCAATACGGAAATGTCTTGTATCATCAACCTGACTTGCTGGCACAAGATGGTCATATATAAGAACTGCCTTGTCTGGGTCCCATATCTTAGTAAATCCCATTTCCTCGAATTTCTCTTTAACAAATGGAATGAAAATGTCATGAATCATTACTCTGTCAACATTAACAGTTACGATATCTCCCGGCTTTACTTCCCTGCCAATATTCTTTCCAATAATCTTCTCAATAATTGTATGTCCCATTATTCTTACCTCTCCCTGTCTTAGTCAAGACCATTAAGCTTTCTCATTGCCTTAACAAGTCCGCCTGCATTAAGTATATCCACAAGATTATCAGGAAGTGAAGCAATAGGATATGCCTTTCCATTGTGTGTAATCTGTGCATTTACTTCAACATCAATAGTATCGCCTTCCGTAACTTCGTCGTGAAGGTCTGCATTCTCTATAAGGAGAAGTCCGTTATTAATAGAATTTCTGAAGAATATTCTTGCATATGATTTGGCAATAACACATTTAATACCTAATGCCTTAATAACCTCAGGTGCCTGCTCTCTTGATGAACCACAACCAAAGTTCTTTCCTGCAACAATGATGTCGCCTGGCTTAATCTGACCTGCAAGTTCTGGTCTTAATGGCGAAAATGCATATGGCTTCATATCTTCTACTGTCTTTAATGCGAGGTACTCTGTAGGAATAATGATATCTGTATCAATGTCATCACCAAGCACCCATACTTTACCGCTAAATTTCTCGTTCATAATTACTCCTTTGAAGTTAAATCCTTATCTTATACCATGTCTGCTGTTGCTATCTCGCCCTTGATTGCTGATGCTGTAACAGTTGCCGCTGAAGCAAGATATACGAAAGAATCCTTATGTCCTGCACGTCCCTTGAAGTTTCGTGTACCTGTGCTGATAAGAGTCTCGCCCTCACCGATAACACCCTGACAGCTGCCCCAGCATACAGAGCAGTTAGGATTCATAACAATCGCACCTGCGTCCATGAATATATCAAGGAGTCCCTCTTTCATAGCCTGAAGATATACCGAACGGCTTGCAGGAACTACAAGGAATCTTACCTTAGGAGCAACCTTTTTCCCTTTGATGATCGCTGCGCCAACTCTTAAATCCTCGATTCGTCCATTGTTACATGAACCAAGAAATGCTTCATCAATCTTTACACCAAGTGATTCCTTAGCCGGAACTACATTGTCAACAAAATGTGGCTTTGCAACGATTGGCTGTATTGTTGAAAGGTCAATATCATAAACCTGCTCAAAGACTGCATCATCATCTGATGTAAAGCATGCCTTTGGCTCTCTGCCATGCTCCTTAAGATAATCCATTGCAACATCATCAACTTCCATGAGTGCAGTCTTAGCACCTGCCTCTACGCAGAGGTTACATATTGATATTCTGTCTGCCATTGAAAGGCTGTGTAAACCTTCTCCTGCAAATTCCATTGCTTTATAGTTAGCACCGTTAGCGCCAATCTTTCCAATAATAGAGAGTATTAAATCTCTTGCATATGCTCCATCGTTAAGCTTTCCCTTAAGGTTGAATCTTAATGTTCCCGGAACCATTACCCATGATGTTCCTGTAACCATTGCATACAGATAATCTGTACAACCGACACCTGTACCAAATGCGCCTAACGCACCATATGCACAAGTATGGCTGTCTGCTCCAAATATAAGCTCACCAGGTACTACATGATTCTCCATCATAACCTGATGACATACGCCCTCACCCTCGTAGAACTTAATATCATTAGCCTTGGCAAAATCTCTCATCTTCTTCTGTGAAGCTGCTGTCTTAGGGCTGTCTGATGGAATATTGTGATCTACAATCCATACAAGCTTATCCTTGTCAGCAATATGAGGATTCTTCAACTTCTCATACATACCGATAGTAAGATGTGTTGTTCCATCATTACTCATTAGTCTGTCAAGAGTGACAGTAGCAATATCTCCGGCCTTAACCTGTGAAAGACCTGCTGCCCTTGCGATAATCTTCTCTGCAATAGTCATGCCATGCTTTGCCTCGTCTGCTGTTACAGCTGCACTCTCAGACTCTTCTTTCTCACCATTAAGTGATGCAATAAGACCACCCTGATTAAGAATAGCCTGCATCTTGGCTGGAAGCTTAGTACATGTATAAGTCTTTCCATTAACAGTGATAATTCCATCTTCTAATGAAAGCTCACATTCGTCCCCTGCATTAACTTCATCATGGAGTTCCTTACATACAATAACAGGAAGTCCTATATTAATAGCATTACGATAGAATATTCTTGCAAATGATTTGGCAATTACTGCCTTGACACCTAATGCCTTAAGTACGCTTGGTGCCTGCTCTCTTGATGAACCACATCCAAAGTTGTCATCTGCAACAACGAAATCTCCCGGCTTTACGGCAGAAGCAAAATCAGAGTCTAATGATTCAAATGTATGACTCTTCATCTCATCAATTGTCGGGAACAAAAGATACTGTGACGCAATAATCTGATCTGTATCAACATCTTTATCAAACTTAAATATCCTACCCATTGTTTTCTCCTTATCTTATCCCTGATATAACAGGTATTATTAATAGTCATTTTAACATTTTACCCTATTAAAGTGTGTTTTTCAATCGTTATTATTAACAGAAACGGTAATTAAGCAAAATGTCATTATCCTTAACCTTAACCTGTGTATATGCCCCGCTTACTAACGGCATTGAAGGTGAAAGATGGCCAAAATCACAGTCCATTATAACCGGCACATTATACTTTGCCGCAATACCTGTAACTGCACTGTACTGGTCAAGCCCCATCATTTCCTGTCCGTAGCACAGCGGTCTTCCTATGAGGAATCCCTTCACATTCTTAAACCATCCGGCATTATCCATCTGCCACATAGCCCTTCTGATTGCAAATACATTCAGATCACAGCTCTCTAAGAACCATATAATCCCGTCAGCTGCGTATCTTTCATTGAACTCTTTAACCTTGTCAAAGCTTGTACCCGTAAGATTAACAAGGCAATCCATGCATCCGCCGACAAGCCTTCCTTCAAATGCAATCTCCGTATCACATTCATTCTCACCAACATATTTTCTTAAAATCTTCTTCTCAGTAAGATTGTATTGTGGTGCAGGATTCTCCTCATTCTTTAGAGACTCTCTCTCCCATGTGTCATATCCATGGACCTGTTTTTCCACAACTCCGTTATTGTCCTTGCAGCCTTTTCCACGAAGCACATCAAAAGTATCCACAAGTGCCTGATGCCAGTCCTTCATTGCAAATGCGCCTGCACACGGTCCGTATACACTTGCCGTATCAGTAATCGTATTCTGTAAAAATGTGAAGTTGGTATTATCAGAATATCCAAGATACCACTTAGGCTTTGCCGCCTTAATCCTGTCAAAATCAACATATGGCAGAATCTCACACATCAGTTCACCACCGCCACATGATATAAGCACATCATTGACATTGCTCTCATACATCTGTGTAAGCTCCTTACCGCATTCCTGCGGTGTATTGCTTATTCCAATTCCTTTGTCCTCATAACAGTTAGGACCAAGTTCTACTGTATAACCTTCTTTTTCAAATCTTTTAATTGTCATTCCGAATGCTGTTTTATAAGGCTCCGTCGCACAACCAAAAGATGGTGCAACGAAGCCTATAGTTCCGCCTTCGGATAAGAATTCAGGATATCTCATATGCTGCCTCCTTATCTGTCATCACCCTGCATCAGCCAGATGATTATTCTACATTATTCTTTATTACAAGTATTTCTTTACTACATTGATAGCATTATTGCCTATAATCACACTGTAATGTTCTTTAATAAATGCTGCTCTTTCTTCCTTAGATGAATCAAACTCACCATATTCCAATATGAGATTAAGAAGCATTCTGTACTTTTCTTCTGAACATCTTCCCTTGTGCAATACAAGATAATATGTATTCTCATTTTCATCCTTATATAAAGCATTAGTTACGCCCCATGTCCTTGCACTGGACTGGCATAACTGTTCAAAATCACCAAAATCTGCAATTCTGAATACACCAGCATTAACTGTTATAGGCTTTCTGGTGTTTTCCTTAACTTTAGGTACATCTTCTTTTTCAGATTCAGTCTGATCTTCTACTGGCAGCCCCAGCTTGTCAAAACTTTCTCCCACTCTCTTAAGCATGCTTCCAAAATCATCCTTACCTGATGAAACTGTAAGAAGTATTGAATGATCAGGGAGTGGAGCCAACTGCAATGACATAACATCTCCATTAAGTGTAACTGCTATATTTTTCTGAGCTTCTTCCATAATAATCTCTAACAGGTCATGTATCTTCTCTGCATCATTGTTAAAGAAATCATCTAACGAAATGTTGTTATCTTCCAGATCCTCTGCATTAAGTCTGCACTGGAACTTTCTATCACCAATTTTCTTAAATTCCATATATCCTCTTTTCAAACATAAATAATATATATCAATTAACTATTATTACATATTTTTGCTAATTCTGTCTACTATTTTTCTTGTTAAGACATTCTTGCTGGCAAGCTCCCCTTTTTCATTAACGCATACTCTGCCTCTGTTTCCGGTAACATCCGCATATATCTCAAGTCTGTCGCCATTAATCTTTGCATATACATCACATGTCTTCACATACACATTCTGCATTACTTTATTAATTATATCGTCTTCTATCTCAAAACATACCGCTGTGCTTTTATGTGATATATCTCTTGCTGTACGTACTGCTTCCTTTCTTTCTTTAGTCAGCATAGCGTATATTCCCTGCCCATGCACAGGAACACATTCTCCATAATCCATGATTGTATATCTGTACAACAGCCTGTTATAAAGCTTTGATGCCTTGATATCCTCCAACGTTGTAAATACTGCATCGCATTCTTCTGAATCAAGTTTCTCAAAACATTTTCTTATATCAGGTTCAACTATGCAGCTTATACCGTCATACATATGCACTATCTTTTCTATACACTTTTCTGAATCAATAACAACAACTGCATTCTCTACTATGTCTTTAGTTCTTCTCTTTCTAACCATAACAAGTCTTGGATCTTCTCTTTTTAAGACTCCTGATATTACCACTCCATCCGGCAGGTCATCATCATTCTTTTCCATACGGATAAGCTCTGTCATGCTGACAACAGCCATATCAACCGAGCCAAGCTCAAGTGCTTCACATGCCGCCTCAAAACCTTCATGTCCGATATCTACAATCTTAGCCTGCGAACCTGGCATTCTTGCTATCGTCTGTATTGCTTTTTTTAATTTGATTCTTTCTATTCCGCTTCCATACAGTCCAAGCCTGTACATTGCATCTGTATCTTTTCTCATCTATATTCTGTAACCTTTTAAGTTTTTTGTTTTTTATTATAACATATCCGTCTGAATTGTTGAAAGTATATGTGCATTATGTTTATAATAGTAAGGAAAAAAATTAATATTAAGGAATGGTATGAATCAATGACCTATACTAAATCAAAAAGTATCTTTCTAAAGCTCGCTGCTTTAGTTTTCATCGCGTTGTTCTGCATTATGGTTTTCTCTTCACCTGTCAGGGCAGAAGAAACATCCGCTGCAGAGCTCACTCCTGACATAACACTTTCCAACCAGGGAAGCGTAAGCAGGATGACTGATGGCTCTTACAACACCAAGACCTCATTTTCAGCTGGGGATACAATTCATGTGACTTCTTCTGAAAAAATGTATTCTCTGTACATCAAATGGGATTTAATACCTGATGAGTGGACACTGACATACAATGGAAAAACTGAAACTTTCGGAACTAACGGTTTCCTCCACGAATATATAGATATTCCTGAAGGAACATCCGAGATGACCATAACATTTGCATCAGGCGAAGCTATCTGTGATATGCATGTATACTCACAGGGGCAGGCTCCCGCAGACGTACAGACATGGAAAACCCCATGCGATAAGGCAGACATTCTTGTATTTGCCACACACGCAGATGACGAAATCCTTTTCCTTGGTGGTGTACTTGCAACATATGGTGGAGAACAGAACCTGGCTGTACAGGTAGCATATATGTGTGAATTCTCTTCATCAGCCAAGATAAGAGAACACGAAAAGCTTGACGGTTTGTGGGAATCAGGCATAAAGCATTATCCGGTATGTGGAGATTTTCCTGACCTTTACAGTCAGACATTAGAAGCCGCAAAGAAGCAGTACGTATATGATGATGTTAAATCCTATGCTACATCATGTATAAGACGATTTAAACCTCTTGTTGTAGTAACACAGGATCTTAATGGAGAATATGGCCACGGCGGTCATATGCTATTCTCTCATGCTGTTGCAGAATCAGTAGAGACAAGCAATGATTCCTCTGTATTTCCAGAGTCAGCATCCAATTATGGTACATGGGATGTTCCTAAAACTTATCTTCATCTGTACACAGAGAATAAAATTACCATGAACTTAAGGCTTCCTCTTTCCCGTATGGGAAACCGCACTTCAATTGAAGTACAGACAGCAGCTTATAAAAAGCATGTATCACAGCAGTGGTGCTGGTTCTATGTATCAGATGATTATGAATACAGCTGTGCTGATTTTGGATTATACAGGACTACTGTTGGTAATGATACCGGCAATGATATGTTAGAAAATATTACTACATATGAAGAACAGGAAAGACTCGCTAAAGAAGCTGCCGAAAAGGAATCCATAGAAAGTTCCAAAGCTGCTGAAGAAGCAAGCATTGCTAAAGAACAGCAGGAAATAAAAGCAGCACACAAAGAAACTTCTAAAAGAAAAGTATCAGTGGCAGTAATTGTTATAATTATTGTAATTATTATTGGTGCTGCAGTATTCGGATATATCAGATTACAGCAGTCAAGAAGGAAGCATTCCCGCAGGAGAAGATAATTAAGGAGGTTTTGCCATGAAACTGCTTATTAACATAATAGCAATTATTGTAGTTGCTGTTGTAATTGGATTTCAGTTCAACAGAACAAAGAATCTTTATAATAAAAAATACGATGAGAACAAAGATGAGTTCAAAAAAGATCAGGAACAATAAAACAAAATTAATCATATCAAAAAGGGCTGCCATAATGGCAGCCCTTAAATATTATCAATTACTGATTATTAGTTATTGATAAGCATATCGCTTTCATTGTTCCAGCTGTAAAGCTTTCTGATTTCTGCTCCAACCTTCTCTGATGGATGCTCAGAAGCAAGCTTTCTCATAGCCTTGAAGTGAA
>ENA-OURQ01000234-OURQ01000234.1-human-gut-metagenome-genome-assembly--contig:-NODE-234-length-61222-cov-5.607811_pt1 | contig 61222 bp, 100 predicted proteins | sample MGYA00242105_ERZ508999 | MGnify/ENA primary metagenome ERZ508999 (study PRJEB26280, sample SAMEA2338771) | human gut metagenome | biome: human gut; feature: human-associated habitat; material: faeces...
CGATTTCTTCGTGGTTAATGGATGTACCCGATTGTTCAAGCAGATAGTCGATAATAGACGTGGATGACTTCCCAAAGATATCGGAAACAATAGAATCTAATGCAACATTACAGACAGTAAGAGCATTCTGGTATCTATTCTTTTCACTTGAACGGCAGGAAACAAGCTTGTAGCGATAGCGAGTGTATTCCCTGAGAATACGGACTTTCTTACAAGGAATATAGCTGCCCTTGACAAGGCCAAGACGGAACAAATCCCCAATCCATTTAGAATCTTTGGTATCATCTTTGTTGCCTTTCACTGCCTTTACCCATTTAGGATTGGCAATGACAACATTGATTTTATCTTCCAGAAGATTAAAGACAGGAACCCAGTATTTACCAGTGGATTCCATACAGACATCATGGCAGTGATTGTCAAGAAGCCATTGCTTGAATTCAAGAATTGAATTGTTAAAGGTGGAAAAGCGTTTCTTTTGGTAAGAGGGTTCAATGCCACCAGTAGTTTTTACAATTGTGGCAACGAGAAAAGATTTATGAACATCGACACCACAACAGGTTTGATAAGTAACTTTCATAGACGGACTCCTTTCACAAATGATAAGAAGCCATTGACTGAACTGCCACACAATTAAACCAAGGTGCTTAAACAATTCTTAGTGTACGGATTCATAATACCACTTATTTGTGCTTGAAAAGGCAGAACTTACACTGATTAGTATGCTGTCTAAAACGAAGAAAGTTGTTACAACTTATCCTCCCGTGCTTTGTAGTGTAGCTTCTTACAAACTATTTTAAAGCACAACGTAAAGAGTTAAAACACTTTCATTACTATTTGTGCCGCCGGCTGAAGGCGGCGGAATGGAGATTAGTATGGATAAATATAAAATTATTAACACATGTCTTGTAGCAATTATTATTGTTGAAAGTGCAATTATTTTCAGTCCGGTGTTAACAAAAGGAATCGAATTTATTTTAGGGGTGAATTAATAAGCAGAGGAAGTGATATATGTCATACAATGCATGGGTAGAAGGATATGTAAGGGCAATACAGAGCCCGGCAAATCGTTACAATCCGCATATTTCAATAAAAGAAAAAAGGATTGGAGATTGGATTGTGGCTGCAAAAGTTATTGGCCACGGTTTGCAAACAGTAATTTGCATCTATAATGCGAATACTCAGATTGAACATTATAGAACAAATACAATCGGACCTGATTGCTCCGAAGATGCGCCAGAAGATGTGAAAGATTTTTATAAAAGAGCTTTTGAAAGAAATTTTGAGCAGGTAGTTAATATGGCTGAATTGTGGACTAATTCAAATTCAGGAGGAAATAAATGAACAAAACACGAAGAAAGAGAATCGACGAAATTATTCTTCAGGCAGAAGCGTTGCAGCTTAGCGTCGATGAATTGAAAGAGGAAATTGAGGCTATCAAGGATGAGGAAGAAGAGTACATGGATAATATTCCAGAAAATCTTCAGGGATCCGAGAAATATGCCGCTGCGGAAGAAGCAGTAAATAATCTTGAAGAGGCTATCGATTGGCTGGAAGAAATTTGCACAGATGAACTTACTGGCCTGTTAAGCGAAGCAAAAGTAGAAAATTAGTATATATGGAGGTTTAGATCATGACCAAAATTAATAAAAATGTAGCTATTGTTGTTATTGCAGTACTTAGTTTAATTATCAGTGTATGGGTAATGAGCAGCATTAATGCAGCATTTGGAACCAGTGTAACTACTGCATATGTATTTATCGCCTGGATGATGGTGAATGCGGGACTCATTGGATATGATAAAGTTGTCGGTTTGCAGTAAAATATAATTATAATCAGCAATGTCTGACAGCTCTGCACAGTCTAAAGACTGGCAGGTTCCAAATACTTAACAGCATCACTTAACGACTCTTACATGAATCCGGTTTTCTGATCATTATGATCAGGGGACCGGATTTCTTTATGCAGAACCATGTCTGTTATAGCTGTGGTACACTGACTGGATTTTCGCCGCAAACACTCCGATGAGTGCTTTACGCGGCCGGATCCTGTCGAACCCGTTTGTATGATCAACAGTTGCATTTATAGCGTTCGTAGCTCCGGAGACCGAAGCTCGAAGGATATTTCTTATTCTCTGCAAGAAATATATCCATGCAGGCATCATGTGTTATCAGGAACATAGGGAAGGTGTCGATACATTTCTGTCTGTCGGCAGCCGTACCGGTATCGTTGCTGTTCTTTAGCAGGAACGCCGAATACAGATCTCTCTGTACGTAGTGACTGCCAATGAAACTTCCCCGGCAGGAAAGCTTCTTCCGGACGTAGTCATCCGTTACATGATTGTACTGGCTGGCACGGAAGCTTACGGTATCGATCTTAATTAACTCTCCGCCGCTAGAAGCAAGCCGGCTTTCCAGAATTTTTAGGAATGCCGCAGGTGCGTGGTTGCCTATGGACTTTCCGAACCGCTTCCTGCTCCGGAACCGGCCATCGGCTTTCTTCGTGGCAGACTTCGATCTCCGTGCAAGACCATGGAAAAACATCTTTTCCACGTACACGGTATCTGCCTTCGAGGCAATTTCATTCGCAAGCCGGTGGTGGCTGGCATTTACCGCATCGGCATTCCGGCGCTCCAGAGACTTCTTACGAAACTGAAGTCTCTTGTAATGCTTCGAACGGATCCATTTCTGTGCACCCTTACGGACAGTGCCATCTGGAAGGAAGTTGCCGGGATTCGTGGCACACATGCTCCGGTCCATGGCTCTCTGTATCCGCCTGATCTGCGAGGAACAGTCTTTTGCATCGGAACCGAGCACTGTCAACAGACAGGAATCCTCGGTCACGACAGCCGCCGTGGAAGTTCCGATATCCAGCCCGGCAGTCCCGTGACCAGCCGAATGCTTCACCGGAGGTCTTCCTTCCAGGATCAGCTGTAAATAGTAGTGGTATTTCGTACCCATAGGTTTCCTCCGAATACGGCAGTACTTTACGCGGGATCTTAAAGCCTCCCGGTCATAATCCGTCCGGATCTGCGGCTGGATCACCTGCCAATGAAGCCGGCCGTCCTTAAACCGCATGCCAGAAGTATTGGATTTGCCTTCCAGGGAATCAAAATCATCGTATTTCCTGAAATGAATACATTTTCCATTATCAAACAGATACTTCTCTACAGAACGCCATACGGAAGAAGCAATCTTCTGGGCTGTCATGGAATCAATGTACTTCTGATACCGGTGCTGCTGCACGGAAATATACGCATGCAGCTGGTATTCACTGAGCCCATAACCTCGGCGGATATCGGCAAGCCCCTGATTGATGCGGTTCTTATCTTTCTTGGAAAGATTATCTTTTCTGCGGGTTGCAAGTAGTTCACGATACTCCGGATCAAGTATCAACTTCCGAAGCTGTTTCCTGCAGTGTCGCACAAGGACGTTATAGATCTGCTGTCCACACCAGAAAACATGCGCAAGCCACTGATCCTGCTCAGGAGAAGTATTCAGTTTTAATGTCAAAACGTATGATTCCGTCAATTACTTTCCTTTCTGGAATTCAATATACTGCTTTACGGTTTCAAGAGATACGCTGCCGACCGTGGCAATAAATGCGCTTCGCGTCCATAGGCACGGAATGCGTTTTCTGATGGATGGAAATTCTCGGATCAGTTTATAGGAACTGTCTCTTTTAAGATCCGTGACACATTGCATAATGCCGTAGCGTGGATTACAGCTGATCAGTAGATGGACATGGTTCGGCATAACTTCCATTTCCATAATTTCAAACTGGTGGGATTTAGCAGTTTCGAGAAATATTTCTTTTGTGCGCACATCAATGCCATCTACAAATATCTTGCGACGGTATTTGGGACAAAAGATTACATGGTATCTGCATAGATAAACTAAATGTTCTGATGTATTATATTCGTTTTTCATAATAGAATTATAGCATATTTTCTATTGTTTTGCAATAAAAAAGAAAAACGCATTCATCATCACAGTCTAAAGACGGGAGGCTTTCTGCTATGGTACTTGTAAAGGAGAAAATGAAAGCTTCCGGTATTATGCCGGAAACTTTTTATATTTATAATCTGTCATATTAAATATATCAATGAAGAAAGAAGGAGAAAATATGCTTATAGGAATTACAGAAAGAGGAGATGCCGGAGTCGATTTTTCTTGGGAAGATCCCATCAGAAATCACGAAGTCGATGCTGCTGTTCTTTCACAAAATGTATTACACAAAAATTCTTGGAAAAAGTACTGAAACTTCATCAGGAAGGTTATAAAATTATCGTCCATGCTACATGTACGGGATATGGTGGTACGGAACTGGAACCTAATGTTCCTAATTTTACGACCCAGCTCACAATGATAAAAATGTTGCTCGATGACGGATTCCCAGCAGAACAAATTGTTCTTCGCATTGATCCTATTTTTCCAACAGTTAATGGTATGCGGGCGGTCCGCTGTGTATTATTTGGAAGAGATCCAAGAATCCAAAGATGCAGAATCTCAATTTTAGATGAGTATCCTCATGTAAAAGAACGTTTTTGTAACCATGGATGGACACCCATTTATGGAAATTCATTTCAGGCAAGTGATGAACAATTAAAATATGTAGCGGAACAATTAAAAGAACGTGAGGAATTATTTGGCTTTAATGGACTTACTTTTGAGACATGCGCAGAATCAAAACTTGTTAAAATCGCAAAAGAAATCGGATGCGGTTCATTTATAGAAGAAAGAGGCTGCATATCCGAAAAGGATTTGGAAATTCTAGGTTTTGACAAAACTATGATTCAGGATATGAAAGAAAATCCACAGAATCGAAAAGGATGTCATTGTTTATCATGTAAAAAGGAATTGTTGTCTTACAAACATCCGTGCACTAATGGGTGTGTGTATTGCTACTGGAAAAATTAGATTGAAACTCCCGGATATTATACCGGGAGTTTTTATAGTTAATAATCTGACATATTAATATTATCAAAGAAAAAAGGAGAGAATTAATATGGAAAAGCAAAGATATGTTAAAACAAATATAGGAGATATTCCTTTAGAGGACTATCTTGATATTGAAAGCAGGAAATATGGTTTCGAAGACTATGCAGATTTAAAAAGTAACGGATTGAGCCTTGAAATGCCGGAAACATTTGTGAAGTAAATCACCACATCTCATAAAGGGATGTGGCTTCTGTTTATACACTAATCTTTAGACTAGGGATGTTTAAACAAAATAAAAAAAGGAAGGTAATATAATTTGAAAAATACGATGAACCAAAATACTGAATATGAAGTCAAGAAAAAACAAATAAAGGAGTTATTGAACGAATTCGATGTTTATATGCATAATGTCTGTTATACATCGACAGATGAACATGTTTCGCTTTATGAACATTGGCGTGAACTTATAAGCAGTATTGATGATGTACTAAACTATACACCAGAACAATTATGCGATATGTATAAAAGAACAGCCAGACTGGAAAATAATACTGTAATTAATAATTTACAACCAATGACACCATATAGAATAACAAAGGAAAGTTCCGACCACACTTTTTCAGTAGATGATGTTATTTGGATTTCTGAGAATGGAGATATTAATAGTATTCATGGAAGTGGTTGGATTACGCCCTCTGAATATCAAAAGGAAAGCTTGGATTTTGAATGTGTAGAAGCCCCTGATTATGAAGTACTTAAATATGGAAATAGCGAAGTGTGTCAAATAAAAGAAGTGGAGAAAGATTTTGATGATTAACATAACCATGTATTTGTGACATAAAAGGAGACAAATAAATGAATAGTATTACTGCAGAAGTATTAAAACAAACCTTATTTGATAAAGGATTGGAATCTATCCAAGATTTTTTGGGATATGAAATCGATCCAAAAGAAAATAAAGACGTTATTGATCGTAGGATGGATGAAGCTTTAGACCAGATATCAGAAGCAGAATTTGATGAATTTTGTAGAAAATATGGAGTATATGAAGAAGAATGGAAGGAAATTTGGATGTAATGTGAAAGGAGAGTAATGGACACCCAGGGCTGTGCTTAACCGCACTCCTCCCACGACTAAAGTCACGGGTGTCCGTGTTAAGCGAATTTATGAAAACAAGAAAAGAACTTTTTGAAAAGCTTAGGAAAATAAAAGAAACAGATCGTGTTTTGCTGCTTACACATGATGACATGGACGGAGCCGGAGCTGAAATTGTATTAAAAGCATTGCTTCCAGAAGGGCAGGTGTCTGTTAGGCACTTTGATAACGGGAGCATGAGCCAGCAGATATATAAAATCTTACTGGATGATATTGTAGATAAATACGACATGGTTATTGCATGCGATATTTCTACAAGAGAACATGATTCAGAATTTATTAACTCTTTGGCTAATATTGAAAAATTTATCATGCTGGATCACCACCTCACAAGCTTGTATATTAATCAGTATGAGTGGGGTGTAAGTTGTTCGGAAAAACCTCATGATTCGTTTTTGAACTGGTTTTATCAAAATGCTGCAAAAAATTCTGTTAAACATTCTTCAGGAACATCTTTGCTGCTTGATTATATGGAATATTGTAATTTTAAGCTTGATTTATATTCCAGAAATGTTTTGCATCAGATTGCATGTTTTATTTCTGCGTATGATACATGGGATTGGAAAACGTGTTTAAACGGAAAGCAAATATTCAATGACTATAATTTACTATTTTCTGCATACGGTAACGATGAATTCGTTAAAAGTATGCTGAGCAAAATTGCAGATTATCGTAGTAATGAATGGAATGATTTTGATAAGAGGCTTCTTGCAATTGAAAAAAAGAAAAGAGCCGAACATGTAAGGCGTATAGCGACCAATATACGCTTTGGTTTTTGGGATATTCCGTATAATACTTCTAAGATAAAAGAATATAGCATTGCATATATTGAAGAGTCTAAATACATTTTCGACATCTTCGATTACATGAGGGAAACTTATCCAGAAATTGATTTGTTTATTATCAATTATGGAACCGGTATTTCTATCCGTAGTGATAAGGAAAATATTAACGTAGGCAAGATTGTAAAAACATTTGGTGGAGGCGGCCATAAAGGCTCCGGCGGGTTTAAACTCTCAAAAGAAAAAATCCAGGATTGCATTGAGGAAAGCACAGGAACAAAATTCTTTTTTCAGAATTAGTGTTTTTTTGAAAAAATCTGTCATATTAATAATGAAATAGTACTCTATTTCTAATTCCCCCAACAACATTTGTACTCGAAAACGGCGTTGTTTTTTAGCAGCGTCGTTTTTGCTTATAATAAATTTAAAACGATTTTCTGTCATAATATTTTTATATAAATGAGAATAGGAGAAAAATATGGAAATGCTTAACAAGTTTAAATTACACGATAAAGTATTTGTATCCAATCTGGATCTGGAATATGAAAAGAAATTCGGTCGTCAGCGTTATCATAAAAGTTTCTTCGGTGAAGTAACTGAATTGTTAACGAAAAAGGGAATTGTTTACGCAACTGTAAAATTTCCTGGAACACCCAATGGTGTAGAGCAGGAATGGGTTTATACGGAAAGTGAGCTTTCTTTGGTTTCTGATTTGGATAATATGACATTGAAGGAAGTTAAGGAAAAGTACGGGGTAGAGATATTTGCAGAACTCTAATATGTATAATATTGCAAATACTTTATATCTGCCTTTTGTCGAAAGAATCCGATATAATACTTCGGTTAATCCGTTAAATGAAGATGTTATAATCCAGAAAACAAACAACGGATATGATGCAGAAATCAAAAATTTGGATCTCAGCTTTCTTAATTGTTCATAAAAAATAATCCGTCGTATCCTTATGAAACGGCGGATTTCTTTTGTCATTTTCTGACATATTAAAAATATCAAAAGATAAATGGAGAAAGGAGACTTGGAACATGGATGTAAATAATCAAAAAAAACTAACATTTTATTGGGTGTCTCTTTTAATACAAGACAATGAGCATAGTGAACCATGGTTGGCTGCTATGACAGACAGCTGTATCAGTATGAAAGAAGCTATGGATGACGTAAATAAGGGGCGTGAAAATTATCGGGTACTCTCCGCATGGATTGATACATTTGATGAAGATAATAAAAAGACAACTGTGTTCCACGAATGCTATGTAGATGCAATCGGTAAGGTACATGAACCGGAAAGGAGTAAATAATGTATCTAGGAATTACAAAATTGGCTGAGTTAATTGTGCTTGCCGCGAAAAATGTTTCTGAAAAATCATGGTGTACACAGATAAATATAGGACCAATTCTCGGCATTAAAGAAACGGATAATTTTTTTGGCGAAATTAATGTGATGGATGATAGTGGTTATCGGTATATTGTAATAGGTAATACAAAGAATAATCTTACTGTTATAAGGGGTCGAAAAACGAAAAAAGAAGATCATATGTGCTATATGTTTTTGTACTGGGAAAACTGTGAATATCAGAACAATAAGGAAATATGGAAATATGAATGTTTCCCAGAACAAAATGAAATAGCGAAGCGTTTACAAAAAGTTTATGAATGTATTCCTTTAATTTCAATGGATAAACATAACAGTGATAGCGATGAATTCTGGTATGAAATTAGAAATCAAAAATCACTCGAATATTTATCAAAAGTAGTCAAAAAATATGCCGATGTTATTGCGGCCGATGAAAGATCAGCAGAAGAAATATTTGCGGATAGGCCATATTAGTATACAGTTGTAAATATTTGCGTTAGCTAATTTATAGGAGGATTGAGTCAATTTATGAATATTCAAAATATTTCTAAAACAGATAAAAAAGTTGTAGTTGAGTTAAATTCAGATGATTTAGTTAATATTTGCAATTCCTTATATGCAACATATGACAGAGATAAGAAAAAACCAAGATTTTTGCAGCTTTATAGTGATTTAATGATGGCCAGAGATTTATGCCAGTATGGTCATTTGGATGATTTTAGTCTTCAAAGCATTGTAAAATGCCGTAATAGCTCCGAACAAGGATTAGACGGGGTATTATCTGACGATGACATTGATACCTTCAATTCCTATCTGGAGAATAACGATATTCCCGCGGCATTTGGTAATTCTGACTGGTGTGCCGTCTATAAGAAAATCGTTGGAGAATATGGAAAATTAAGGGCCGGAGAAAAAATGAAAAACTGGATGGCCAGAGAGAAATAGAACAATGACTAAAAAAGAATTATTAAAACTAATCGAATCAAGCGTAAATGACATTTTTCTGAAATATCAGCAGGCTAACAACATTGAAAGCGGTGACATTACGCCGCTTCAGTCTTTGAGATTAGATGATCTTCAGGAAAATCTTGCAGATATTATTATCGAAGTTGGAAATAATTAAAAAATGGAGGAAAATTATGAAACATACACGGGAAGAAATTAAGAATCAGACAGAAGCGTGGTTGGATGAGAGATGGCAAATCGCCAATATGGATAACGCAAGACCTCAGGATATGAGTTATTACGATGGAGCTATAGAAGCTCTTGTGTTTGCAGGATATGATTGGGAACGAGACGCACAGGGCAAGCACACGTTATACATGTTTTAAACAAAAAGGATCATACACATTTGTGTATGGTTCTTTCTTTTTATCTGTCATAATAATATAAAATAGCACCTATTATTTTATTTGACAGCAAGGGGGTTTCATGACACAGAAGAAAAGATATTCGCCGTACATGCAGGACAACATGGCACATTCCCTTCAGGAAGAATTAAATTCGCAGCCACATATTTCTTCAGCGGCTACACGACATAACCGGGATAAAGCAAAACACATGAATATAGGCTATGTTGTGTTTCTTACTTTTGCTTTACTTTTATGCGCAGTTATATTAATTAACTATATCCATTTACAAGCTTCCGTAATTTCACATATCAATGAAATCACCAGATTAGAAACAGAATTAAATACTTTAAAACGGAGCAATGATGAAAAAAAGAACCGCTTGGAAAGCAATATAGATTTAGAATATATTCGACAAATAGCAATAGGAGAACTCGGTATGGTTTACGCAAATGAAGATCAAATTATTTTATACAAAACACAAAAGCATGATTCTATGCGGAAAAATACTGATTAAAAAGAATAAACAGAATGCACAAAATTTGCTGATAATAATTGGCAGTTTTCCATATATGGCATACGGTAAATAAATGTTATTCTGTCAGTAGATCTGTAAAAAATAAGCAAGGGAGAAAAACAATGAAAAACAATTCAAAAAAGAAAATGCATTTATTTACTATAGTAAGCGCTATGGTATTTATGCTTGCAACAGTTTTGACCGGCTGCGGGAGCAACACGACCATTAATTTAAATGATTATCTCATAACAAATGTATCAGGATATAATGGATATGGTTATGCTACCGTAACAGTTGACTGGAATCGGCTCGAAAGTGATTATGCTGATAAAATAGAATATACAAAAGCCGGAAAGGAAAATATGGGAGTCCTTGGTGAAGCCATGGAACCTTATGAGCTCCTTTATGATAGCATTTCTGTTTCTGCGGAAAACAGGACAAGCCTTTCTAATGGAGATGAAGTCGCATATACTTGGGAGGTCCCAGAGGAAATATCTAAGTATCTTACCGTTAATATCAAATACGAGAATGGAACTTTTAAAGCTGATGGTTTAACAGAAGCGGAGAAGGTAGATATATTTGCTGATTTAGATGTTTCTTTTGAAGGAAGTTCTCCAAAAGCATCTCTGGTAGCTGTTTACAATGGATCATATTTAAGTGCTACTGACTTTACCGTTGAAGGGAATACTGAAAATCTCAAAAATGGTGATGAAATCACCATAAAAATTAATGAGGATGCCATCCAGAGCTGCGCAGCAAATTATGGGATAGTTCCTGCAGAAACAGAAAAGAAATATACTGTCGATGGATTAGATACACTGATCACAAAATTGAATGAAATAGATAATGCAGCGCTGGAACAATTCCAAGCAGAAGCGGCAGATGTTTATGATACCACGAAAAATGATAATTATTATGGTGAAACAACTGTTGAGGGCATGGAATATCTCGGAAGTTGTCTGCTAGTAAAAAAGACGGATAAAGATACGGCAGATAATGGACTGATTATGGTATATAAAGTCCAGCTTAAAGATACCTATTCTACATTTAGCCAGACAACAGACTATTACTGGTGTGTAGATTATTATAGTCTGGTTCAGAGATCGGATGGAACGTTATCTTATAATAAAGATTTGATCGGCACCCCTAAGAACTGGATCACTGTAAACTCTGATACGGCATTCTGGAATCACTTTGGTTATGCAACGTTGAATGAATTGTATGATAACGAAGTTGCAAAATATGCAGACGATTATGACATCGAATCTAATTTGATTATGGAATAATTTAAATGATAAGAAAGCATCGTTTTCGATGCTTTTTTATTTGCAACAAATTATTGTATTTCTATATTTGCCGCAGGCATAAATTTAAAGATAAATTTGCGAAAAAGCTATGGGAAAATAAGTATAGGTTTCCATACATTTATATATTATTTTTCTGACATATTATATACATCAGAGAAAAATGGAGGAGAAGAAATGCTTGTAGGAGATCTTATATATAACGATAATTTTAATTTAACTGCAGATTATGCCATTTATAATTGCGCAGAAGAAAAATTTTGGTATCAAGAAAGGCCTGTCTTTAATTCCAAAACCGATAGAGGAAAACCTAAAGACAAAATATTAGATTTGGAAATCAAATATATCACCGTACAAAATAACGTAATTATCATTGAAGCAAAAAAGAGAGGAAATTAAAATGAAAGATTATTTGGTAACAGTTACAGAGACGTATACTCATACATATCACGTAAGAGCAAACTCAGCAGAAGAAGCAGAAGATATTGTAGCTGATAATTCGGATGGCTGTAATGTATATGATGATTATAATGAATCAACATATAATGCTCGGAAAGCAAACGGAGAAGATCTTTCTCTTTATGAAACCGTCGAAAATCCTGATAAAGAATAGGAAAGTGCTGTCAATAACCCATCACTGAAGTGACGGACTTGTAAAAGCCTGATATTGACCGGAGAATCCAGAATACCTCCGCTTACACCACGCATACGAATTTTTTCTGGATTCGTCCAATAAGGCGATTGCCGGAATATACTCCGTCACATTTGCCGCACAGGTTGATGTTCTTGTAGAAGCGAATTCCCCGAAGGAGGCAAGAGAAAAAGCGGAAAAAATGTTTGGTGCATACTATGAGACAACGAACTTTCACTGCACATATTTGTCGGACATTATAAACATTACTAACAAAGACGAAAATGAGGTATAACACATGAGAATTACAAGATATACTACTGAATTAACCGACGATAAGATTACCGCTGTAGTAAAGGAAAATAGCAGCAATTACCAGATTAGTAACCTGAATTGCCCGGAAAATATCGTCCGGATGATGAACGATGTTTTTCACGCAGGCAGGAAGGCGGAAGAATACGTTTGGCTGATCGCCGCGAACACCAAAATGAAGCCGATTGGTCTTTTTGAGTTGACCCATGGATCCGTCAATGCTTCCCAGTTGGGATCGCGCGAAGTGTTCGTCCGTTTATGCCTCTTAGGCGCCTCCTCCTTCGTGGTGGTTCATAATCATCCCTCAGGCGACCCGTCTCCGAGCACAGACGACAACGCTACAACAAAACGTCTGAAAAGTGCCGCGGATATCATGGGAATTCCGCTTGTGGATCATATTATCATCGGCGATTCTGCGTTTTATTCATATGCGGAACATAATTTTTCATAATCGAATATAGTTGAAAAACGTCGGTTTAATTCCGGCGTTTTTTGTACCTGTTATTCTGTCATAATAATTACATCAAAGAAAAATGGAGGGAAATAATATGGAAAAATATATACCTACAATTGGCGATGTTGTTTTATACGGCGGAGGTACAGCTCCGAAAGTTGTTGTGGATATGATAAATCATGAAGATCTCGGCAGTTGTTGTTATGATAGAAAATATTTTCTTTGTGATGAATCTTTTATTAAAAACAGTAATGGCATGATTTCAAATAAAGAAATCGAAAGACATGGAATTTGGGTTGAATTTCGTGGAATGAACATTCCTGATATCAGAAAATGTGAAGATATTGCACCGTATGCGATAGAACCTGTGCAATATTATTCTTTTAGACAAAGGAAAAGATACAGCAAATAGGAGAAAACATGAGATTGTGGACAATACAGCCGGTTGAGGTTGTTAATATTCTCGAAAGAGACGGCGTTTTTACCTGCGATCCGGAGAAAAGTAAGTATTACAATGATTTTCATGACGCATATCTCTGGATTGCCGCTGAGATGGACAAACGAAATATTCCGCATCCGGATGGTTTGAAACTTCCTTTGTGGGCCTGGCATACGAGAGACTGGAAACATAAGAAACCGGATCTCAGAACGACGGGACTTGGAACTCCAGGAAAAAGATACGCCTGTATTGAATTTGATATCGATGATAAGAACGCTCTTTTGTCAGATTATAACAGCTGGCATTACGTTTTAAATCATTGTTGGCTTGATGATAGTCAAACGGAAAATGAATGGAACACCCTTTGCGACTGGTTTAATTCATTAAAGCCGGAAGAAAAGGCAAAATTAACCATTGAAAGCTGGCAGAAAATATTTGACGTAACCAAGCGGAAGAACGACTGGTTTACTAATGGTCGCTACATTCAGGCTACTTTCTGGGAACTTCAAAAAGATATTATTACAAATATCAGATATTTTGAATCAAAATAGGAGAAAAATAATATGAAAAACTTTTTTAGATTACTTATCGAAATGTTTATTATCTGGATTGCCGCAGCTTTGTTTCCTGAAAGAATCGCTTATGATTCTTACCGGACACTGGCTCTCGTGGCTGTAACTTTTGTGCTTACATGGGCAGTAATTGGTTTATTGGCGGAGCTGCTTAGTCTTATCATTATCATCTGCAAGCTAAAAAAATTCATTACCAAGTGCGCTATCGCATTTTTTATAATCGTGGTAATCATCATCTCAATTTTTACAAACTTTGCTGGACTTGTAATTGCAAGCCACATTGTTCCAGGATTTGTAATAAACGGCATAGGAACATACATCATTCTTATGATTTTATTTACAATATGTACAACAGAAGTATCTGTTAACAAAAATTAATACTTAATGTAATGCGCCGGTCAATATCCGGCGCATTTCTTTATTCTGCGGTTTTCTTTCATAATAGTATTACTAATCAAAGAAAAATGGAGGAAAATAAATGGCTTATATTATGAGAATTGACACAACGAAATATAAAGATCACAAAAATATCAGCCGGAAGAATTGGGAACCCGGAACAATGGATGATTATATGCATGCAATTAACGGAATTTCCAGACGGCTCCGTAGTAAAAGAGAAATACTCTGGCAACTGAAATTATTCCAGGGAGAATCGTTTCTTTCTTCGGAATGGAGTGAAAACAATCCAAAAGAAAACCATGGTTTGTCTGACAGGTATGTCAAATTTCTTAAGAAGAACCAAATCACGTACCATGACAGATTGTGTGACTGCGAAAGAACAAGACCTTTGTCTGGATATGGTTTTATGCAGGGGTATTTCGATATCGACAAGTACCTAAATATCCTTAAGGAAACAGGAGTGATTCAGATCCCGTTTTCGGCACTATACGATATCAGACAATATGATAAGCGCATGAATGGATGTTACATGGAAATTAAGAAAATATAACGGAGGAAAATAAAATGAGTTGGATCGGTGGAGAATTCATACTTAACGATGTCAAAAAGAAAGACTTAGATGCAGCAGCTGATAGAATCAGGTATGCTGTAAGAAGCAATGCAAATCTTGCGGAATTTCCCAATATGGGAAGCAGGATTAATCCGTTTAAACATATCTGTCCTCAGATACTCTTTAACGGCTATGAGGAAGCAGAAGAGATTCTGGAAAGAAAGCGGAGTGAATGGAGCCGCAATTATACCGGCTATGTAGCTTTCCGTGATCTTGAGTCTGTCAACAAAACAAAACGCATTATTGAATTAAAAGAAAAAATTGAATCGGAAATTGAAAAGAAGATCCGGTACGGTCTGGATAATAATGTGAAAGACCAGAAAGCAGATTACATTGGCTGCCGTAAATGTGGTTCAAAGATCAATAAGACCTACATTCAGGCAAACAGATGCCCGGTATGTGATTTTGATCTTCGCTCGGACACTTTCAAAAAGCGTATGGCCGGCTATCAGGAAAAGATCGATAAGCTGACGAATGAGCTGAATGAAGAGAAAAAGAAAAACACTGCAAAGGTACCGGTAAAATATCTGGTGATGTATGAAGAATATGTAGGATAATAATGGAGGAAAAATCATGAGTGATTATATTGCTGACTGGCTGATCGGTATAAGCAACACAGACGCTGACGGCGTCACTGTGTACCGTTTTCGCGGCACAAGAAAAGATGTCAAAGAGTTGCTGGTGAAATTAGCGGCTCAGGACAGGGAAAACGACCCGGATGGCTACGATCACGGCACAGAGCTTGCCGAAGACGTACAGGAAGACGGACCCCATAAATATCAGGCATATACTGTTTTCGCAGATTCTCATATCGATTACACGGCACAGGAATTTTGCGATGTACGTTTTCTTAATGATGATGGAATGGTTATGGAATAGGAGAAAAATATGAAAGTGATATTTAAGAAAATCAATTACAAAGAAGTAGAAGTGCCGGACGGAACATCTCTGGAAGAACTTGAGAAAATGGCCGAAAACTGCGATGTTATCGTCGGAGATACGACCGAAGCCGACTACGAGATGAACGTAAACGGCGAATGGTATAGCATTTTATAATTGCATTAAGAAGAATGGAGGATAACAAAAATGATATTTTTTATTGTAAAAGTGAACGAATTTCAGCTGGCTGATGAAAAAGCATACGGTTTATTCAGAATGAGAACCGCAAAGTTCAACGGAGAGAAAGCATTGTACGAAAATGCGTATCTGGTAGCGGGATACACTACGGATTCGAAAGAAATTTTCGAAAGGGTACGTATTCTCGATAATGTTTTGGTCGATCCTAAAAACAATACTGAATACTTCTTCGAAGCAGATAGCCTGAAAGAAGGCGTTGAAAAGTTCCAGAAGATCATGGAAACAGGCATTGAAAACTGTCGTTGCAAAGAATTTCAGAGAGTTATGTTGATGCATGACGAACTGACGGGAATGCTTGTGTGGCTGGATGATTCCAAAAAAGGGTGCAATGCCATGGGATACTACGTTACTCCCGGATATTTCGTAACTTCCAAGGGCGAAGACAAGGGCGGAATGATAACCGAGAGGCTGGTTAAGCTCAATTTAAAACCGGAAGATTATAAGTACGCCGGAAAAATTTATAAAATCGAGATTTAGAAACAAGCGTCCGAAAGAACACTTATTCTCTGCAGAAAATCCGCTGCATCTACATACTGTGAATCACCACACACCATAAAGGAGTGTGGTTTTACGGCAAAGTTTATAAAAATATTTTAAGGCATCCGGAAGGATGCCTTTTGTATTCCAGGTATACTTTTCTGTCATATTAATGGCATCAAAGAGAAAAATGGAGGATGATATCATGACAAAAGAAAATTTTGCAGAAGAACTCAGAAACAGGCTTCCGGAATATATGCCGGACAGATATAAGAATCTCACATTTAGCGAGAAAAAGACAAATAAGAATAATGGAGTTGAGTTGACCGGTATTCTGGTTGACGACGGCAGCGGATGCGCACCAGCAATTTACATCGACAAAATGTATGATAACTTCTGTGATAAACCTGACTTTGAGAAGATTATCCGCAATCTTGCAAAAACCATCGTCGATGTGATGGACAGCAAGCCGGATACGGACAATATCCTGAAGAAAATTAAAGAAGGATTCACTCATGTTATTCCGAAACTGATCAATGCAGAAAAGAATCAGGAATTGTTGAAAAACTGTCCGCACAGATTTTTTCTTGATCTGGCGGTTGTTTACGAAATTATGTTGGGAACTAATCAGTTCATTCTTATTAGGAACGGAATGTCTGATTACCGCGGTATGACGGAAGAGGAGCTGTATGATCTTGCTGTAGAAAACATCCGGAACCAGAAGCAGTTCATTTCACTTGCTCAGATGTTTGCAGGCATAGTTGGCGAAGAGGCAGATTTGGAAGAATTTCCGATGCTTATCGTAAGAACCAAATGCAAAACTCATGGAGCGGGCATAATGCTTTGTGAAGATGTTTTGGCGGAAGTAGCCGAGAAATTTCAGAGCGATCTCTATATCCTGCCGTCAAGTATTCACGAAATTATCGCTATTCCAGCTGATTTTGGAGACGATGTAGCTAGGCTTAAAGACTGGGTAAATAGCGTCAATCAGACGGAGGTGGCTCCAGAAGAATTTCTTTCTAATTCTGTTTACTTCTTTGACAGGAAAACCAAGAGATTATCTATCGAAGAATGATTATAAGAAAACCCGCTTTTGACGGGTTTTCTTTTGTAAAATTCTATGCAAAAAATACTACATCAGGGATTGACATTGGTTATAAAAAAGGACCGAAAACGATGGTTCATACAGAGAAGGATATACAAAAATTGTTACAATATTAGAAGAAAAAACAAGAAGGAACGGCACAGTTTTGTGTAGAGAAGGGAGAAATACTAAATGGATAGAGAAATTTACAAACAAAAATTTATGGAAGCAGATTCTGTGAAAATTCCTATGGCAGAGTTTCAAAAAATTATCAGTGATTCTATTTATCCTGTAACCGGATCTAAAAGAGGATATAATAATTTACTGATCGCTATAGAAGAATGTGCGGAACTCGTCGAAAGTTTTGGGGAATATACATCCGGCAAAGATAAAAATAAATATGGGGTATATGAGGAATTAACAGATGTTTATTTGACACAGTATTATGTTATGAATGTCCTTGGTATTGAAGAAAAGGATATAAAACTGAACACAAGATATAGAACAGAAATGGATGTATTCGTATCATTAAGCAAATTACAGTTTAGTCTTGCAAAATATATGCGTAAAGCTGAAACCCTTCCCTTGCAGGAAAGAAAACAGATGATTCATCAGATCACAGAAGATTTATCTGAAGTAAGAAGTAGTCTATTATTTTTACAAGGATATATGTTGATGACAAAAGAAGATCTATTTAAGTCTATCAACGTAGTCATGAACAGACAGAAGAGTAGAAATGAATTGCAGGACCCACTGGGATTGCAGAAAGATACGGAATAGATAGTAGAAAATATATTGTGAATCACCACACACCATAAAGGAGTGTGGTTTTACGGCGAGATTTATAAAAATGATTATGAGAAAAACCGCTTTTAGCGGTTTTTCTTTTGCAAAAATTCTGTGCAGAAATTCCACAAATTTCAGAAATCTGCCATAATAAGAATAGGAATATGAAAAAGGAGGAATTTTTTGTGAATATTGCCCCTTTTATTGCCGCAAGCATAGCCGCAAATATGGCGGCGCGAACCACAAATTTTGATGAAGAAGATAATGATCGCAAATTTCACGACTCAAATCGATTGCTACTTAATTACCAGGGAGGAGAAGGTATGACTATTACACCGAATGAGAAAATCGTAAGCGTAAATATTACCCAAAATACTGAATCATATGCGCCGCAGCAGCGAAGATTTGAGGCATCCAGAAGACTATCCGATTCCGACAAAGATACCGTTTATGCAAGGACAATGGATGATATCTTACAGGAATTGATGACAAAATACAATGCAAAAGAATTTACACTTATGCCTGCCTCTACTTGCAATAGCGATTCCGGTGCTATTGTCGACGGATGGTTGTTAATCATGAAATGCGAGAATGAAAATTAATCAGACAGGAATTGTTTATAGTTCCTGATCTGTCCATACAACCTTTCTTCATATTTTTCAGTCATATTATATACGATTAAGAAGAATGAAGGAAAAGCAAATGTCATTTGTACGGAGATTGCATGCGATGGCTGCGGAAAATGTGATTGCAGAAAGAATAGAAAGCAGCTGAAAGAAGAAGGTTGGATATAGGATTGAAAAACGTCGGTTTGTGCCGGCGTTTTCTTTTGCTCTCATTTATCCTTGTCTTTACAGTCATTGCAATTATTATACAGGTGTTATCTGGTTTTCTGGAACTCTTAATTGCAAATCTCTTTGTTCCCGGCTTCGCTATAAACGGTGTAGGAACCTATGTCGTACTTGCGTTGGGTTTTTCTTATTGCTCGGTTGAAGTGAATTTAAATAAAAATTAAATAGAAATGTCAGTCTACCCCGACGTTTTTATCTGCAAGTATCCAATGTTTCACAAACTTTACACATATAAAATCTATCATAATAATTATATCAAAGAAAAATGGAGGAAAAATATATGTATATTATAAACAAAACATCAAAAATCGGACGTGTTTTCCCCGACAATAGCCCGAAGGGTAGTGATGAAGGAGATGAAGGTTTTTTATATGATTTTGAAGATAGTCATATATCCGACCTTGTATCAACAATTGGAATCAATGCCATGCTGGGAAAAAATGTATTGTCTCTTGGAGACAGCGGCGTATGTGTAGAAGTCATTTTTACACAAAAAAGCGGAGCGGAAGGAAAAATTGAATTCGAAAAATACGTTAAGGATTTCATTTCAATCACAAAAGAAGCTTTGCCTTCAATGAGTAAGGAATATCGTGATTTCTATAATCATTTTGTAGAAGATTACGAAAAAAATGGCTTGCAAATGTTTTAAGCCATAAGAATTAAAGCGTCCATTTGGACGCTTTTTTGTGCAGAAAAATATAGACAATAATTCTATCATGCCGACAGCTCTGCACAGTCTAAAGACTGGCAGGTTCCAGGTACATAACAGCATCATTTAACGATTCTTACAACAGATCCGGTTTCTAATCTTTGCGGTCAGGAAGCGGATCTGTTTATGCAGAAAATACTTTATATATAAATATCTTTCATATTAATACTATCAAAGATAAACGGAGGAAAAATATATGTTAGAAACAATTAATAAAATGGGACCTATCATCGAGCCAACTACTCTTTTTGTGCTGATCATGTTCTCGATTCTGATTGTGACTGCATTATGTATGCAACCTAAGAATAAATACAAAAAGCTGCTTGCAAGAAAGAGAGCAGGAAGCACCGGCGGCAATAAGAAAAATAAACAATTATATCTTCTTCGGACGCTGGACCAGATCTCAGAAACGAATCTGCTGCCGGAATATCTGAAAAATAAACTGTTCTACATCAGGGACTGCGCTCATCATTTCAAACGCAATCATCTGTTCACTCTCGGATCCAGACTGGAGACTTATTATATTCCAGAGATCTACAGTGCATTCACAGGATATAAAGCTTCTCTCGAATACGGAGGACAGGAAAAAATTGAAAACAGCTACGCTTTTCTCGAGAATATCATCACAATTACCTATGAAGAATTTAAGAGAGAAGAAGTAGCATTACAGAAACTCAATGAAATCCGCCAGGCAGCCTAACCCGGCGGATCCATCTATGGAGGAAATGTGACGCGTTATGATGCGAAAACAGGAATACTGACAGAAGACGTCTGACATTTTCCTTTTATTTTCTTTCATATTAATTTTACAAAAGACAAAAGGAGGAAAAATAACATGGCAGGAATTGTATTCAGAATTGATAAGAAACCATTCAGCGAAGAAATCGAGGGCGTATATGCTTTTTGTAGTGAATGTGACCCGGAAGGCGTTGGCGGAGGTCCTGGTGTACTTGGGCAAATACCGAAGTGTGACTATTGGGACAGAAGCAGCGATTTGGTTACCGAATTTGATGTTGAATCATTCGCAAAATATCATCGCTTTTGCCCGACATGCGGCAAAAAGATAAATTATTCGGCAAGAATCACGAAACAAAACTATTTAAAATAATTGGAACTTAAGAAGCCAGACTCAATAGTCTGGCTTCAGACTGTAGACAAAGCTCCTTCCTGTGAGGGAGCTTTTCAAAAAGGAGAAATAGACAATATATTTCTTATCACTTGTGTCATAACATTTATGGTCTATGCATTAATCATAAGAAGTACGGAAGAAAACAATTAAACCATCGAAACGTAGATTTACGGTGAAAGTGAGGAACAATAATATGAAAATTGTTATTATTTATACATTACAGACAGACGGAGATTATAGTTTAGATAATCCGAAAAAGTTTGGGTGCATTAAGGAAGACGGATATCATTACTCTGGAACTGTAGAAATTGTATCCGATAAAAAATCTTGCTGCTTGATGGAAGCAAGAAACTTTTTATATAAGTTTTTATGCGATGGACTACACGTGTCATATACCCATGCCTGGCTTCTTAAGGATTTTTATGATTTGATCGAATCATTAGTTAATAAAATCGGTCATTATAAACCTGATGAATCTGGTAAATATATGTATGAAGAGTCCATTGGTGGAAATTATAGCGGAACAAACTTTAAGATTTTAATCATAGACTGACAGCTCTGCACAGTCTAAAGACTGGCAGGTTCCAGGTACATAACAGCATCAGTAAAAAAGGAGAAAAATATTTATGTTAACCTATTATAATGGAGAAATTTCCGTAGATAAAAAATATGCAAAACAGTTAGTGGAAGCATTCAATACAATGACCTCCCTGAGAGAAACGTGTGAGGAAGAAGTTCTCAATTCAAACACTGACGGAAAGGCTGCTATTTATTTTGAATACGAAGAGGGCGGAGACAATACGGACGCTCTCGTAGATATGGCAAATAAGCTTATTTCCGAAGGCATCAGCGTCGAGATGGATATTCGCTACACGAACGAAAATGGAGATGGGTTGCTTGTACGAGAAAATCAAGGAATTCAAGGAGGAAAAATAAATGAAAATGTTTGTTTATGTAATTGATTCCGATATCCGCGGTATCGTATCAGCAGCGGATCAGGAAGAGGCTGCAAAGAAGGTTATGAACGCCTATATCGATCACGGCGGACCGGAATTTGATCCGGAATGCGTGAATATCAAGATCATTCCTTTCGAAGAAAATTCGAAATTTGAGGATCATCCGGATGTTACCGAACTGCCGGAAATTTTCCAGGGAATCGCCTGGGTATAAGGAGAAAATCGGAATGAGTAGAGAAGAATTAAGCGAGCTGCTGGATGCCCGCGACAAATTATGCGGATTCTGTAAAAATGACGCATGTGAAAAGTGTCAGGTTACGGCATTGATCGATGACGCATACGCGGAATGCGATGAAATTGATGAATGATGAAGAAACGCTCGTGGATACCGCGGGCTTTTCTTTTATATTTATCTGTCATATTAATTATGGAAAAGGAGGAATGTTATGAGTAAAAAGACCAAAGAAAGCGTTGTTAATGATATTTTGCCGGAACCGGCTGATATATGTGTATTGAAAGAGAAACATCGGGATACAAAAAGAGTATTTGTGATGGAAGAAAAATAATATGAAACGCAGCGGAACAGCAGTCTCAAAGGCTGCTGTTTTGTGTATTTCTCATGTATTTATCTTTCATATTAATGAATATGGGAGGTAATTGTTATGGATAGAGACACAATTAGGCGAATGGACCCGGAATTATATCAGGAAAAGCTTGAAGAAGCAGTTATGGATGATGTATCCTGTATTTTAAATGTTAATAAAGGACATTCTTCCACATTACATACAGATATATCGATAGATGATATGATTACTAGAATGGTCAAAGAAGAGAAACAGGCTGTTTCCAGTTTTTACGATGCGGAAACATTAGTTAGTACACTACAGGATGCGATATATTACAAAGCGAAAGAAATCTCAAACTGGATCACATCAGAAAAGATAGATTTCAAAGAACCCCAAAATTATCATACACTGGCGTTTACATTAGATATGGGAGACGATCCGGTAGGACACGGAATAACGATTGATGGAAGAGAACTGGCTACAACAATGACAACGGTTGTTCTTCAAAGAGATTTTTCTGACGAATCGCCATTTGGATTTTTCGTTAAAACGGCATACGTAGATATTTTTCACGAACGTGCCGAAGAAACTGGATTAAGAGTCAATATTCCGGATTTTATTCAGAACAAAATGCCGTTCACATCAAATATCGAAAAAGCTTATCATTGTTTAAAACATGAATATCCAGATAAGAAGATCTGGCTGCAAAATAATAAAGGAAATTCTGAAATTAAAATTTCAGAAGATAATGGCGATAACAAATACATTGCTTACATAAGCGAACTGGGAACAAAAATCAAAAAGGCTGAAATTGATCATATACGAACAGCAAGTTCTTTGGAATGTTATCTTGAATGCCCCAAATTGACCGAAATGCTGACTTATGCAGATAATGTAACACATAACAGAAATATAACACAAAGTAAGAAGCAGGATATAACACATTAGTTTCTGTGCAGAATTTTGACTGTCGTTAATATTTGTATTATAATTGATTCATCAAATGAATAAGGAGGCAGAAATGTATAATCCACAAATTGTATATTCTGAAAAAGAAGAAGTTACCGTTGTTCCGGGAGTAATTTTAAATAAACTGATTCCTTTTATGGAAGAAAATAAAATTGAATATAGAACGGTTCCCCAAAGTGAATTCGAAGACGGCTGGCCCGGTGGGTGCGTATACCGCGGCAGACCTAGAATCAATGGTGTCGCCGCCGTAGTAGCAAAAGTCGATACTGAATGCCTGCATAAGATCGCAGAAGACCTGCTTCATGTAAGTGCCAATGATCCTTGCTTCGGTGGGAGAAAGGTAATGTAATGTACAATCCCGAAATTACATACCGAAACGAAAAGCAGCACCTGCTTCTTCCCGGAGTAGCTCTGAATAAACTGGAGCCGTTCCTGCAAAAAAAGAAAAATTGGTGTGGCTCTTAACAAATTAGAGCTTTTCTTGCAGAAAAGAAAAATTCCATATAGCATAACGAGTCCTGGAAAGGAAGATTATGATGATGACTGGGGAGCACAGTGGATATATCTGAGTAGATCGGGATTCAGACACACTGTTGCCGTCATTTCTAATATCGATAATAACTGTCTTTTGCACGTAGCAGAAGAATTGGTTAATATTACAAAAGAAAATTTATAAGAGCCGGAAATTTCCGGCTTTTTCTATGCAGATTTTTCTATTTTTCTGAGAATGTGTTATGATAAAAATAAGAAAATATAAAAAAGTAATAGTAAAAAATACCTTGTCAGAACATGATTGGTGTGTGACAATAAAAGGAAGAAATATAAAATAAAATAGCAGGAGAAATATGGAAGAAAACATTGTATATATTGTAACGAAGGACAGTACCGATAAAACATTTGAAAAAGATGATATCATTTGGAAGTGTAATGACGGGACGATTATGCGGGCCAATAGAGCTGGATGGATAGATCCAAGGGAATGTCCATCCGAATCATTGGATTTTCAATATAGGGAAGATAAGCGTTATAAAGTTATATACGGAAGCAATTATACGGAACTATGCTGTTCATAAGGAGGGAAATATGTGTGGACAGGCATAAGATCAGCTAAAATATTTTGTCTCAATAAACCAGGCGTGCTCATGCAGGTTATACTGAATCTTAAATTGTTTCTGCTTTCCGTGATCAATTACGGTGCATAAGAAATAGATCCAGTTGTCACCAAAGGTAGAATCAAGGATAGTATATGTTTCTATTTTGAGTTTGACCCAATTGATCGTCACGTACAACGGCTTAATATCACCGGTAGAAGAGAATACGGCGATCACTGGAACGCAGCGTATATGTTTAGCATCAAAAACGGAATTAGATAAAGTCATAAGTATACCTCCTGAATAATAATATACAAACATATGTTCTAAAAGTCAATATTTTTTATATCACTTATTCTGTCATAATAGTATTATATTTATGATAAAAGGAGAAACAATATTATGAAAAACGAAAAATTTAAGAATCTTATATTAGATGCATATGAAAAATTTAAAGAAGGAAATATTGTAGGAATATTATACAGTACAGTATCAACACATGGGTTTTCTGATATGAAAGATATTGATGGTTTTGTCGAAGAATGTAATCCTGATATGCTGCATCTGAAGTCAAAGTTAACCGGAAATGAGATAGATGTATATGAAAGTGAACTTGAAAATTATAAAATCAAAGCCAGTGAAAGTACAATCTACATTAAATGTAAAAATAAAATGGAAATTGCAATAATGTATTAATTAAGTGATGAGTCTAATTTTTAAAATAGAGGTAATAAAAGATGATTAATTGGATTAGCGCAGAAATTCCACCGGAAGAATGTAAGAGTGGAAAAGAATATTTTGTTACAGTTGAATATAATGGAAGAGGTAATGTGAACGGAAGATTAACTCTTGTTATGACTTATGAAGAGAAGGGAAAAAAGAAAGTTCCTACATGGTGCTGGAATGGAAGAATAGCAGTTTGAAAAGTATTATTTTGGGCTGAATTTCCAACCCCATGTCAGGATGAAACCTAAGTTTACTACGGAAGGAGTAGTTGATATGGAACAAACTTTCTATGTCGGAATGAAAATTTGTGACTATTATGCAATTCACATAAATGACGATGGATATGAACGAAAAGAAATGGTTCAAGAAAATGAAATTGACGGATTTGTACATTGCCTAAAGTTTTTAGGGTACAAAGAAATTTAACTTTCTTGCGATATGAAAGGAGACCGCTATGAAAATATATTGTATTGAAGTAATGACTTTAGGTGGCTTATATCCTACTACTAAAATTAGTCAAGAGGCATACAATTCATATGATAAAGCCGTTAAATTTTGTGAAGGAAGAGCAGATAATCCAATAAAAATTGATGACTATACATGGAAATCAGAACAATATAAATACACTATTATTGATTTAGATGTTTTATAAAATGAACTGTAATACTAGGAAAGAATGATTTACTTGGAAGATTGGAAGAGGTGATATAAATGGAATGGAATGATTTAAGCAATAGTGCAAAATCTATTATTGAATGGGTTGAAAATCCATTTACAAATCAAAGAGAAACGATTGAAATTAAAATTGGAGAAGTATTCCACAGAAAATGTCCAATGTTTTGCGGAGATACTAGGAAAACATCTGATATTGATATTGTTGTAACTAAAGAATTATATCAAGAAATTTTGAAATTTGTAACTGAAGATAACGAAATTCAATGCGAGCAATTTATGGATGGTTTATTATTTAAATTAAAAGAAGATAGTAATGTTAAACTGCATTAAACTGATTATATTTTTAAAAAGGATATTGGTATTTTTTAGACCAGGACGAAATCGGCATAACGGTATACACAGAAGATAGTTCCCATGCGTGTTTTCTTGGTTATGATGAAGCTGATATTTTTTTTGGTTAGTAAGTAGACGAAAGATTGTTTTCATCGGAAACGGAGGATTTATGATTATTTGTAATGGAGATTGTGAAAAATGCAAACAATTAAATGTGAAAGTCGATAAGCAAGGTTATCCTTGGGGTTATGAGTGTTTAAAATATGGAGATTCAGTATTTCAGGAGGAATTTAAGGATACTAAAGAATTTCCCGATTTTAGCACCAGATGAAACAGACATTAAAAGTAGAAATGTTGCAGAGAGCAAGTAAAAATTAAAAAAGATCAGATACGAGAAATTAAAGAGGAACCATAATTGGTTCCTTTTTGTATGCAGAAATATCCTTATATATTCATTATCTGTCATATTAATAAAAACAGAAAACATAGGAGGATTAAAATATGTCTACATTACTTATCTGGAGTGACGAAATCCAGAAATTTACAGATCTGTTGAAGGAAAACAAAAAGCTCCCGTCTACATACGATCAGTTTATGGTCCTGGGAACAGAGTTACGCATCAGCGATTATAATAAGCTCCGCCAGCTTCCTATTCCGGATGATAAGCTACGTCTTTCCACAGCCCTTTCTGAAAAGAGAGATACATTATTATTTGTTCTCGGAATGTTGAAGGCAAAAGAAGAAACCCGCGTATGTACGATTGCATCTGTTTCAAAAGAGTTATCTGATTTTGCAAAAGAACAAGATATGGAACTTTTATCCATGGCAGCTGCCGCAAAAGGATCAGATAAAAAGACTACAAAACCGAGAGTGCGAAATCTTCGAAAAAATGAATCGGTAGCAGAAGAGTCAAATAAAACATTGAATCTTAATGATAATAATGGAACAGATTCTATCATTGAGCCAGTTAAAAATGAAAGTATTGATGAATCAGAAAAGACAGAAGAAACGGTCCCAGGGTTACTTGAAGATCTGGTAAAAGCAGCGGAAAAGAAGACTGGATATGACTATAGTAAGCGGATCGATGAAATCAGAAAAGCAGTTGCTGCAGCATCCGATGACAAGATTGGACTTCCGTTCCAGATGCAGATGTTGTTTGGTGAAAAGGGACAAGCGTTGGCTGATGAGTTAACGGGATTTTTCCGGGAACTAAAGGGGTGATTAAAATTGATAAATTTAATTGATATTTGTATGCTTTTTGTAGCTACTCTAGGAATATTTTCAATGATTCTTTTGATGATATCACCTTTTTTTAATGATGATGAAAAGAAAGGAAATATGAAATATATAGGAATTACAGAGTTAATAATAAGTGTTGTTGCGTATGAAGTATTATTTCTTATTTAACATAAAAGATTGTAAAAGAAAGGAAAAATAATGGATCATAATTTTATTTCATGCTTGTTAATTACTTTTATTGTTCTATATCTAATAAAAGAATGTTTTACGATTCATATGGGACCAATATGTGCATACGATAACACTTTATATTTCGTTCTATTAATCGCCGTTCTTTTGATTGTAGCTATAGGTCGTTCTACCAACCTCATAGAATTTAATTTACCGGGTACTTTATTAGGAATTGTATGCTTTCTGATTTCGTTCATTATATCTTATTTTTCCTATAAAGCACAGGTTAAAAAATATGAAAAAGAATATCGTGATAAAAGAAAACTTGTTATTGAAAATATTGACGTTGATGCTCTCAAAGAAGTGATGAAAGAATGTAAAGAATCAGACGTTGATATTTCAAAAAAACAATGTAATTGTGCTTGTAAATTTTCTGATAGGAATCCATCAAAAGAACAGTGTTTGGAAGACACATTGCCAACGCCAGATAAGTGTTGTCCTATTTTTGGATGTGAAAGCGCATATTGTTCCGTATTTAACACTACTGTAGATCATTACACAGATTGTGTATGGTGTGAGCAAAAAGGTTCACGAGAAAGCTGTAAATGTCTTTGTTTATTAACAAGGATAAATGAGAATAAAGAATTAAAGGATCTTGTTGACAATATTAATTCCAAATCATCGTAGAAGAAAACATAGCATAGGAGAACAGGCGATTTTCTTTTCTATGTCACCGAGTAACAATTTCATTATAAGATATAGATAGTGTATTACTAAGATGGTTTTCATATATGAGACGGCTAATCATATGAGAACCTTCTGCGAAGAGCATGGATTAATCTAAAACAAATTTTAATAAAACCTATTGACAAATATAAGCAGAAGTGATATTCTAATTACAGATGAACGGAGTGCCTGCCGTAAGTCTTAGATTGTTCTAAGATTTATTGTAAGCGCTCCGTATTTTGTTTTTCAAAAAAATCTGACATAATAATTATGAAGGATAGAAACTACTTCATACAATGAATTTTTAGAAAGGATAGAAAAGACCATGACTACGATGATCATGAAACATGAACCTCAGTTTTTACAGACATCAGCACTGGAAACAGGGCTTGGTTCACTGTGCTCTAATTATCATTACGGATGGGATCGAATTGTCGATAATACACCGAAATATAGTCTTTTTGCGAGAAGTTTAGTAAACTTTACACAATTGCATAAAACATTCAGTGGTTCTTTTCATAGCCTTTTTAAGCGGGCAGTAGGTATCGGAACAGGCACCCGAGAACTATAATAAGAACCGCGCATAGATTGGAAATATGAAATCATGACCACTGGATTAGGAAATTATCTTAATTTAGTGGTCTTTTTTATGAATGAAAGAAAAATTTTTGTGCAGAAATTTCTATAAAACTTATAATCTGTCATAATAAATATATAAGTATTTAACACAATCTTTGATATGGGGCTGTAGCTCAGTTGGGAGAGCGCTTGTCTTGCGAACAAGATGTCGTGGGTTCAAATCCCACCAGCTCCACTATATGGCCGATTCGACTAGATGGTTTAGGTCACGAGGCTTTCAACCTCGTAGCAGCGGGTTCAAGTCCCCTATCGGTCACTGCAGAATAATCTGCGATACAATTTAAAACAATGGGACTTATGGAACCAGGCACTCCGGGAGTCCCAGATGCAGGTGTAGTATAACTGGTCAGTACGGTGGCTTGCCAAGTCATAGACGCGGGTTCAAATCCCGTCGCTTGCTTTAATTCTGAACCAGGCACTCAGAATTTAAAAAATCTATTACAGGAGAAAATAATATGAACAAACGATTTAGCAAGGATAAAACCGAAAGTAATTTTATCCAGCCTCGTAAGCTAACTTGGTAGAAGCGCCAGTCTGAAAAACTGGAGGATCGGATCGTAACCGAAACGAGGCATTATGGCTGCATCGCCTAGCTGGTTATGGCACCTCCCTGTCACGGAGGAATAACACGGGTTCAAGTCCCGTTGCAGTCGCTATTGTGCATGTGTGGTCCAGTGGTTTTGGACACCTGCCTTCCAAGCAGGACATCACGCGGGTTCGAATCCCGTCACATGCTCTATATCAAAAGTAAAGGAGATGAAAAAATATGCCAGACTATTATTATATGGGAACTGAATATTATTAACGGCAGGTATGCAAAGGGCTGAAGCAAAGTGTCTGTAAAACACTGACCCACGCGGTAAACATTGTGAGTCCGAATCTCACCCTGCCGACTTCTGGGCAGGTATCCCGTAATTGGCAGCGGTGCAGTCTGTAAAACTGTTGGCTTCGGCTTCTGGCGGTTCAAGTCCGTCTCTGCCCATTAAAAAATATGTCCTGATACGCAAATTGGCAAAGCGGCCACGCTAAGGACGTGGTGAATTGTTTGTGGGTTCGACTCCCACTCAGGATATTAAGATGTCCATGTGGTGCAACTGGCAGACACGCTGGTTTCAGAGACCAGATGTTGGAAGTTCGAATCTTCTCATGGGCACTTTATCGGGATGTGGCGCAATTGGTAGCGCGCGTGATTTGGGATCATGAGGCTGCAGGTTCGAGACCTGTCATTCCGACTGTATGCATCAGTGCCGCAACTGGCAGACGGGACCGGCTCAAACCCGGTTTTCTATGGGTTCGAATCCCTTCTGGTGCATTTGTTTTAAAATTTTGGTTTGTAGCTCAATGGTAGAGCAACCGGCTGTTAACCGGTAGGTTGTGGGTTCAAGTCCCACCATTCCAGCTATGGAGGCTGTGGCCGAGTTGGTTAGGCAGCAGATTGTGGCTCTGCGGAAGTAATTCCTACGTGGGTTCGAGCCCCACTGGTCTCCCTGAAATCAAATATGCCGCTGTAGCACAATGGCAATGCACCTGCTTTGTAATCAGGGGATTAAGGGTTCGAGTCCCTTCTGCGGCTTATAGGCGGTTAGGCTAGAGGTAAACCGTGCGGTTCTGAACCGTTAGACACCCGTTCGATTCGGTTACTGTCTGCTATGTCCCCATAGCTTAATGGATAGAGTTTTCGGCTACGAACCGAAAGATTGGCGTTCGAGTCGCCATGAGGACATTAAACGCCTGTGTAGCTCCAATTGGCAGAGCGTCTATCTCGTAAGTAGAGGGTTGCAAGTTCAAATCTTGTCACAGGCTTTATAAAAATATTGTGGTGTATTTCAATGGTAGAAAGACCGTCTGATGAGCGGTTAATATCAGTTCAATTCTGTTCACCACAACTATGCTGATATAGCTCAACTGGGAGAGCACATGCCTTACAAGCATGGGGTTACAGGTTCGAGTCCTGTTATCAGCATTTGCGGGTGAGTGGAACGGATTTACCATGCAGGGTTCATAACCCTTGCGATACCAGGCTTCGACTCCTGGACCCGCTACTCCAGGGTAGTATAGCGGCGAGTACGGCCGGTTCATGCCCGGTAGACCCGAGTTCGATTCTCGGCCTTGGAATCAAAAAATATTGATAAATGAGGAGAAAACAATCATGAAACGAAAACAGTTATATAAGCGATTATCAAAGTTATAATGTATGCATCCGTCGCCTAATTGGTATGGCACCAGACTTTTAATCTGGCGGAATTACTTTCCATGCGAGTTCGAGTCTCGTCGGGTGCACTGACACTGTATGTGTATCCGCGGGTATGTAACTCAAGTGGCAGAGTAGCGGCCTCTTAAGCCGAAGGTTGCAGGATCATGGCCTGTCATGCCCATTATGCGCCAGTAGCCCAATCGGCAGAGGCACAGGGTTTAAGCCCCTGTCAGTATCGGTTCGAATCCGATTTGGCGTACTTTTTCAATATATTCAACAACAATTTATGAAAATTGTAAGAAAGGATAACCAATATGCGTAACACAAACATATGTAAAAGACAATCCAATAGTTCATGGTCAGAGAGTAGACATAATAAGAAGATGTACTGCTTTATTTGTTGATGCAATTTTTTTGCATAACAATATTTGGCATTAGTTATTTTAGTAACAGCATCTTCTGATAAAAACATTATCGAAGGATGCTGTTTTTTGTATATAAAATTTCTGCATGAAAATTTATTAAAATCATTCATATTAATAATAAAAATAAAAAGTGCATTTTTTATAATTTTATATGGGCATATAGTTTAATGGTTTAGAATACGAGATTCCAAATCTCGAAGATGTGGGTTCGAATCCTACTGTGCCTGTTATAAGTCAATATTTAATAGACAGAAGGGATGGTCGTAATGACAAATAATAATTGGATATCTCCAACATACGGACATTTAATTTTGGAAGAAATCCCTCAATATATCCGTGAATATTACAATAAAATGAAACAATATGATACAAATATACGAATTACGATTGGTACAGACTCTCAAAATTTCAACTATACAAAAGAAGTAAATGTCATTGCTGTTATCTGCGAGGGACATGGAGGCATATTCTTCTATAAAATCAATAATAGAGACCGTATTCTGGATGTAAGGACAAAATTGCAGATGGAAACCGGAGACTCTTTGGAAATAGCAGATAAGCTGATTCATTTGTTAGAAGCAGAAGAGTACGAAGAAGTCTTTCTAAATACTACTTTTTCTATCCATATTGACGCAGGATATTCTGAAAAAGGGAAAACCAAAGATTTGATACCTGAACTTGTCGGATGGGTAAAAGGAAGTATTTCAAATTGCGAAGTATATGTAAAACCAGACAGCTACGTAGCATCTGGAATCGCTGATAAAATATCAAAATAACAGGGGGTTCAAAAGCCCCAAATGGAGCGGTGCCTCAATTGGTACAGGACCCGGTTGGAAGCCGGGCATGTCGTGTCAATTCACGCTTTGAGGGTTCAAGTCCCTCCCGTTCCGCTTTTGCTGTGATGGCTCAACTGGTACAGCACTGGTCTTGAAAACCGGCATGTCGGGTGAGATTCCCGCTTTCAGGGTTCGAATCCCTGTCACAGCGCTATGCCTCCGTAGTCTAATGGTTAGTGACGTCAGCTTCTCACGCTGAAGATGCGGGGTTCAAGTCCCCTCGGAGGTTCTTATACGGGCGTAGTCTAATTGGACAAAACAACGGTCTTCTAAATCGTACCTTGCGGGTTCGAGTCCCGTCGTCCGTAGTATTATGGCATCGTGGTCGAGTGGTCTAAGGCGCCTGTCTGCAAAACAGGTTTTACCGTGGGTTCGAATCCCACCGATGTCTTTGCATTTAAGCTGTGCGAAGCAGATTAGTCACCTGTTTCTATTCAGTGTATATGCAAAAAGCCCGTGCTAAACGGTATTTCAGTCGAAATTGACTAACGGCTGCGGTATTCGTGATAAACCTGCCAATCTGCGGGGCACGGGAGTCTGCCAGTGTGGCTCAATTGGTACAGCACCTGCTTCGAACACAGGCAAGCCGGCATTTATGTCGACGTACAGGTTCAAGTCCTGTCACTGGCGTTTTTAGTCCATTAGCATAGCGGTTAATGCACTGGGCCTTGACCCGGGGACTGCGGTTCGAATCCGCAATGGGCCGTTTATATTTTTTGCCGTGGTGGCTCAAATGGTAAAGCAGCGGATTGCTAATCCGCCATCTCGGAGTAAAATCCGGTTTCAGGGTTCGAGTCCCTGTCACGGCGTTTATAGAGAAGTCCAATAGGACTTCTTTTTTGTATATCTAAAATCTGACATATTAAATGTATCAATAAAGAAAAAAGGAGATTAATATGGAAGAAAAAATTAGAAAATATCTTGATCAGATATATGAAGAATGTGAAACTCTTCCTGAAAAATTTGGAGATGCAATTGTCAAAGAATTAAAGGCCAGATTTGATGAGGATGGTTATGAAATCACAAAGAAAACAGTACTGGAAGAAATGCTTTGGTGTTATATGTGCAAAATACAGTAAAAGGAGAAAAACATGACATTAAAAGAAAAATTGGATCTTTGGGTAAAAATAACGGGTGTAAATCCAAGTGAAAAGAATAAAAAATATACGATCTATATGGATGGCCGTTTATCTGATTATGACATTCAAAAGATGAATGAGCGGATTATGAATTCGTTAAAATACGATGAAACCGGATTATTTGCAGATACTTATCTAAAAATCTATCTTAAGAAATTCATGAACGGAAAGAATGTTTCCTTCATGGAATTAATGGAAAATCCTGATCTCCAAGAGTATTTAAAGGATGTCAGAACATTATATGATTCCGTAAATAATAGTAATGCAGAAGAAACAGTGCTGAATAATATGAAAGCAGCCATGGACTTTTATGATCTTCCGTCAGATAAATTAACATCGGAAGATGTTATGAGTGTTGTGTCGTCTGCTAAAAACTGCATGAACGGAAAATTGAAGTTGGATCAAATAACAAAGGGCTCATTTGCTGATGATGAGTTTAAAGGATCTCTTGATATCTATATGTACAAGAGTATTGGCGATGTTATCCGTTTTGCTGCAAAAGGAGACATCTCAGGTATTTCGATGTGCTACATTTGTGATGATAAGAATCTTGAACAGAGTTTTTTTGCTTTTATAATCAGAAATGGAGAAAATCTGTATATATTGTCTGACCGTCCTATTTATAAACATCCACTACAGGCTAAAATGTCCAGGTGTCCGGGGAGAGATATGAGTGAAAGAATAGAAGGTAATTATTTCCCTTATAATTCTATCTCCGGTATCGATGTTAGTGATTTATGGGGCAGCGGAAGATATGGTGTATCCAAAAATGATGACAATATGGCTCCTGCTGTAAATAACGACTGCGTAAGAACAAAAATCGGAACGTTTGCTTCTTTAAATCAGGATGAAGCATTCTGGGCTATCTATATGTTTTCTTTGATTAAAGATCGGTTTTATAAGGAACATATTGAATTAGAGGATCTTTCTTTCTGTGAAGCAAATATTATTTATGACAGGCTGGAAGAAAATGAAAAGAATGAGATTGCATTAAGAACAACTATTCCATATATTGTAGTGAAACCTGTTGAAAATCCAAAGAATATTGAAATGGAATACGGTAGAAAATCGGAACACCTGTATGATTATCTCATTGATAGATATGTTAATAAAGTAGACACAAATGTTTTTAATCTTATCAAACAAAGAGATAAGACGTTACCTATGCTTACCGATAATAAATCAACTTGCTTCCGTCAGTATGAAACACTTGATTTAAGTTCGATGCGGACAGAAAAAGAACTCATTTATGATCAGCAATGGTTAGCAAGATATAACATGGCCGTATCCATAGGCGGTATGTTGAATTCTGATTTCGATAAAAATAAAAACCGAGTTATATCTGAAATGCTATCTATGATTAGAAATTCGGCTGGGTATATTGTTAATCTCATTTTAACCAAAAAGTTTGATGGAAAAATCGATTCTTTTGAATATGCAGCCAAAAATATATCATACAGAGATATTACTTTAGGTAAGGAATACGATGACGATTATAAGAGCAAATATCGTTGTTTCTTTACAGGGAAAAATCCAGCCGTCATCATTTCCTTTAACGTTAAAACAGCCGAGGAACTTGCAACTCTGTGTGGAGTCGATATTAAAAGCATCCCGATAGAGCTGCAACATTATCACAAGAATAAATGTTGTTGCGGAAATAGCATTCTTGATAACCTCGATCCATTGGATTGGGCTTTATCTGATCCATATGATGATCTTTCATTCTATTTTCATATAATTTTAAGTGGTAATGAAATGTTAAGGCGCCAGGCAATAGCGGGTGTACAGCAGAATGCTTTTTGGAAGGAACAGATACCGTTATGTTATTTTGAAAAATATAGTTTTGATAAAGATCGTAGCTATATGAATAAAAAGGAGGCTAATTTAGAAAAAGAAAAATATTATAATACATGTCTTGGAATATTCAGAGGCTATGACGAAAACTATAAAGATAAACTGCTAAAGAAATGCGAAAAATGTAAATATCACAGAGTCTCTAAAAATATGGAAGCATAAAAAGAAAAGTCCCGTGAGAGGGACTTTTCTTTTTTCTTTTCTGTCATATTAAGATAAATTAATGATAGAAGGAGGAAACATATGGCTCTTTTAGATTTTCTTATGCGAAAAAGTAAAGAATCCATCTCTTTAGATGAAGCTGCGCAGATTCTAAAGACAGATCCGGAATTACTCCGGAAATTTGATGAAAAATATCAGGAATGTATCCTGTCTGAAACGGATTCTGATAATCTTTTTACTATAAATGCTAAACAAGTAGCAGAAGAAAAAGAGGGAATCGAAGCAAGAAACTGCAATCAGAATATTATTGATAAAATCGTAGAGGAACTTATTTCTCAAACATCAGTGTGGAAATACGATGGTCGAAGTGTAAGCGGATCATTGAATACTGCGCTCCTTCCGGAAACAGCTCCTATAGTAACAAAAAATGATATTATGACTGTACCTGAGAGTATACGTCCTCAATTCACTGGATTTCTGATGCAGCGTGATATCAAAGAAAGTAGTTATAAAACGCTCTTATTTATGTTTGAACATTATGAAAAAGCAAAAGTATCTGGAAATATCAATCAAATGAGAGAATTTTATGGAATGTTCCGGCAGGGATTGGATATCTTGGATGTGGATGACGTTATGTATGATATGATTGGACGTAATCGGAATTCAATGGGATATTGGCTGCCGAAAATTATTGGACCAGTTACGGAACAGGGCTTCTTTAAGATCCCATCCACTACAATCATTAAGATTCCACTCACAATGCTACAATTAACAAGGCAGGATTATATGTCTTTTAACAGAACAACATTGGATATTGTTGATCGATATTGCCAGAAAGTATTTGGACTGAACGAAAATAAAGAATATTTCATTAAGACTGGAACCTATTCTTCAAAGTATGATTTTCGGAACGCTCATGTCCATGGTGTAAAAGAAGTCCGGGAATTAGGAGAGTATCTGCTTTTTATTCATTGGCAGGCTTTGCAGATGGCATCACCATTGACAAAACCACATCCCATTTATGGAGTTTCAACAACAAATGAATGGGTGGTCCGTGATTTTATTCCAGATAAAGAAAATAATCCAACCATCTATAAAGGCATGCCGTTGCATACGGAGTACCGTGTGTTTGTAGATTTTGACACTAAGCAAATTCTTGGAATTCATCCTTATTGGGATTCCGTAGTTATGAAAAAAAGATTTGCTGAAGACCACAGTTTACATGATCGACACGACTATGTAAGCTATTCTATGCATGAGCAGGAATTATATAGACGATATGAGATAAATAAACAGACAGTTTTGGATAATATAAGTTCTTGGTTAGCAGAAGTGGAACTCACGGGTCAATGGTCCATTGATATTATGCAAAATGGTGATGATTTCTGGTTAATCGACATGGCGGTTGCATCTGAATCAGCTTTTTATAAAGAAACAGTTGCACCAGAACTGTGGAAAAAATCGGAAGAAAATTGGCTTCCCGAATAACAAAAAAGAAGGAGAATAATGAATATGGGTTATCATTATAGAGAATCTGGATACGGAGGATGTGATTTTTTAATTACAACAACCAAAGGACAGAAAGAAGGTGGATTGCCGAAAGGAATTATTATTCCTGCAGGATTACGATTCAGTGATAAGAATTTTAATATGTGGGTACAGGAGCAGAAATATTTTTATATTTATCCGGTCAAACATTCCGACACAGATCAGCGAGAAATAACCCACATTGCAAAAACAGGTTTTGTAAATCGTTTTGGATATTTTATTACAAAAGAAAATCTGTTCGCAAATGCAAATACCAATTATATTGATATAATTGATAGGTGTTGGTTTACAAGAAAGAATGCTAGAAGTTATGTGGAAGCTTTAAAATCTGTTTTTCCGGAACAAAAATGGAATAATTCATGTGTCGCTGCAAATGAAAATATAATAGACTATGCAAACAGAATGGCCAGAAACCATTACAGAAGATGTACTTACGATCATGCAGTCAGGGTTGCAGATTATGTTAGGCAAAATGAATTAATTCCAAATGATTTGCAGGAAAAATGCCAGGCAGTAGCTTATATGCATGATCTTTTAGAGGATACTGATTACGAAATTCCAAATGTAGTCAGACAAGAATACCCTGATATAGATGAGGCATTGGAATTATTAACAAAACCTTCTGGTATGTCGTATGACGAATATTGTAACCAAATCAATGTGTATGCCAGCACGAGTGTTGGAGGCCAGATAGCGTATTGGGTTAAGCTTGCAGATATGAAAGATCACCTAAGTCAAAAAGAAACGCTGACCGAACACTTGAAAGAAAAATATCTTTCCGGACTGGCAAAATTATTGTAAAAATTTAGGCAGCTATACTAAAAACAAAGGATCTCTTTTGAGGTCCTTTATTTTTTAAGCAGTTATTCTGTCATATTAATATCAAATTAGACAATTGGAGGAAAAGATATGAAATATTTGGTTTACTTTAATGCAGATGAACAGCCCGGAAGAGCAATTGTAACATTACAAAATGTGGATGCTTTCACAGAAAAAGGTGTCTATTTTATTGAAGAACAGATTAAAAAGAAACAGCATTGTGAAAGTGTGATTCTGCTTAATATGATTCCACTGAGGGGGTAAATGGTATGAGTATAATAGAAATTATTTGGATAATATTAATTATATTGGTATTCATTGGCGTTTTTTTTGCGTTATTTCTGGATAAGGACGCTTTATGTATGAGTATTTTGTGCTTTGCCACAGTAGGAGCAATCATTATGATACCTATCTCTATAATTGCAGATACGGAAGACAAAGCACAAAATGATTCGGTTACGGTTTGTGAAGAAGTGGTATCAGAATCAATAGAAAAAGAGCCTGCAGAAACAGTGGTCGATGAAACAGAGGATACTATTACTGAAGAAGATTCAGAGACAGAGGAAAGATTTGTGATTGTAGCAATTGTGTGTCTTTTTGTGATTTTCGTATTAGAACCGATTATCTTAATAGTAGAATCAGGTTTCTTTGAAGATGTGACATACGATATAAAAGAATCTGTTAGAAAGTTCAAAGAAAAGAAACAATTAAAAACAGAAACCAAAACAGAACAGAAAGAAAAAACCTCTTCGGATACTTCAAAAGAAGTTTTTACGAATACCGAAAAAATGTTAAAAAATATGGCATCTTCGGATTCCAAAGTAAAGTATATCCTTTGGGCGGTCAACTATTTAGATCAGAATGGAAAAGCGGATAATACCAGAAAACTTAAAAATTATTATATTCCGGAAATTCTGAAAGCTTATGAGCAATTTAAAAAGATAAAGGACTATGGCATGGACGAGATGACTACAGAAGCGAAAAAGCATTATAAGAAGATTATCTCATTAGCTTATAGTGTCGCCAAAGCAGAAGTAAAGAAAGCAGCTTCAGAAATTCTGATGGATATGGATTGCAACGCAGATGTATGTGAGGATATTTATAAGAAAGATGGATATTCCTCTATGCAGGAAGAATTTGAAAAAAACAATCAAAATTAAAATAGGAGAAAATAAAATGGAATTATTTTATTCTTTAATTGGTTTAGGAGTTGTATTTTCTGAATTTTTACTCGGTGATTCTATTGATTGGTGGTTTTTAATTCTTACGTTTTGTTGCTCTATTTTGTATCACATAATATCCAATTGTATTTACACTAAAGGATTATAACACTTTTAGGCAGATGCTATCTATCGTCTGGCGAATATGTATACGGATCCGGATAATCTGGAAGAATTAAGAAAAATGATCAATAATACTTAAGGAGGAAAATAATATGTTAATATCTGGTGTTGTAAGAAGATTTGATGATCTGGGACGTATTGTGATTCCTAAAGAAATCAGAGCAAAGCTTTTTGGCACAAAAGGAAATATGCCATTGAGTGAAAATGAACCGATGGAAATTTTCTTAAATGGCGAGGATATAATTCTTCGCCGATATAAAGGAGAGGAACTGTGCGAATGGAAGAAGAATCTGCTATATCCAGGAAAGATCAATAATCCGCATGTAGATGAAAGCATGAACATTGCTACCACAAAATATTGTCCTTGCTGTGGAAAAGAGATTAAAATCGTAGATTAGCTAGACTTTCCATAATTAAAAAACAGTAGAGTATTGTACAAACCAATATCATTTTCAAAACACAATACAAAAAGGGACAGAACGATGACTTTTTAAAGCCTTCCGAAATGTTTTTTCGGGAGGTTTTTTTCTTTCATACTAATAGTATTAAAAGAAAATAGGAGGAATTGTATGAGAAACATTAAAAATATCACATCAAATCAGTTACGAATTACTCCTGAGCAGAGAGAAGTTCTCGAATCAGGAGAAAGCATACTGTATACATGTGAAAACTACTTAGGAAATTTTAAAGAAAAAGAAGTTTTAAAATATGACGGGAAATACTATCGTGTACAAGCAAGCAATAAAATTTTAACGGAATATACGGAGGTATAAAAAATGGAGCCTGCTATAGCATAAAATTAGCAGCAAAATTAAAGGAATGGTACTGGAGACTGGAACTTTCAATCCACACCTGATGAAGGATCCTATGTTAGCATATCGGCCCTGGGGTTATCAGAAAGGACCGAATTATGGTTTCAGCAATACAAAGGCCATGGTCCTGAACAGAGACAACTATACCTGCCAGCATTGCAAAGGCAAGCATAAGGATTCTCATCTGGAGGTACATCATATCGTATATCGGAGTCAGGGAGGCGGCGATGATCCGGAGAATCTGATCACGCTTTGTCATACCTGCCACACCGGAGTTCATAAAGGTATCATAAAACTTCGGATTTCAGGTAAGAAGAAGGGATTCCTGAAGTATGCGACCCAGATGAACAGCATCCGCTGCCAGCTTCTTAAAAGCTATCCGGATGCCACAGAGACTTTCGGCTATATCACAAAAGAGAACCGGCAGCTTCTCGGAGTACCAAAAGAGCATTATTATGATGCCTGTACGATTGCATCCGGTGGAAATCCATTTGTTGTAAATACTCTGTTGTACCGGAAGAAATGTATTCCGGCCGGTGATTTTCAGCAGACAAAAGGTGTCCGTTCGGAGCAGAAAATAACTACCGGCAAGATCCTTGGCTTTCGGAAGTTTGATAAAGTAAGCTATCTGGGATCTGCATATTTCATCAAAGGCCGTATGTCATCAGGATACGTAATACTTATGGACCTGGATGGTAACAAAACAGATTTTTCACAGATGCCGAAGGGCTACAAAACGCCTAAGCTTTCGAATCTGACCAGACGGGAGGCAAGATCCACATGGATGACTATACCCGTGGCGGTCACTCAAAATACAGCCTGAAAGTGCATATGATTATTGTAACCAAAGCTACTATTGAAACATATATAAGGAATCAGGGCTAAGCCCTGCACCTTACATCCACACACCATAATGGAGTGTGGTTTTACGGCGAAGATTATAAAAACCTTCCGGAATTTTCCGGAAGGCTTTTCTTTCATATTAACTATATCAAGGAAAACAGGAGGAAAATAAATGACATTCAATAATTCAAACGAATTAAAAGAATATTTAAAATGCCAGGAAGATTTGTATTGTCCTGCATTAGAACTTTTTGTTACAGTTTCGGCAAATTGGATCGTTTGTTCAATGAAATGTTCTTTACCGGAGGCTAAAGAATCTGTATATTTATCGTTAAAAAATAGGACATACAGTTTGCCTCATACAGCTTTTGTAAATACAGATCTATTTGAAATCAATGATTTTTGCGGAAAATATTTTAATAAGGAATGGATGAGTTGGCCAGATTTTTCGGATAGCGTATTAATCAATGACACAAAAAACCGGAAGGATTATGATTTTTCAGAGGAAATACAATATTATCTGGAAAACCTTCGATCAAATTGGTTTCCAGAATTACACGAAAATATGGATCCGGTACGGGGAGCTGCCGTTCTTGAAATTGGCTATGTAGACATCGAATTAAATATTCATTCTATAGCTCAGATCACAGACAAAGATTATATGAAAGAAAATTTTTCTCCTGTTTGCAGTTATTTTTGCTGTATTAAACATGGAGATAGTGATGACGACTGGGAATCTGACGACTATATCGATGAATCCGTAAACGTAGACTGGAATACTGAGAACTGGAAGGAACAATTGGAAAACGATATGATTGTAAAACTTCATAAATACGCAGCAAAGAAAGGATATAGTTTTGATAAAGCAAATTAAAATATTAAGCAATCAAATTATCTACGAAGCATGCTATTTAATAAAAAAGAGAGCAAAAGCTCTCTTTTTTTATTGCTATTCATAATCATCAATATTTTGTCTAGATGAATTATTTTCTTCAGGTCCTTTTTCTTCCTTTTTTTCCTGATGAGTAATGATATCCTGCAAAAGAATTTTTAGATCACTATATAAGGCATCTTTTTCTTCTTGTCTTGCTTGGAAAAGAATGATGCTTCGATGGTCCGTTTTTTCAAAAAACAAAACTACATCATCATTTCCTTCAAAATCCTTTAATTGCTCATAAAGTTCACTTGCAGAATTCTTATATGTTGGAATGTCTAATACTTGATAAATTTCCAATAAAACATCTTTTAGTTCATCACCATTAATATACATAACATTTATTCCTCCTTGTATTTCTATTATACTTTAATTACAAATATATACAAGCGTTTTTTCATAGATGGTTTTGCATAAAAGATGCGAAAAAGCAATTGAATATTTAAGTATAGGATTCCAAAATTTTATCTTATTATGTTCAATAAAAATAAATAAAATGCGGCGCAGTTGCATAAAGCAGAACAATACTATAGAATCAATATGTATAAAATGTGAGGTGACAATATGAGCCTTAAGAGCTGGGCAGCCACAAATGAAAATCAAATAGAAGAGTGGTTGAATAATCGGGAATATACAAAACTATTAAATGAATATTATAAGACATCGGATCAATCCATTACCAGATTAGCCGTGTCATTTCAGTGTTCCAGAAGAGCACTAAACAGGTATTTGTCCGGGCAAAGACAGGTCCCGTTTTCAATCATTAAAATCATGTTAAATACCCTTGGAATAAATACTGCCATTAATGATACAAATATAGATGATAATTCATACATGGTATGGAGAGGTGAGCCCGATACACTCTTCAACCTTATGTTTGCATATAGAATATTGCCTATGAAATGGAATAAATTCGAAGCGGCGTGCAACCTTAATATACCTATCGAAAAAATTTCAGATTATGAATGTGGACTGCGAAAAATGCCGGTTTCCGATATCAAAAAAATTTTGGAAGTATATGGATTAAAAATAGAAGAATTATTTCCAGAATTAGTGTCTTATGATGGAAGAAGAACATTTCTTCCTTTGCGTCCTGTTAGTGAATTTAGTATTGATGGAACCAAATATGACATCCTTTATGATGAAAAGCCATTATATATGTCACCTCAAAAAGAAGAACTTTTGATTTGGCCTAGTTTTCCAATAATGAGATATAATTGTGACGGAACGCCATTGCTAAATTATATGCCGAATGAATTAACGATTGATGAATACATTAATACAAGTGATTTAATTTTTCTAAAAAAGGATTATGAAACATATTTCGAATACGATTTTTCCGGGAAAAAGCTCCCGCCATCATATCGTCATTTATTGGAAAAAAGCAAAAAATCATACTCAGTGAAAATCCATACAAAAGTAATTAGTGATATTATATTTACGGATGATTATAATGTAATATTGCAGGTCGGATCTAAAAATAATACATTTGATTTACATGATTATGTTTTTTCAGATAGTATTTGGTATTCCATGCTTCAAGATATAACTTATTTTTGGCAAGGTAAATTAAAATATATAGGACATCAAATATTCCAAAATCTAAGTATTGTATGGCCTGATGGACAATATGTTCGCATTATCGAGCTATATTTGAATAAATATCCAAATCAGCATTTAACAAATAAAACTGGAATAGGAGGAAATGAATTTTATGATAACTGGACCGATTACGAAATTTAACCGAAAATACTTAAAGAGGCTTAGGCCTCTTTTTTATTTCTTTTTTCTGACATATTATTTTTATAAATAAAGAAAAAAGGAGAATAATTATGTCAAATATTAACGGATTAAGTATCAAAAAGGTAAGAAGTTTTGTAGGCCCGGAAGGTCACGTATATCAGGGTGATTTATATCTTGGAAAGAAAAAGATTGCTTTCTGGAGCCAGGATGCAAATGGTGGTATCGAAGATCATCTTACCATGGAACCTGAATATAGCGAAGCAAAACTACGGAAGGCAATTATTGCTGCAAATTCTGATAAAGCTATAGTGTTGCACCCTAATGGTAGCAATAATTCATTCACCATCGATTACGACATTGAAGAACTTATGTATGATTTATTATTTCTTTTGGATTCTGAAAAAGAATGGAAGAAAGGTATAAAGGGCGGTTATTCGGGGTTACTTCAGATTACCGACGGATATCATATAGCTGGATATCATCTGCCGGATGCATGGAAGGAATTGGCGAAGACGACTGACGAAGCACTACATTTGATTGACCAGAGTTCATTGAAGGAAGATTACGAAAAGATGCGCAAAGGTCGTGATATAAAAGCACAGATTTTCTGGAATGATTCTGATTTTTCTATTGGAAATCCAATTCTGTTGGAAAATATTTTGAAATAATAAAATTGAAAAAAGTACAGTTAGGCAACTATGGAGGAAAATAGGATGAAAGCTATATTAGTTTGGTCAGATAGAACAAATATGAAATACAGCTTATTTGATGATAAAGATGGAATATCCGGATATGAACGAGCAGTAGAAGCGATGTATAAAGAATTTGATATCTATAATCAGAAGAACATTATTCCTAATCCTTATGTGTACAAAGGGAATGATTACTGTTACTTTGAAGCAAATGGGCAAGAACCTTATATTTGGAAGGTATTTAATGTTCCAGAAGAAAATACTATTATTTCATTTAGTTCGTGTCCAGATGCACAGGAATTTTTTGGACATTTATTTGCCGGGTGCCCTTAATATCTAGATATTTTTAAATAGTTAAATTAATAATACAACGGAGGAAACTAAAAAATGAAAGCAATGTTAATTTGGTCCGATGGGACAGAAATCAATCAGTCTATTTATGAAGATAAAGACGGAGTAAGTGGAGTAGATAGAGCCGTAGCACAAATGCATAAAGAGTATGCAGAGCATGGCGATAACCCGGATGAAGAATATGGTTCCTATGAAGGAGATAGAGATTGCTGCTACTGTAATGATAGCGAAGATATGTGTCATTGGCAGGTAGTTGAACTGCCGGAGGATAAGAATTTTGTTTTACCGCTGTTATATCCTGATGCCATGGAGCTTCTCAGGACACTAATTGATAGCGTGGAAGATTTCCTTGATGATAATGGCATTACTCCGGAAATGCTTCCGAATGCAGATAGAGAAAGCAATTCCGATGCCGCTCTTATTTATGGAACAGACTATGATGATCTTGCAAACCGGTTTGCTGTCAATCTTGGAATCAGTATCGATCCAAATGATTACTATAATGACCCGGAAAAAGTGGCAAAAAAGATTGCAAATCATTTACCGAAAGATATACTGTATGCAGCATATAGACGGCAACAGATGCTTTATCGCGTGGATGATGTGTATAGCCATGCGGACGATCTCGGAATTGAAATTTCGGAGGAAGAGGCTGAGCAGATTGCTGAAAAGTTTATTGAGAATTATGACTGTAATGTTGCGGAAAATGACCTGTTTCGGGAATTGATCAGAGATTTTAACAAAAACAGGAAAAGAAACTAAATAACAAATAGAAAAAAGGATCCTTAGGGATCCTTTTTCTGACATATTATTTGCATCAAGGAAGAAAGGTGGAGAATCTATAGGTGAAAACACATAAAATTGAGGCCAAAAACAAAATTGCAATTAAAGGGGATAGAGATGAACCCATTATAGTTGCAGTTCAGAATATTAAACAAACTCATCCAGAGTTATACAGAGAGTTATCGATATTCTGATATGACAACTGAAGAAAAAGTCGTTGTAGACGAGTTTGACGGTGGAGAAAAGGAGTATAATAAAATATATTCCAACCCAGAAAAGTATTTAGTCCAGAATACTTCAGACTTGCTTCGTTTAGAAGAGACAGCATAAAATTAGAAGAAGCCCGTGAGGGCTTTTTCTATGCAGAAAAAATTGGCCTCTAAATAAATCTTTCATATTAATTATAAATTTGGAGGTTAGAATGGCAATCGTTTACAGATATATTGATTTACGCGATAATATCATTAAATATGTTGGAATCGTATGGGCAAATAATCGAACTTTAGATGATAGGATCCGGGAGCATAGTGCAAATGATTTCTGGTGCAAAGGTGGATATTGGAAAGTAGAATATCTAAACCGGGATATTCAAAACCGTATGGATGCCGAACTTTTAGAAGCACATTATATAGGAAAATTTGATACGGGTAAATGGTATAATACCTATAAATCTTCCTGGGGACGATCTACATTATTAGATGATTCAAATGATCAATGGATCGAATATGGAATTATCTGCAATACATTTTCAAATACCGTATCTTCGAAATATGATTCGTTAAAGATTCAATGGATTGGAACACCCAATGATACATATTCTGTGCAGCTATCTGTAATAGATATTAAAGAGCAGCGTGAAATTTGCCTATCTTTAAATCATTGGATGGATGCTAGGATAAAAGAAAATAAAAACATCGCTTTTGCAAGCATAAAAGTTTTTTATCTATGGTTTCTTGAAAATATTGCATGTATTAATAATCCAGAATTAATGATAAATCATATTATTTGTAGCAAATCTCCAGTAGTGATAAACGCGGATATCGAGTTATTTCCAACTGCTATAACAGGAGAGTATAATAAAATAATTATAAACGGCATTCCTCTCGAAATTGAAGGAAATAGTATATTAATAAAGTATGAAAATGCTTCTAAAGGAACCACTTATAGAGATTTTGTATATTCTCCTTTTATAGAAAATAGTAATGATATAATTTGTTCACTACATAGCCTAGAATCATATTTAGATCCCAATAATTTTTATGATGAATTTATGTATTCAGAAGAATAAACAAAAATTATATATATTTTTCTGTCATTATAAATATATCAAGAAAATAGGAGGAAAATAATATGAGTTGGATTGGTGGAGGTATTGTTATTGATGACATTTCTGAAAAGAGTCTTTCTTATGCAAAGGCCATGATCAGATCCCGTGTTCTCGATGAGGGAAATTGCGGTGAATTTCCCAATCTTTGGAATTCTATTTTTCCGATTATAGATTTTGCCCCTGGAGTAATTTTTTCGAGTTATACTGCGGCAGAAAATTATTTGGAAAAGAACAGGAATAAATGGGGACGAAAAACTAATGTAGCGGTAGCTTTCAGAAATACCATTGAAGCAAAAAATACAAAGAGAATGGAAGAATTGAAAAATAGACAGGCAACGGAACTTGTAAAAGTAAATGAAATGACGAAGGCTTCTTATATCAAGAATTACAAGTCAGCTATTATCAGTTGTGCTAAATGTAATTCCAAAATTAATAAGGAGTATATTCCTGATTACAGATGCCCGATTTGTAACGCAGATATGCGGTCTGAATCGACAATTAAACGAATCGATGCACACAGAAAAAATGTTGAAACGATTCAGAAAGAAATTGATGCTGAAGTGAAGAAACAGGAAAGAAAATTACCGGTAAAATATCTGGTGATGTACGAAGAATATGTTGGCTAGATGGAAATGGTAAAATCAAGAAAATTTGATAAAGTATAAAAACCTGGCTATTTAATAGTCAGGTTTTTTAAAATCTATTTTCTGTCATATTAGAGATATCAAAATAAAGATAAATGGAGGATATATAATATGATAATTTATAATAATGGAACGATTTCTGTTCCGGAAAAAAATTATGCCACATTAGCAAATGCTGTAAGTATGTCAGATATTTGCATGGATACATGTAATTTAGAAGATATTCGTTATGAAAATGGAAGAGCTTATTTTGATTTGGATTGTGATCGCTGTATGGGTGATTTAGAAAATAAACTGAATAAGTTGATTGATTTTTTGCATGAAATTGGAATAACAGATATTTTGATAGATATTAACATTTCCGGAGAATGTGAAGGAAAATATATTTACGAAGATAGAAAAATCGTTTATTTGTCTCCGGATGAAGTTGCTGTTAGAGAAATGGCTTCCACTGATGAATTAATTGCCGAACTCAAAAGAAGAGGTTGTGATGTTATTAAAACGGACGATCTTATCAAGAAGTTGAGAGAATCTCAGGTAAAAGCAGCTAAATGTATTGGTTTTATTGCCGGCATGGTATCTCAGATATGGGTCATTAATGATCTTCTCGGAAAATTAATCGAAGATTATGGTGGAGAACCATACAAGGTTGAAAACGGGAAGCTTGTTATAAAAAACAAAGAAAATTAAAAGGTGGTAAAGCGAGATGATTTTGAATGCGAAATGTATAGATTGCAAGGAACCCACGAAATTCGTGGCAGGCTTTTTTGATGGAGAGAATGGAAGCCACGGTTGCCTTTACGACTGCCATAACAAAAAATGCGAAATAAAGCAAATAAAGGAAATATCTGCGTCAAAGGAAGTGCAAGAAAGATCGAGAGTACAGCTTGCCAACGGTGATAAGGGCATGTATGCTGGATATATTGCGGCACTACGGAGAGATGCGAAAGTAACCATGTTTAGAATGGCGCAGATCGGTGGTTGCAGTTCGGCAGATTACAGTGCATATGAAAATGAGCGGAAAGAATTTGATCCGGAAGTGTATCGGAAATGCAAAGAGTACCTGAATGCAGTGAGGAATTAAGTATGTAACTTAGGAGTTTCTTTGGGAGAATGGAGGCAGTGAAAATGTCAGACATTACAGAAATTATCAATATTATAGAAAAATCATGGGGAGTGAATTCTATTGGTAGTCCTTTCGGTTCATGCACAGAAAAATTTGCGAATGAAAAGATGATAGAAATTGCCAATAAAAATAATTTTCCTGATGATGTACTTAAATTGATTAAAGCTAATCCGATTAAGTTTCATAAATATCAGAAATTTGACAATGGGCGTGGTATAGGTAGATACTATGCAAATTTGGTAAGACAAATAAATTAGGAGAATACATGAAAGTAAAAAATGAAGAAGTCAGATATTATCAGCCAAGATTTAAAAGGTGGTAACTTGGGATTTAGCGGAGGTATGCATGGATATCAAGAGTAATAAAGAGGATTATAAAAAGGCATTAAAGAAAGCACATGAAGAATATCCTTTAATGAAAGGTAAATACAGAAATAAGCCAGATGAATGCGATCATAATTATTCTTTCTGCGTATTTTGCGATGGCGGGGATTGGGACATTATGCGCTGTCCAAAATGCGGATCAGAAAGAGTTATGAGATGCACTTTCGATGATGATTTTGATTAACATTTAGCGGAGGAGACAATATTATGTGGAAAAGAGGTAAAACTGTTACGGAATTGGAACGAGATAAAATTGCAGAAATTGCAGATAAATACGAAGTTCCAAAGCGAGACGTAACATCTATGTTTCAAAGCGGACTGAATTTCAATAAAAAAAATGACAATTTTGTCATAGGTAAAAAAGGAACAGGAATGGTTCGACTTTTTATAAAACCGATTAATAAAATCCAGATTGGAGATATTGTAGAAATTAAAGCGCAAGTCGTTGATTATAATGACGGGGACAAAAAAATAAAGCTTAGAATCACTGGTTATGCACCGAATAAGATAACTCCCGTAGATAGATATATCTGGGTAAAATATACTGATATTAATAATTTAAACTAACGATTTAAGGAGAAACAGAATATATGGTCAGAAGTGTAGATACATTCTTCATAAACGGAGAAAGCTTTATTAATTATTGCTCAGATAATGACTTTAATTATACAATTTATATTGGACAAAAATGTAAAGTTTTGAGAAATGGAAAGTGTTTTATAGGTACGCTGCACGAAGTAGACTCAAACAAAAATACATTCTCGATAAAACAAAATAATGGAGAAATAATAGAAATAAATTGTGCTGATGTAGAAGAAGTTTTCAGCGAAGAGGAAATTGGAACGATAAATTAGGATTTAGCGGAGGAAGTGAAGATGGCTATATTAAATTATACCACTACGGTGGATAGCTTAAAGACGGTGTCAGAAATTGAATATATCTTGGTGAAGCACAATGCCAAAAGCATCATGAAAAATTATGATGGTGAGAGTATTATGGGGTTGTCCTTTTTAATCGATACTGGCGTCCAGCAGATTCCGGTAAGACTGCCGGTGAGAGTAGATGAATGTCTGGAAGTGCTGAAGAAAGAAAAGAAAAACAGCCCTCGCAGCAACATTAAAGCAACCAGGGAACAGGCTGAGCGTGTGGCGTGGAGGATCCTGAAGGACTGGGTAGAAGCGCAGATGGCGCTGCTGGATATTCAGATGGTGCGATTTGAAGAAATATTTCTGCCGTACATAGAAACCGAAAATGGACAGACCATTTATGAGAGACTGGAAGAAAAACAGTTCCTTCTTAAAGCGATAAACTGAAATATTAAGATTTATGGAGGCATTTGTATGAGAAAAATACATGAATGTGCAGAAGATATAAAAAATATTTTAAATGATGCAGAACGAACCGAAGAGGTTGACGGAGATATGTTATGTAGTATTAATGAGTTGGTGGATGAAATTTTATCAATATATTGTTTAGAAAAACAACAAAGAAAAATGGCTATAGCTGAAGAAAATGAGATTCTTTCAGAAGAGGCTAAAAAAGCAGGATGGAAGTCTGGTGTTATGAACATCTAAACTGAAAGTTAAATTACAATATTTAAAAAATTCATGGAAACATGAATTTTTTTGTGCAGAAAAATCTAAAATCCATAAAATCTGTCATATTAAAGATAGCAAATAACATTCAGGAGGAAAAATAATGAAAAAAGTATTAGTAAAACTATCAAGCGTAGAAATGGTAAAAGATTTCAATTCCAAATTATTCCCGTTGGAAGGAGAATTTGATCTTGGGACCGGCCATTATATTGTGGATGCAAGGAGTATTATGGGTATCTTCAGCCTGGATTTGTCTAAACCTTTAAACCTGACAATCCATTCTTCTGATCCCGATGCCGTTGTAGCTGCTTTAAAAGATTTTATCGTTTAAAAGTCGCCTATGAAAACTTCTAATCATGCTAAAACACGGATTAAAGAACGTTGTGGACTGGGAAAAGATAGCGGTGATCGTTTAGCTGCTATTGCTTTAGAAAAAGGATTAAAAAGGAATGAAGCAAATGGGCAGCTAAAAAGATATATGGATAAGCTGTATTTCACTAATCCCGATGCAGGAAATATTCGAATATATGCGGAAAAAGTTTGGATATTTTCCGAAGACAAATTGGTTACTGTTTTTGGAATTTCCAAAGGTCTTAAGGATCAAGCCAATACGCAAATCAAAAGAAAATCAAGAAAGGAGAATTATATGGGAAACTAAGAATACGTAATTTTATTTCTATAATAAGTCTTTCATTAACACTAATTATTATGGTAACACTGATGTTAAGCTCTGTTGCAATGATGGTTCCAACATCATCTATAGTGGTTACCGACAACAAATAGCCCTATTAAAAATACACATATAAAAGGAGAAACTAAAGTGACGAGTTTATCGTAAAGTAGGAGGAAGCATGAGAACAAAAAAACGCAGAGTATTGTCTTTTATTAGTCTGAGTTTTGCGTTGATCATCATGACAACATTGATGTTGGGATCTGTGGTAATGGCAGCTCCCACATCGGATATGTTGGTGATTGACAATGCGGATATGCTGACAAAAGAAGAAGAACAGACAATCGAAAGTGCATTATATCAGATTTATAAACAAACCGATATCGAATATGTCGTATATTTAGCACCATCACTAGACGGCAAAACTGTCGAAGAAGCATCTTTGGAAGCCGGTAGAAAATTGGGCATCGGTAATAAAGAGGATAACACAGGATTACTTATCTATGTAGCCCTGGCAGACAGAGAATTCCGAATGGAAGTAGGTTATGGTCTGGAGGGCGTAATCCCTGATTCGCAGGCAAAAAGGATTATTGACTGCATGACTTCGTATTTTAAGAATGAAAACTATGCCGACGGACTCTTAGCCGCTGTCACAAAAACTGTGGAAATCTTAAACGATTCTGGTGAATATACTATTTCGCAGGATGAAAACTATGTTGTAGAGACAGGCACAGATGATGACGACCTACTGGTAGGAATGATTGTTGTCATCGTATTTATTGTTGTATTATGTGTGATTTCAGCATTCGTTGATGGTGGTTCGGGTTCCCTATCATCAGGCCGTTATTATTCAAGCGGCTATAGAAGCAGTTCCAGTTCGAGTGGTTCATTCGGCGGCGGAAGTTTTGGAGGCGGTGGCGCTTCGGGAGGTTGGTAAAATGGCTTTAGTAGATGTATCACTTGTGGCGGTGATTGTGCTATCCATTACGATGACTCTTGTATATGGATTGCCACTTATTGAGCAAATAAAGAATAAAAAAGTTAATATAATACAAATGTTAGCTGTATGTTTATTTATTTGCGCAACAATATCAGGAATAATTATTTTATATTTTATAAGGAGATAATTTGGCGGTAGCGCTTCGGGAGGTTGGTAAAGAAAAGTGAATAAAGAAAATGTGTATGATTTAGCAAAAAGGCTGGCTGAACCATATTTTGACGAACAACAGATTCCAATGATTGGCGCCACGATAGTAGATGGATATCTGTATGCAAAAGGAGAAGACAGAGGATTTCCACATAGAAGTGATGCTATAAAAATTGATTTGAGTACTGAGAAAATTATTGAAAGTTATGGGGCTAGAGGATGTCCAGTAACTATCAACAAAATTGAAATTTCATAAGAAGGAGATAACATATGAAAAATAAAGGATGGGTAGTATTAGTTGTAGTAATCTGCGCAATTGTGCTTTTGTTTGGAGGTTCTTATAACTCTTTACAGCGTGCAGATGAAAATGTAAATGAAAAATGGGCACAGGTGGAAAATCAGTTACAGCGTAGATATGATCTGATTCCACAGTTGGTATCCGTAGTAAAGCAGTACTCCGATTATGAAGCATCTACATTGGAAAGTGTTGTTGCTTTGCGCGGGGATGGCACTTTGGGTGAAGAAGCTGCCGCAGATTCCGCTTATCAGTCCGCAATGAAAGAATTCAATATTGCGGTGGAAGCATATCCGGAATTAAAGGCAAGTGAAGAGTATAGTCAGTTGATGACTGATCTTGCAGGCACCGAAAATCGAATTGCCGTAGCAAGAAAAGACTATAATGACGCCGTAAGTTCCTTAAACAAAAAGATTCGTTCCTTCCCCATGAATATCATTGCAAATATGAGTGGTGTAGATAGCAGATATTATTTTGAAGCAAGTGACAATGCCTCAGAAGTACCCAATGTATCGGAGCTATTTAATCAGTAAGGCAACTAAAAAAGGAAGAATATATGAGATATTTATTATATATTTTACCACCTATAAGTTTTATTATGGGAATTTGGAGAATCGTATCTGCAATAAAACATTGTCATGATCCGGATTTTGCGATTCAGTTGGTTCTTGGATTCTTTTTAATCCTTGCGAGTGTAGTATTCTTCTTCTGTAATATAGTAACATGGGAGTTTAATGTAATTCCTCCAGCAGGATATTGATAGGAGAAAGAAAATAGAAAATAAAAATATAGATTACGAATCAAAACAAAAAAACACAAAAGGAGAAAATTAAAATGAAGAAAAATGCATTAATTATTTTAACAACAGTTATTTTATGTATGACTGGATGTGGATACAAACCAATAAATACTGAAAGTACATTAGAAAATTATATTGATACAATCGCAAATGACATTCCCACGGAAAATTATATATCATTGGAAACTTCAGAAACTGAAGCTACTTTAGATTCGGTTTCTGAAACACCTCGGGAAATCGATTTTCCAGTTTACCGTGTAAACTCTGTATTTTCGCAGGAATATTTTTATGTCCCGTATAACGGAGATGCAACAACTTATGAAGTAAAGAGTGGCAAAAAAGACGAAATAGAAAATTATAATACTAACGGAAATTTTCTTATATGTGAAGAAAATGGAACTGAAGTTTATTACGCAGATTCACGCGTTGAAAACGAAGACGTAACTGATGCAAATGATCCCTTTATTTCATTGAATATATATAACATTGGCGATGAAAAAGACTGCGAAGAATATTCCACAAAATCCGGCGCACCGGTATACATATTCCACAAAAATCTCGAAGATAAATTCTATGTCTGCATTATGCAGAAAGTAAGAGATTTAGATGACAATGATCTTTTACGAATAGAGATACTTACACCTGATTTTGAAGCGGATATACATGAACTAGCTGATAAATATGCGCTTGATATGACCAAAACACAGGATGAATTAAGAGAAATTTACGAAAGTAATACAAAATAATATATTAAAGGAGAAAATTAAAATGAATGGAATTAACATTGGAGTTATTGTAGCAGTAGTAGCTGTTGTAGTAGTACTTGGCATTTTGATGTCTGGTTATGTAAAGGCATCTCCTGATAAGGCATACATTATTTCGGGTTTAAAAAAGGAACCCAAGGTACTTATTGGTCGTGCTGGTATTAAGATTCCCTTTTTAGAGAAAAAGGATGAATTGATGCTAAGACAGATCAGTATCGATATTAAGACAAACGGATATATTCCCACAAAGGATTTCATCGGTGTAGATATTGATGCCGTAGCAAAGGTAAGAGTTTTGACTGCAAAAGATATTACAGTAGATAAAAATGGAAATATTCTGCCTGGTTGTGATCCAAATAAGAGAGTTACCCATGAAATGGTACAGGCAGCGATGAAGAACTTCTTAAATATGAAGGAACAGCAGATCCGCGATGCACTGACCGATTCCTTACAGGGTAACATGCGTGAGATCATCGGTACCCAGTGCCTGAAGGAGCTGTGTAATGATCGTAAGACCTTCGGTGACGAGGTTCAGGCGAAGGCACAGAAGGATATGAATGCCCTGGGTATCTGGATCGAGTCCTGCAACATCCAGAAGATCGAGGATGAGAACAACCTGATCACTGCTTTGGGACAGGATAACATGTCCCAGATCCAGAAGGACGCTTCCGTAGCAAAGGCACAGGCAGACAGAGATGTGGCCATCGCCAGAGCACAGGCACAGAAGGATGCCAATGATGCACAGGTCATCGCAGAGACCGAGATCGCACAGAAGCAGACTGAGCTGGCGATCAAGAAGGCAGAACTGAAGAAAGAGTCCGATATCAAGAAGGCTGAGGCAGATGCCGCTTACAAGATCCAGGAAGAGGAACAGCGTAAGACCGTGGAAATCACCACAGCAAATGCAAATCTGGCCCGTCAGGAGAAGGAACTGGAGTTAAAGGAAAGAGAAGTATCCATCAAGGAGAAAGCTCTGGAAGCTGAGGTCAAGAAGACCGCAGAAGCAAACAAATACGCAGCACAGCAGAAGGCAGATGCCGAGCAGTATGAGAGACAGAAGAGAGCGGAGGCCGAACTCTTCGAGATCCAGAGACAGGCAGAAGCCGAGAAAGCAAAGTCAGAGGCAGAGAGATTCGCTAAGGAACAGGCAGCAGAGGCAGTTAAGGCGGCAGGTCTTGCCGAGGCATCAGCCGTTGCAGCCAAAGGTAAGGCGGAAGCAGAAGCCATTCAGGCAAAAGCAGAGGCAGAGGCAGCCGGTATTTTGAAGAAAGCGGAAGCTATGAAACAGTACGGCGACGCCGCAAAACAGCAGATGGAGCTGGATACTTTGAAAGTATACTTCGAACAGCTGCCTAAGATTGCAGAGGCAGTGGCAAAGGGCTACACCAACGTTGACTCCATTAAGATGTTTGGTGGAAATACCAGTCAGTTAGCCGGTGACATCATGACTACGATTACACAGGTATCTGATGGTATTAAGGAATCTACCGGGATTGATCCGACCGAAGCATTGAAGGGTGCATTAAAAAAGAAGGACTCTAATGTAAAAACATCTGATCTTAAGGATGATTATACAGAAGTAACCACCTTATCAAACGCATCAACGGAAACCGATACAGATATACTTTCTGAAGAATAATATGTTGCTATAATCCCACGGTTTATTCATGCCGTGGGATTTTTGTGCAGAAAAATTCATTTAATCACAAATCTGTCATAATAAAGATAAAGAACATAGATGGTAATTAGATGGTACCTTAAACAAAAAATTAAAGGAGAACATAAAATGAAAAAAGATATTTTTTATTACGGAATGAATATTCACACTGGAAAACCTATTTACTATGACAGAAGGCAATCTGCTTATTCGAATAGTTTAATTACTGGAACTTCTGGAACTGGAAAAAGTACCTTTGCAATAAAAGAAATTGAACAAATACTTCAAAATACAGAAGATGATGTAATCATTTTAGATATGAATGGAGTCTATGAGGAACTGGAAAAGAAAAATAATGGAACAATAATTGATTTCTTATCTCCAAATACACACATGAATCCATTATATACACCAAATTACATAAATAATAATTTAGAACATGAAGTTTATACGTTTGATGATATTATAGGTTTATGCTGCATCGCGATGGACCAGGAATTAGGTTCTATTGAAATAAAAAGCATTTATAACATCTTAAAGAAATTATACAAAAATTTTGAAAATCCATCGTTTCAAAATTTCTATGAAATGCTTATTGCAGAAACTGATCATAATATGCGGAGTGTTGGACTACATTTAAAATACTATGTTGATATGATGCCATATTTATTTGAAATTCAGACAAACAAAGTTTTGGATGACATCATATATAATCCTAAAAAAAGAATTATTGCATATAAACTATATAACACACCGTCCTGTAACGCATCATTTTATATTATGCTTTGTTTGATAGATATTTGGCAAAAAATAACATATAAGAAGAATCAACAAAAACGAACTTGGATCTATTTTGATAATATATATTTAATATTACAAAATACTGTATTGTCAGATACCTTTGCAAAAATTTACAAACGCGGAAGAAAATGGGGTTGTATTTCTACTTGTGTCATTGATGATATTGAAAAGCTATGTAACTTTCAATTAGGAAGAATAATACTTTGTAATACCTCTTTCTTAATCAGTTTTAATCAAAGAGCAGCTGGCAGGGATATAATTCAACAATTATTCAATATAAATGATCAAGTTATGAGTTGTATGCAAAAGGGGTTAGGAGTCGGAGAAGGGTTACAATACATTCATGATAAAAATGATGAAATAATTGTATTTCGACAATAGTAGTTATGGATTGGACCGTTTCTTAACATAAATGTTTATATTTTCGCATTTGCAGACTAAAACCATCTATGAGTAATCCAAAAATATCTGTCATAATAATTATGGAACAATAAATAAAGGGTTTCGATCTTAACTCTTTAACTATGAGGAAAACCTCTGGAAAGGAGTTTATGATCGAAACCTATCGGAATTACCAAAATTACACAAGACTTCTTGATTTATTAAAACAATATGATTTTACCACATACACTCACAGTATGAGAGTAGCTAAAAATGCTGCCGTTCTCACCAAAACGACCGATCTCATAAATACGGATCCAGAAATATTTATAATGGGTTGTGCTTTACATGATATCGGAAAACTCAAAGTACCTTTGGATATCATTAATAAACCAGAGAAACTATCTAATGTAGAAAAACTCATTATAAATTCGCATACAAGTGATGGAATTAGTTTTGTGACAGATTTCCCATTGGATATACATATGTGTGTTCTTCTTCATCATGAACGGGAAGATGGATCCGGATATCCACTAGGTTTAATGGGTGACCAGATTCCAAATTTTTGTAAAGTTTTATCTGTTCTGGATGTATTAGATGCATTAACATCACAACGATCATATAATCACCCAATAACAGACTTTAATGAACTAAATAAAGAGATGAGTGACTTAAATTTAAACGGATATTATGTGAAAAAAATCATGGATTTAGTTAAAAACGGAAGTATTGTAACAGAAAAGGAGATTTTTTATGATTAATAAACTTAGATACTCAAAAATTATTTATCTTATAATTACACTTGTTATTATTCTAATAATTGTTTTTACTATCATACATTTTTCAAATAATAAAGCACTATCAGATACAACAGATATACTGGATGTATCCGGAAATGATATTTCCGGTAATGATATCTCAGGCAACGATTTTGCAGATAATATTTCTGAAACGGAACAACAAGAAGAAAAAAATATTATGCCAAACGTCATTGGAATGAAAATAGATGATGCAACTTATGAGCTGGTAAACAATGGTATCACTTTTTACGATATTGAATGGATTGACGACGAACAGCATCCCGGTCAGGTTCTTGAACAGAATATACCAGAAGGAGAAGAAGTAGATGTTTCTATTCCCATATTAATTAAAGTCAGCAGTGCAGAGTACTTCGAAGAGTCGGAGAAAGACATAAATAATAAAATATATATTCCAGGAGTAGTGGGAGAAAATATTGATGATGCAATTATTGATATCAGTGAAGCCGGATTGAAAATAGGAGGTATTCTTCCGTATGAAGGATATATTGAATATTCTGATTTTTTTGAAATTGGAAGTGTAGTAGCGCAGGACCCTTCATCCAATACCGAGGTAGATGCCGGGACAGAAGTAATACTTTATTATAAAGGAGAATAACGTCAATGATGTATACCGCACTTAAAGGTACATGTTTCCTTTTATGTAACCTTTTAACTACATCTGCCGTTAACTCTACTTTATCATGTTCGGCAGATCATTCTGAACAAAAAACAGTAAAATGTATTGAATATCATAATTCCATGCAGGAAGATATTATAATCAACGTATTGGAAAATACACAGGAAAAAGAACTGCGGAGATTTCAAAAAGCATTAGATCAACTTCCAAAAGAAGCCAGAAGTTTATTTGCGGATGAAGATTTTCAGTTAAACTTTCTGCAGATATGTCAGGATTATGAGCTTGATCCTTATCTGATGCTATGTCTTATTAAAAAGGAATCTGCTTTTCTTCCTGATGTATCAAACGGACATTGTTTAGGGTTATGTCAGATCAATGAATATTCACATAAATCAAGAATGGAAAGACTTGAATGTGATGATTTATATGATCCTTATCAAAATATAATAGTTGCTGCTGATTATCTTGCTGAGCTTATATCCACAAAAAGAGATATGACCGAAGTGCTTATGTATTACAATATGCCTTCAGAGACGGCCCGGAAACGATATGAAGCCGGAAACTATAGCAACTATGCAATAAATATACAAAAAGAAGCCATACAACTAAGAGAAATAGCTGAAGCAGAATAGGAGCGTTTCATGAATAATTTACCTAGTAGACCTGGAGAAGTGTTTTATATTATTAGAAGGACGCCATACAGCGAATCAATACTAAGTACTAAGGCTGTTATTTGTGAACAGTCATACATGCGCTGGGGGCGTCGAAAATCCCAGTATCGATTAGTTGATATTGATAACGGTGAGATTTTGGATTTTAAGGCTCAAACATTTTCTGAAATGTTGGATTTTGTGGAAGACGTTATTTCTGTTCCAGTTTCCTTTGAACGAAGATACACTGATTATAATTATGTCATTAATTTGCAAAAAGGATTAAAAGAAATTGCACAGGATTCCAATTTTGCTAACGATTTTCCTCAACGTTTTGTTGTTGGCGTATACTCAATTGGAAAATTTAAAGCTGAAATTAACGTGAGTCGAATCGGAATTACTTTGGAGTTTATTCATGATAAACCGATGCCAAATGGAATTCCGCCGGTTGGACTTCAGTATCTGAAAAACTTCCCTAAAACAGAAAAAGAAATGATTGAAGCGGTGGAAAAAGAGTTAAGACAGTTTATTAAAAAATATGATACGCTGTTGTAAGAATTTCTATGCAGAAATTTGCATCTATAGAACCATTTGTTATAATAAGAATATCAAATGAGTTAATCATTTGTTTCTTCCATCTTTTATCTTTGATACAATCTCCGGATATTTTTATCCGGAGAATTTTTTTTGCTATTTTCTGTCATATTATAAATAACATAAGAAAATAGGAGAATTTATTTTGGAGGATAAATAATATGAATTGGAATAATGCTTTTGCTATGAAGAAAAACATAAACGGTAAGATCGTTACTGTAGGACAGCAGGACTTTGATAATATGACTATTATGATTAAAGAGGAAAATGGAAATGTTATTAGCTGTCCTATGGATTTTGATAATGACGGTGACTGTTACTTCATTTATGATTCTACTCAAGTGTACATAAGAGAAGTATGATTAATTGCTGAATGGAGGAAAATAAAAGTATGATTATAGAAGCTAAATTTACAGTAGCTGGTATGACGAGAGGCAAGAGATACGATGTCATTGACCTCATCAATGATAGATATTACAAAATTGTACTCGACGGAGGCATTATAGGAATTCGGCATAGATGTAACTTCAATATTATTAAATAAATATAAGAAAGGAAAATAAAAATGAGAACAAATAATGGTTGCATATGGGCATATAATACCGAAGTTGAGTGTAAACATAAAGAATGTACAGATTGCCCTTATTACAGGGCTGGGTACCAGAATAATAGATACGGATCTTTTAGTAACCCCTATGACGATAGTGGATGGGACGGAGAGTAATCACTATCCACAATAAAAGGTGTGGTTTTACATCAAAAATTATAAATCAAAAAGAAAAGAGGAAATTAAAGTGAATAATATGTTTGAAGAAATGGGTAAAGCAAATATCAGAGCATTTTGTGATAAGCTGGAAGACAAGGTGTTAAATCATACACCTGATGTAATTGCCGAGTGTCCATTATTGGAAACAACAACCGTAATTAATATTATCAGAGAACTGCGGAAAGAAATGGCAGAGTAATAAGGAAGGAAAAGCTATGTATAAATGGATGTATGACAGAATGGTAACAGAATATAGCAAAAAGTCAAAAGAAGAACTTGTGCAGGAGATTATGTCCTTGGAAGAAATCGAGTGTTCCGATAGAGCATTCGCAAATCAGTGTCAGGCGGGAACTCCCATCTATAATATTAACGAACTGTTCTTGGTATTGAAAGATTTAAAAGAAGGATTTACATATGAAAAAGCGACTAAAGTTTATGCATTGATGGATAGAGCAGAATCCAGTTGGAATTTCATTACAAATGAAATTGCAGAAATGAATGATGATGAAAGACAAAGTAAAGCATTAGAAGATTTTAAAAACAGAGTATCTAATGCAGCCGATGTTAATGATAATATATAAAATGCGTGTTTCAACAGTTTAGAAAGAGGTAA
>ENA-OURQ01000237-OURQ01000237.1-human-gut-metagenome-genome-assembly--contig:-NODE-237-length-60871-cov-12.587493_pt1 | contig 60871 bp, 64 predicted proteins | sample MGYA00242105_ERZ508999 | MGnify/ENA primary metagenome ERZ508999 (study PRJEB26280, sample SAMEA2338771) | human gut metagenome | biome: human gut; feature: human-associated habitat; material: faeces...
GGTCGAGGGACGGAGTCCCTCGTGGGTTTTAAGGGCAAAGCCCTTAACATCTCTTTCTATCTAAGGGCGGACTTTGTCCGCCCTTTATATCTAATGCTACTAACAAGAAAAAATTAAGCGGTGGACAAAATCCACCGCTTTAGAAGTAAATAATGTTGGGTTTCGCTCAAAGGTATTTCGCTCTTTGCGGAGAGCGACCAAAGGCTATGCCTTTGAAAACTGCAAGCTTTTTCAAGAGCTTGAGCAAAACTTTTAAGTGTCTTATGGAAGTTTATTAGCTAATATGCTAACTTATCTCTTTTTTCTCGAAATAACAGCTATTCCAAGAACATAGAACAAAATTGATGTAGCAATTAAAATAAGTATGCTTGCAAGTGTAGAAACCTCCCAAGAGCCTATCGTAAAATCAACGCCAAGCTCTTCTCTTATTGACGGTATTGCAACATCTGAAACCATAGCTGGTACACCGTCAAAAGACCTTTCAAATGGAACCTCCATAAATATCTTTCTAAAAATAGACGCTGCGTGAGATATAGGAAAAATCTTAACAACTGTAGCAACACTTTCAGGCATAGAACCAACAGGAAGATATATTCCAGTAATAAATCCAATCAGTGTTCCGATAACTGTACTTGCAGTTGCAAACGCATTTGTACTGCTAAAGAATGATACCACAAAAAACATCATTGAAGAACCTGCAAGAACAGTAAGAAGAATCATTCCGAGAACCTTCAAAATTGAAACGAAAGGTAAAATCTCTCCACCGCTTGCAACTATGTAAAGCTCACCAACTGCAAAAGCAATAACACTCATAATCACACCAATAACAAATGCACTTATGATATATCCGCCAGCAATAGAGCTTCTTGAAATAGGTGAACAACGAAAATCCTTTTCTATCTTCTTAGCCTTGTCATCAACAATAACGCCAAATGCACCTAAGGTCGTAGAAATTGAGGTTACTGCAAGAATTCCTGCAATAAGCCAGCTATCCATAAGAAATTTTGTACCCTCAATTTTAATACCAGAAACATTATCAAAGCTGTTTACAAGTTGGTTACCAAGAAAAAACGCATATAAACCTATAACAATTAAAACTGCAAGCAAAGAAAAGAATACGGAACTCTTATCTCTGAAAAAAAGTTTTAAATTTCTCTTAGCAAATAGAATCATTCTCTTATCTCCTTTCCTGTTATCGCAATAAAGGCATCGTCCATAGTTCCGTTTAATACTTCAAAGCCATCTATATAATCTCTGCAAGCATCAAGAATCGGCAAAGAGTCCATAGTACTTTTAATATTAATTTTTATATCTGCTCCAACCTCGGCAAAAGCAAGCTTATTATTTTGCAGATACTCTTTAGCTCCAGTATTATTTTTCTTTGGCGAGATTATTAGAATATCCCCTGCATATTTTTCTTTAAGTTCAACTGGAGTGCCTTTTGCAGAGATTTCCCCTCCGTCAATAACAACAACATAATCCGCCTCAGCAGCTTCCTCCATATAATGTGTTGTAAGGAAAACTGTCATTTTTGTTTCCTCTTGAAGCTTGCGAATGGTTTCCCATACAGATTTTCTCGTCTGAGGGTCAAGACCTGTTGTCGGCTCATCAAGAAAAAGTATCTTAGGTGTATTTACTAAGGCTCTTGCAATATCTGCCCTTCGGCGTTGACCACCCGAAAGCTTACCATATCTTCTATTCTGAATTTCAGTAACACCTGTAACAGCCATAGCCTTCTCAACATTTTCACGAAGTTTATCTCCGCTAAGCCCATAAAATCCGCCACGAATCATAATATTTTCTTTGATAGTGAGCATTTGGTCAAGAACTCCGTCTTGAAAAACTGCACCTATCTGACTACGGATTTTATCGTCCTCGTATCCCAATTTTCTTCCGCAGACAATAACTTCTCCACTGTCTGGTTTCAAGAAGGTAGTAATTATATCAATAGTAGTAGATTTGCCAGCACCATTCGGACCTAAGAACGCAAATAGCTTTCCGCTCTCAACATAAAAGCTGAGTGATTTAACCGCTTGAACATTACCATATGATTTTTTCAGATTTTTAACTTCGATTATCTTTTCCATTGCTTTTCCTCCTGTTTTTTATAATCTTATTTATATTATTCGCAAATTGTTTTTCCTGAAAGAATGTTATTCCATAAACAGCAAAATAGATAATCAAATCAATAACGATAATTTCTAAAATCCATTTTATACTCATAGGAAACCACTGATACCATAAGCCGCCCATAAGTATTACACAAGCTGAAACTTCTATTATGCCAATAAGTATATATAGCCATTGCGGAATAGGATTTGAAATTTTCTCTGAAATTATACCAGTAATAAACATCAAAAAAGAAATCACAAAGCAAAGAAGTGCCATTTGAAATACCCATTCTATTCCTATTCCATTTGCATAATATGAATAGTTAAAAATTGCAACCACCAATGAAGCTATCGTATATGATGAAAAAAATATATTAACAAAGCGTTTTAATCCATTCATAATTAACTCCTCCTATAATCCAAATTTTTTCTTAAAGTCTGGCACATAGTGACGATTTATTATAAGCTTTTCACCATTTATCAATAGCACTTCATATTTTCCATTCAACATAGGCTTTACTTTCTCAATAAAATCTATATTTAAAATACACGACTTACTTATACGCACAAAGCTCGAATTTATAAGAGCCTCTTCAAATTCAAAAAGTTTCATTCTACTTTCATAAACATCATTTTCACAATATATAAATGTTTTCTCATCTACACTTTCTATGTAACAAACAGCTTCATGGTTGATTTTTTGTAAATATCCGTCCTTATAGGCGGTTATGGTAAATGAACATATTTTAATCGCATCTATAATCTTTTGCAGTTCAGAATTTATTACAGAACAGCGAATAACTATTTCCGTTTCTTTTAAATTTCTGTCTTGTTCTATCACAAGCTTCATCTCATAACCTCCTTACAAATAAACTATATCACATAAAAATCGCTGAGTAAATCAAATTCAGGTAAAATGCACTTAATGGCATATAAACTGCATTCAAGCTCACTATTAAATGAATTTTTCTGAATAATCTGGCTAAAATAAACCCAGTACAACAAGAAAAGAGGAAAATTTGTGGATTTACTTAATATTGCACTAACCTCAATAGGTTCTATTATAGTGCTATTCTTGCTTACAAAGCTTATCGGAAATCGCCAGATGTCAGAGCTAAATATGTTCGATTATATTAATGGAATAACTATTGGTTCTATTGCCGCAGAAATGGCAACTTCTCTTGATGGCGATTTTCTCAAACCACTTCTTGCAATGATAATCTACGGAGTAGTAACTGTTTTAATTTCAATTCTTGCAAACAAAAATATAAAGCTCAGAAGGTTTTTCAATGGTAAAACCCTCATATTATATAAAAACAATAAGCTTTTCTACAAAAATTTCAAAAAAGCCCGTATAGATATGAACGAATTTCTTTCACAGCTAAGAATTAATGGATATTTTAACCTAAGTGAATTAGAAGCTGTTTTTCTTGAGGAAAACGGAAAAATTTCTGCCTTGCCAAAATCCGAATCTCGTCCACTTATCCCTAAAGATATAGCACTTTTTCCTGATAAGGACGAACCTCTTATAACACTTGTAATTGACGGCAAAGTTCTGACAGGCAACCTGAAATTTTCTGGAAAAGATATTACTTGGCTAAACAAAAAGCTCAAAGAGCAAAATATAAACAGAATTTCTGATGTATTTCTTGCGGTTTGTGATAGCAATGATAAAATTACAAGCTATAAAAAAATAAAAAATAAACCTGATAGAGATATGTTTCAATAAGGCTCTGTATTTGAAAACTACAAGCTTTTAAACTTATTACTAAACCAATATTATAATAAAAGCCTCTTGATGTTTTGAACTAAAAAATTCATTTACATCAAGAGGTTTTTTGAATTTATTTTTTATATTCTTCTATAATATTGCAGGTTTTTTCTATATCTTCATCAGTATGAGCTACTGAAACAAACATTGCCTCAAATTGTGATGGTGCAGTATATATACCATTACTTTGCAAGTAATTAAAATAATCAGCATATTTTTCCGTATCTGACGATTTTGCAGTTTCATAATCCGTTACAGACTTATCTGTAAAGAATGCAGTCATTATTGAACCTGCACGATTTACATTAAAACCCGCTTTACGCATAGCTGATTCTATTCTTGCGGATTTCTTCTCAAGCTCTGGATAAATAGTATCTTGATTTTCCTCAAGAATTTTAAGTGTAGCAAGACCTGCACTTACAGCAACAGGATTTCCTGAAAGAGTTCCAGCCTGATATACTGAACCAAGTGGCGAAACACATTCCATAATTTCACGCTTGCCACCATATGCAGCTAAAGGCATACCTCCGCCAACTATTTTACCTAAGGTTGTCATATCAGGGCAGACACCATAATATTTTTGAGCACCACCAATACTTAAACGGAAACCTGTTATTACCTCATCGAAAATCAACAATGCACCATATTTTTCAGTAATATCTCTAAGAAATTGCAAGAAACCGCTTTTAGGCGGAACTACACCCATATTCGCAGCACAAGGCTCAACTATAACACAAGCTATATCCTTGCCATATTTATCAAAAAGCTTTTCTACTGATTCAACGCTGTTATACTTAGCAAGAAGCGTAGTTTCTGTATAGCCTTTCGGAACACCCGAACTATCAGGAATAGAATTTGTCAGCAAACCAGAACCCGCACGAACCAACAAGCCGTCAGAATGTCCATGATAACAGCCTTCAAATTTTACAATAAAATCTCTTTTAGTATAACCTCTTGCCGCTCTTACCGCACTCATAACTGCTTCCGTACCAGAATTTACAAGTCTTAACATTTCCATAGACGGAAAATTTCTCTTTATAGCTCTTGCAAGCTCGATTTCTCCACTATGACAAGCACCAAATGTCAAACCCTTTTTGCAAGTATCTATTACAGCATTTATAACTTCAGGATGAGTATGTCCAAGAATATTTGGTCCCCATGAGCATACATAGTCGATATATTCGTTTTCGTCAACATCGTAGATTTTGTCACCCTCTGCGTGGTCTATGAAAACAGGGCTTTTGCCAACAGATTTCCAAGCACGAACAGGACTATTTACACCACCCGGCATAAAATCAAGTGCTTGTTCATAAAGCTTTTCAGATTTCGTTGTATTCATAATTTATACTCCTTATCTGTAAAATTCATCAATCCACCTTGCAACATCAAGTGCGTGATATGTGATAATAATATCCGCTCCCGCTCTCTTAATAGCAATCATATTTTCGCTTACAATTTTCTTTTCGTCTATCCAGCCATTTTGGGCAGCGGCTTTAACCATAGCATATTCACCGCTGACATTATAAGCAACAAGTGGCAAATCAAATCTTTCTCTTGCTGATTTAATTATATCTAAGTAGGCAAGTGCAGGCTTGACCATAACCATATCAGCACCCTCAGATATATCGTCTGCAATTTCACGAAGTGCTTCTCTGCCATTTGCATGATCCATTTGATAAGTTTTTCTGTCACCAAATTCGGGAGCGGATTCTGCGGCATCTCTAAATGGTGAGTAATAAGCTGATGCAAACTTAGCACTATATGAAAGTATCGGCGTATCAATAAAGCCATTTTCATCAAGAGCATTTCTTATTGCTGAAACTCTGCCGTCCATCATATCTGAAGGAGCTATAATATCAGCACCAGCTTTTGCAAGACTTACAGCCATCTTTGAAAGCAAAGGAAGTGTTTCATCATTGAGAATTTTTTCTCCGCAAACAACTCCGCAATGTCCGTGAGAAGTATATTCGCAAAGGCATACATCGGCAATTATAATAAGTGACGGATAATTTTTCTTTATATATCTTACTGCCTGTTGTGTAATACCATTATCGTTATATGCCTCTGTTGCATATTCGTCCTTATGCTTTGGAATGCCGAAAATTAAAATTCCCGAAATACCACTTTTTTCAACTTCATTAAGAATTTCGTCAATTCTATCGAGTGAATATTGATAAACATTTGGCATAGATTCTACGGGATTTTTTATATTTTCTCCCTCAACAACAAACATTGGATATATCAAATCACTTTTACTTATTCTTGTTTCTCTTACCATACTGCGTAGATTCTCGCTTGCTCTTAATCTTCTAAATCTTTTCATTACTGTTCTCCTCAACTATTTTAAGAATTGTATCTGTTATACCCTCAACTGTCTTTGTCTTTGAAATATTAAATCCACTCACGCCGTGCTTAATTAAGGTTTCGGCGGTTATCTCGCCAATGCAAACTATTTTGGTCTTTGGTGAAATTGTAAAACCGCCCTCATAGAAAGCGTCAACTCCCGATGAACTCGCAAAGGCGATAAAATCAGTATCTATAGTCTTATTGGCTTCTGTTTTATAATCAAGCTGAACGCCATAGGTCTTTATATCATCATACTGAATATTATTTTTATCAAGAATTTCTGTTAGAAGTAAAGAACCCTTTTCCGCTCTTAGAATAAGAAGTTTTTCATCACTATGAACCTTTTTTGCGAGAAGATTTCCAAGAGCCTCTGATGTAAAATCATTTGGAATAAGCTCTGCAAAAATTCCATATTTTTCAAGCACAGAAGCTGTTCCCATACCTATAACCGCAAATTTAATATTTACAAGCTTTCTTATATCTATCTTTAACGCTTTAAGTTTGTTAATGAAGATTTCTGCTCCATTCATACTTGTAAGAACGATATAGCTATATTTTTCTATATCATTAAGAGCCTTATCAAATTTCGGATTATTTCTATATTCGATAATATTAAGATGATTCATATGGTTAATATCTGCACCATTGGCAGAAAGCTGTTTTGAAAGCTTTGAAGAAAGTCTTTGAGTTCCTGTCACTGTAACAGAAATATCTTCTAAAGGCTTTTTAATTGTTGGTGAAAAATCATATTCCACAGTTTTTCCTACAGCTATAACAACAGGTGGTTTAATCTCGCTATTCTCTGCTACATTACAAATATTTTTAAGCGTAGCCCTGACAGTCTGATTTTTCGCATATGCTCCGTTAGAAATAATCGCAATAGGAGTATTTTCCGACATACCATTTTCGATAAGACTATGCACTATTTTAGGAAGATTTTTAAGTCCCATAAGGAATATAAGTGTTCCTCCACATTCGGCATAGGCTTTCATATTTTTGGGGAGAACATCATCCGCTGTATGCCCAGTAATAACATGAAAGCTTCTGCTTGTAAGTCTGTGTGTAACTGGTATTCCGGCAAGCTCAGGAACAGCAATAGCTGATGAAATTCCCGGAACTATATCAAAGGGAATGTCACCTTCTTTGAGTGCGATTACCTCCTCCCCACCTCTGCCAAAAACAAAAGGGTCGCCACCTTTAAGCCTGACAACTGTTTTATTTTCACGAGCCTTTTCAATCAAAAGGCTGTTTATAGTTTTCTGAGTTTCACTATGTGCTCCAGAACGCTTTCCAACACAAATTTTTTCTGCGTTTTCGGCATATTCAAGAAGTTCCTTATCAACAAGACTGTCATATATAAGCACATCACATTTTTTGACAAGTTCCAAGCCACGAAGCGTAATCAAATCATAATCTCCACAGCCTGCACCTACAAGATATACTCTGCCTTTATTCATAGCTTTTTCGTCAACTCCTTTGCAAGCTCAAAGCTTTCTGATATATCTGCGCTTTTAGATAAAATATTGCAATTTTCACCAGAAACATAGAGTGTAATTTTATTGCTGTTTATCTCGGAATATGCACCCAAAGGCATACCGCAATCTGCATTTAAAATTTGCGGGACAGCCCTTTCAAGCTGAAATGAATAAAAAGTTTTCTGATGATTTACAAGATTAATATAGCTTTTTAGTCTTTCGTCATTTTTACGGCTTTCTACGGCAATTATCCCCTGACAAGGCGATGGCAAAAACTCGTTATAATCAAATGGTGTGACTGTATATTCTTTGCTATTATAAATTCCGAGTCTTTCAAGACCTGCCGCCGCAAGAATTAAAGCGTCATATTCACCATTCATAAGCTTACGCAATCTGGTATCAACATTACCTCGTATATCTTTAACTGTAACTAAAGGATATAGCCTATGCAAAAAACTTTTTCTGCGTATACTTCCCGTACCAACAACAAAATCACTAATGTTTTTTATCGGTGAATTATTCTTTGTAACCAAAACATCTCTATAATTTCCTCTTTCAAGTACAGCGGATATTTCCAAGCCTTCTGCAAGCTCTAAGGGCAAATCCTTTGCACTATGAACAGCAAGGTCTATTTCACCAGAAAGCAATGCAGACTCAAGTTCTGAAATAAACACACCCTTTCCGCCAATGGACGAAAGTGATTTATCAAGCACTTTATCACCCTTTGTGGATATATGAACTGTTTCTATTTCTATATCATTACAGACAGATTTCAGCTTTGCTATAAACATTTCTGTCTGTGCAAGTGCAAGCTTACTTTTTCTCGTTCCAATTTTAATTTTCATTATTAGCTTCCTCTATCAATTTTGACACAAGGTTATCGTCTATTTCATCTCTTGAAAGACACAATGCAAGCAATCTTTCAAAAACTATTTTTCTGTCAGCTTCGTTTTTGATTTCAGATTTTATACGCTTTCTATATTTAAAAAGTGTTTCTGTAATATCAGCATTACCATCAAGCAAATTTTCAAGTCTTTCACGAATATATTTCGCATAAATAGGACTTTTTCCCGAACTTGTTATTCCTGCCGTAATTCCATTTTTATTAACCAATGCCGGAAAAATAAATCCGCATTTATCCTTATCATCAACTGTATTAACAAGGATATTCTTTTCACTGCAAAGCTTGAAAATATGTCCGTTTACTACTTCATCATCAGTAGCACTTATCGCACAAAATATATTGTCAATGTCGCTGTCTATAAATTTTCTTTCTATAATAGAAACACCAAGCTTTCTGATTTCATCGCATATAAAAGGTGCAACAACAGTTATTTTAGGTTCAAATTGCAAAAGCTTTTCAACCTTACGCAAGGCAACCTTTCCACCGCCTACAACAAGAATTTTCTTGTCTTTTATATCTATATAGAACGGAAAATAAGCCATTATTCTACACCCCCGAAGGTTTTATATACATTCAGAATTTTTTCAAATTCTTCTGCGGATAATTCCTCTCTCAGCTTATATAAAAGTTCCTCAAAGGATTTTTCTTTAAGTTTCATCTTTACTGCATCTATGTATGGCAAAAAGCTATGAAACAGCATATCCTTTTTTAGGGCTTCAATTTCTTCCTCAATAATTTTCTTAGCCTCATCAATGCTACTTAGTTTGAGAGAATTATTTTCCTTAGCAAGAGTTTTGAAATAGTCTACATCAACAAGCCTGATACCTGATATTTTTTCAATTTCTCTATCTATATCAGGCGGAACAGCCAAATCTATAAAAAGTCTGTTCTTATTCTCTTTAAGGCATTTCTGCAAATCATAATATGTTATTGTATAATGTGGACTTGAAGTCGCACTTATAAGGCAGTCGACCTTATCAATATATTTATATCTATCGTTATATTCTACCGCAGAAACATCATTTCTATATGTCAAATCATTATTATGATTTCTCAGTGTGGTTATAATGCTTATATTTTTATGTGAAACAAGATTTTTAACAAGGCTTGTGCCAATCTTTCCTGTCGCACCTATTACCATAACGCTTACATTTTCGCCAAGTCTTGCAACCTCATTTGCGGCAAGTGTTGCCATAGATACAGATGTTTTAGAAAGAGCGGTTTCTGTTTTAATGCGTTTCGCACAAGCAATAGCCGCTTGAAAAACTGTATTCAATTCATAGCCAGTAGTTTTACATCTTTGAGCGAAAGCATATGCTCTCTTAATCTGACCAAGAATTTCGTCCTCGCCTATAACCATAGAATCAATACCACTTACAACATTATATAGATGAGAAATAGCCTTATCATCATAGAAAAGAAATATCTGCTTTGACAATCTCGAAACTTCAAAGCCTGAATATTCTGCCAAGGTATTTTTAGCAAAGCTTACTGCATTTTCATTTCCGACAAAATATAATTCCATACGGTTACAAGTGCAGACTATAAGACACTCATTTATACAGCCAGAAGTTACAAGGCAGTTAAGTAAGGCTTTTTGAGTATCTTCTGAAAAAGCAAATTGTTTTCTTATTTTTAAATCTGAATTTTTATGGTTAATACTTATGCAATACATAATTTCATCTACCAACACCTCAAAAAACATCCCTATGGCATAAAACAACACACAAGCATTATTTTAATACCACAGGGACTCAATGTCAACGGTGGGTGCCGACCCACGGCGAAGACACGGAATCGGTTTTGCAAGCAAAATCTCGACATTTATAAAAGAAGATGATTGCCATGGATGAAGTAACTACCGTAGCCGAATTAGCTTCGCCATTCGGTTCTACCGATTAGCTAACATACTTACATTAAGTCAATAAGGGGCGGACTTTGTCCGCCTCTTAGCAAGAAAGAGATGTTAAGGGCGTTGCCCTTAAAACCCACTAAAGGCTCCGCCTTTGGAAACTGCGAGCCTTTGAAAAACTCAAGCGAAACTTTTCATAACTTTTTAAGCTAATCATACTTTATATAATAAATGAATCTTCGTTAATAGCCTCATTATCGAGTATATATACCGAATTGCCCTTTGTGACGAATATCTTATATACAAACACATCGACTTTTTCGCCGACTGCTACTTCTGCTTCATTAAGTGTTCTTTTGGCAGTAAGCTTTGTGCCGTTTACAGCTATTGTAAGCTCTGTATTATCGCCTCTGAAAGCTACTCTCTCAACTACTCCCTCAGCCGCAGAACTCTTATATTTTTGATTTTCATTCTTTTTAGTAACATCTAAAAACTCAGGTCTGATTATAGCCTTATCTGCACCATCAATCTTCTTAAATGTACTGAATTTGCTGTAATCATCAACAAATGAAGCTTGTCCAAAAAATGATGCTGTAAAAGCTGTCTTTGGCTTTTGATATATCTCTATTGGAGAACCCTTTTGCTCTATTTTGCCATGATTAGTTATAATAATCTCATCAGCAACTTCTATCGCTTCATCTTGGTCATGAGTTACAAATATGCTTGTAACACCAAGCTTTTCTATCATTTCTTTCAACCAGCTTCTAAGTTCCTGTCTGACCTTTGCATCAATAGCCGCAAAAGGTTCATCAAGAAGTAAAAGCTGTGGATTCGGTGCTAATGCTCTTGCAAAAGCTACTCTCTGTCTTTGACCACCAGAAAGCTGGCTCGGATACCTCTTTCCCAAGCCCTCAAGACCGATAAGCTTTATAAGCTCGTTTACTCTTTCCTTGATATATTTTTTATCAGCTTTTTGAACTTTAAGTCCGAAGGCAATATTATCATAAACTGTCATATAGCGAAAGAGTGCATAATTCTGAAAGACAAAGCCTATTCCACGCTTACTTGCAGGAATATTATTAACAATCTTGCCATCAATGATTATCTCTCCACTATCGGGATTTTCAAGACCTGCAATCATTCTTAATATAGTTGTCTTACCACTGCCACTCGGACCTAAAAGACCGATTAGCTTTCCCTTTTCAATTCCGAAATTAACATTATCAGACGCCTTAAAATCGCTGAAAGTTTTATTTATATTTTTCAGTTCAACATACATTCTATATATCCTTCTTTCCTTTATATTCAACCACACTTCTTATTATCAATATAACAATCGCCATAATGACAAGGATTGAGGATACTGCAAAAGCAGGGACATACTGAAATTCATTAAAGAGAATTTCCACATGAAGTGGAAGTGTATTTGTTTTTCCTCTTAGATGACCAGATAATACAGAAACCGCTCCAAATTCTCCCATAGCTCTTGCGGCACACAAAATAACACCATAAAGGAAAGCCCATTTTATATGTGGAAAAGTTATTCTGCGGAAAATTGTAAAACCATTTGCACCCATAAGTGCTGCCGCTTCTTCTTCGTCTGTTCCCTGAGCTTCAAGGACAGGTATAAGCTCTCTTGATATAAACGGAAATGTAACAAAAACTGTTGCAAGAACTACACCAGGAACAGCATAAACTATACTTATGTCAGCCTGTTGTAAAAGTGGATAGAGTATACTCTGTCTGCCGAATGTAAGTATAAAAATTAAACCAGCAATAATAGGAGATACTGTAACTGGCAAATCTATAAGAGTGGTAAGAACTTTTTTGCCCTTAAATCTGAATTTTGTTATAGCCCAAGCTGCAAATACTCCGAATATTGTATTTACAGCTACTGCGATAAGAGTTGCTTCAAGAGTAAGAATAGTTGCTTTTATGGTATATTCATCTGTAATGGCTTTAATATAAACCTCCCAGCCTTGTTTAAAAGCCTCTGAAAAAACTGTTATAAGGGGCAATATAAGCATTACGAATAGAAATAATATACTTATTCCGATAAGTAAGCCCTTGACTATTTTTGAGCCTAATTTATTTTCGTGCATTATATTATCCCCCTTTCAGAATCTTTGTATTTCTTGCCTGAATAAGATTTATTACAAATAACAGCAAGAATGATACTGCAAGCATTACAAGTGCTATTGCTGTTGCACTTTTATAGTCGAACTCCTGAAGCTCTGACATTATTATAAGTGGTGTAATTTCTGTTTCGTAAGGCTTATTTCCTGCGATAAAAACTACACTGCCATATTCGCCAAGGCATCTGCCGAAAGCAAGTCCAAAACCTGTAAAAACTGCAGGTCTTATTTCAGGAAAGATTATCTTCCAGAATATTCTTATTCTGCTTGCACCAAGAACCCCTGCGGCTTCTTCATATGATGAATCAAGCTTTTCGAGTATCGGCTGAACCGAACGAACTACAAAAGGTATACCTATGAAAATAAGAGCAATCGTTATACCAACCTGTGTATAAGCAATTTTAATTCCAAACTTATCGAAAAAGCTTCCTATCAAGCCATTATCTGTTGTAAGCGATGTAAGAGCCATACCAGCAACCGCTGTCGGAAGTGCAAATGGAAGTTCTATCATACCATCTATAATTTTCTTTCCCAGAAACTGATACCTTACAAGCACCCATGCTATAATAACTCCCATAACAGCATTTATAAGAGAAGCTATAAAAGCTGTTATAAAGCTTACTTTAAAGCTTGCAAGAACACGCTCACGAATTATAGTCTGAATAAAATCGCCAAAATCCATTTGAGCTGTATATATTACAAGTGACGCAAGTGGTATCAGAACCACAAGACTAAGTATGGAAAGGGTTACGCCCATAGACAACCCAAACAAGGGAATTACTCTTTTTTTCGCTTTTTTCATTATTACACCTTATTTTTCATAAATTTGGTCGAAAACTCCGCCATCTGCAAAGTGTTTCTCCTGAACCTTATCCCAACCGCCGAAATCTTTAATAGTAACAAGATTAAGATTGAGGTCGAAAACATCTGAATATTGCTTTAAAATTTTTTCATTTGATGGACGGTAATAGTTATCAGCGGCAATCTTCTGTGCCTCGTCTGAATAGAGATAGCTGAGATATTCAGTAGCAACTTCTCTTGTTCCTCGCCTATCTACAACATCATCAACAACTGCAACTGACGGCTGTGCAAGAATACTTACACTTGGTGTAATTATTTCATAATCATCTGGATAATCTCTTTTTGAGAGGAACGCTTCATTTTCCCAAGCAATAAGAACATCTCCTTGGCCATTCTCTACAAATGTTGTTGTAGCACCTCTTGCACCTGAATCAAGCACAAGAACATTTTTATATAGCTTTTTGATGAATTCCTTAATCTTTGTTTCATCACTATTATAAGCCTTATCTGCATAAGCCCAAGCAGCAAGGTAATTCCATCTTGCACCACCTGATGTCTTTGGATTTGGTGTAATAACTCCAATGCCGTCTTTTGCAAGGTCGTCCCAATCCTTAATATTCTTAGGGTTGCCTTTTCTAACGAGAAAAACTATTGTTGAAGTATAGGGTGAACTATCGTTATCAAAATTATCTACCCAACCATCTTTAATTAAACCTGCATTCTGAATAGCCTTGACATCATATTCAAGAGCGAGTGTTACAACATCTGCATCAAGTCCATTTGCAACCTGTAATGCCTGCTTACCTGAACCGCCATGTGATTGAGTAACCTCAACATCTTGTCCCTTCTTTTCCTTCCAATGCTTTGCGAAAATTTCATTATAAGCTTGATAAAGCTCTCTTGTTGGGTCATATGAAACATTTGTAATAGTTACTTTTCCCGAATTTTCTGCTTCTGATGAAGAACTTGCACCGCAACCTGCAAAAGCTGTTACTGTCAACGCTGCTGCCAATATTATACTTAAAACTCTTTTTTTCATTTTAAATCTCTTCTTTCTAAAATTTTATTATTTAAAGTGGTTATATTGAGTATAGATTGACAACATCGACTATCTCTTAGTTCAAAATTCCTTATAGGTCTTATAAATATTTTCTTCATTCTATAACCTCCTGAAATTTAAAGTTTATATCAACAGAGGAATCACTCTGTCAACACATAAAATAACCGAGAAAGCACCATACTCCCTCGGCTAATTGTTATAAAACAATTAACACTGCCTCATAGGGAACATATTACTAAGCATAACCTTATGGCACATACAATTTATAATTTTCATTTTATATTCCCCTTTCGATAGTGAATTTTATGGTAAGAAAATTTCCAAAATATAAAGCATATAATTTCAATAGGTTTTGTATGCGTTAATAATATCACCTAAAACTTAATTTGTCAATGCGATTTTTACTATTTTTTTGAAATTCGAAAATTTGCTAAATACTCTCCAATTGCAGAATAGATTTACAATATTTTTTGGCATATTTTCACAAAAATAACAAAAAAAGTCCTGAGCAGATTTTTCTGCTCAGGACCATTATTTCTTATAGTATTCTACAAAAGCCAATTACATTGGACTCAATCCTTATCTGAATTTCTGAATCACCCACTATCATAATCCAAACGCCGTCAACAGTCCGCAGCCTTCTAGAAAATGACCCTCTATGAATAATCCGTATTAAAATTAAGAGTCAGCATACACTATGCCATAGGACTCAATCCTTATCTAAATAAATTCAGTTTTCGACGGACGAGTCGAAATCCGATATTCGCAAAAACGAAATGCGTCCGAAACAAAATATATATAGCACTCACTATTTGATTCGACTGCCTGCTTTTATACAAGCCATAACGCTTAATTCAAACCATTCTGCGAAAATGGACACCCGATAAACAATTTATCCAGCGGAACTTTCGTTGCGAATAAAAAATCAAATATAAATAACATATGCTCTAATAAGCTTCCTAATATTAAGATTTAGGCATTCACCGAATGTCAATCGGCATATCCAACGCATATAATACTAAATAAAGTCATATATCGTGGAAATATTAAGTTGTAATCTGCGTTATGAAGTATCTATCATCACGACAGGACTAAAACGCTCCTATCCGAAATTGAAATCGTTTCAAAGCATTTATGCCACATACAACGGCTATATGTAATAACCTGATGCTAAAGAGCCATAATAAATATGGAATAGAGCATCGCTCGGTTAAAGAAAAATTCGCTTTTACTTGGAATTTCTTATTTCGGAGACCTCAATCCTAAATGGCTCAAGGTCATTTAAACTAACTGGTTCTGTATCGCCCATAGGACTGCCTCCTTTCAGAAATTGAACAAGGAATTTCAATAAACTAAATATATAAAGCATCTCTCGATATTGACTTCTACCCTATCATCAAACTTGATAAATATAACTAAGGTTAAAGTCAATAGAGTGAGCATTCAAAAAATTAATTTCAAGCTCTATGCTTTAAAAATAATTTAATGGAACTTTCTTTGATTTAGTTCCTTTCCTTAAGCTCAATTACATTATATCACATTCTTAGCAAATGTCAATAGTTTTTTTGAACTTTTTTTATTTTTTGTAGATTTAATAAACTATAAATAACCTCTTGACTTATATGATATTTTGTTGTAAAATAACATTGCAAACAAAATACGATATTAAATTATGAAAAGAGGCTTTGGCTATGAGCAACGAAGAATTTGAAAGTTTTGAACCAGACCTTATCTCCCTTTTGGACGAAGACGGTAATGAATATGAATTTGAAATCCTCGATGAAATCGACTTTAAGGATTCCCATTTTTACGCACTTATGCCATTATTCGACCTTCCAGAACAAGATATAGAGTCTGAAAATACATATATGATTTTTGAAGCTGTTGAGGACGAAAAAGGTGAGCCTCAGCTTGCTGAGATTGAGGACGATGCTCTTATCGATGAGCTTGCTGAAATCTTTGAAAGCCGTTTTGATGAAGCTTATGACGAAGATATTGAAAGTAACGACGAATAATTTCATCTTCTCCAAGCATAATATTTATAGCAGGCGGTTTTAAGACTGTTTGTTTAAAATTGAATTTCTGCCCGATTCGTGGACTGTGTCTAAATAACCCTACAACTTTTTTCTCGGGAGTTTACCTCCTGCGGCGGATTGCAGACCTCCCGCTTTTGCGGAAGAAGGGAGCGTGAACCCGCAAGGGTGACACCCACCTGTCTAATCCAGTAGGCAGGTTATTATTGACACAATACGGTCGGGTGGATTTTTTATTTTGCAAAAAATTTTTAAAAAATTATTTTTTCTCTTGATTTTCTCAAAACATTAGTGTATAATAGCAAAGTGTTAAAAATTTGGAGAGTTGTCCGAGCTGGCCGAAGGAGCACGATTGGAAATCGTGTAAACGCCAAAAGCGTTTCGAGGGTTCGAATCCCTTGCTCTCCGCCAAAGCAAAAACGCATTAATGCTGAACCATCAGTGTTAATGCGGTTTTTTTATGTGTTCTATTTTTAAGTTTTTGATAAAAAGTCAAATAATTTAATAAAAATTATAAGAAATTAAAAGTATATTCCATATAAAATTCCATATGGAATCTTACAAAAAATCAATAGTAAACTATCTGTTTTTAATTATGTAAGTGAATAATTTATAAAATAGATTTTGTTAATTAAAAAAAGCTGTACCCACACTGATATGTGCCTAGAATTCTGGGTATATATCAAAGTGTAGATACAGCTCTTAGTCATTTTATGTTATTTTACTCTAATCTTCTGTCCAACATAGATTAAATCTCGGTTTTTGATGTTATTAAGCGATACAAGCTTGTCTACTGTTGTGTTGTACTTGTAAGCTATGTAGCTGAGTGTGTCGCCACTCTTAACCGTATAATAAACTTTATCAGATTTTACAGTCGAAGTTGTGCTGACCTTAGCAGTGTAATCTAAGCATATCCAGCCACCGTACTTGCCAACATAGCCCCAGTTTGCAAGCCAGATGTCGTACTTATTTATCAGCTTGTCTTTATGCAAATAATTGCATAGCCAATTCGGGTTGCAATAGAGCATTGGACGATAGCCAGCAGACTTGATTCTATCGCAGAAGTCAATAACAATGCTTGTAAGAGTGTCTTTGCCAAGATGAGCTTTGCGAGATTAGTTGCTCCAAGCATCAATATCCTTTTCAGCAATCTGGCTATTCTTTTCGGCAATCTCAGACTCATAAGTACTTACTTGCACTTTATAATTTTCAATCTGTTTTTTTACATTCTTCTAATTCTTTTCTTTCTTCGGGGGTAAATGGTTTTAAATCACCTGAAAGTTTCTGTATCTTTCCATAAATAGCTGCTTCTATAATGCTCATTTATTATTCCTCCACTTCAGGCAATCCAGCTATACTTGTAAGTACAGACAAAACATCAGCCAATAAACTTGCTGATGCTACTGCAAGCCAATTTACATCTTGCATAACTGCTGCTACGCCAATCGTAGCCACCGCTGTTTGAGCCATTGTCTTTATTGCTCTGATACCTGCAGCCTTAATCCAAACATTTGTTTTATTTTTCATATTATTACTTCCTTTCGCTTTCTAAATCGGCAATTCTATGATTAATAATTTTAAGTTGTTCTTCTTGCACACTTGCTTTTTCTTCGAGGTGATACATTCGCTCAACTAAATTATTATGTTTATCTACTTTCTTTTCTAATTCACTTATACGATAGGTTGTTAATTTATTACCTGCTAAAATACCGCCAAAAGTACCGATAAGTGCCAATCCACCAGAAATAAGTGCAGAAATCACGCTTGAATCCGTATCCATCACTCCTTGATTTTTATCAATGTATTGCTATCAATAGCGAAGTAGGATTGGTTCCTGAACTTTTTATAGTTCCAGTTTTTATCATACCTGCGTCAATACTTCCGGAGGAAATTTGACCAGCGTCAAGAGTGCCTGTTTTAATGGCATTTCCATTTAATGTACCAGCAATAATGGTATTACCATTTAATGTATTTGCTTTTATAGTATCTCCATCAAGAGTACCTGTTTTAATATCTTCGCCACTCAGTGTGTCTGCTTTTATAGTATTACCATTTAAAGTGCCTGACTTAATGAGATTTGCGTTTAAAGTTCCTGCATTTATCCAATCGGCAACTATACCTTCTGTTGCAAGGATTTTTAAAACAGCATTTCCATTTTTATCAACTCCTGCTATATATGTCTTTCCACCGTCAGATGATATAAAAATACCGTCAACAGTCTTTTTCCATATTGTTTTGCTATCGGATAAATTTTCTTTATCGTGCATATAACAGATAATTGAGCCATCGTCTTGAGTTTCTATTGTTTCATAATACCCCATAGCATTTGTTGCAAGCTGATTCATCTGCTGCACTCTGATGTCATACTCGGATATTTGCATTTCCGCTTGCTTCTTAGCCATAGCGATTATTGTAGCCGACTGACTTCCTCCGGCACGATTCTTTTCGTTGAATGTTTCTGCGTCACAAGCTATCTGCATTTTATTGTCAATGTTAAAAGTAACATTTGTAATATATGTCTTGTAAGCATTTCCGCTGTAATCATATATAGTGACAATATCTCCTGCTTCGATTGACGGGTCGGAAATTATCTCACCTTCAAAAGGCGTTATAGTTTTCTCAAGGATATTATCAGAAAAAGCGGTGGCAAGCGAATTTACAGAGCCCTGTACAAGCGTTGCTGAATATCGACAAAAGCATTTGTGGAAATCTCAAGCTTGAATTATAAGGTTTATCAAACTTAGACATTGCGTCATAAGCTACAATCGAAACGAAATTTTCATTTTCAGTAATTTCCTCTGTGTAATAGATACCTTTCTTTATCCATTCGGTCTTTGTTGTACCGTCGTATTTTTGCTCAATTACTAAGCCTATCCTGACATCAAACTTTGCATTTGAAAAATCTATATCAGAAAGCTGCTTATTACTGTTGTCAAGTTCGAGCACAAGCTCTTTGATGATAGCACAGCCTACATCAAAACTGCCCTCATTAGATGTTGCGTCATTGATTTTTAAGCCGTTCTGCATTATGTCGCTATCGGTAAATATTTTTTGTGTGTTATCTGGAAAAGTACATATAACCTTTGCTTTAAAAGTTCTGCCTGACTGCTTAACCAACTCTTTATATTCTGATGATGTATTTTGCAACTATGACACCTCACATTTCTATAAAACTACACGATACATTCGTAACTCTTTGTGTTCCATCAGTCCAAAAGCTGTAATCTGCTGACATATCACCCGTATAAAATCGCCCTGTCATATATCCACCCGACATTATGTCTGGATATGTAAGCATTACAACTGCACCCTTGTTTTTGCAAAAATTTGCAAGCTTAGAAGCCTCTACCCACGAAAGCATGGTCCAAGTAAAGCTTAGAGTACGTTTCTGTGCAATAATATCCTTTGACATTGAACCGTCACGAGTAGAGCGACCGCTCTCATCACTTGATAAGTCTGATAACTGCCAAGTACAACCTGTCGGAGAACTCATTTCAATACCGTTTATTTTAAACATTCAAAGCACCTCCATAACGCCTATTTTTTCTCTTACGAACCTTAACAATTTTTCTTTCTATAAGCTCGCTATCAAGATATGTATTGTTTACATACTGCGTTTCTTCGCTGTTGAGCAAATCATATATTTTCTGCAACATTCTAATAACCCTTTCATCACAAACAGTTGTTTGTTGAGTTTCTGCTATCATACCTTTCAACTTAGATAACGGCGAAATAACCTCCGGGTCGCTTGAAGCGTTGGGGTTATAACCGACCATAGCTAAAGTCGGAGCAGTCGCCAAGCCACCTTTGGCGAGCTTAGGTATTAGGGGTGGTTCTGCTGGCATTGAAAAGCTCCAATCCTGACCAAAGAGGCTACCTAATACACCTGAAATGCCGCCTATCGAATCAACAATGCCTTTAACGGTGTAATATATACCAGACCATAGCATATTTATTCCGTCAATAATGAGATTAATTATGAATTTGATTATCGACCAAATACCATCCCAAATGCCCTTAAAGAAATCAGAAATACCTTTCCAAGCCTTTTCCCAATCTCCTGTAAATACGCCCGATATAAAGTCTATCAATCCACCTAATGCGTCTAATATTCCACCTATAACACCGCCTATAACACTAAAGCAATCTTTGCAGACTTCTCCTATTACATTAAATACTGTTTTAAAAACAGGGCCTAAAACTTTAACAATCCAATCACACAAAGGTTTTAAAAGTTTCTCCCATAGTGGATAAATAATTTCATTCCAAAGCTTTGTAATTACAGCGATTAGTTTATCGAAAATAGGCTTAAGGCAGTCACTCCACAAAGAATTTGCAAAAGCATAAATACTCGTTCCTACACCTTGCAAGCGTGACTGAACTATACCGCTTGAATCTGCAACTCTTTTCATAGCCGCTTCGGCGCTTCCTTGTAAATCTCCGAAAGTCTGTTCAAGCTGAGAGTTTGCGGCATTAACACTTGCCGCTGATTCAACGCAATCTTTACCGAACTTTATTACTGCCGCCGCACTGAAAGCTGCCGCAGCTGCACCTGCTATCTTCTTAAAAGCTCCACTAAAAGAGCTTTTCATAGATTTAGCCGCATTATCAGCAGTCTTGTTTAAGTTTTTTAACGACTTTCTGAATTTACCTGAATCAAGATTCAGCTAAAGAGCTATCTGACCTACAATATCACTCAATATAATTCCTCCTTTCGCCTAAAAATTCGCATAATAAAAGCGTACACCATTTCTGATGTACGCTTTATTTTTTTGCGTGTGAATTTTAAAAATTCCATATACTTACTTTTTTACAGGCAAGCCGTTCCCGTCTTTGAATGTACCACTTAAAACTTTAATTATGTCATAAATATAACCAAAGAAAAAGCCTCCGCAAGTGAGTAGCCAAACAATACCTGAACCGACTTTTCCGACATAAAAACGATGTATACCAAAAAAGCCGAGTGCGATAGCAATTATTAAAGTTAGCTTTTTACTTTTCGGACTGCACGCAACACCTCTTACAGCATAACCAACATTATTTCGATTTGATACAGCATTTTCATTGCTTATAATATTCTGAACAATAATTGTTGGTTGACCTCCGCTGTTGTTTTGTGTTGGATACTCAAGCTCAGTCCTACAATAAGGGCAAAGACGATACTCACTTCCAACTTCTGCACCACAATGTTTACATTACATTTCACACAACCTCCTGAGAATTTTGTAATTATTTGTCAAAATATTACCATAAATCACAAAATTTTTCAAGAGTTTTGTCAAATATTTTATTTAGTCGCTGATATAAACATCTGTTTGAATTGCTCAAGAGCCATAGCCGAATCCTGTTGAGTAACTTGCTTTGCTCTGCGGTTTCGCCAATCTGAACGGATTTTCTTTTGATGTGCGGTGAAGTACTTTAGCCTTTCTGGGTCGTTTTCTGCTCGTATCTGCACAATTCTGCCAAGTGGTGAATCAGCACTCAAGCCACGCAGAAGCGAGCAAAATTCGTCCCATTTCATATGTTTGAAGCCCTCTGAATATATCCTGACCCCATACTCCGACAAAAACGAGGAAACTATTAAATCAAAGTCCTCTATTATGTCGTAGCAAGGGTCGCTGTTTCCCCCGGCTCTTCACCGCCTGCGACAAGCTCAACCGCTGATTGTACAAGAGTTGTGAAGTCCTCAAAATTAAGCTTTAACTTCTTGAGCTTCTGCATTTCTGCTTCGTCAAAGAGAATATTGCACATATCGCTTATAGTTTCAGGTGTGACATTGCCGTTCAATTTTGGCAGGATTTCAAGAAGTGCTACTGCCTCATCATTTACTGTCAAAACTGTATCCTTAATTTTAATTTGTGGTTTCTGCTCAAAATTGAGCTTATCTGTAATATCAATAATCTTTGCCATAATTAAAACTTCCTTTCTTAGCCTGCTGGTGTTACTGTTGGCTTGCCTCTTGACATAAGGTCAAATTCAAGTGTGCCTACTGCTGTGCTGTCGCCTGCTCCGAGAGCGGTAACATTGATAACGACATCAAGTTCAACAACTGTGCCGTCAGGGAAAGTCCATTTAAGCACAGCATTGCAGTCTGTACCATTCAGAAAAGCCTTGCCAGCAACAAAGTCATTACCTGTATCACCAATATTACGCTTACCAGATACTGAAATTGTGATAGACTTAGCTGTTTTAAGTCTGTTTGTCCAACCTCCAGCTTCGTATGGTTTCCATTCTTCTACGCCATCATCAAACGATACTGAAAAGCTTTCCATATCGGCTATTGTGTTTGTAGATTCTTTGCTTGCACCAATCGCAAACTGATTTTCATAACAAGGAAAAACACCTGATGTTATATTTGCCATAAATAATTACTTCCTTTCATAATAAATATCAAATTCAATTACATATTCATAAATGCCGTTATCGTCCGTTCCTACGCTTACGGGTTCAGATTGTAATAGCTTTATGAAATATACTTTCGTATCATTAAGCAGAAATGAAGAAACCGCCTCAAGCTGTTCGTATAGCTTGTAAGCGGTTTTCTCTGTTTCTGTCGAGTTTTTATTCCAGTGTATAAGCACCGAAATAGGCTTAATATTATAACTTGATTTACCACTGATAGCTCTTACAGCTTCGATTGTTGATTTACGCTGATAAACGCAAATTGCTTTTTCTTTGTTTGCGTCAAGCTTACCTGAGTAGTAATAGTCGGCAATATTAAACTGTTTGAGCCAATTTCGTATATCAGCTAAATAAATCATCTCATCAACCTTCTCATATTTTTTGCAAAAGAGTTATTGCAGAAATCCTCGTGCTTGCCGCCCTTCTGCCAATCCTCGAACCAGTGAGCTTTGGCGTTTGGATTAGAGCCGTGCTTTATTGTTTCTGTTTTTCCGTCCCTGTGCTTAATTTCTTCCTCCCAGTCATTTTGGTGAAAGTTATATTCAGGGTGATAGTAAAGCCGTCTTGCATAGGGTGTACTTGAAACGATTGAAACCTTTCCCTGACCGCTTTGTGAAGTGTCAACAAATGTACTTTCGTTTTGCAATGTTCCTGTATCTCTCGGTATAACCTGAGCTTGTTCAACCTCTTTGTGCAATTCTTCTGCCGTATGCTCAAGAGCTGCCTGTGCTTTTGCTGTAATAGCTTTTATTGCTGTTTGATTTATCTTAATTTTTGATGTGACTTTCACTATATCAAGTCCAATCTCGTATAATTGATTGTGCCGTCAGGATTTCGAGCTTTTTCACCCTGATAGATTCTCCGCTTAATTCCGTTCACGATTACCTCACCATTTGAAAGTGCCGGCAGTTCAGGAGCAATATCACCGATAAAATAAGCCTGTGCAGATAACTGCACAAGCTGTTTATCGGCTGTAAGAACGGTTTTAGCCTTGTCTTGATAATTGCATAAGGCATTGATTTCAAGAGCCTTTAGCGGTTCTCCGTCCTCACTTAAACCCTCTTGATATACTGTAATCGTAATCGGCGTAGTACATACAGATTTAAGCACCAAGCAAGGGTATTTCATCTCAGCACCTCACAGCACAAGCCTGTTGACATAAGCCTGCTATAAGTAATCTGACGAACTATACAGCCATTCTTAACGCAAACACCTGTATTATAATCAAACTGCATTGATACGCCGTTTATGCCGTAAGATTTAAGCACTGTATCGAGCATATCTGCATATTCATCATAGAACTGCACAATCTCGCAACAGCACTCTGTTATGGTTTCCTGTTGATAATCCGTTAAATTATCAAAGCCAGCTCCAATAATGCGGTTATAGGTTAAAGTGTCAATTATTCTGCTTGCTTTACGGACAAGATTATCAAAGCTTTCAGGCACTACTGTATAATACTTTAGATAATCTGCTTCCGTTGCATAATTCTGCATAAATCATCACTCCACATAAGAACAGTAGATACCTGCAAGCTTGTTTTCATAGCAATGTGCATAAAGGTTATTGTTGCGATACTTAAATACATGGCTGTCGCCCTGCTGGTCCTGGTCTGGGGAGAAATACTTGATGTACTGGTCAATAGCACAAACCGCTGCAGACTTTTCAACGCAGAGGAAGTTTACATTCTTGCCAACGCCAACAAGCTCATAATAGGTATTCAAAGCAGATTTTGTAGGAGAAGAAACCTCTGAATAAATGCCACCACTTTCAGTGTAATACTTCTTGTCCTTTACAATGTCTGTGTCTTTAGTTTTTACATACTGACCCTCGGCTTTCTTGTAACCGTAATTTGTAGTACCGTCATTAAGAGTTATTGCAGTATACATTCTTGTCTGAGGTACTTCGATTATGCTCGAAAACTTAGAAAGAACTGCCCTTGACTGTGTTGTATCAAGGTCATCAATGCTTGCTCTAAGTGTCGGTGTGATGAAGAGTATACGGCTTTCTGTTGGTACTTCTAATTCGTCCATTGTGTTTGAGCAAGCACGCAAAGCACTAATAACTTCCGAACCATTAGAAAGCTTTTCAGCCTTTGTTGTGATGCCCTCTGTGCTGCAAATCTTTGCAATTCGTGCGGCATCTGTTTCAGGTACAACCTTAGTACGAATAAATTCGCCTGAAAGCTTTGCAAATGGAGTTTCGAGAGCCTCATCATTATCAAGTCTATCAATTCTTAAATCCTGAGAACGCTCCTTGTCATACTTGACTGTTTCCCACACAAAAGATGTAGAACCTTTTGTATAGCCATCGTTGCGGCTAAAATCGCCAAGTCCGTCCATATCAAGCTTAGCAATCTTTATTTCGCCATTACTGCCCTTTTTTACTGTTACCTCATCGCCCTCAAGGATTGAAGTTTTACTTGCTTCCTTATAAACCTCGTCAAGCAATGGAAGATATACTGTTGATAATTCAATATTATTCATAAAATTTCCTGCCTTTCTTAATTTTTAAGTCCGAACGCTTTTCTAAGCATAGCGTTCTGTTTTTCTTTGTCTTCGCTGTTATCGCCATCAGCACCGATTTTCTGAAAACCACCCTTTGATGTTTCGCCTTTAAGCTGTGGAACATCTTCAAGGACCTTGCTTACAGCTGATTTCAGCTTTTCATCATTGATTTTTCCACTTTCATCGGTAACGCCCGAAAAATCAGCCAATTTCAAAATATACGGTACCGTATCGGCTGAAATACCAAGCTTGAAAGCAGTAAGCGTTGCTTGCTGATTAAGTCTTGCGGTCAGCTCTGACTGCTTGTACTGCTCAATCTGAGCCTGCATAGCACTAACATCAGGCTTATTCTTTTCTCTGTTTGTTTTATAGGTGTTTATCGCCTGTGTAATTTCCTCCTCGGTCATTCCCTGCTGTGCAAAGTATGACTTTAGAGCTGCGTTACTGGCTCTCTGTTCTCTTGCCTGAACCATACTGTCAAGCTGTTCCTGTGTATAAGTTGTCTGTGTTCCGCCTTTGGCAGCGTTGCCCTCTCCGCTCTTATTATTCTGCTGAGCGTTAGCAGTCTGTTGTGTTTCCTGCTGTTCTGACATAATATTCTCCTCCGTTTTATGCCCGTCGGCTTATTCCTCAGCTTTTAATGCCGTCAGAGTTTTGGGCATAAAAAAAGCACCCTTTTCAGAGTGCTTAGTTTCTTTTTATGAATCTTTCTTCTATAAATTCTCGGAAATCCATTGTTTCACCTGCTTTCGGGTATAGAAAAACCGCCCTTAAATAAGGCGGTTTTATTCATTGTTATTTCTTTTTCAAATTACTACCTTATAAAAATTCTTTTATTTTTTATCTAGTAGCTCTTCTGCAACCTTTAGCTCTTCTTCTAAGTGCTTGATTTTTTTACTTTGTTCCTCAATTTTATCTTCTTGTAATTCGTATGCACTTTTAGGTGTTTTATATATATTCACATTGCCATATCCATCACTATTGGTTAAATTATGATAAGGATCTAACCAAGTTATATAAAAAACCCCATCTATTAATAAACCAATAACTCTACCCTTAGATTTATTTATTCTGAATTGCCAATATTCAAGTTGTTCACTTCCTATAGGGGAGTTTGTATTGGTTTTTGTAAAATCAATAGGGTGCAAGTCATGAACAGATCCTTTTAATTCGCTGATTGTTTTGTTACTTATACTTTTTAAACAATCCAATAAATCTAAAAACCAACTGCTACTTATCGTTCCATTATCAGAACTTCCACCTAAATTAAATAACTTATGATTTCTATCAAAACACGAAAAAGAAAAGGAAAACCCTTTCTCTTGAACATAATTCCCATTAAAAGGAAGGGTAACCTTTTCTTTTTTAGGTTCCCCACATGGTAATTGCAACTTTTTAGTCATTTTGCGATTCTGCGTATTTTTGGGCATAATACTTTTTCATATCCTCACATTTTATTGCTGTATTACAAATTTCATACGGTTCACAATTACCTCTAGCTTTTATCCAAGGATATTCGGAATGTGTTAAGCTTTCTAATTGATCTCCCGAAAATTCACCATAGGTGTTATAAACAGCTTCTAATACTGTGAGGGCTTTTTCGTTCAACTTAGATGAATCAAAATCTTTCTGTGGAATAAGACTCCATCTATAATCTGCATATAAAGGATAAAGAGAAGCAATTACTGGACCATGAACCCAAGCTTGAATTTCATCCTCAAATAACGGCCCTTCATCAAAAAGAGTACAATACCATGCTTGAGAATAATAACAAAGTTTTTGTAACTTTTTATGCGTCATACTTTCTTTGCTTAAAAACCATTTGGCTACATCGCGTACTGATACCATTTCACATCCTCCTTTCTATAATATATTATAGACTGATTTATTCTATTTTTCAATGTTTTTTTCGCTTTTGTACATTATAGCCAAAGTCATATAATTTATTTTATAAAAACCGCCCTCAAGGAGCGGTTAAATATGTTGTTTACTAAGTATATAATTAAGCAAAAAATCCGATTCTTCTTTTGTAAGTTTTGAAAAAGGGCTTATCTTAGAATCATCCTCATAATCTGAAATATCGGGCTTATAGTTTTCTAATGTAAATCCTAACTTGTTACATATATTTTCATATGTTATTTCCATAAAAATACCTCCATTTCAATATTTTGCTTCTTTAATGATTCTAAAATCTTATTAACAGTATCAATATCCTCATTATAGATGCAAGAATTTAGTTTGTCAAGAAGAAAATCAACAAAGCCTTGATTATAATCTCCTACAATTTTATACTTAAAAATATTACCGTTATGACAAGCAATAATGCCGTACTTATATTTTTTCTTCCAAGCTGAATTTATATCATCCAAACTTGGTACAGAACTATTAGGATGATTATGTATAGCTATTACAGTATTAGGCTTCGCTTTTTTTACCATAGCCATCATACTTTTTGATGGGACACATTGTTTCTTAACACTATAATCTGTACGGGTTAAAAACTTTCCTGTTACGCTATCTATAAATGATAAATCCTCAAAGTTGCTGCCTGAACGATGATTAAGAATGGCTTTTGCCTGCTGAAAAATTGAACGGGTAGTCTTAGAATTTTCACCTAATTTGTCAAACATTTTTCTATAATCAGACGAATCTATAATTTGCTTATCTACAACTGAATCTGTATTAACAATTTTAGGTTTACTTGATTCAGCCTCATTAGATATATTTTTTTCAAGTTCTTCCGCCTTCCCTCTCCACTGTTCAGCCCTTGCACCATAAGCTCTTTTGTTATCCTTATCGAGCGAGAACTTAGACATACGCTCCATTCGCTCAGCTTCGTTCTGAGCGTAGTTTTGCTTCTGAGCGTTGTTATATCTCTCCGCAAGTTCGTCAAGCTCATCGGCGGTGTATTGGCTGCTTTCTGGTGGTGTGCTTATGCCCTCAAAATATGTAGTGTGTGCGTCCCTGCAATTCGGGTGATACAAGCCCTTTTTAATAGCCTCTGACAAAAGCGGATATTTAATGCCTGTAACGGGAGATATGCCGTTCTTGGGTCCTCCACTCCACACATCATCAATGAACACTCTGCCAACGAAAGGAGCACACAACGGACAAGGGTTTCCACGCTTGTTAAGAATGACAGTATATATTCCCCATTCCTGTCGCTTAGCCCCCTCGCCTTGAAGATATGCTCTTTTATTTGCTGTACGCAGTGCCATTTCTGCATAGGACTTGATATTTACTCGCCTACCGTTTCGGTACTGTATGCAGTTGATACCAGCTGAAAGAAAGTCCTTTGTCGCCATATCAACAGTCTTTGCATAAGTTCCCGCACCCGTATTTGCCATAACCTGAGCATTGAATATAATTTTGCGGTATCGGTCATTAGCCATTCTTAAAACGGCAATTTCAGCTTTTTCCATATCGTGAGTAGTTGCTTTAATCAAAGAATTAAGCTTTCTTTCGTTCGTCTTGAAAAACTCTCCTGTTGTTTCAGCCACACCAGTAAATGCTGGCTTGCCTTTGCCTTTGAAACCACGCTTTATAGCTTGTAAAATCTGTCGTTCCTGCTTAGTGCCACCGTCGTTATAGGAATCACTCAAAGCTCTGCGGATATGCTCATTTATTGAATTATATTGCACTGTAAATCTCTTGCTATTCTTCCGCTTATAGACCTCAAGTGCCTTGAGCTGTTCTACCTGCCATTGTGACCATTCTATGCCGAGCTTTGATTCTTCGGCTCTATGGCGGCTTAAATTCCTAATCATTGAGGCTATAAGTTCATTTTCGATTTTTTCAAAAGCCTTACCAATATCGTAATCAGACATTTTTTTAAATCTCCAAATCATCAGCCATAGACGAGCTATCCATATTCTGCACGCCCTGTTCAGCTTTCAGCCTTGCGACTTCCTGTTCTTTCCATTCGCTGTCTTTGCTGTCACCATAAAGCTCCTCAACACAGCTTTCAGAACTCATAATACCGCCTTGCTTTGCCTTAGTTACTGTTTCAACAACAGCTTCAAAACTTGGGTTAGCATATTCTCCAAAGTTTATAGCAACAGTCGGAGGAATAATATCAAGCTCGTGCCATATCTGATAACCACAGACAACAGCTTTTACAAGCTCCGGCATAAATTCTTCCACAAGCTGTACAAGGTTTCCTCTGGTATATAGGGTAGTTTTTTCTTTCTCTCTCTGTGCTTCGGCATTGTCCATCTTTTTGACATCAATGCCGAGCGTTGACGGTGATATTATTCCCTGCAAGCATAAATCAAGGGCGGTTATGTATGTTTGCAAGTAGCTTTCATGTGGGATATTAGGCTGGTCGAGAGTGATTTTATTACAGCCTGTTTCAGACATATCGTTATTTGTTGAAATATATCTGTTATCAAAGGCATTAGGTTTAATAATCATACCAGTATCAGGATTTCGAGGTAACAGACATTCCGGTATATAGCTCTTTGAACGAGCTGCCCTGAGTGCGTCCATCCACTGCGACCACGCTTCGTCGAGTGCGTCGAAATCATCTGTCTTACCGTCAAATATATTGCCGCCTCTGCCCTTATACTGTTCACTGTCGCCGAATATACAAGGTACCGCAAGCATTACGCTTTCATCAAAGGTAACGCCCTTGCCGTCAATCCATTTCGTTTGTTCTATTGAATTAGGCGGTATCTCATCGCCATTCTCTCTATACAGACGGTATTTTATATAACCGTAGCCATAATGCTCTCTGAGCGTGTATTTTTCTTTGTTGTCGATATAGCCCGCCTTAATCGCACTCTGAACGATGTTACCGCTCTACACATAATATTCGGAAAACTTCTTTTGTCTTGCGTTTAATTTGTCTTTCACGGTGTCACCGTCCTTTCGTAAAATAAGCAAAAGAAAAGACAGCACATTTCTGTACTGTCTTTTTACAAGCGTCCGGATTTGCACCGGACATTCATATTGCTATGCGTGTTCCTCACAACACTTCTACTTGTCAATTCTATTATACCAAGTTTTCACTACCCTGTCAATCATTTTGCTTTCTTTAGGCATAACTTCTCTATCGCCTTTTTCACCGTGTGAATATCCTTTATGAGTATGAGGCTGTGTAAAAACCCCATCAATCCTGTGTGGATGGTCAATGTCAACTTGTTTGTATCTTTTGTTATGTTTGTCAAAATAGATTATAGATTTCAGTTTATCTTGATTGCTTACAGTTACATATACTCTGCCTTTAGTCATCGTTTCAAAAGGCGGTGTTATATTGCCTTTGCTAATTTTTATAAATTTGATATTACCTGATTGATACACTGTGTGATATTCTGTACCGTACTTCTTGCCCTTATCACTTATACCGCTTGAAGAGCCTCTTCCGCCCATTATTTTGACCCCCTGATTTTTTCCTGAAACGATTTTATATTGATAATATTTCCTGCACATTCTTCGGGAACCTTGCCGTAGAAAATGACTGTTTCAGGCTGTAAATGTTTCATCATTTCGTTGTAGCCTTTCAAAAATAACTCTTTTGCCGTTTTATTATTTTGAGTTCCAATGCTTGAAACAGCAACTGTGCTATGCTTTGGTTCTCCGTCAAAACACCATTCAAAACTCTTTTCATTACTCCAACATATCGTGGGGATTACCTCAATGCCATACATCTGCCAATATGCCGCAAGCCAATGTTTGCGATAATGATTATAAATCTGCAACGCTGTCGGATAATCAGCGTAAAGGCTGAAATCAGGCGATAATACACAATTAAATTTTTTAAGCAAATCTATGTATCTTTCAGGATTATTCCATAATCTCATAAACTGATAATCATCGAGAAAGAAATGAATACCACAATCTGTTTTCTTGCTACTCATCAGCCACAAGGAGAATATCGACACCGACACGCCTACGGGCAAATTCATGTTGACCGTGTTCGCTGCCCTCTCTCAGTTGGAGCGTGAGCAGCTCAAACAGCGACAGCGTGAGGGCATCGAGATCGCTAAGGCGCAGGGAAAGTACATGGGGCGGAAGCCTATCGAAATCGACTGGACGAGGTTCGGTCAGCTTTATGGGGAATGGAAGTCCAAGAGTATCACAGGGCGTGACTTTATGCGGAGAATGGGCTTGTCGGCTAACACTTTCTATCGCCGTGTCAGGGAGTATGAATCGGAACACGGCATTGCCGAACCAACCTCTGCTTGACAGCTCCCTCAGACGAACGGAAACGCCCCCTGAACTATCAGAGGGCGCTCATTGATTATTTGCCTGGCAACAAAGCGAGTAAAGGAGATAGCCGTTTGTATATCACTCCTGTTTCCTCACTTGCAAAAGACTTCATAAGAGCATTGTTGACTTGTTGTTTAGTCTTAGATTTGAGGATTGCCTGAATGATAATCTCTTTTTTCTGCTTATACTTCTTTTCCTTAAAGTGCTGATCGAAGAAAGAGCGTACCTGTGCTTCTCTCTTATCTGGCTTAGTTTTCTTTTTAGATGGAGAAGCAGTTTTTTTCTTAGGTGCTGATTCTTTCTTTACCGTTGACTCAGTATTTGAAGTAATGACGGGTGTGTGCATTGTTCTTACTAACTTGATCTTCTCGCCGTTCAGAAACTTCTGCTTTAACTCCTCATTTGAAAAGATATAATTAAAGTCTCCAGTAATAACATCAACCGTAGTGTGATCCTGAGATTCCTGAAATCTTCGAGTATCGCCTGATTGTTCTAACTTTTGATTAAGTGCTTCGATGATTGGATCTCCTGAAGGTAGCTTGCCCTCACCGGAATAAAAATGATCCTGCGTATCAATCGAAAAATCGAAATGAAATTTATTCGTATTGTTCTTATAGTACCAAAGTGAACGGTCACATATTGTTTTGCATAAATATGTAACATCGACAATCATAGTACGCAGCTTAACAATAGAGGTATTAATAAATAAAGTCGCACTCCATATTTTTGTACCATCTCCAAGAATCAGACCAAATCCGTCGAGCTGGTTTGCTTCATCCTTGACCTTGTTGCTGTCTATATTCGGAGAACCAGCATGAAGAAAGGTATTTCTGAGATTATATACGATTTCACCACTCAGATACGGATTACCACTATCGTCTGACATATACTCTCCGAGATACTTATTATACCACTCAATATAGCGCTTTGCAGTAGATGTTTCGTTTGGATATTCTGCTGCACCGCATATATCAGGCAATGCAAGCGACATAGCTAATGCAGAAAAATAGCTTTTATTCTTTAGAGCATTCTCTATATCATTGACATATAGTTCTACCATAAATTACTCCTATTCACATATTTGTGGCTTTCTCATAGAGCTTCCAGACAATTAGTATTTCGTTAGGGTGTCTGTCAGTTATGATATGCGCCACAACTATGATTTGAATTTATATAGAACGGGAAATAGCTGTTTCAATAGACTTTGGACCAATGGAATTATTATATCACAACACACTTTCAAAAGCAACTTTTATAACATAACTTCATTTTCAAATGTAGAGATGATGGATGAACTAACTATGAAATACATAAATTGGTATAACTATGTTCGTCCTCATTCATACAATAATTATTTAACACCAATGGAGGCTCGTTACAGGTAGGTATTTATCGAACAAAGTGTTACAAAAAAGCTTGACCACAACACAATTAAAAGCTGAAAACTCTATACTTCGGGAAACACTGAATAAGGCATATGATTTTATGAAACAGTTTGTGATGGATGGAAAGTATCGGACAGGTGGTTGAGAAGGTTTTACGACGTTAAATGAAGCGGTTTATGTGTATAAATTAGCACATAAACCGCTTTTCATTTTGCTATTCGACAGAAAGTCATAAAGCACAAATATAAAAGTGACAAATAGTCACGAAAAATGTTTGTTAGAGATATATCATATACAATGAGGTGATAAAAATGGAATTAAGACAATTAATAAATAGGCTAAAGGTATTGGCAGATCATTTTTTTACTAATGGGATAGACGACATATATACTAATAGTAAGATATATGAAGTTCTTATTGCAGAGCAATTTGGGCATCAGATTATTAATGGGCATGCAAATACACCTGATGCAAGAGACGGAAATGGTGAATTTTACGAGTATAAACATTATAAGGTTTCCAGTTCTAATCATACATGGACTTTTAATGATTTTACTGATAGAACGATTGAAAAATTGTATTATGTAAAAGAAGTTTATTTTACGGTAATCAATGATGAGTATACAATTCCGCATATTGAAAAAATATATGTTGTTCCAGGAGAAGAAGTTGCAAGATATATGAAAGAAAAGACGCAACATATTTTTAATTTAAGAAGAATGATTAATATTAGTCCAATGCAGATTGTGAGTAATATGTCATATGATATAATTGAAATGGAAACAACAACTTGTTCAAGCAAATTAAAAGAGATTTTTTTTACAGCATCAAAGATTGAAGAAATAACAGGTGTTGATGGGATTTTGACAAGTAATAAGTTGTGGGAATTATTGGTGGCATATGAGCTTAACCATAATGTGAATTCGGAGCAAAGAAAACATGATGCATATGACGAATGTGGGCGCACATACGAATATAAAGTAAGTAGTGCTCCTAGATGGACATTTCAAGATATTACACAAAATGTATTGGATGGATATTTGGATGATGAAAAAATTGTTTTGGCAATAGTTAATAAAAAAAGATTTTCAGTAGAAAGAGTCTACTTCTGCAATCCTAGTGCGATTGTTTCTATATTGCAATGTAAATTGCAAGACCGGACGAATGGTAAAAAAACTATCAGGAGAATAAGTTCGTATATAGGAATGGTGGATGTGAGACGTATGCTTGATGAAGGAGATGCAGAATGGGTTCTTTAGACATACTTGTAGAAAACATTAACCGGTTGGCTGCCTATCATCATTTAGATACATATGCGGATATAGCACAGCTTTTAAATGTTTCAGAAGATTCAATAAAGCGTTGGCAAAGTAAAGCTCGGTGTCCCTCTTTAAAGAAGATTGATCAAATGGGGGATAGAATTGGATGTCGATCATATGCGTTGATACAAAAAAATGGGGAAATTTTTGCGGAAATTGAATTTTTACGAAATAATTCACGAGAAATATTATTACATAACTTACAAGAATATTTTATGCAAGCAGGTAGGTTTTCGTGGAATGATAAAGCGGCCTTGTTTTATGGCTTTGTCAGCGAAGATGTTTTGAAATCATATTTTAGAGAAGAAAATTTTAAAACACCACCATTAAGCAAATTAGATGAAATGGCGGAAGCATTGGGAAAACCCACATATGAGTTAATTAAGGAGGGTGAGTCAGATGAAAAAACAAATACCTGAGAGTGTAAAAATTAGATTAAATGGAATCAAGACAGCAATAGAAGCTGTTCCTAATACTGTCCCAAATGAAATGCGAACAACTTTTAATTTTAAAGGACGTAAATCGCCGGATATAGCTGAAAAAGTTATAGAAGCAGTGTGCGATAGTGATGATATTATATATGATCCTTTTATGGGAGCTGGTTCGTTTGTATATGCAGCAATGGGTAAGGTGAAGAGGATTTATGCAACAGAGCTGGATAATTACACTTTTAATGCAGTTGCAGTATTGATGAATAGAGTGGATATGCTCAAATTGCAAGAACTCTTTGATATTGTAAAAAGTGATGTATATGAAGAAATAATGGCATTATATGAAACATCCTGTTGTGGCTGTAAAAATTACATACACAAAGTTTTATTTGATCCGGAGGAAGGTAAAGAAGGATACTTTAATCCGTCTAGCAATAGAGAGATTGTAGATAGAAAAAATATAAAGCTTGTAGACAAATGTCCTATTTGCGGTGAAAAAGCGAAAAAATTTGATGAAGATGATTATAAAAAACTTATTAGCTTGGATAAGGTAAATGTAGATAGATTTCCTCAAAAGCAATACATTGTAAATAGTAGAATTAATATTACTTCATCAACAGGGGCAGATAAATATGATAGAATTTTTACACAAAGAAATAAGATAGCATTATTGATGTTGCAGGATGCGATAAACAAGCTTGAATCATCAGAAGAAAGAGATGTATTAGAACAAGTTTTAGTTGCGTCTATTTCTCTTGCAAGGATTGCGATGTATGGATCAAGCACAGATATTTTATATCATGTGGTAGGGCATGGCGCACAAGATATGAATGTTTGGTTACTTTTTGAAGATAAATATAAAAGCTTTTGCAAGTTTAAGACAGCATATAGTAATAAACAAATTGGAACGACGGATTCAGAGGTAACAATTATTAATAAGGACTATGCATCTTATATAGATGAAAATCCTGATTTGAAGGTGGATGTTATTTATACGGATTTCCCATACACAGATCAAGTTCCATACTTGGAGAGAAATCAACTGTACCGTGTATGGCTAGAAAAGTTTTATGATTCGAAATATGTTTTGACAGAAGAAATGCTAGAGCAGGAAATTGTTCAAACAAATGCGGAAAGCAGAACTGCAAAAAGAGATATCGAAAATTATTATAAAGATATCGATAATATGTTTGCGCATTTCTCTAAAGTTTTAAATAATGATGGGCTTGTTTTCTTTACTATGAAACTGGGAAAAGCGAAGTATTTTAAAACGTATATCGAAATTGTGAATTTGGCACGAAAAAATGGATTTGAATATGCATATCAAATAGGTATTGAGAAAAAAGATCCAACAATGCGAAAACAATCAGCATTTACCAATACATTTATGAATGAGATGATAGTTGTTTTCTATAAGTTACCAGAGAGTGATAGATATTGGTATATTGGAAATGAGAATTATGAGTTTCTACTTGTTAAAAAGGTATATTCGTATTTAATAAGAACCAAAGATTATGTAACTTTGACAAGCGCTGTAACGCTGGTTTGTAATGATTTAAAGTCAAAATATTCATATATAGCAAGTGAGCAAGATATATTCAGAATAAAAGCTTTGTTAGAACAATACTTTAAAGTAGATGCTGGTTGCATACAAATAGATAACAATCAATTGTACTTGGATATTGAGGATACAACAGACTTATATACCAAATTGTATGATTTGATGCCTATTTTTATAAGACAACTATTAAATAGCAAAGGCAAGTTTGTGTTGGAAGATGTTTATTTTGAATTAGTGAATTCATTATGTGATGGTAACCCCAAAACGATTGCCCAAATATTAGAAGATAAAAGTCACCAGAGAGATATAGAAAAATTGATATCTAATTACTGTCAAAAAGACGGGCAATATTATGTTGAGAGAAAAGATATTAGTAAACCTAATGAAGATGCTATTGATATTTCAACATTAAGCGGTACGGATTTTGAAATATTAGTTCAGAATTTGTTAAAAGCAGAAGGTTATGAAAATGTTATAAAAATGGGTGGTGCGGGTGATTTAGGTGTTGATATAATTGCATCTAAACGACAGCAGGATAGATTGTTACATTATATTTTCCAATGTAAGCGTTGGGCATCTAATGTGGGTTCAGATCCTATACAGCGTCTATATGCAGAGAGAATAAGAAGAGGATTGGATTATGCAGTGTGTGTAACAACTTCTGGTTATACAAAGGATGGGAAAAAAGTTGCAATGGATTTAGAAGTCGAAATTGTTGATGGAAAGCAATTGATGCAACGACTTAATAGATATTTCCCAGACGAGTATTATAATGGAATTCAAGATGTATAAACAAAAATGCGAGGATTTCCTCGCATTTTTGTTATCTCCATTTGGCTATAGAAGAATCCCAAGTTAAATGTTTTTCGAAAATATCAACAAGGGAAGAATATTTGCTGGATAGCTTTTCCAACCAGCCATTTTGAATCAGAATTTCCATAAGTCCGTTATCGTATAATTCAGGAGTAAATAACGAACCATTCGATTTTACCATATATTTAGCTTGACGAATTATATTGTGTTCAATTTCGGATACATCTTCCTCTGCATTATGATATATAGGAGCGTCACTTTTGGAAAAAATCAGTATAGAATCACCATTTAATGATTTCTTAGGACTAATAATGTTCTTTAATGTGACAGTTTTATCAACATGTATTTGGGTAATAAATCTAAAACAGTTTTTTTCCAAAATTGATATTAGCTCGTTCCAAACATTTAAATTGCAATCGTGGAAATATAAACATAAATAATGATTGGTTTTTAACTTGTGTAAACACATATTAAAAACTAAATCTAATAAATGAAAATAATCATCTCTGTTTTTGCTTCGAGATGGTGCGGAAGATACAATTATTTCATCATTTAGATTATAATCTAGATTTAAAAATGGTTTGTATAATTGCATATATTCCGAATATAAAACTTGTTCGAGGTAGGGCGGATCCGTAATGATTAAGTCAACACCATTGTCAGGTATATCCTGTTCTGTAATCAACTGGCTACCTTTCTGCATAAGCAAACATTTTCCGGGTGAAAGCATATTGTAGGATTCAACTATTTGCGAATTCGCATAATTTTCTTTCATAAACGGAATGACATCATAAAATTTCTTGATCTTTTTTGTGTATATTTCAATAATATTTTTTTCAACACAATCTGTTTTAGGTATCCATAGTGGCCATTGTGAATTTGAATGCTTGTCAGTTATTTTGCATAAATGAAGTATAGACATAAGGATATACTTCAAAATATTTTGATATGCAGGTTCGTACTTATTAATGATGTTCAGTATCTCGTCTAAAACAGATATATTACGCCCTGAAAAAATATTTTTTATATCATCATTTTTAGCTACGGCTATTTTTGAATTATATAGCAAACTAGTGCTTGTAACATTTTCAAGTTTTCGTATTGTGTTAAATTTAATATAATCCATTTTATCAGGCGACTTAACCCCCTTTTTAGTACAGCTGCAACTATAATTTATAGTTTTTATTATTACATTAGAACTGGTACGTTCGGGTTTATCAAAAATCACCTTTGATATGGTTCCAACAGCATTGCACTTAGGACAAGTTGTTTCGTAATAATGACCTAAAGAATTAAGTTCTTGAATAAACTTTTCAAGAGTATTTTTTATATCAGGAGTGGCATTAATAGATAGTAAAAGTTTGGAAATAAACAATGGCATATCATTAATGTCACAGCCTATAGCGCAACGAGATAAGTCGCTTTTGATTGCTTCAAGTGTTGTTACTCCGGAGCCGAGAAAAGGATCAAAAACAACGTCACCTTTATTTGACAAGGCATCTATTAAAACGTCACATATATTGAAGGATTTCTGAGACCAATACATATGTGAGTTATACATTGGGTTGTTTTTTGTAGGCGTTAATTTACATAATTGATTTTTTAAAGAATCAATGTTAACTTGATTAATGTTCTTCTCTCCACACAATATTAGGTATTCCAAAACCTTTTTTTGCTTGCTGTTACGATGATTAGCATGGTTATAATCTTGCGTTACAACATTAACACGAGCATTGGTATAGTGTTTTTTGGCAAGTTCGATTAATTCATCAATAGAAATAGTGTATCTATCTGTAGCTTGGTTTTCTCTGTCTTGAGGGTAAGCATAGCTAATGGCTAAATTAGTGTTGTTATGTGCACAAAAACTAATTAAGTTTTCCAAGGATTGCTTTGCAGAACTACGCTGACTTAGTTTGGATTGGTAACGCCCTTCTGTATACAAACCCTTTGTATATCCATTTTTTGTAATAGTCAATTTTGGGTATTCATATTTGGCAGCAACGTTCAATAAATGATAATATCTTGAATATTGCATATCTGTATATGGAGGATCCGCATATACTAAGCCCACATTTGAAAAAATCCTTTGGTCTAATAAATCTTCAAAATTTGAATTAAAAACCATATTCTTTCCCGAAAACTTGGAAAGAGGAATTGTTATATATTCTTTGAACTTTTTTACAAATAACTCATAAACATTTTTTTTGCGTTGAATAAACAGGCGAGCTTTGTTTTTTTCAAGACTGAGTGGTTGTGCCATATGCCCATCTTTAGAAAAAACAGTTTCTTTCATAGCATAAAACAAGCATGAAAGAAGGGCGTTTCTATATTGTGGGAAACGTAAATTAATTATTTTTATGAGACAATCAATATCAAGGGCTTGATTTATTCCATAATAGTTAGTTGCATAGTACGTTGTAAACAAATAGAAGTCGTGTGTCTGCTTTACGCTGTCTACAGTTAATTTATTTTTGGTTATACCAGAATATTGATTATTCCAGACAGTTGGATATAGGTTATATAAAGCAATTAATTGTTCATAGTTTTCTTTATCAAGAGCAAGTTGTTCTTTTTTGACAAAGTCTATAACAGGTTTTGCGTGTTTTTTTATTGTAGTAGTGTATTCAATATCTAATGAACTGATAAGTTCGGTTGCAGAGTTAATGTCTGGTTGATTTAATATTGCATCAGCAATTATACTTGCATAACTTTCAGTATCATTAGCATATACTTGGTAATTATCTCTGAACATGTTACTGACAGCTGCGGAACCGGAAAAAATATCCAATATAGCTTTGCCATCTTGTATATAAGGTTCTATATTTTTTTTTATAAAACTACTAAGGTTGTTTTTACTTCCTTGATAGTTTAAAACAGTGAAGTTCTCCATGATATATTCCTCCGTGCTCTATTATAATGAGTGGAATGAAAAAAAACAATCACAAATAAAAAAATATGGAAAATAATTTGCATCGAGAAAATGAAGGCAAGATGCAATAGTATATGGTATAATAGAAACAGAAAATAATAAAGAAAGTAAAAAAGGGACAAATAGTTAGCAAGTAGACAATGAAAAAGTAGGAGAGGATGAAAATGGCACAAAAAATACTTGATCCACATATGTGGAATTTGGAAACACTTTTTGAATTAATATATGAAGTTCCGGTTTATCAACGACCTTATTCATGGGATAAGGAGCAGATAGAAGTACTTCTTACTGATATAAGCGAGGCATTTAATGCAGAAGATAGGGAAGATGGATATTATACAGGAAACATCATTGTGTATGATATAAACAATAAAGTAAATGGCAGAATATCGAGATATGATATTATAGATGGACAACAACGTATTACGACTTTTTCTTTGATTTTGCTTGTGGTATATTCGTTAGCACTAATCAGTGGTGTTCCTGAAAAGGATTTAACATTAAATAGAGTTAAGGGAGCACTGTGGAAAGTAGTAAATCGAGAATATAAGAAGAATTTGCCGGTAGTTACATTGAACAGTATTGAAAAAAAGTGTTTTTCTGATTTGTTTAATAAAGGTTTTGATAATGCAAAAGACCTTGAACAATATTGCAAGGAATATAAAACATCATCAAAGTTTGAGGAGCGAGTGATACATAATTACTTATTTATAACGGAGAAACTCAAGAGTATGTTAATGAAAACGGATTGCTCTATAATCTTGGATTATGCAGAATATTTGTTGCAATATGTACAATTCATTGTTGTTGAGGCCAATTGTAAAAAGGGAAAGGTGTTTTCTATGTTTGAATCAATTAATAGTAAAGGAAAAAAACTTGACGATATTGACTTGATAAAAACATATATATTTTCAAAACTTGATGAAAGTGATTACGCTACATATTTAGATAAATGGGGACAGTTAATAATAAAAACAAATGATAATTTATACGATTATCTCTATAATTTTATAAAAGCTTATTTGTGTTTTTATAGACAGAATATTTCGGTGGAGAATTTTAAAACAATTGCTACTCGTGATATGATGCCTTATTACAAGGTTTCAACAAAAAAAGAAGCTTTTAAGAAGTTATTAGATGATATGTATAATAAGGTTGATTACTATATTATGTTGTCAGATACAGATAAGGCAAATAACCTTATAAAGAATAATAAGTTTAGATTTTATTATAAAATATTTACAGAAGTTTCATATAAGCACCCTAAAGCATTGTTTTTGAGAATGCTTGTTGATTATAGTGAAGGCAAAATTGCTAAGGATGACGTGGTAGAAATTGTAACTGAAACGGTGGGATTTATGGTGAAGTTCCTTACTATTAGTGATAGAGATAGCAAAGATGCAATTACTATGTTTTCAAGTATTATGAATGAAATATACGATAACAAAGCGGTCATAAAAGATAATGTTATAACTTCTCTAGCTTTTGAGTATTTGAATAAAGGAATTACATCAGAGAAATTAAAAGCAGAGTTAATGGGAATAGATGCATATAATCAAAACAAGAAACTTACATGTGCATTATTGGCGTTATATGAATCAACAACTGTTTCAAAGGGTATTCCAGTTATTTCGTATGATCAAGCTTATACCTTATTTGACTCATTTAGTGATGCATTCAGTTTGGACCATTTGCTAGTGCAGACACCGAAAATCGAGGATGCAAAATACAAATATTATAAAGATGAGAATACCAATACTTTAGTTCTTAAACCAGGACATGATTTTCCAAAAGATATTGTTGTTGAGGGAATGGATTATGATACTTTCATAAGTCAAATATTAAATAAAATAGGAAATCTAAGAATTTATTATAGAGACAAAAATTCTGGAAGACAAAATACCGCAATAGAGTTAAAGGAATACAATTCTTTTACTATGTACTCAAATATTAAAGAGAGAGGCAAAGAAATGGTTGAGATTATATTGGATTATTGTATGCCCCAACCCAAAATTGATTTGGGTGCTATACAGAAGAGCAGTAAGAAAAGAACAGAAGCGGCATTCCCTAAAATGGACAAGTTAATTGAGTTCAATTTAGTAAAGCCAGGCGATAAACTTTATATTACAGTTAACTCGTGTGATGCAAAAGATTCAGAAGCAGAGTTGTTAGATGATAAATATGTGATGTATAAAGGGGAAAAAATGACAATAAACAATTGGGGATGTAAAGTGACGGGGTGGAAATCAATACGAATATATGACAATGTTGCTATTGTGGGTCAAACAGAGACTTTGCATGAAAAAAGATTAAAATATATGAGTGAACATAATGAAGCTGCTAGATAATAAAATATTCGAGACTATGAAGAAAAGTCTGTAAATAATAATCTTCTATGATAATGATTGAACTGGAAGCACTAAATTGGAGCTTCCAGCTCTTGTTTTATATATACGACATGATTTCAGGCATGTCAAGAGCGGACGTCAAAGACGTCCTTCTCATCATGCATACAGATTCTGCTATTCTGGGAGTCTTCCCTCGTACATAATGCTGAGTTCACCGTAGATCTGTCCCCAGTTCCGAATGCTCATAGTCCATTTTTTAGTGGCCTCGAAAGTTGTCAGGTACAGGGCTTTCAGGAGCACTGTATCACTAGGAAATACGCTTCTCTGGCGGTTGAGCTTACGGTAGGTAGAATTCAGACTTTCGATTGCATTGACCGTGTAAATAACCTTTCTGACATCCGGTGAGAACTTGAAAATCGGCGTTATTGCATCCCAGTTATCATACCAGCGTTTCATAGAATTCGGGTATTTTGTGGTCCATTTTTCAGTAACGCGATCCAGAGCCAGTCTAGCCTTTTCTTCATCGGAAGCATGGTAAATCGTTTTTAGGTCGGAAGCGAACGCTTTTCTGTCCTTATCTGGAACATATTTTAGAGTGTTTCTTACCTGATGTACAATACATCTCAGATACTCCGTTTTGGGGAATGCAGCGGCAATTGCCTCTTTAATACCACTAAGACCGTCAGCACAGATAATCAGGATATCTTTTACACCACGATTCTTCAGCTCATTCAGGACAGACAGCCAGTATTTTGAACTTTCATTATCACCGACAGTGCTTGAAAGAACCTCTTTTTTCCCTTCTGTATTGATGTCAAGAATGACGTAGGTAGCCAGCTTTCTGATCACTCCATTATCGCGTACGGAATAATGGATGGCATCTATATAGAGGATTGGATATACCTCATTCGGCGGTCGATTTTGCCAGTCTTCGATCTGAGGCAGAATTTTATCTGTAACGTCTGAAATAAAGCCTTCTGATGTTTCAAAACCGTAGATATCTTCGATGGTTTCGGATATTTGCCGGGTCGTCATCCCTTTCGCATACATGGAAATAATCTTCTGATCGATATCAGAAATATCCTTCTGACGTTTCTTTACAATCTGTGGCTCAAATGTCGATTTGCGGTCCTGTGGAACATCGATATACATGCTGCCATAGCTGCTGTTTACACGCTTTGATTTATATCCATTGTGGTAATCATCGCTATCAGATTGTTCAGATTTCTGGTAGCCAAGATGATCATCCATTTCTGCTTCCATCATCTCTTTGATGGTGCCGCCAAGCAGATCCTTAAGCGCATCCTGGATATCTTCAGCGGTTTCAATATCATACTCCTGAAGAAGTTGCTGAATGATGTTTCGCTTTCCTTCTGTCATTACTACTTTGTGTACAGGTTTCTTTTCTCTTCTTGCCATAATAAAAGGCCTCCTATGATTTATATTTTACCATAGAAGACCTTGCTGTTATTAGCTATTTACAGAAAAAGTTTCACACACTCCTAAATCGTGGGACAAGCCTCATTAATATCATCCTTTATTTTACTTTTTTACCAAAAACTTGATTTTATTTTTACGTTTTCCTGCTCTGTAACTCTCAATTTTGTCTAAAAACCAGATAATTTATTTTTATATTCATCAATATTTCTGTGAAGCAATTGTATCTGTTCCCTTAACTGTTTATTAGTATCAATAGCTTGACCATATAATTGCTTAACCTAATTCAATTCAGCTATCACTCTTTCCTTTTCTCTCTTTTCATCTTCATAGAATTTTGTGCCAAAATACTTCCTAGATATTGGATCTACTAATAGTTCACCCCAAATATATCCACCATTTTTCCCATCCAAGTTTTCTGTAATTTCAACAATTTGCTTCTCTTCATCCTCTGCATTGTTAAAATTATCTTTGACATTCCATTTACTGACTGTAAATTCTAAACATGCAAGTCCTTTTTGTTTCATTTGGCTTATCTTTTTACTATCTACCAGATGAGTATCTTTTATTTCAATTGCAAACTGACCTTCCCATTTTTCAACATAAATTGCTGGATCCGCTTTCGTGAAACTCACAAGCAAATCAACAATTCGTCTACTTCCATCTTCCATAAAAATAGTTTATTCTTGCAATATTTCATCAGGATATATCGTCAGAGCCTCGCCCTTCCACCTTATTTCTAGACGCTCAATCCTAGAGATACATTCTTTGAAAAATTCATGTCTATATGATTCCTCACTGCCTTCTCCTTTGTTTTCGAATTCGGCATTATAATATCTAAAATAACTATTCTTAAGTATACCATTTTTCCCAGTTTAAAAACCATTCTTACTTTATTTTCCGTTTTTTTACAAATGCTATAAATGTTATTTTTATACTTTTCCCAAAGATCTGGCCGATTCTGTTTCCAATCTAATGCATCCCATATAGTAATTCTTCTATATTTTCCATCTATTAATAAATCTGCCCTTCTTTTCAATAACATCATCTCCTTCTGTGTCTTTGTTAATAAATTCTATACTCGTCCAACATTTTCTTTAGTACAATTGCATTCTCATATTCCTCTTTAAACGCATCCTCTCGATATGCACTTGGCAATTCCATATGTGGTAATCGTACATCCTCCAAATAATTCTGTCGTTCTGCCCATTTCGTAGCTGCATACTCTTTAAAATTTTCTTTCTCCTCATTTGATGAAAATATCAATATACATTCTTCAAATTGTTCTCTTGCATACATAGCTTCATGACTATCATAATCACAAAAGAAATCATGTAAAATCATTTTCTTTGTTCCTTTTACATAGTATTTAAAGCAAACATTTCCTTCATAACGCCAATCATCAAACAAAAAATCTGTACATGGAACATTTGTAAAATATCTACCACCATCTAATCCTGCACCAATAATAGAAAATAGTGTTGTCTGATGATACTTAACATTAATATTATACCAACGTGGTCTACTATCCGACTGGCTGAACAAATAATACTCATACCCATCTCTATCATCACACCTAAAATGCTCAATAATATATTCTGGAGAATATTTATAATATTGGCGTGTTATAGCACCATCCTGGCACATCTTCCCATTCTTCCTTATTCAACAAATAATAAAATACCTGTTCAAGTGGCGCCATCAATAATCGAAATCTCTTTTTCCACAGATATTCAATATGTGAAATTTCAGCAGTTTTGTTTTTAGGTGTGTTACTGTCCATTACTCTAGTATATATGTTGTTATCATTCACCCCTCGATACGACTCTTCCAGAACATAAGGAGTAGAATATCCATTTTTTATTATAATTATATCTATTGTGCCTGTTTCCAGTTGCATTGTTTCAACCACTACACGAGGTCTAATCCCACCTGCAAACTTCTTATTTCTCACAAAATCCACTAGCATTTGCGTCGATTTTCGATTCTCTGCATTGGTCATATCATTAACACAATAATCATTTTCTTCATCAATTCCTATGATGATATACGCATCTCGATTCTCTAGATTATTGGCCATACAAATAATATCATGTAACAAATCCGACTGTTTTCCATCTTCATACCATTCTTTTTTAAAGTCCCAATATGCTCCTTCTTGTTTGAGGGATATTAGCTCCAATATTTCTTCTTTTTGCAATTCTGAAAGCATACTCTTCTCCATTCGTTTAAATGTATTTTTATATAGTTTCTATATATACTCATAATTCCATTTATCTACTGGAAAACGCTTATATTCCTTCAATTTTTTATTTTCTGGCATCGCAATCATTAATAGTCGTCTTGGTCTTGTCATCGCAACATAAGCTATCCTCATCAATTCGTCTTCCAAATCACCCTCCATTAAAAACTTGGGTGTAAGTGTTTTTCCAGTCTTACTTTTTACATAAATCAAAACCGCATCATAAGTTTCACCCTTTACTCCATGAATTGACGATCTTGTATAATCTCCACTGGTTTTCTTTTCAAAATAATTTTTTAATGGTATATCCTTAAACTCTGGATTACTCTTATCTCTCATTTTTATCTTGAAAATATCTTTTATATTAGTCCCCTCTGCAATTTGGAAATTATATTTTTGTAAAACATCAATATACAGATTTGTAAGCTGGCTTATCCATTCTGCTATACCTAAATCTATATTGGGCAAACCACAAAAAACATCAATTATAAAATCTTTCCAATTTTCCTCATCTGTATATTCCCTTATCTTTTTACTCATTAAATACTCATCTGTTTCCTCACCAACAAGAATTCTAAACGATGCTTTAGACATATCACTGAATGCCTTCTTGCGAGAACCACATTTCCATTCATATGCAGCTTTTGCAATCAGCTCTATTTCTTTACTTTTCCACAAGTCCTTAATATCTGTATCTGAATGAATTCTTCCTCTTGTAAGAACAGCCACCTTATCCGATTTAATTTCTATATCCATACTACGACATTTTTCAAGAAAATAATCTATCACCTCAGACTCTGTATTTTCGTTCGTTAAAAGCAGTACGGGTTTTTGGCTCTCATCTTTATAATCTCCCACCGCATCGTTTGATCTTTGTCCTTGCAATGTTGCCGAAAAACAAGACGTTGCATTACAAATATGCTGTGAACTGCGAAAATTTCCCGTCAGTTCAATGCACTCCCATGACTCTGCATCTATTTTCTTTTTAAAACACTCTGGATTTGCATTTCTCCATTCATATATAGCTTGATCCGGATCTCCCACTAAAAATATTGATTTTATACCTGCTTCCGTTAGCAAATCAAATACAGCCATCTGTTCCTCTGATGTATCTTGAACCTCATCAATAATAATGACTGGAAAACGTTCAACTATTGCTGTTGCAATCATTGGATATTCTTTTAGCAACCTATATGCAAAAGATGCAACCTCATTTTGGAATATAATGTTTTTCTTCATAAGCATCACTTTATATTGCTGGCAAGGAAGAAGTTGACTCTTTCCACGTAATTCACAACTAACAATTTCTTTATCTTTATAAAATTTATTGTCAATTCCCCATTGAAATTTTTCTATGTTGTCTACACATCCATTGCGATAACATTCTGTTCTCCAATACCTATAAGGTATTTTCCAATTATCACTCAAAGCAATCAATGGTCTTACTTTTTCATGTGTCTTTAAATAGCCATATCTCAAGACAATAAATTCATTAATAAAACTATCAACCGTCCCAATGTAATGAGGATAATCCAATTTACCAATCCCCTTATTCAACAAATATGCTTTTTTATAGATTTCTTCACTAGCAACATTTGTGAATGACAAAACTGCAACTCCTTGATGATATCTATCCCAGTTATCCAAATAAGACAATAACTTAGTCGCTACAGAGTATGTTTTCCCACTACCTGGACAGGCTCTTACAATAACTCTACCTTCAGCTTCCAAAAACGATAATTGCTCACGTGTTAACTCTTCCATATCTACCTTTCCGTCACACAATACACTGCTTCTTTCAAATAATCAGGGATAACAAATTCTTTCTCGATATTTTCACCCTTTTTTCTCATTTCATACTGTTTCTTGATTATCTGACTTATATACTGTGCAATCGCTCCTTTGCATTTGTCTCTTGCTCGTATGAATAGCCATACACAAGCTGCTTTTTCATTCATATCATGCAATCTGTTTACCTTTTGTTCCAACGCAGGTCCCAACTGTGAATACTCACTTTTTATAGCTTCTATAAAATATTCAATATTATTTTCATCACAACACAAGGCATATTCTAATGTTTTTGTTGCCTTAAATACATTGATACCCACAGTTCTACACGATGTTTCAAGTTCATTGCATCGCTCCGATGGTGTCCCGCTCAATAATTTGTTCGATATATCACTATTCACATCATCATAATCAAAGTCCTTATTGATATAATTAGCTTCACTCTTCTTGGTACATCTATCATCATCTGTTACAATTGCAACCTTTGAAAAACAGGTTTGTACACTCTGCGAAGAAAATAAATTAACAAAAGGACCAAACGCAACGCTGTCTACATTCACAAGCTCAACTGCATATTTTTCTAATGGTCTGTCCAGTGTTTTTGCAATCTCCGGCAATAAAATTGCTTCACTAATGCCTTCTACAAATATAATACCTTTAGCAAAAAACATTTGAGATTTTGTTACATCCAAGTATTTCTGCAAATATTCTTTATTATCATCTGTTAAATTTGCTTCTGAAAATGGTAGACAATATTTTTTGTGTGCATTTTCATAAACCAAATTAATATTACCTATATCCACCTTTGATGCCAATGTTGGTGAATGCGAAGTGAAAATAATTTGTATATTTGCATCTCCTTGATTTGTATCAGTCAAAAAAGTATGTACTAATTCCTGTAATTGCGGATGCAAATGTGCTTCTGGCTCTTCAATTAAAAGCAAATGTTGATACACTCCACCTCGTTCAATTGCCATATCACCAAGCACCGCCGACATGAATAAAAGATTATTGTATCCTAATCCATTCTGATATAATTCAAATGAACTGCTTGCAATCTCATTTATTCTTGTTACTAATTCCGGAGCCATATCTTCAACATTTTCTAAAATAGACGTTTCAAAATATATCCCATTTTCGTTTTGTTGTATTTTTCTATTATCTTCATGTTCTCTTGCATATTGCTGGGCTCTCGAATACTCACCATCACTTATTGAAACTAATATCCATTTAGGTTTTACCCAAGCTCTTAACGATGAGGCAATTGAATCGAATCTTGGCTCTATTAACCCTATATCAACATGCTGGCTCAAAAAATCTTGTTCTATACGAGCTAAATTATCATTAATTGTTTTTCTGGTCTTTTTTAGTTCTTCTTTTTCCAATAGGGTATTATTTGCACTATTTAGTATGTCCACTAATTCTGCTCGTGTGCCTTCATCTGGCACCAAACTTCTTAATAATTGAGCTAATTTACTGTTTCTAGCTGGTTTCATTTCACTCTCAGAATCTCTTAATGCACCCAAAAACATTACATCCATTGCATCGAAAGTGTCTGATGACAGTGGATTTCCCTCTGTTCCGATTCCCCAATGTATTGCTCTCACTTTTTCTATACCATTAGCAACAATCACTCTTTCAAAACGAATATGAAATTCTCCACCTTGTCCACCCGCACTTTCAGGATTCCATATTTCTACTAATCTTGTTGGTACTTCTTCCAAATAAATATCAAACAATGCAAACTCAGCTGCATTTCCATCTTCACTAACGTGAAAATCAGCTCTGGTAAAAAAAATGTCTTTCTTATATGTTACGGTAGAAAATGCAATTCTGATAGCATCCATGACAGTGGATTTTCCGGAATTATTTTCACCGATAATTGCATTTACACCCTTATTAAATTGTAAGGTAATTCCATCCTCATCAAAGGCTCTGAAGTTTTTTATAGTCAGTTTTTCTATATACATTTTGTCACCTCGTTATCTGAAAATATCACTGATAAAATCTACTCTTTTTTATAATGTTATATATCCTGATAAAACTGGAATTTGCTTATCTCCTGATTAAGAATTCTATTTATATCACCTTTTTCATCTATATCGACCTCAAACTTGGTCAATAAATTATCCAATCCACCCAAACTCAACCCTGTTAATCGTGATATAAGATAAGGATTTACACCATTTATTGCCAAATCAACTATCGCCGTATTTCTAATACATTCTACGGAAAACGTATCTTTATCTTTTGGTACATCATACCCTATTTCCTTTAAAGCATAATAAAAAGGCGTATTAAATACATTTTCTGAATATTTGCATCCACAAAACAATTCGAAAAATAAGTCTTCTTTTTGAATATTTTTATTTATTTGTTCTAATTCATTTTTAATATCCAAACTCAATGCTCTAGGTAATTTTATCTCAAATCCATTAATGGTTACATAATCAAACCCCTCTGAAAAATCACCAACCTTTAAACTAGCTATTACTTTTCTCTTTGTCGGTGTCAAAAGAGTAATCTTAAAGAAAAACCCCATCATAGTCATGTTACTATATTTTTTAGATTTGCTATTAAAGTAATCCAATAATTCTTTTATCTGATCCGATTCAAAGTGTCCTCTTTCACTTGCCAGCTTCAAATTACACTCTTCAATTATATTCTGCTTAAATAAATCATAATCTGGAATTTGATTAAAGACATTTGTTGCTATTCCTTCTTTTAAAAAAAATCCAAAAAACCTTTTTATTGCATTTAAATGATTGTTCATGGTACTAACGGTTTGAATTGCATCTTTTTCGTTATAATACTGAACAGAGTCTTTTAAATGCTCACTTTTTATTTCTATCGTTTTGTCTCCCATTCCAATATGCTCTATATAATCAACAAACATTAGCGTATGATGTATAATATAAATATTCCAGTTCCGTAGATTCTATAAATTTTTCTCTACACATTCTAATGTGACTCATAATACCCTCCAACATTTTGCTTTTAAAATATTATATCACGAATAATTCTACAATTCTATCGGGAAATCAAAAAAATCACCCAATTTACATCATCGTAAAATGAGTGACTTTTCACAATTTATACTTTTTTCTTTCGGATAATTCCGAGTAAATACCTCTCACTATTTCATTGTCTATGACTCTCTTCCCATCTTGCTATTTGAAGAAATAAGTCTCCCCCTTCCCTCAACCTTAACAAGTATCTCTAACTCTTTTAATGCATCCTTGGCAATCCACATCTTATTCTTATTGCCACTTTCTTTCAATTCATAAGCTAAAAGTATTGCCTTTTCATTGTAAGTAAAATCTTTCTTACCTATCTCCCGCAATGCCCAAGAAATCGCCTTTCTAACATGTTCATGTTCACTATCAGAATACTCTTGTATAATGCCCAAATAATCATCAAGCGTATCATTGATAATCGTTTTGTTATGTACTACAGAAGAAGCTATTAACGTAAATGCTGCTCTCTTCTTGTAAATATGTGTACTTGTCATCCAATTAGAAATAAACTCATCATAGTTCTTCAGCTTAATAATTAGATTTTTACACAAGTGATTGCACAAATCCCACGACTGTACATCACATATAAGTTTATCTATTTCATCATGGGATATAGTCTTCTTGTCAAAAACCAATACCGCCAATAATTTTGCTTCGTGATAACCAGAATTCCACAGCTCTCTTGCCAGTTCATTTGACTTTCCTGTTTTCTTTGCTATTGCACGAACAACGGCTGTCGAAACACCTATACTATATTCTTCCGGAATACCCATTTTCACGACATTCGCTTTGTATTTTTCAGAAGCATTTGCTTTTAGCTCTTCAATAATTTCATCACAAGTCATCTTTTTGCCTCCAATGATTCTCTTAAATCCTGAATGTATTTAGCCTACTGTTTCTTTAAATACATTCCCACAAAAGGCTTCATAATCAGCTTTTTAGCGGTTACATCTTCTGTAAATTCAATAAATGTAACACCATCGTTATAAGAAAATTTTCTCGTCCAATGCCCCTGCATATTACCGTTTTCCATATCGAATTCATATTTCTTACATTCATCAAAAGCAGTAATTTTAAACTTTGTAACATAACCATCCTTCGTATGTTCCTCGAACTCTTTTTCAGGCACAGTCACCACAATTTTATCTATGTCACTTCTCCTAGAATAGTTATCCAATGCTTTAACTAATTCCCATACTTTTTCTATTTCACACTTAAATTCCACTTTAATTGTTGCTACTGACACTATTATCCTCCTTCTTCACAACCGGTAGCCAGTATTCATATATTGCATCCTTAGGATCTGCTTTTATATATACCTCAACATCAGGTATCTCCGCATACTCATACCCGGATGTGGGCAACCATTCTGTTATGACACGGCGTTCCAATTCTTGCAGAGAAACATTGGTTCCACGTCCTGAAAACACAGCCCAAGTTGCAACAGGAATATGGTACTGTTCAAAGTTATCACTATCTTCTGTAGAACTTACAACAATAAAATATTTCCATTCCTTTTCATTATGTACGCTTACACCCAACAATCCTTCCGGCTTATCATTCATTATTCCATAAAGTTTGACAAGGGTTCCATTTTCCAGTGCTATATTCCATTTGTGTGGTATTCTTGCAAAATTTTCCTCAAGCACCTTACTTAATGGACAACTTTTTCCAACAATGCGAAAGGCTTCTTTTGTTTCAATTCTGAAATTCATTTTCTCCATACCTTGTACCGAAATAGAAAACTTTATTGCCGGATAAGATTTCAAAGTTGCATTTTTCTTCTTTGCTACAGATGGTGTGCTATACCGTGTATGCTCTGAAATGCGCGATTAAAAGCTGTCGGTGAATCATATCCATATTTCAGAGCAATATCAATAACCTTTGCTCCTGCATCTTGTAAATCAACTGCTGCCAATGACATTTTTCTCCTTCTGATGTACTCAGAAACCGAAATATTTGTCATGTAAAAGAACATTCTTTGAAAATGATACGCGGGAAAATTTGCAATCTCAGCAACCTTTTCATAGTCTATTTTCTCAAGCAAATGATCTTCCATGTATTCAACAGCACTGTTTAATCGCTCAATCCATTCCATAAAATGATACCACCTTTATAATACAAATTCCTCTCTTTTTCCTACAAATAAAAGAAAGATTAAACATTTTCTTGTTTTTTAATCGGATGTCTAATTACTGTCTTCCACTTCTCCGGCGCAACCTTTCTTGCATCAGACATATATATTTCATGATGTAACCGATTTTCATTTATGTCATTTTCATATCCATTCTCTTCTAAGAACGTATCCATAATCGCTACAGATTCCGGTTCATTATCAAAAGGCCCTATATGCATGATTTGAACACATAGACCTTCTTCAATGGTCAGAAATTCTGCTTTGCTACAATCAAGCTTTTTCTTTCTTGTTGCAGTTTCTACCGCCCACTCGAAATCCTTCTTTGTAATAAAATCAGGTAATCTAATAACAGAAATCCAATTAAATGAATCCTTATTCCTGTAGTCTGCGCCTCTTACATTTTCTTGCCACCAGAAACCTTCCACGGGTGGAACTACATATTTGAAAAATCCTTCTATCTTGTAATCGGTTTTGTAACTCATCTTCAAAGTATATGCAACAAAATACAATACACTTATTGCCTGTTGGTACTCGCCATCCGGAGTATTCGGATTCCCTTTTCCTCTGACAGCAATATAATTAGCCGTCGGAACATTGACTATTTCAGGTTTATTCTTAGGCATATAAAATTCTTTATATTCCTTTTTTAAATCAAAAGCCATTCCCTACACCTCCCGAACATAATAGGAATCGTACTTTGTTCCATTATGCCCTATTAACGATTCTTCTGATAAAGAAAATCCCATATGTTCTAAAGCCTGTATACGCTCTTGGGCAATTGAAACTACCTTAGTAGCAATCATTTCACAAGCAAACATATCTCTCGTTTCAGGAATAATAATACCAAGAATATCCTCTATTGTATCCTGCTTCTCATAATCACCTCTTAAGTCAAGTCGGAGCAATCCGCAATTATTAAAATAATCCTTTGCCTTTCGATTAAACAGCTCTATCGTACCAATTGCGCAGTTGGCACTTTTATCAATAATTGTCCAGCGTACATAATATCTGCTTTGGTATTCTCTTTTCCAAAACGCAATGGTATCCTTCATTTCTTCAATTGAAGTATAGTAAAAACCATTCACACAATTATCACTGTTAAAAATCGGTACTGCATCCTTATCGGAATATACCTTAAGCAAATCCTCTGCGTCACCATCCTCAATTTCTCTCAGCAGAAACACTTCACTTTCCATAACAGGAATTTGTTCATATACATCAATACCCATCTTCTCATCAACCTCCATATCGTAATTTGTTAAACATTAAATAACTTCATATACATTATCTCACACAAATTACGACACCTATATGTCATAGTTTATCGTATAAAAAAAGAATATCTTTTGCACTATTAATAATCCGCTCTTTTATGTGCTCCGGTTCTATAATCTCGACTTCTTTTCCCTGTGACAAAACAACACCTATCCACCATTGTTCCTTCTCTACAATATGAATCTCCATAATAGAACTACCGTCATCACAGTTTTTTATTTGTTGTCCGTTTAAATATTCCTTTATTCCGTGTATCGCATTTCCACGGCATCGCATCCGAACTCTTGTGGATATGTCCTTTCCCTGATAGGAATTGTCACAATCATTTAAAATATCCTGTGCCGACTTGTGCTCCTTGGAAAATTCATCTTCCGTTATCCAAACATCTTCCATCCTAACCAACTTATATGTTCTATAATCCTGTTTTGCCGTATTATAAGCCAACATATACCAAGCATACCATTTATAAATAACTGCTATCGGTTCTACACAATGTTCTCTTGTTTCTCCTCCATTATTTGTATATGTAAATCTAACCACTTGCTTATTCTTAACTGCAGACTGTAAAGTTTGAAGCAATGTCTCATCGCCTTCTCTTAATACAGAAAAATCCAAAATCATACCTGTATTATTGTTCTTAGATATAGCTGTTATTTTCTCGTAAATATCATCAGCCATCGGATTATTCGTAACCGTTTTTAATCCATTTATGGCAGTTGCAATATAGGCATATTCATCTTCCGATGCAAATTGGTTATTCATTTGGAAATCACTTAAAATTTCATATCCACCATTTGTACCGGTAAGAGCACAAATCGGAATGCCTGCCTGACACAAAGCATCTATATCCCTCTGAATCGTCCGCACAGATACTTCAAAATGCTTTGCCAGCTCTGATGCAGAAGATTTTCCGTGATTAAGCAGATATAAAGTTAATGCGTATAATCTGTCTGTTTTCATCATTAAATCCTTTCTATCTAGTAGAAAACTTACTGCATATTATACTACTCCAAAGTAAGCCCTTCTCCTATACATTCCATCAACACTTCCATAATATATTTTAAATTTATCTTGTCATATGGATTTCTTAATCTCTTTTCGATCACCAACGCCATTCCCCATATCTCTGCAGCTGGACCATCAAAATTATCATAATGACAAATAAATCCATCCGCAAGAATTTTAATGGCTTTTCTAACCGTCATATCACTTCCAGCTATGAATGGTTGATCTAACATTGTATCTATTCTATCAGCTAATTCGTGTTCTCCAATTTTCCTTAATAGAATCTGTGCCGTATAATTATTTTTCAACTTAGGACTTTCAATACACATAGCACGCAATTGAACAATAATCATATCAAAATATGTAGAAATATCTATATCATTATTCAGTGGCTCATCTATTTCTACAAAACGTTGATACCTTCTTAGCAATATGTTGTAATGCACATTAAAATGGTGTATATATTCTCCTAATGCAGCCACCTCTTCAATTTTACTATTTTCTATATTCAATTAATTTTCCTCCATATTTATCCACTGAATAAATGCCGTTTTATCCGAACTATTATACCCTGCCTTTCGATAAAAATTCAATGTAGACTCTTCTTTAGAACCAGTAAGCAACATCATCTTATAACAATTATTCTCCCTAGCAATCTGCTTAGCCAAATCCAAACAGCTCGTAGCATAACCCATTTTACGATAATCTGCGTGTGTCACCACATTCTCTACAAATGCATATGGAAGAACACCCCTTGTAAGATTCGGAATAATCACACATACGCAGGATGCCACAAGTTTCCCTTCCACTTCACACACAATAAGATGATGATTCCTGTCACTAACGATACTATCCCATGTATTTCGTAAATGCTCCGAAGATTCAGGAACCCTGTCTTCGTGAAGATATAGGTATAACTGTAATATTTCATCTAAATCATCTTTATTTGCTTCTCTAACACTCATTTTACCAATCCTTTTATTATAAAAATCTAATACAAATCAAAAAGAAGTGTTACTTCCCTTGAACTTCTACTTTTCTTTTTCACAATACGAGATAAGGTCATATCTATTCAATATTTGATATAATATTGAATACTCTTGATTTATCAAATTTAATTCACCTATGTAATTATTTTCTTTTCCCTTTTCTCGATCATAAACCAAGCACCCCACCACTCCATTTATATGAATTTTTTGAATATAGCATGCATTATAATCACCTATACACAAATCCAATTGTCCTACCTGCCTTATATCGGTCTCTAATTTTTCTTTTTGTTTTTTTAGTTTTTTCTTTTGTCTAATACGAATAAGTTCATTTATTACAATCTGCTTCGTTTCTAAAATTTGTTCATCATCACCAGTAATCGTTAATTCCTTCTCTAAGTCCGTTATTTTTTGTAACAACAAGTCTCTTTCATATTCACCAATATAATATCTATATGATCCAGCCTGTCCCTTTTCAGCATATCTTGACAAAATAATTCCAAAGAAAGAAAGCAATATTGTTACCATCCATACAAACGTAAGCAATACACTTTCACACTCCATCATTTGACATACAAATGATGCAATGACGGATATAACTAACGAGTAGAAGCATGTTATCAAATTATCAAACAAAGAATTTTGAATCAAAAGAAAGTCTGCACGTGCATACAATCTTTCTATTTCTTTGTTTTTCACAAGCTCATCAACTTTTCCGCCCTCTTCATAGTAAAGGTTTATTATTTGAATTTGTTTTATATAATAATGTTTATCTTCACCCCAACATTTTTTATATTGATCAATTTTCTTAAAAATTTCATCATCACACTTCTTAATATTACGGATACCTCGTTTCATAGTAAGAATTCCGCAGATAACAAAATATACTATCATAGCCACTGCTATCAATAAAAAAATTGAACTTAGTATTGTTCTTATAACTCCAACTATTACTAAAGAAAGCTGGTTAATATTATACGCAAAAAGAACGGTTGCGACACATGTTATAGCAAATATGATGGCAGTAATAACAATATAACGTTTCTTCCACTTTTCCATATACTCATCCTTTCTTAGTTGCTAATTTTAGTAACTCTCTTATATTATGTTAGAAAATATATCTACCTTATTCGACAAATTCTTTTATAATATTATACCACATTTTTACGTATAATCATCTATAAATATGGGTAAGTATTTTTTAGTCACCCATATTTATATTATCGGCTCTTGTTCGTGCTAACCCGAACTACATCTTCATAATACTGTCTATTCTTCGTCGCTTCAATCTCCGCCTTAATGTAAATGATACTATAAGAATGTGCATTTGGGAATGCGGACATATTCTTGGACTCGATGTTAATTATATCAGGAGGATATTATGTTTACTTACGAAGAAAAGATTAAAGCTGTAGAATTATATTTGAAATCTGAAAGTTGGACTTTTACTATTAGAACATTAGGTTATCCATCAATTGGGGCATTACGACAATGGGTTAAGGAATATTTATCTTTTGGAGATATTAAAAAAATTCATAAAAGAAAACCTAAATATTGCGAAGAACAAATTCAGTATGCTGTAGATTATTATATTAATCATGGACGCAACATTTCAAAAACAGTTAGAGATTTAGGATATCCTAATAGGGATTATTTAAAGCAATGGTTAATTGACAGAGTACCTGATTTTAAATATACTTGTCGTTCTGGGAAAACAATGGTAAACTTATCAGAAAAAGATAAGTTTAATGCGGTGACTGAATTATGCTTAAAAGAAGAAACCGCCTAAACATTTGCTGAAAAGTATGGGGTTGAGCGAATGACTTTATATAACTGGAAACATCAACTGCTTGGAGATAAGGAAGGGGAACCATTGTCTAAACCAAAGAAGATTACAACTATTGAATTACAGAATGAAATAAAGGATTTGAACATACAAGCAGAAGAACTACGACGTCAAGTATATCAATTACAGTTAGAAAAGGATGTTTTAGAAAAGGCTGCTGAAATAATAAAAAAGACCAGGGTATCAATCTAAAGACACTGACAAATAAAGAAAAAGCTATTGTGATTGGTACCCTTAGAGAAAAATACTTACTAAAAGAATTATTGTCAGTGTTTAATATGTCTAAAAACAGTTACTTTTATCAAGTGAATGCGATTAATAAACCAGATAAATATATAAAACATAGAGAATTAATAAGACTTAGCTTTTCTGAATCAAATGGAACTTATGGTTATCGTAGAATACATTTAGATATGAAAGAATCTAATATGTGCATATCTGAAAAAGTTATACGCCGATTGATGAAGGAAGAAAATTTAATTGTTAAAACTATTAAGAAAAAGAAATATAATTCATATATGGGCGAAATTAGCCCAGCTGTAGACAATCTTATCAAAAGAGATTTTCATTCTGATAAGCCAAATGCAAAATGGCTTACAGACATAACAGAGTTTCATATTCCTGCAGGTAAGATATATTTATCTCCAATTATAGATTGTTTTGATGGTTTACCAGTTTCATGGACTATTGGTATTCATCCAGATGCTGAGCTTGTTAATACTATGCTAGATAATGCAATTGCATCTTTAAAAGAATCAAAAAAGCCTATAATACACTCAGATTGAGGTGCACACTATCGCTGGCCAGGTTGGATAGAACGAATGAAAGAAGCTGGTCTTACTCGATCAATGTCAAAAAAAGGTTGTTCTCCAGATAATTCTGCTTGTGAGGGATTCTTTGGACGATTGAAAAATGAAATGTTTTATTGTCGTGATTGGAAAGATGTTTCCATCGACAAATTCATAGATATACTAGACGCATATATACATTGGTACGCTGAAAAACGTAGAAAACTTTCTTTGAATGGAATGAGTCCAATTCAGTTCAGAAAAAGTTTAGGGCTAATTGCGTAGAAAAAAAGTCCAAAAAAACATCCGCACCCCCTTTCCTACATTCTTATATTAGCATTTGCACTTATCAATCATCCGTACCAGAAAATCAATGCACCGCTCAAATTCAATATTCTGTTGCATAAGCTCCTCCCGTCATTGTTTATACCCCCGCTGCGTTTGGTTCTTCTCATAGCCGCCCTCCGTCACCTTCTTAACCCGCACCCAAGACCTTCCACTCGTTTGCGTCAGTATAGAATGTATAAACCTGATCATCCGACACGGCGTAGAGCTGCTCTCGGACAAATTGATCGTCGTGCTCCGTGCCGATTGCAAAGAGCAGGCATTGTTGCCCGTTGACGACCTGCGTATCGCCGGTGTAGAGCAGTTTCATTCCGCGTTCCAGCGCATCCTTTACTTCGTCAGTTGCGGTAAGAAGCTCACTTGCATTTTTAGCGCGTTCCTCCTCGGTCATTTCATAATTGGTAAAATCATAGCAACCAGACTCCGTCGCCACATGGCCGTCCTTCATAGAGAGCATAGGGTGGAATTCCAGCATATTTGCACCATCCTTAACCGAGATGAGCATATTGGAATGTATTTCGCTGAGGTTGCAGCGCACTACAATTGCTTCGCCTGCATCGCCGATGAAGAGAGGCACATCCTTGTGATCGATATAGTTTCCGTCCTCAGATATCTCCGCATAGTAAATGGTGATAACGGCATCTTTGCCGGTAGGGACAAAGGCGTACAGTTCGGAACCGTCCAAAACCACCTCGTTAAGCTCCTTCAAGAACGGATATTCGCTTGCAAGCGCACTGTCATTCACGAATTGCTGCACTGCTTTTTCGTCGCACTCGCTGTCCACATAGCCGAGAAAGCCGACGCCGAGCATACATTTCTTTTCAGCGATACTGCTTCTTAGGGAAGCAAGCTCGGTGTTTTCCGACTGCGTGCTGCTTGTGGGCGGCTCCGTACCACCCGGCGGCTTCTGCGGCTGTTTTCCGCATCCCACCAGCAGCAGAATGCAGAGTGTCAGTGTAGCAAATAAGGTAAATTTCTTCATAAAAACTCCTTTCTTCAATGTATCCGTTCAAGGGTGTACTCCTGACCGGGATTTGCCGTTCCTTTTCCTCCGATGAGGGTCAAATTATTGTTTTCAAGCTTGAAATCGTATTCGCAGTCGGTCACATAATCGAGTGCATAGTCTATCTTGAGGGTATCACCGTCTATGGTGTAGGTGAACTCATAGTGATTGGTTTCCTCAATACACATACAGCCACTGCCTCTACCGTCAAACTCATACTCTGTGTACTGATTGTAATGCCAAACTCCCTGCAATACAGCGAGATTCTCCTTGCCATCTGAGCAGCTTTTACATATCACAACAATAATAGTGATAATCAATATTGATGCCAAAACAGAGCTACTCACAATTATCCGCTGTCGTTGCTTGCGTTTTCTTGCTGTCTGCCGCTTCGGGGAATGCCCTAGCTTTTGCAGTATTCGGTTTCGCTGCACTGATTTGTTCAACGGCGGCACAGCCCTACCAGAATGCGGTGTTTTTTGAGGCACCAACCGCTCCACAGAATACCGTTTTTGTCCTCACTCTTGTGCAGATGTATCCGCCCTGGACGGATTTCTGCTGTTTTTTCATCAGATGTTATCTCCTTTTTACTTCCTTGGAAACCTC